>Ga0123357_10014268_pt1 | contig 10361 bp, 9 predicted proteins | sample TergutEmb28metaG_FD_89873 | JGI IMG/M metagenome (GOLD analysis project Ga0123357, IMG submission 89873) | Embiratermes neotenicus P4 segment gut microbial communities from Petit-Saut dam, French Guiana - Emb289 P4 | ecosystem: Host-associated > Arthropoda: Insects > Digestive system > Gut ... | reverse complement strand
CACCAACACACATCGAACCAGAACAATACAACCCATAAAATAACTCAACAAATAAGTCGCAAGCTCCTGAGGATGGATGTATTAACATCCGAAACATGTTGAGCATTAAATAATGAAATAATAAAGCAAGTGATATCAAGTTTGTCTCTCTTTATTCAATTATTTCGAGTCATCGAAACAAGAAGAATGAGATGAGTGGGTAGTGCGCCGCGTAGGGAGGAGAGGAGATGTGGGGAAACCTGAGTGGGAGAAGTCATTTGGAAGACCTAGACGTAGATGGGAGAATAATATTTAAATGGATCTTCAAGAAGTGGGATGGGGCATGGACTTGATTGCTCTGACTCATGATAGGGACAGGTCGCTGGCGCTTGTGAATATGGTGATGAACCTTCGGGTTCCACAGAATTCGGGGAACTTATTGACTGGCTGAGGACTGGTTAGCTTCTCAGGAAGGACTCTGCTCCGTGGAGTTAGTAATGAATTTCTCACTCCACACTTCCATTGTACCAGCATAAAAACAACCCGGCTTCAGAGTAATGTCAATTGTTACATTCTCGAAATGTTAGTGTCTCGGGATGGTATCTGTAAAGATTTCTGTTTTCTGGTATCTCGGCGCAGCAATTTTAACGTGCCGAAGGAAGACTGTCACTTCCATGCCTTCATGAGTTTCACTGCAACGAAACTAGGCGGCATGGATAGGTCGTGAGGGTCCTTGTTCTACTGATCATCCTATACCAACCAAACAATATATACCTCTCGCTTGCAAGCATAATTTGTTCTCAAAAAACTTGTGACTCGTTATTCAAACAGAGAAACAGAACGTATTTCACACTCATTCCAAAGAATGTGTCTACATTAGCCTCTTTGTAACACAGAGTAACGTCAATACACACTTCCTTCCGTACCACAGTTGAAACACAGTGTTACAGGCTTCTCAATGAGGAAAACCGGGATTAATCCCAGGGCAGTACAAGCGGAATTTATGTTGGAGAATGTGGCACTGGGACAGGTTTCTCTCTGAACATGTCGATACTAACTTGTCAGTTACTGATTCACCAGTGCTTCGTATTCATTAATTTATCACACTCTACGGACGACCAGCGAGGCAATTAGAGCCCCCAGATACGGAGGCATAGCCCAACCGCATTACCAGACATTAAAAATGAGTGCACAGACTAACTAATTGATATGAGCATGGGTTCAAGAACCCGAATAGGAGTCAAGAGGATTAATATAAAGCCAGTAAAGAGAAGGGACATCGATTAGTTGTTAGAAAATCTATTACTTCATGTAATATAGTAGCTGTTTGGTGATCATAAACAGAACTTGGCCCCTTATAAAAGCCTTAAAAACAGCGGCTTATTTTAATTTCCTGTTCCTTGCAGCTAAACGAAAAAGTACATTTGGTCGCCATACTGCCATGGTTCTCTTGTGACAGCCATACACAGAACATAGCTCAGGTTACAACTGTGCAACTTAACAAACCTTAACCCTTTAAACGCCGAGTTAAATCCCATCTGCCATCCGCTGGCATTGTTAGGAGCTCACCATATTTTCCACGTTAGCGTGTTAAGGGTTAAAAATGAAAAATTTTAAGTTTCTTAAACGGCTGATCCTGTGTTTCACTTTCACGAAATGCGCTACATAAACACAAAATATCGCGGTGGTAACTGCGGTGTTGGAGAATGATTGAGGAGACAAGTTCGAGCAATCTCGCAACAGGTTCAGAAGTATTACACAGGGTCAAGCATTTAAGAAATATTCTACATACAAAAAAAATATAGAAGGCCAGCTAGATTGTTCACATCTTGCGTGAGAACTGCCTTCTAAAACACATTATGGAAGGAAAGATAGAAGGAGGGCTAGAAGTGACGGTAAGACGAGGAAGAAGACGTAAGCAGTTCCTGAACGACCTTAAGAAAACGCGAGAACATTGGAAATTGAAAGAGGAAACACCAGATCGTACTCTGTGGAGAACTCGCTTTGGAAGAAACTATGGACCTTTCGTAAGACAGACTATGAAATGAACAGTCCCTTGTAAAAGTTAGTTTCATTTCCGAAAAAAACTGAACCGATTTAAACAAATTATGTTATTAGAACCCTTTATTATTATGGTTTATACAACGATGCTGTCAATGCTTCAGACTATATAGCGTCGAACGAAGATAATTAATAGACAAATGTGGACTGGGGACATTGCGGAAGATAGCCGTCTCAACACGACTTGAGGTTAGCTTGTAGCTCGTTGAGCAGTCGGAAAGATAAAACTAGTGCGATTTATTGAAACTGAGAACTGTAACGGACAGAAGGAAATCTTACATCCTGTGACTACACAGATCCACAGTAAGTATCAAACAAGCCTACAGTAACCTCAGTTTTCTTTCTTTTCGTTTGGGGTTTGGCAACCGCACCTATTGGCCTTCGTAAGTTAAGACCGGTCACAGAAAAGCTAATGTTTTATTTATGGACGTCTTGTCAGGAAGAGCTGGAATATGTGCCCTGATTTTATTTTAAACTCTACGTTCTGTCTCAGATTCCATGTATAAAAATGCACGTAACAGCACCTTATGAGCAAACACATTCAGCGATTATCCCAAAGAGAATGTATTATTATTATTATTATTATTATTATTATTATTATCGAATTTTTCACTTCTCAGCTTCGGATGGGAAATATTCACAAATCCTTGGATGTAGTAATCAACAGGATTAGGCTCGGTGGTCTTATTTGTAGTTTAAAAAGTTTCTTACAATTGAACATGTGCCAACAATTACAGATTTTTGGAGTTGTATATATGTATTCGGGTGCAGGTTAAGTCTTGTCAGACTTTGTGATAGTGACTTTGGAACTACTCCCGTAGACGATATTACTATCGGGATCACTCGTGCTGCCTTTTGCTTCCACATAGCACATATTTCATTCGCTAGTTCTTGGTACTTGTTTTGTTTCTCCGTTATTGTTTTGGCGAGATTATTTGTATTCGGGACAGCTATGTATATCAAAAACGTGTTCTTTGTTTTCTTATTTATAAAAGTTATGTCAGGTCGATTAAAAGGTACTGTTTTGTCCATAAGTATGATGCGATTCAAGTACAGCTTAAAATTTTCATTCTCCAGTACGTTATTATTATTATTATTATTATTATTATTATTATTATTTAAGAACGCGCAATGAACAAAGCTGGCTCTGGATAGGAAACAATTATGGACCGTTGTGAAAAAAAAGCATTATTGACACATTTGTTTCTAAAACGTCTTTAACAGGTGAGTATAAGCGTTTCAAATAAAACCTTACACAGTGGATTGAACTGTGATTTAGTTATACCGCTTCAGGCCTTGACAGGACCTTAGGGCACCAAGAAATTCTAGACAGTCGGCACATGAAAGTGGAATGGCTGTCAACCCTAGGCACAGGCCGAATTTACTAATTTTTTTTAAAGGCTGAGACGAACCAAGGGCCACATTGCGACTGGAAGGATTAAGCCAATAAAAATTCCCGTTTGCCCTCTAGGGATTCGAACCCACGACCTTCCGACTTGTAGCGAAGTGCCTCGACAAACTGCGCCACCGCGTGCCATTGAGTAGTTATGGGGCTTTGTATAGGTTTCTGTACTTTGATTTTCAGTTAGTATAAAAAATGCACTGATATCGTTAGAACTGCAACACTGCAATAAGGAAGATGCTTCTGAGAAGCTTACTTTGGTGTTGTAACGGTTCTCAGTATCTGGTAGAAACAATGCTATAACAGCTGCGTTCGTGTTAAGTTAGAGAACTACACACCAGCTCGAGTGGAGTGGGAGTGTTATAAAATCGATATGTGCTCACAGCCTCTCTCATGCCTACTGGAGCACAGAACCTCATTCTCGTCGAGAAAACGGGCAGCAATACCAGTCGAGTACGGTGACGCTGTTCTTTGTCATCTCCCAGCATCAGCGTGTTGCTTTATGCTAGAGTGACCTACGGCCGAAGAAACCTCTCTGAATTATAAAGTTCATCAAATGTAGTAATTACGTTACGTCTGTCGTGAAGAACCTTTCAAAGGAGTGTAGGAAAATCATCGTCGGTAATTTTTAAAATCACACGAAAGCGTTAATAAAATATGCGGTTTAAAATCCAGAAAATTTATTCCCAATACCGGTCGCATGATATGGACATTTTCAAAGAACGGAAGAGGGGAGATTACCAAAAGAAGTTATGAAATGGAGCCCACCAGGAAGAAGAAAACGAGGTAGACCTAAACTTACCTGGGCGGAAGGGATTAGAGGAAAAAAGGGATTAACGGAAGAAGACTGGAATGACAGAGGCAACTGGAGGAAGAAGATAATATAATTGTCAAATGCGTACAGGAAGATGTGGAAGCATTTTACAGCCTGCTAAATAAATAAATACTGGTCGCAAAACACAATAGGGTAAAATGGGGTAAATTGGGATGTGTTCAATCTGGACAGTTTTGTAGCTTGTTTTTTCATGCAAATCTGGAAACAATCAAACAATTGATATTATCCTGTATTAACGAATGGAAGTTGTAACATTAGTTCAGTTTAAGGAGAATATATTTCGTAGCTACAAAAGAGGAATACAATACGACTGCATACAGTACAGAGGGAAAAATTACCGTGTTTTCAGCTCATACTGCACAGAACGTAGTGGTTTCCTGCCAGTCCCAAACGATTTCTACTTCACTATCAACAACAGACAGTGCCCCACGGCTTCATATACTCGCGTCACCTACGTTGCCAATACAGTGTAACCAAATGTTGGAAATTCAACGCCATCTTTTTGGCAGAACAGCCTCACAAATTGCGAGGGAATAAAATGAACGTGCTTCACACACACACACACACACACACATATATATATATATATATATCTTTGTGTGGGGGTCGAAAATGTTTGTAAATTATTTATATTGTGAAGTATGAATGAAAGGCGCGTTGTTCATGAAATAGAGACGATAATCAGATGGCTTTCGAAGCTTTTCGGAACGGAAGGAGATAGTGACATTCCGCGGTGTTTCGGGTGCCTTGTTCTTGCCTTCAGAGATGTTTAAGGTGTGGTCTTGACACACCTTCGTGAAATAGTTTTTTATTTATTTTTTATTATTTTAAATCAGCAATCAGAATACAAAGTATTCTATAAGCTAATGGGCTGGCTATGAGTGAAACTTGTGGACGTACTAGCGTGATGAGGTCCCCTCCTGCGAGGAGATCTCGTTCACCGTATTACAGGTCAGCTGGTCACCGTCGTTTCAGCCTTCGCATGACGTTATCTCGTCGAATGGGATAGAATAGGGGGTTCGAGTGTGCTTCTAGTTTTATACGGTGCTTGATACTTCTGATGTGGATGATGTCTTGCACAGTTGGAATAACTAGGTCTTCGTGGATCATAGCATCGGTGACATACCAAGGGGCGACAACAATTGCTCGTAATCGTGAAATAATGCAGGTAAACCCGTATTGGCGAAGTACCAAGGATAGTGATAATGATAGTGATAGTGATAGTGACAAGGATACCGAAATTATCTACAAGTGGGTTTGAAATATATTCAGACGAAATCAGAATTTGCCTGGGTCTGTTGCAGTCACATTATGTGAACGAAAGATTCTAAGTGAAAGTACTACATGGCAGGATTATTTCCTGCATTGGACTGCGAAGCACAACCAAATTATAATACCAGCACGAAAGGCGGCCTTCAATTAGATGGTTGCTATCTGAATAAATTTCTTGGATCCAGAAACCACTCTAATTTAGCGTGATATCTTGATCTACAAATTTTGAACAATGTTAATCAAAATATGCTCTACGCTTCTTTCATTCATGCTGACCTAGAATCGCTTTATCTAATAATTTGAAATATTCCCTCTGACGTTTTCCCAAGTTTTATTTATGTCTCCGTTATCACCATATTCCTCCAAAACTTGAAACCTGCTTCACTTTTAACCCGATACGCTTCATTAACTTCCACCTCGTTCAGCTTCCTGAAATTGCACCTATCCATCCTTAAAGTTTAGTTACTGTTTGTCATTCCCTATCTTTTGCAACCACCAGACAGTGATCAAGATTGAATTCAGCTCCTATGAAAGTCACAAGTACTTGATTGCCATCTGCTCTCTATCAAGACGTGATCAATCTAAATGTCTTCCTAACAGAAGTGGTCCACGTGTATTGACGAAAATTTCAGTGTGAGAATACTGTGCTCTTGATAATTTCATTTTTCACTATGGCAACGTTTACTAATCTAACAATCATTATCATTACTATCCTCATGTAAACTCAAATTCCAGACTGTCGGTTTATATACTCTGTCCCTAGGTCCAACTGAAATTTTCTCACAGAATGTTCACGTGGTATTTAGGGGACTGCCCCAACACCTAGTTCCTCACAGAAACTGTACTTTAAGTCATCATTGTTATTCTCAATTGCGGCAGGCGCTTTCACAACAATAATATTAAACCACAGACTTCTTAGCGCGACAATGAAGAGATTCTACTCTCCTACCCGCCTGTATGTGCAAGTATCATGTTCTGCACTGATGATTTTCATTTCCCTTCCACAAAACATCATACATTCCTCCGTCATTCAGCTTCTCTCTTGCCCCATCTGACCTCCTGCACCACCATTAAGTCTAATCTATACTTCGCTAATTTCCGTTCGACTCCTTTCAGTGATCCTGACCAACGCACGGTCTGAATGTTTCAGTTTTCAAATCTCATGTTCATTTTTCACTGTTAATTTCTTCCAAAGGGTCTCTATAAAATTCCAAGACGCCGTGCGATATTTCCTAACACGATTTGTTATGATGAGAATATGTTAGGCCCTCGCCCAAACAAAAGCTGGAGAACCACTCCTTTTCAGCTGTTCATTATGGCTAAGACAGCCTATTCCATTGCTGCATGCCGTTTCCCCCATCCGCCGAAAATTGAAGAAGGCGCCAATCCGTGACGAAAAGGTCAAACATAACATGTTTTGGCTCTCTGCACCGGCTGATTCTAAAAGTAACAACGGAGAAGCTTTCATTACCCGGATATGTCACTGTCAGACGTAGGATGTTGCGTCACCTTCTGAATTACTGTTAAATTGTCATATTTTATGTCAGAAATTCCCGGCCTTAGAATTTTGTGAAGAACACAATATTCAAATGGCATGCCTACACAAAAACACAAAACAAAGCGATTCCAGCCCTCACGCATTTTCGAAGCTCTCAAGCCAAGCTTTCATGTGCTAAATTAATAGCGAAAATAAATACGTAAAAGTACACAGCCAAGAGCATTGTGAGGTGAGACTGATATTACGGACACAATCCGCGGATACTTCGATATTGAATACTGAGTCAGTGATTCGGAAAAATTGTGTTAATGTCTCTACTACCAAAGAAAAACAACAGAATTACACAATGGGATCTGTGTGGGTGCAGTAAACAGTTTAGCTCTTACTTGTAGAAGACGGGCTAAAGGCAATGGAGCAGGGCATGATTATTAGTAATATATGTACATATTTCTGCACTTTTATTCTGAAATTCTATTAAAATATAAGTTAAAATACATTTTATTCGTTTCCTCGATTCGTCTTTTAAGATGACCCAACTCACCCAAGTTGATTAGAGTGACTGTGGTGACAGTGTGTTGTACTTTACAATGCTCTTACTCAAAAGTGTTTGGTATTAAATTAATTCTGATTATAAACATATATACGTCAGTGGTCGGGCAGAATATCAGTGTATCTTAACAACGACAATCGTTACAGCAAGCCATTGATTGAAACTTAAAATTCCTTGACCCTAAACACCTTAGTTTACTTTGGTTACTGTAGTTCAAACAGTAAATTTGTTCCACGTATTGGGACACCGTCCGTACCCAGCGTCTTTCAAGCGCAGGAAATTTAGGCGTCCTTAACAAACCAAACATTTGTCTCGCGTTAACATCATAGCTGAGCGTTTGACGGTGAAAATAATTGCGGTCTAGAATAGACGCATAAAAGTATGAAGATTGAGGTATACAGAACTATAATTGTGCCTGTTGTTTGGTATGGGAGTGAAACATGGTCACTTGCAGTGAGGGGGGAAACGCTGGTTGGGTGTGTTTGAGAATAGGGTGCTGAGGAGAGTGTTTGGACCTAGGTGACGGATGAGTGGAGAGAACTACATAGTGAGGAACTTGACGATCTGTACGTCTCACCAAATATTATTCGGGAGATCAAATCAGGAAGAACTAGATGGGCGGGGTATATAGCACGTATGGGGGAGAGGAGAGGTGTATGCAGGATTTAGGTATGGAAACGTGAGTGAAAGAGACCACTTGGAAGACCCAGGCGTAGATGGGAGGATAATATTAAGATAGATGTTCAGGAAGTGGAATCCGGGGCATGGACTGGGTTAATCTGGCTCAGGATAGGGACAGGTAGCGGGCACTTGTAAATGACGTAATGCACCTTCGGATTCCATAAAATACGGGGAATTACTTGACTGGCTGAAAATCGGTTAGCTTCTCAAGAAGGACTCTGTTCCCTGGAGTAAGTAAGTAAGTCAGTAAGGAGGTAAGTAAGTAATTATCGGCGCCTAAAACACTAGACAGTTCTTTTAAATTCCACACAGAAGACTTTTACTAGAAATTGTCGGAAAATACCTTTTTCCATTGATACTGACCAACTGTAAACTCCTGTGTGTTTGAAGGCAGCAAATGGACTTTTTATGTATGAGGTCCAATAAACATTAAGATTAGGATTCTGGGATGCGACGTGCTGTAGCTTGGTAGATAGATACCACGGTTTCGGCCGACCTGGCAACCTCTGCTGTTCATCCGCATTCAAAATGGACACTGCAGATTGGTACCCAGCTAAGATAAAGATACTGGTCTCACATTACACAAGATCATTATCACATAAATGTTATACTTCGTCGTTTTTATTAAAGCTTTTCAACGAAGAAGATGTGAAACAGAAGCAAGTTAGGCCTAAAGGAAGTATAAAATTGGGCTGCATCAAATAAAATTATTTTCGTACCAAGTTTCGTGAATATCCGCAAACTGTGTTAAAGCTATGAAGGGAGAAATTAAAAGGACTTACAGGGAATTAAGGCCAAGTCTTGCCTGCTATTCTGCAGTTATGTAAGTAGGGAAGCAAAGTTCGGACATGTTGCAAACATGAGCAACAGGCAATTTAACAAGAGATAAAGGAAGTATTTTTGAGCGAACATTGCACAAAGAAAATGCTTACAAACTTACTTTTGATACATGCAAAGTTTAAAACATAACGATTTTGCATCAAATTTATGTCAGAAGTGGCCTGCAAACTACTCCGCTGAGATTAAGCATTACAGAAAAAACTTCCTTCTTGTAGGTAAAATTTTTTCACACCGGTACAATGTTTTCTAAACAAGGCGAATGCTCCAAAGTTAACGATAAAGGTGACCACAGCCATTTGATGCTAATTTGGGCCTTAAAGCAGATGCGGTAGGCTAACGCACGTAAAATTAGTTTTTTTTCACTACCGGCTGCACAATAAATATTGAGACAGTAACAGATGTTCACATAGTCAAGAAATTCCAATAATTTTACAAAATCTCAGGGTCCATTGCTGCGTTCACAGTAACACTTCCCCTGGCGTCTATCCTCAGATTTCCATTTTTGATCCATTTTAATGTTACATTTCATTAGCTCTTTCCTTGCAAAGCTGTACAAAATCACACACCTATTTCGATGTTGTGTGATAGTCTTATGCTTATTAATGTTATAATTATTTTAAACATTCCGAGTTAAATATTTCTGTTACCATCTCGGAAAATAGTAGATAGAAGTGGGAATGTAGTGTTCTGGAGCATAAAGACGTTGCTAGACATAAAGGACGCTATGCACTCTCAGTTAAACTGAACGATTTTACTGTGTGACGCCATACCTGACGGAAAAACTGAGTAAACTGCGCAGTTTTGACAGATAATAGCGCAGAACACAAAACTGTCCTTTTCAGTCGTCTTTCACACCGAGAACTGCGCGGTTCACTCAGGGATTCCCACACACACATAACAGTTCAGTTTTTCCCGCAGTTATTTTACACAGTTAAATTGCACAGTTTCACTTAGTGTGTATGGGGCCCTTAAGACGCTTTTCATTTGAACATCAAGATAAGGGAGTGTCCTGTAGGACAGACCTACTTAAAATTTCGTGTCCTCATCTTTCAGAAATTTGAGCAGAACTGGGAGACACAGCTGGACGGACTGCCGTTGAGTACTACGATTACTGAGACCTCCCCATCTACTTTCAACCACGCCTTACATCCGACAGTCATCTTGGTCTTCTTCTTCTACTACTACTTCTTCTTCTTCTTCTTCTTCTTCTTCTTCTTCTTCTTCTTCTTCTTCTTCTTCTTCT
>Ga0123357_10014267_pt1 | contig 10361 bp, 10 predicted proteins | sample TergutEmb28metaG_FD_89873 | JGI IMG/M metagenome (GOLD analysis project Ga0123357, IMG submission 89873) | Embiratermes neotenicus P4 segment gut microbial communities from Petit-Saut dam, French Guiana - Emb289 P4 | ecosystem: Host-associated > Arthropoda: Insects > Digestive system > Gut ... | reverse complement strand
TTAGCAGCAGTAACACCAGATAAGTTTGCCAATGTTTGTTTACATTACACCATGGTCTTGTTTTAGGCCCTAGTTGTGTTTCTGAAGTAGTGGGCACAAATCAGGAAGCAAGAATGATATTCCCATAAGAAAAAAAAAGACTTTAATGTATGGAAATAAACCAGCAGAATAGCACTAGACCAAAAATGAAAGGGCATAAATTGGTAAGGAGTTTAAAGCAAAACAACACAACAATACACGCAAACAGGCCTTGTGGTATATGCTGTTCTACACTATACATGCCATTCCAACAATGGAAACAATACTATATTAAATATGATGGATAAGAAACAGGAACCCATTCTGATAAATGCATGCACTTACTTCATATAACCCAAGCTTGAATTCTGTGCACTTGTTCTCTTCATATACGACTGACCATATACTATATATAAGAGCTCAAGATGAAAAGAAATAATGTGAAACACTGGGCCAATATAAAGCAAATCTGTGCCCATTCACTGCTAAATAATCAATTAAACTCTGGCTGTCATAACGTGGTAGTTGAGATAGACATGAGGGTCTAAATGTCTACTGTTTTGTTTCTATACTATGCAGTACAGTCCTTGAAATGATAACTTTGATTGGCGTGGGATATATCCCTCTAGCTGTGACTGGCCAAACATCCTCAAACTGTCCTACACAGCCAAAAAAATTCACCCTCCATATCACTTCAGCGTACACTTGAACCAACTCAGTCACCCCCAAATTGAGACACCATGGTCCTCAGAAATGTCAAAACATTAAACCATTACACAATACAAAAAAGACAAAACAAGATCGTCTTTTAATTTCAGCAATAGCTCAATTCCAGACAGTAAGACAACATGCAAACAGAAAAAAAAAAAATAGACAAAGTTAGTGACAGGACAGAGAAATCTCCAAGAAAAACATAGGTTTGACTTGCATAGCAAATGAACACATGTGTCATCAAAACATCCATGTAATGTAATGGACTGCTGTATTTACATCCAAATAAGACAACTGTGGTATGGGACTCAACAATACTGATAGTGGAGCAACGGTGAATGTTGCAAACTGGTACCTGTATTTGGTGTATGGTACAGAAACAGACCCCACACTCATCTCTTTTAGCAATAACACATGGATTAATATCGCGGGATTAGTACCTCTCAGAATATGTTACTTTCTGAAACCACCAAATTGCATGAGAAACTACGACATTTCTCAGCAAGACAATGCAAAAGCTTGCACAGAAAATTATTCTATGTATTCTTTAGTTACTGTTTTTGGAGCAGAATATGAGGCAGGGAATAACGGCCCCACATTCAACAGACCTAAACCCTTGCAATTTTAACATAACACAGCAGTAGAAGTCAATTATTGTAGTACTTACAAGATGGGTGATAATACAGAACGAAGTGATCATCAAGTCAAATCACTGTTAACAAATCTCATGCAAAATGAGTGCCGTAGAGTGGATGACATCAACTGTTGCACAGCAACTGGTGATGACCCCAACTGCAGTAGGCACTTCCATGTTTAAAAAAATGTTCTAACAGCAACTGACATTACTTTGACTTCTCCACAGGTTCAATGGTTTAATTTACTTTTGCCTGTCAGCAAAATAAATGAACCACCTAACACAACATTAGTATCCACCTACTGAATAAAACCATTAACATGTCCCTCACACATTTTAACCATCATGTGGGCATCCTCTAGGTGAACACCTTCACAAACATGTTGGTAGGATTTCATATATTCAATTTCTGTAGCAGTCACATAAGCAGTTCTCAGATCTAAATATGCAGAGTACAAAGATCTTCCATTTGCCACAATTTTCATGTATTAAACTGAATTGCCATGACATAAATACACATTACTATGCATGTTGCATGCTGTTGTAAGTGAAAAGCACACAGTATCATCATTCTTGTTATTAATATATTTTGTGTACCCTACAGTGATATATACCCATCAGATGTCGCTTGTAGTTGCGCTTTGAATTCCAACTCTACTTTTAGCCACGTAAATGACACTTTTGCAAACACGTTCATCTATCTCCATCCTTTTTAATCACTATGTCATTTTTAAAAGCACTGCATCAAGATAATACAGCAGTCTGTAAAGGCCTACATACTATTATTCTGTTACCGATGAGTTCCATACCACACAATGATTACTTTTATGATATGAACTATAGAACTATGTTCTTTCTCTTCTGTTGTATTACAATTTCTACAACCTGAAATTAATGATTAATTTGAGATGTTCCTATGGATCATACAAAATTACGGTGCACTCTTTACTATATATTTCTGCACTTTCACTTAAATGTCATATTTACGACACTTTGGCTTACCATTTCTTGATACATCCAACTCCACCAAATTTTCAAAATTCTGGATGTCAGGTGGTAAACGATGAATTTCATTATCACTTAATCCCAGTCTTCTTAAACGATGTAAACGGAAGAAGTTCTGAAAGATAAAAATAGTTGATGAAAACAAAAATTAATATAGATGCAAAATACCTGAATTACACAAATGACATTTACTCTCTGCAAACGTGATGAAGCTACAAAACTTCTGCAGAAAGTTAAACAAGGTTGCCGTTGTCAATTGCGCCTCATTTTGTGGATTATTCGACAACGTTAGCACTACGTATGAAATGTAAAATCAACACTACCTTCGGAAGGTCTCGAATATGATTAGCATCCAGCAAGAGTTCTTCCAGACTTCGCGAGTATCTCAAGATGTCTTCGGGAACAGTCGGTAGTGAACAGTGACGCTTGTCAACATATTCAACCTGACGATTACAACCTTTGAAAATTGGAATACAACGAAACATGACGTCTCAAAAACATATAACACTACACATTATAATTAATTCCACTCACTTCACTAATACAACACTTAAAAACTTTTCACAAACGGTCAACATCAGTATCACCGCACAACACCCATCCCAGGTTTGAACACGAAAACTACAGTATGCACGAAAATGACGTCATCACGCCAAGGTATACATGCAACACCCGTCACTGCGATTACCGTGCCGCCATCTACCCACAGGCCTACGTAACTAGCAAATCCAGCAGCTGTTGATGAACAAGACAGTAGAATTGGTATATGTAATAAACGACGTACCAGTTTTTCCTCGTGAAATTAGTTAACCAATCTCCTCCGTCTGAGGTCGAAAGAGAGATATGAAGATTACGATTGTATATATTCCCGTGGATGAAAAATGCTACATTCCTGTACCGTAAAAATCGTAACTTGAGCAGAGAATTTGTAATTGCAAAGTAAATCGTTATAATAAAATCACTCACTAATAAATGTGTTCGCATCTGAACTGCAGTTTTTTTGTCAGGTGAACTTTGACCTTCACAGAAGCATATTGCTTTTCCCCACTCTGCTAATATTTTATTATTAATATTAATATCTTCCAAGTGTTACTTCGCACATATTGTGAATTAGACATCTCTTTCCATGAGCACACGACGCCGTATGTAATGGAAAATCATATTCGCCAACGAATACTCTATTAATTCTATTTAAAAAATATTATTGTCTAATGTTACTAATTTGTTCTACAAATACATTTGCGTATATATGCATTTCACTTTAAGTGTCAGTCCTGTGTAGCTTGGCATAGAGCCTATGATGGCGCATACATCGTATTTCTTTTTCCTTTTGGCCGTGGGATTTTATGCTTTCATCACTTCAATGGACCTCAGGGGTCACATTAGGACCCAGATTCTACTTCCATGAACCGTTATTCAAGTGAGCAAACGAAGCCAATCTCCTGTCTTTAGTAATTATTCGCAGGTATAGATGTCACTTTATGAAGTACCGTGAGTCCTTCGTTAGGAGTAAAGATCAGAAATGTTGTAAACGAGATTGTCCTCAAATTGGTGAATTTTTATGTGCTTTGTAATCTCAATAATACAATTTTTACACTACTGTAACATCAGAACTGTATTTCCGTGTTGTTTGGAAGATGGAGCAGAAGTGTTATGTACCACTCTCTGTTAACATTGGATTTATAGGAGCGGGAAATATGGCTACAGCAATAGGCGAAGGAATGATAAACTCAGGTAGTGAAGCAGCTTCATGATGAATTAAAAAGTGAAAATGGATATATGACCGTTGTAGTCCCAAACACCGGGGCCAGTTGGTGTTGGTAACCCTGATACATAAGAGCAAATATAGATACAGTGTAATTTTCATTGAAATGGCATGCTCCAATTTTCATTAATATATATTGCTTTTGATAACAAGTAATATTATTATACTTTTATTTGCATATACTGTAATGTCGAAAGCTGCGTCCTGTATTAAAAATTATAATGTTGGTAGACATGTCACCAACAATACGTGGCCCCAATATTTTCAACTCGTTTTGTTATGGGAGAAGGACCATTATTGTGTCTTATACTGCCTGTTTTGATCAACTGCATGTCCTGTGCTTGATACTTCCCACAACTACTGATATGGGACAATTAAATTCTTCAGTAAATTACAATTCTCTCTGTGGCACATTGCGTTCATTTGTATATTATGCTTGCCATAATTAAGTATATGTTGCTTTTGGATGCACATGCTTCAGATTTGGCTGGAACTATTATTCCTTACATGAGTGTCTTGCTTTTCCTTAATCCATGGATTAGCACTGATACTGCTGTTTGTATTCAAAACCCTGGGTACCACATTCTTTACTTCTCATAGTAGTATGTCTTATGTATGGCAAGTGGTTTGCAGATGGATTACAGCCTTCAGATGTTGAGGGTAGATACAACTCTATTGCATAAGCAGACATGGCAACTAAGGGGAGGTGAATATTCGTTACAGGAATGGCCAGTAGGTCTAATGACCTTTCACCATACTGAACCACAGTATAACTTGGATGGAGTAGATATGTGTACAGCACTTCAGATAAAAAAATTGAAAGGCAGAGATCAATTTGGGGACCTGTGAGGATACAATACAAACCTATATTAATAGAGTCTGAGGGTTTGGAGTCTATTTATCGCATCAGATAGATGACAGTGCTGGGCTGTTGCAACCATCATTATGATACCTCATATTCCATAAATGGCAGGGAATTTTTTTAACAATTGAGTGACTGTCAGCTTCTCAAGGAACATTGCTACATGTACTGTCCTATAATCAAGAGAATGCAGTTGATCTGCACAGTGTGAGTAATGGTTTACTGGTCACAAACAAGCTTTCCCCAGCGCAAACCATTGGCATGGTCAACTGCAAACTCCGTACTTACTTACTCCATGGAGCAGAGTCCTTCTTGAGGAGCTACCCAGTTTTCAGCTAGCCAAGAAATTCCCTACATTTTATGGAACCCGAAGTTCATTACCACATTCAGAAGTGTCTACCACCTGTCCCTGTTTTGAGCCAGCGTGATCCCCCACATCGCTCTTCCTGAAGATCCATCTTAATATTATCCTCCCATCTATGCCTGGGTTTCCCAAGTGGTCTTGTTCCCTCAGGTTTCCCCACCAAAACCCTGTATATGCCTCTCATCTCACCCATATGCGCTACATGCCCCACCCATCTCATTCTTCTCAATTTTATCACCCGAACACTGTGTGAGGAATGCAGATCATTAAGATCCTCACTATGTAGTTTTCTCCACTCCCCTGTTACCTCATCCCCCTTAGGCCCAAATATTCTCCTCAGCACCCTATTCTCCAACACCCTCAGCCTACGTTCCTTCCTCAATGTGAGTGACCAAGTTTCACACCCACACAAAACAACAGCAAACTCCATACAGTAACAGTAATTAGTTATGCAATCTGGAACATATTAGATGAAGCTGTTTCACTGAATACATGTTGCAGATATATACACCAAAAAAGCATTTGCTTAAATGTTGCAATTTAAGTATGTAGTTTATTGTCTAGGTGATGGTGCATCACCCAGCCTTCAAGAGTTGAACTCATTTTGAGATTTGGGTTTGGTGTTGGTAGCACCAGTAGGTTTTGTAACACCTGGGGCAAGTAATCACAGTGGCCACCACTAACAGAAATTACGAATTTAGAAGCAATTGCAATGATTTAATTTCCTTTTATTTCGTTCAACAATTTAACATTTCTTGAGTGCAGAAAATCTCATACTTTTCATTTAAAATGTGATTTTTCCATCATTTTTCCACCCCCTGCTACCTGGAGTCACTGCACCTAGCCCCTTTGCCCCGACCCAGTTTTGTGTCCATTTCTTTATTTGTTTTGCTTTTTCATGAACTTCCTTGCAAAGTAGTCCCTTTTATTATGTTAAAGAGTGTTGCATATCTTGTAGGTACTGTATCTGCAGTATCAAAATATTGAATGCTACATACCAAAAGAGAGTGGATAATTTTAGGATGTCATTTCATGATTTATCAATTTGCAGGTATGCTAAAGCCATCACAGCTATACATATCTGCTCCTTCAAACAGGAATCTGGCTAAATGGGAAGACCTAGGAGCCCATACTTCAAACAAGAATGGTTTGTAAGGATTTTATTACTCGAGTACCTTCAGATTGAAAGCACGTGGAGTAAGTTTTTTTTTTTTCCTTAATATTTTCATGTTCAGCATCTTTCAGAATGAGTACTAAGGAAAATGTCTGGACTAATCCGGTCACATCTGTGAAGTAACAGGATGGTGATGAGAATCATGTACTGAAGAATTCATATTTTTACACTTCTATTATTGTTCAGGTCATTAAATCACATTGGAAATGACCTGGACATGAAGCAGAAGGGAATGGGAAATATTTGCACAATATTGGTCAAGAAATCTCAGAGACATAAGTTGAGGCAGGAATCTTAAAATGGATCATAGGGAAGCAGCTAATGGACCTGGGAATTGGACTGAACTCCAGTTCAGACTGTGTTGTGGTGTGTTTGAATATGATCATGAACTTCCACATCCTATGGAAGTAGTATTGTTTTCTTTACTAACAAGTTTCTTGGCCTGAACTTTAAACATTACTTAAGTATATACAAAAAGATCACACACACCATATTTCACTTAAGGGGGAATAATTAATTGAATGTATCATGCCCCAACAACAGAGTACGTTCTGTTTATTAAACAGGGAAATATCTAAGTGTAAAAACAGTTACTCCATAAACTTTGGTATCATTAACCAGTTTATCAATCATTAGTCTCAAGATACAACAATTACAATATAAAGCACTTTATAGACAAATATCATTTTGACAGCAAAATGAGGACCATAGGACCTGCAACAGTTCAGTAAGAGCCATAATAAAGTTTCACTGAACGTACAATATGTTAAACCATTTTCAACAACGCAGAACCAGTATAAATCATAAATCTAAATGTATGCAGTAACAGACATTGTGTGATGCCACATACAGAACTGGAAAGGTCGTGCTGCAAGTACGACCTCCCGTACAGTTCTGCAAGTACTCTGCACCATAAAATAAATGAAATATTGGTACATGTACTTGTGTAACATGTAACTAATACTTTAAATACTGATGAAGATGAGTTGACATAGATGATCATTGTTTTGTATTTATAACAAAAGGTTACATTTTGGCCTCAACATCCTGGCTTATAATGAAGCTATAATGGATAGAGTACCTGTATATTCCTTGACTTTATTTTTTTCCTGTGGACAGGATTTGTTGTGGAGCATTCAGACATAGTTTTCATAGCAGTAAAGCCACATATGCTGGACTCAGCAGTTGAAAACATGAAGGCAACCCTGTCCCAGGCAATATCTACTAAACTGTTTGTGTCTGTACTTGCTGGTACAACTCTGGAAGTGTTAGAACAGGTGGGATGTTACTGATTTAATAATGTTATAGCGCAAAATACACTTTAGGGTTCATATCAGGTTACATCATTGTTACTGGCAAAGTCAGATTTGGCTTGGTTTTGTTACATTACATTAGGGAAGGTTAGGTTCGGTTACAGCAGGGGTATAGCTAGGGGTGCAAGTGGTAGCACTACCCTTGATGGCAGAGTCCAAGGGACAGCAACGTGGAGGACAAAATGAATATTACATATGAAATCTGGTTTTCTGCGCTCACAAACATTTTAAATTATTGAACCAAATACAAGAAACTGTGATTACTTGCCCCGAAAAACTTGGCTGCACCTACAATCTTATGATTGATGATGACATGATGTAGGTGTTAAACCTGTTATAATGTTTCCACTGTGTGAGGGTGGACAAATTAACAAGCTGTAAATAGATACACAAGTCATAAGCAGTTTCATTAGTTTTATTTAAAAAAAAAAATGGGTGAACAAGCAGAATTGAGTGTACACTGGGCAGTACATAGAAGATTCACTTATGTTCCATCACATCACCAATAGTCACAGGGCAGAGCATTAAATAAAAATCTGAGTAAAGAAACAGTTATAGAGTGTCATAAGGATATATGTACACTTTGGATTGTACCAAGTATTTCTGCATGATCAGATTTTAGAGTACAGGTGGTCTTGTTACTTGCATGTCTGAATACTGTTCCAGAAACTTTGCGAGGTCATCACTGGAGCCAGAGTAATACGAGTTATGCCAAATACTCCCATGATGGTGGGAGCTGGTGTGTCTGGTGAGAACTATATCATGAACAGATTCTCAAAAATCCTGTTTCATTTTGTCCATTCTGATGTAAATTAGTGATACCAAAAATCTGCAATCTGTAATGTGGTTTTATGAATTTCTCACCCACTGACACAGAATTTCAAGTTTGTTTTTGGTTTCAGTATACACCGGTGGATGCAATGCAACTTCTGAAGATTTAACTATGGTAGGGAATATTTTATCTGCGGGAGGAATTAGTGAAATGGTTCCAGAATCTCTCATTAATGCAGCTGGGGCAGTGGCTAGTAGTGGACCTGCTTTTGTAAGTATAACAGGTACAGGGGCCAGTTTTTGAGCAGATAGAGATGGACTTAAAGTGAGATTTGTTTTGCTACTGTCATCAATTATTATGTTGCAAATATTGTACAGAAGATGCTAGTCTTCCGGGATGTGATGCTGTGTCATAGAGTGAGTAGTTAAAATGTTGGATCAAAGTGCCTTCACTGTCAGGAGCAAGAAGACATGCAAGTCAAAGTCCAGTTACAACTGATGGCCATTCAGCCCTTTGTGTTGTTATTTTGGCTATAAATGTTCACTAATCCTCTGTTATTATTTATCACTATGTATTTGTGCCACTTGAAGTCCCCTTGCCAACTATTTTCTGCACTGGTTCAGCACTGCCTTGTTTCATGCTTCAAACACCATTTATTTGAATAGAACACACCCTGTTTTTTGAAAGGGAAACTAAAAAAAGAGAGAGAGAGAAATCTGCTAAAATGTACATCAGCTTGCTTAATGATATATAACATTTCCACATTACATACATCATGTTTAAGTAGCAAATTAGCAGACTAAGTAACTTCGTTCAAAATATCTGTGTACAACTGTCACAAATATTACGTCATGTTACACAATGTGTCCTGCCCAATATGCAGACTCTTAGAATTTTCTTTTTTTCACTCAGTAACTAACAGTACAGGAACCACCAATGTATCCAAGTGAACAAACTATCTACTTAAAAGGCATCACAGGCAAAACTGTAAAATATCATAGTGCAATTTACTACAGTACATCAACACAATACAATAAAATACATACGGTAGTATTATTCATTGTTTTTTGCTGTTCTTTATTAACACTTTTGTTGTATACAATATGCTAGTTACACTTTCACTTAACTCTGGCATTACACAAACTCCAAGAAAAGAGTCATTGAAAAAGTAATCATTGCAGAGCTAGTAGAGATATTTCCCATCTCTTATAGGAATCAAACATCCATTACTGTATTCAGAAGCGACCTCAACGGGACCCTTATACTGAACCAAATGAATCATCCTTATTATGCAGTTACAGTCAGTACTGGATTGAACACCAAGCTCAACAGGACCCTTATCCAGAACCAGATGAATCATCCTCATTAAGCAGTTACAGTCAGTATTGGATTCAACACCAACCTCAACAGGACCCTTATCCTGAACCAGATGAACCATCCTCATCCTGCAGTTACAGTCAGTATTGGATTCAACACCAACCTCAACAGGACCCTTATCCTGAACCAGATGAACCATCCTCATCCTGCAGTTACAGTCAATACTTTATTCAACACCAAGCTCAACAGGACCCTTATCCTGAACCAGATGAATCATCCTCATTAAGCAGTTACAGTCAGTATTGGATTCAACACCAACCTCAACAGGACCCTTATCCTGAACCAGATGAATCATCCTCATTAAGCAGTTACAGTCAGTATTGGATTCAACACCAACATCAACAGGACCCTTATCCTGAACCAGAT
>Ga0123357_10014266_pt1 | contig 10361 bp, 9 predicted proteins | sample TergutEmb28metaG_FD_89873 | JGI IMG/M metagenome (GOLD analysis project Ga0123357, IMG submission 89873) | Embiratermes neotenicus P4 segment gut microbial communities from Petit-Saut dam, French Guiana - Emb289 P4 | ecosystem: Host-associated > Arthropoda: Insects > Digestive system > Gut ... | reverse complement strand
TACAGTTTTGGTAGATCTCTAGTGGTGTTGTCTAGTTTTGGGCACTTCAGTAGGTGCTCTTTGTCCATTATTGTGTTTTTCTGTTTGCATATTGTGCAGTAGTTATGGCTGGATATTTTGATGTGATAAAGGTGTGCTGCGAGGCAGTCGTGACCTGTGTTGAGCCTGAAGTTAGCGACTGGCGGTCTTCTAGGTTTGCTTTTGTTATGTCCCCATGTAGATTTAATGTTGTGCCACTGTGTCTCTCTAGATGAGGCTGTAGCTTCCTGAAAAAATTTGTCTTGTGTTTTTCTTTTTATAAGTCTCTTAATTGTTTCTTAGTTAGGTGGAGTTTGTTTGATGTAAAGTGAGGTCCCTTTTTTGCTAGGAGGTCTGCTGTTTCGTTTCCATGTGTCCTTTTTATACCTTATTTTCTGCTGATATGCTCTTTTTTATGGTTGATAGTGTGAAATGTCCTCCCTCCTTGTTGTGAATGTGTGGTAGCCTAAGGTTAAAGTACATGCCATGCATTCTAGACCTGTGCATTATAAGCCTGTGAGAGGTTGGGTTCACACTTCTGTCATGAAAGTAACCTCCAGAACTAAAAGGACAGAAGAGTTGTTACGATGGGAACAAATGCATTGCCATGTCTTAATTATCATCTGATGTTTACAGGATTTCTGAGTACAGGAGATGCTGACTCTCCTGGGAACTATGGCATACTGGATCAAGCCATGGCTCTGCAGTGGGTGTATGACAATATTGATTCATTTAATGGGGACCCGAAGAAGATCACTCTGTTTGGGCCGGGTGCAGGTGGCGCATCTGCTGGGCTGCTGATGGTTGCTCCACGTACAAGAGATTATGTTGACAAGGTCATTGCTCAGGTGAGCAATTGAATGGTGGTGTTTGCTTAATGGAAATTATTTGTGGCATCTTTAAAACATGTGGGTACCAGCATGTGCCAAGACAGTGAGAGTCATAGATAGGAGCTTGAAGTTTAATAATATGCATTTCATGCAATGTGCTTATAATTATATTTACTAACATGCACTTCAATTATATAAAGTTATCCATAAACATAAATCCTACTACACATGTATGGATAACTTACAGTTTTATCAGTTTAAGTGCATATGGTAGTTTATATAAACAATAAGGAGCTCAAAGATTCAAGTTTTTCAGGATATGATGCTGTGTTGTTGGGTGAGTAGTCCAGTGATGTGACATTGTGTATTTGGGGGGTAGTTCATGATGTTTCAGTGGATCATAGAGCCTTATTTTAGCACCAAATGGTCTTCAAAACAGTGGGAACTACATGCTCAGTGACACAGGATCACCGTGAAGATCTGTATCTTCAGCAACAGCACTGTGAGAATGTCATACCTTGCAGACTGGAACCTGTTTATATTTGCTGAGACATTGAAGCCTCTTGCTGTGAGACAAGCAGGAGTTTTGGGTTCTAGATGAGACCATAGGGTGTGGAAGGGTTCGGAGAACAGTACAGTAACATAAAGGTTTGCCAGCAGTTGCAAAAATCGGCAGTCAAAATATTGCAGATGCTATCCTGAACAGCAGACAGTGTCCCGGTGAGGTACCTGTTCTTATGTGATATGATTCCATGTCGCTGGGTATTGGTTCCTGTTGCAAGATGGTTTAGTTGTCTCTGAACATTACGGAGGAACATTTACATCATCTGTACCACTGCAAAAACCTAAAAACTGAAGCACGTCAGTGGCATCACATATTCATGGGCAGTTGTGAATTAATGGCAGATGACAATTTGTGGACAACGTGCAATGTCATGCAAGAAGGACAATGCTGCACAGGATGTAGGGTAGGATGTTGTAACTGTGACAGCAGGGATAGTTGTAGATTGCAGATGGTATTGATGGTGGTTCTCAGTAAGGGTCTGAAGATGCTTGATATCTGCGTGTATTTTGGCACCAGAAAATTTAATGGATAGGATGAGTATGATGATATGAGGGTCAGAGGTCAGTTCATCTGTGATGATTTGTATTATCCTGTGTGATAAACCGTAGTGTTTCATCTTATAGTTTGATAAACACGATCCAGCAATCCATATGGAAGTTGTTGTTGTGGCTAAGAGGTAAAAAAATTGCAGGAGGAAAACTTATAAGAGAAGGTGATGATGGAATTTTTTTTTAATGCCAGTGCAGGGCTATTCCCAAGAGTGCTACAATTTAAGAAAGAGAGGGATGAGACGTTGTTGCATCACAAGACAGGGCAACACAAACTGCATGTTCTTGCAAAGCTGTGTCACAGCACAGTGTTCGCTGCTCGTGCAACAGCTTCTCAGCAGGCACAGTAATGTGGTGCGGCCCAACTACTGCACTGTCTGAGTCTTGCAGTGTGAATTTTGGCTTTTTTGTGGATATAGTTGACATTCAAGGGGCATTGGGAATTGTCATTGTGGGGTATTGTGTCATGGGTGGCTGTCTGAGATGTTTTTAGCAAATATGTAAGCACTGCCAGAAGTGTTTAATTGATGCAGGACTGTCTTTTGAAGGCAACCGTGTATGACATTCTGCTGAATGACATCAGGCTCATAACTTATTGAAGGTATCACACACTTTCTCAGAATCATCATAGCAAAGAGCCAACTTTTGTATTTATACAAATTTGGATAGATTATAGCAGGGAGAAAGGAGCCAGGATAGCATAGTCAGTTTAGTGATTAGGCTACAGGCCTGATGATCTGGGGTTCAGATTCCACTATGGGCAAAGGTTTGTCTCTTCACAAAGAGCAAGAGTGGCTTTGTGGCTCACCCAGCGTCCTTTTCTATGGATACCAGGGGATTGTTCCTTGGGGTAAAGTGACTGATGCAGGAGGCCGACCATTCACCTCCATCTGGTGCTGAGGTTAAGAATGAGTGGAGCTATAAACCACTTCTCCTGTATGCTTTTAAGGCATGCACAGGGACACCTTAACTTTTTTTGTTGTTGTTGCAGGAATGCACAAATACTAGGTGCCTGGACATCCAGGTGACTGAATGTTGTACCATGGCACCAAATATTTTCAAAAAAAAAGGGTGGTGTTTTCCCCCCCCCCCCCCCCCCATGTACAAAAATGTGTCACCAGTTCACAGTATGCACTGAGCAGAAGGTGCCAAAGGGCTAGATAACAGTGAGGTTCACAGGTCTCTCCAGAATTGTGGGTCATCAGTGTGGAACTTGCTATATGTTATTCTTCTGGCACATAGGATTTGGAGGTGGCTTCTAGAGTTATTGGAGATTTGTGAGTCCCTGAATTATAGTTTACATATGAATTTTGGTTGGCACCACACAGTGGATAAGGTAGAGTGTGACATACAAAAAAGTAGCCCAGTCTTAGTGTCAGTGTCAATAACAATCTAATTACTAATAGAAGAATAACAAATGCTGTATTACTTTTGAGAAGTTATTTTGTTGTTGTTAAATAAAGAAATTTAGTTACCATTTTAAATGTTACCGTGAAAGTGGTCTCCACTGGCAGCAATGCAAAGCAGTGCAGGGTGGTCGGTACTTTTTCAAGCGCCACTCTATTTTATAAACTAGATCCCCATCTCTAAAGGTTTCTACCTGGAGAGAGAACCAAACCCTACTTATAAGCTGGTTGTTGCTAAAACTCCATGAGATATATGGTAATACCAAGTTTCTAGTAGCCAAGGTGTTGAATATTCCACAGTTTTTACACAACTTCAAACATTTGCCCTTTTTGCCATGTTTTTTGAAACACAGGAAAATTTTGATATAAATTTGTAGTGCTTTCATGATTAAATATCTTGCTAATTTTACTTCTTTATAACTAACACAGTGCATATGTTGTTGCTGTCCCAACGATCTGTTATATGAGGTGCAACAGGTTTTGCTGATGTTCATGTCATTTCAGAGTTCACACATCTGCTGTGTTGTTATCGCTAATTTCTCCTTGTGGTTTATTGTAAGACACAGTCTGCATCTCACATTTTTTAGTGCTGATGGGTAGGATGGTTGGTGAATAATGGAATGGGGAGGATTTGGAAGGTTTCATTTGTGGTCTTTTGAGCACATGACATTTGCCTGGAGGCACCGAGGATCGTCACAGAATTCTTGATATAGCCATTATCTTGAGCAAAATTTGAACTTTGCATTTTCTGAATACAAGTCTAGAGCATTGCCACTGCACTGCCGTGCTCATGTTCTTGTAGATCATACGTAATTAAAACATGTACTGTTGGGTGGCCATATTAGATAAATAAAAGGGACCAGAAACAGTGAATATGCATTCAGAAAATGATCAGCTGTTTCAAGGTGAAATAAAATGAAGTTTTTTTTTACTGATTACAGAGTGGTTCTGCAATGGCTGACTGGGCTCTTATAGTGGATAAGAACAGGGCACAGAACACAAGCCGTGTGTATGCCCAGCACCTGGGCTGCAGTTTTGATTCTTCATGGAAACTGGTCAATTGTCTGAAGCAAGGACGGAGCTTTGTTGAGATTGCCAATGCAGAATTCAGGGTATTACTTTTATAACAATAAGTTCAAGTAATCAGTACATTGTTGTAGTCCAGGCTGCATCCTAGAATTTTGTAATGCAGGTTTATGTAGAATGCTCCAATAAAGATTTTTAGATGGTCGGTTGTCTGGATATTTAAATGGCATTTATTGCTGTGATCCTTCTTTATTACAATGAATTTGGACAGTAAGATAAATAATAAAGTATATTGTGAGCTGCAGATTTGAAATATTTTATACATTTATTTATTTTTTGAGTGGTGCATTGAATTGTGTATATAATATGCAGCCTGAGGAAGGCTTTGTTACAAAGTAAATATGCAACTGATTATTGTGAGTAGTATGTTGTTGTGTTTGACTGAAGTATGTTAGCCTTTTATTGTTGAAATATTTTGAGATAAACGACAGGACCATTCTACACTCTCACTTGAGAAATTAAGAAATTGTGTAATAAATCAGGTTGAGGATGGAGAAGAAAGCCAGAGTGAATGTGAAAGTAACCAATTGTAATATTTCCTTGCAATGTGCATGTGTGTATATGTGTGAATGCACATGTGTATGCTGTATGTGGTGGGACATGGTGGAATAGAAAATGCATACATTACTTACTTTGAAACATCAGGTGCAGAGATCAGTTTGGAGAGGCTAATATTAAAGTTTGTATCAGAGAAACAGTGTTTGAATGTATGGATTGGATTCAAATGGCTTTGGACAGGGCCCAAGGGGAGGTCTTTTCAGTGACTCAGGATGTTTCATAAACACAGAGATTTACTTGAACGCCACAGTAGGTAGCAAGACTTCACACGGTTCAGACGGCTGCTGCATGACTGCAGGCAGTACAAATGTAACATGTTCATGTATGTTTTGTGTGTCAGTGCTGAGTTTAGTAGGTATTTGTACACACTGTAATTATTTCATGTAGAACACCTCATGAGGCAGTCATCCAATGCAGTTTTCATTATGATATCCATTTGTTACAGATTTAAAATCCAAAGCTCTAAGGGCCTGTATCATGCAGTTTCGTTGTGTCTCACTACTGCAAGCTGGAATACTAAAACATTCTGCATCACTGGGTTTTGGGGGTTGGGGTGAGGGTGGGACTTGAAGGAAAGAAACCATTCAGAATACACAGACAAAGATGTGAGGACTTTATGGAAATAAGAATGGTAAGGTGTGGAATGGAATTAGTGGCAGGCCTTTGTGAACATTGTAATGAACTTTTCGGTTTCATAAATGTGGGAAATTTCTTTGCTAGGTGAGGAATGTTTGCTTCTCAAGGCTGAGTCTGCTAATAGAAAGAGTGACTGAGTGAATGAATTAGTTAGTGAGGCAGTCAGTCATTTATTCAATTAGTCATTTATTTGGTTAATTAGTTGGTTAGTTATTTCTTTAGTCAATTAATTACTTGGTCATTTAGTTGGTAAATTAGGTAATTAATTTGTCTGTTGGTCAGTCAGTCAGTCATTCAGTTGGTTAGTTAAGTATGTAACAGTTATCTGTGTACCTCAGCATTTAATGATGTTTCTTACACTCGGTTTTTGCTCTTGTAAGTGGCAGGTCAGACAGTGTGAGAAGAGGTCTTCCATTCTCTGTAGCAAACTGCTTTTCTGAAAATTGTGCTCCAGATGCTTTCTCTTCTTTTTCTGTATGACCCACCATGTCTATATAATTTATTTACTGATCACTGCTCTAAAACCAAACACATCACGCAGACTGAGATTTACTCTTTAATCATGACAGTCGACTCTCCCTCTCTATTGAAGCTCTGGCACGTCACCTTCAGTTTACTTCCGTCACACTTGCTTCAGGTGCGTTACTAAGGCAGACCTGGCTTTTGGTGTGTTCAACCTACATATTCTATCCTGAACCATGCATGCATGCACAAAGTATCAGTGTGTCCAGAGTCACACAATCACAGATGGAGGAGGCTGTCTTGAACTGCATTACATGAAGTTTGAATAAAATATGTAGCCCTGTGTTACTATGTTTATTGCTGTTGAAACTAAACGAGTGAGATATGTCTATAGTAAAACCAATTAGATGCACCAGTGTATCAAATTTATTTAATTTTGATAGATTGGTGCATCTAGTTGGTTTTACTATAGACATATATTACAGTGCACTTCCCTGTGAATGTCAAATAAGCCAGTGAGAATTAATAAATGAATAATTACGGCCCAATTAAATCCTTTGGTCATGCCTCATACCTATATCCCCTTGAATGTATGTATATCACTAACCAGTACCAACGTGACAAGGCAATAAAATGGTTATATTGTGATTTCAGCCACAAGTGGGCATCTTCCCTTGGGGCCCAGTCTTGGATGGAAACTTCACTGTGCCAGGAGATGAGTGGTATGAAGGCTGGCGGGAAAGGGATTGGCATTTTCTGTGGGAGACCCCAGAGCAAATTATTCGTCGTTTGCAATTGAACCGTGGTGTCAGTTACATGAGTGGAGTCACCACACAAGAAGCAGCCTATTTCATATGTGAGTGCAATATATTCTTTTCACTGCATATCTTGTCATCACCCCTCTCAACTACAGGTCATTTGATACTGCTGTCATGCCATCCAACTCCTGCATTCTGCAACACATGTGGTAGCATTGTGCCAGATCATGGGAGTTGTCTTTAGTAATACTGCCTCATATAGCTGATGTATCTAGTTTAGTTTGAAACCTTCATTGTGCCTTGGCTTGACTGTCAGTACAATGACTAGGCTGCAGGTCAGGCATATGAGAAACCATAATCTGATTACCAGCAGAATCCAGATTCGGTCTGAGGCCCAACCAGCCTCATAATTAATGCATACGTGGAACACTTGGTGAAGTGGCTGGGGCATGAATCTGACCACTCACTGTCAGTGCTGAGGTTAAGAAGGAGTGAAGCTATACCTACAGTTCCCTGTATGCCTTCATGGTGTGCACAGGGATAACTTTACTTTCTTTACCCCTTACTTGGTTCTTCCCTAACTGGGGGAAGGTTCAGCAGTAATTAGTGTACATGTACTGCAGTGATTATTGATCAAGGTGCCATATCACCCCTGCCTTTACTAAGCCTGTACAAATTAGTATTGTCTTTGGCTAGCATGTGGATACTGAAGGGGTTGCAGCCATTGTGTATAGCTCCATACAAAAGCCAGTTGAACGCATATTAACAGCAGTATTTATTACAAGATAAGAGCACAGTATCAAACAGTGTAACTCACTGTAATGCAAAATTTATTTAGCAAAGCAGAGTTTACTGTTTGGTGTTTCTGCTCCATGCCACACAAATACAAATAATCATACACAAAAATTGCATGTCATTGGCAGGACATAAAATCAGAATACAATATCAACGTTACCTAACGGACGGTCATGGACGGACTCTGTCCCAGTCTGCTGTTACCAGAACATATCTTAGAATTCTGGGTTAAGACAAAATTTTGCAAGTTGTTGATGAAGGAACTTGCAGAAGCTGAATGAAGTTTCAAGCAGGGTGGAAAATTAACACTGGAGGAGGGTTAGGGGGAGAGGGTTGAGGTATGAGGGAGATGCATTGTACGATCGACCACCAGGTGTACCTTCACAGACTCAGTCATCACATCACAAAGGTTTAGAAGTCATGCGCGCACGTGTGTACACACACACACACATATATCTGTGCAAATGCAGTCACTCCTGCCTGTGCGTGCTCGCGCGCGCGCGCACACACACACACACACACACACACACACACACACACAACAGTACACTTTTTGATCAGACCAGATATGTTAGTGTAGTAGTGAACTGACATGCTGCAGGGTTATTTTGCATGATCTGGCACTAGATTTGGTGGTACTTTTCATAACTTAATGGCAGACACCCTGTTGTGTTTATGTAATTCATTAAATAATTCCTAAGGTACCTTCAGACACAACTATATATGTCTCTGTTGGCAGTGAATTCGTCAGCTTAGAACTGATGTAGCATTCTGGACGGCAGCTGCTTCAGCATGTGAACATTATTTGTGTAAACTGTTTTGAATCATTACATCAAAAAGGGCTCTTATTTTTACGGCACTTCTGTCATTGGTTTGGTTATTTTATGCTGTTTCCAAATAAATATGGATTTTTTGTAGAGTGTTCATGTGCACGCATGTCCATGTGTGTTTGATGGTCAACAGGGTTGAACATTTACAATTTAGTGCACTTTTTACGTAAAATGTGAACATTATTTAAACAAAAGAAGATAAAAGTATGATGTGCATGGTATTTTTTTGTAAATAAAACTGCATGTCTTATAAAATGCAGTACTTATCCTTGTTGCATATATATATGTATATATATATATATATATATATATATATATGAAATGACTTTTGGGTTGCAGTCCTACTTGTGTCCTGTGTATAGGGCTGTGGTGATGATATTTAATTAGATAGTTGTCATTGACATTCAGAGGACCATGCATTGTGATATATTCTTATAATAAAAGCCAACAAGATGCACTATTTCTCAACTTTATTTTGGTAAAGAACTATGCATATTTCAGATAGATTTACTGTCCATCATCAGGAGTCTTAATACTGTATTCACAGCAATACCGTAGGTATTTGTCGTACTAGTTATGTTGACTGTCTGCTAGCAGTCAACATAACCAGTGCGACAAATACCTACGGTATTGCTGTGAATACAGTATTAAGACTCCTGCTGATGGACAGTAAATCTGTCTGAAATATGCATAGTTCTTTACCAAAATTAAGTTGAGAAATAGTGCATCTTGTTGGCTTTTATCATAAGAAGATAGTTGCCTGTCAAATATAATAGCACAAAATATCTACAGACCATTTTACACACTTGGGACCAGGGTTTCTTAAACTAAAACATGTTTGAGTGGAAATTTTCAAAGAAGTTACCATCAGTTGTAATTAAAATTTTCCTTGTGTATGCCCGTTAAAAATAGTAATGATTTTGGAAAAAGAAAAGTAAAGTAAAGTTTGTGTTCAGTTTGCTATTGAAATTGTTCACAAGTCTGAATATTTATGCATGATTTCTCTTGTTCCCAGTTGAGAATGAAACACTAGCAGCTTCAGATTATGAAGTTACTAACCTCTTTGTTGACCAGAAGATTCGTGAGCTGGTACTGCGCTACAACTACACACTCAATCCAGAAGGCATCTACCACGCCATTCGCTATATGTACACATACTGGCCAGATCCCAACAACACTTATTATATTCGAGAAAAATACATAGAAGTGAGTAACCTTATGAGCAGGTAAAATGACTTATCATTGTGTCAGTACATGAACAATATGGACTTGAAATAAAAACCATCTGTACCACCGGTCTTGTCAAGAAAAGCAAACTGTCCCACATTGGACAGAACATGTTATAATGCAGTCCTATGGTTTTTTTTACCTGAAACATATGAAATTAATACATAATTGAGAAGTGATATCGGTCCCTTAGCAAGAGTTTTCCATGTAGAGGCACATAAAATATGTATGTTTGTATATGTTTATGGCTACACTGGCCTATTGGCCAGTAGACTGTTATGTTCTTGAACTTTAGATCTTTGGTCTCCAACCCACGGCCTGCCAGGTTTTATTATGCGGCCCATGGCTACATTTGTAAATTATGTATATACTGTAAAAATTTGACAAGAGTTTAGGCAGTTAGGTATACCAATTTTTGTTATTTTTCCACGTGCGGCCTACAAACCAGCCCACAGTGACCAGTGTGGCCCTTTACCGTAAAAAAGTTTGGAGACTTATGCGGCCCATGGCTACATTTGTAAATTACGTGGTAGGGTCCATAAGTTTCCGGCCTGACCAACTTTGAAAGGTGACAGAAATGAAACAACTTTGCTATTTTTCAATATAATCTCCCTTTACTTCAACACACTTTTCACATCTGTG
>Ga0123357_10014265_pt1 | contig 10362 bp, 10 predicted proteins | sample TergutEmb28metaG_FD_89873 | JGI IMG/M metagenome (GOLD analysis project Ga0123357, IMG submission 89873) | Embiratermes neotenicus P4 segment gut microbial communities from Petit-Saut dam, French Guiana - Emb289 P4 | ecosystem: Host-associated > Arthropoda: Insects > Digestive system > Gut ... | reverse complement strand
TTTTTTTCTTTTTTTTTTTTTTTTTTTTTTTTTTTTTTTTTTTTTTTTTTTTTTTTTTTTTTTTTTTTTTTTTTTTTTTTTTTTTTTTTTTCCTTTTTTCTTATTTTTTTTTTTTTGTTTTTTTTTTTTTTTTTTTTTTTTTTGCAATTTCCTTAGTCTCTTTCGTACAGTCTAATTTAGCGTTATTAGATAAAATGGCGTTCATGTTGTGACGGTCGGTAGCATCTTCATATAATTATTCCGGTAATAGGTGAATTATGACAGAAAAGGTAACCAGAATTGTACTGTATTTAAGGCGACCGAACCGGTTTTTTTTGCAGATTCAGTTCGAGCCGTTTAATGTTGTTTATTAAGCCTGTCATGTCATTTAAGAAATATTCGAACTCCATTCGTAATTTGCAGTTTATTTAATTTAATGGTATTGTATCTTCACCAAAAAATTGGCATAATTAAACAAATCTTAAAACGTAGCTTGAAACAAATACTGCAAATTTTGCAAGTGTCCTTGCATTAAATTTTATTACTTGTAGCAGTATGAGATGGGTGTGGTAATAAATGGGCATGGTATGGTGTAATTGTGTAGTGATCATTTAGTAGTTTGTTAGCGTGTGGTGAACGTTAGACTTGCTGTCTTGTGTTTGTGTGTGATTGTAAATGATGGTTCGGTTTGTGTTATTGGGTGTATGAACCAAGGTTTTGTGTGGGTTTGTATACATTGAAGTCAGGTTTTGGATGTGTGTGTGTAAATCAAGATTAGACTTAGGTTTGTGAATGTATGTTAGGAACTGTGAATGTTGGCAGCTGTCATATCACTTTCTGTTACATGTGTTGGGTTTGTGAAAAGTGACAGCAGTGAATTTTGGCAACTGATATGCCACTTATTTTGACTATGCATGTAACCACCCAAAAATAAATATTAAGTACAGGCACTCCCTGACTTAAGATCATCCCACTTACAACCAACAGAAGTTACAACCATAATTTTCTTTAAAAAAATTTCATTTGTAACTACTGTGAAAATGTCATTAAGATTTCGTTTAAAACTACATTTCAAATTGTTTCCATGAAGTGTTGATTATTACAACACATGTTATTAGGACAACAGAAAGGCCACTTACCTGAATTCCTCCTGACCTGTTGGAGAGTTTATACTCCACCTCATTTCATATTTTTAACCTATGACCAATTCGACTTGCGACCATGTCTTCAAAATATATCCTGTTTTTAAGTCAGGAAATATATGTACTGTATTGTCAGCTGCCAAATTAAACTGTTACACCAGAATATTGTTTGACTTTGGTTGTCATCTGTTAGAAGTTGAAACTTAACATCGGCGATTGTCTGTTGGTGTCAGCTCTCTATGTTATGTTACTGTTTTTGTCGTCGTTGATCTCAGGGTGAGTTCCTACAGTCATAAAACTAGAGTGAACTAGGCATACTGATTCACAAGGGATACTGTAACTGTCTTGCATCAAAAATTAGTATATGACAAGGTTTGACATCCACCCAACCTACATCATAGGCACACATTTTACACACAAAAAATAGGGTTTTTCATTTCAGGGGTTCAACATCACAGCCTCTGACTTCACTGTACAGAGGTGTAAAAACAGATGTTTAAAAAAGAGGAATAAGGAATTTGGTGGTATGTAATGAGAGGCTTTATTGTTGGAAAAACTGGTTGCTCTGCTTATATTATCAAATAGTTATGTCTTGATTTCAAATTTTTGCCCTGTTCTGAATGTTGTATTTTTTCTTTTGGGTGGTTCCCCAGCATCAGAATCTTATGTGCTGACGTTTCGGAACACCCTTTCTATTCATAGGTGGTGTTTAACGGCAGCACATAAAATTCAGACACCAGGGAATCACCCAAAAGAAAGAATACAACAGTAATTACATACTGTGTTTCAGGTATAACTCAGAAGAAAGATGCTGGCATCATCACAACAATTTTGTGTTAAGTGGAACAGTTACAGCTCGAACCTACAAAATGTCTTTCCACGTCTTTTAACGAGTGAACATTTTGTGGATATAACACTGGCTTGTGAGGGGCAAATGATTAAATGTCACAAAGTGGTGTTATCAGCATGCAGCACATATTTTGAAAATCTCCTAGTTCATAACCCTTGTCAGCATCCAATTATCTTCATGAAAGACATGAAACACTGGGAAGTTCAGGCACTTGTGGACTTCATGTACAAGGGAGAAGTGAACGTGAGTCAGGAAGAATTGAACTCTTTGCTCGTGGCTGCAGAAGCATTGCAGATTCGTGGATTATGTGGTTCAGATCACTCCAGTATGGGAAAACAGCAGAGCTCACCAAGACAGCAAGTGGGAGAAAACAGGCTCCCAGCTGTTACCTTACCTCATGATACTGTATTATCAGGTAGAGAATCTCCAGCCTTTAAACGAAGAAGAAACACGGCAGAGGATCAAGAGCAGGCATGTAAAGCTGCACCACCACTGAACAGCAGAGCATCTTTGGATCCCTCTTCCTCATCTTCCTCAGAAGTTAACTCTTTGCCAGTTACTGCAGCACCACCCAGTCATAACACTTTGTCTGAGACTGACACATATTCTCTCCATGTAGAGAATAAGGTAAGTACTGCATGGTTTCTGTACCTTAAGGTGTAAAGTTGTTGCAGAATACTCATTTCTACTTCCACTCTCGCTTTGATTTTGGCTTGATTTCATAATAATTTGTGTCTACTATGTGTGTTCTGAATGTGTGGTTTCCAGGTTTGGTTCTCCCTGCTTCTGTAAATTTTCTTGTCCTGGTTTTTTCCAAAGGATACTTCAGTTTTCACTTGTAAGTGTGAAGGAAGAAACGTATACATCTGAACCGTGCTATTTTTGTATTTTCTTTTAATACTTTAAAATTTGCAAAAGTTGTATGCTGTGTTCACAAAAAAATTTGCAAAATGCACCTATTAGCTTTACCATGTGTGTGCGTCTGACTACCCACAACTCTGTGTTAAAACACTCAAGATATTCTGAATGAAATGTTGTGGAATTTGTTGTTAGAGATTGGTGAGCATTAAAACAGGGAATGACACATTTTCTTTGAATCTAGGCACAAAAAAAGAATTTGGGATTCTCGCTTTTTTTGTTTCTTCTTTAGTGTTATATAATGCCTAACAAAATTAAACCATTCACCATGTAGCTGAACATTTTTTATATAGTTGTTTATTAGGTTTGCTGGCACCAGTTATGGACAGTCTGTCAACGCATGTTCACGAACCGTTGGCAATAGGTAGGAGGGGTTGCATGGGGAGAAATTTAAATGAGAAAACTTTAGCAGTGGACAATGGACGCTAGCAGTCCAGTAAGGAAAGCAGTTGCGTACGAGAGTGATTTGAGTGAGGGATTACATGTGACTGTGTTATTTTAATAAAATATGATTTAGTTTTTTAACTTGATACATCATGCCTTTTTTATATCAAGAATAAAATGAGTAAATAAAACAACAATTAAAAAAGAAATAACTAAAACTATATTTGATTCGGTGAACCACACCCATTTCCCGAAAAAGGATCATGTACCAGACTGAGCACTTTGGGACAACCAAGTTAAAAAGGTGATCATGTAGAATGACATGCTCATATTTTGTGTGTATCTAAGTTTTTATGAAATGCTGAGCACTTTATCAAGATCCTTTTACAATGTTAAGACAATTCATCTCTTTGTGCATTGAATAATAAATTAATATGCCCAGTCCAAATAAAAACTTTGTTTCTTTATCTTGCATTCATCAACATGTTTGGCCAATATGACCATCAGCTACTTACAAGAATAAAAACATCCTGATGATGACCATATTGGCCAACTGTTGCTGACTTCATGATTAACCAATAAAGTTGTTATGTTTGGACTGGACATATTATAGTTATGAATTTTTTTTAATGAGAAACACCTCAAAAAGTGTACAAAATATATGCAGAACTAAAAATCATAAATACATTGAAGTAAAAAGTTTAATGTTAAAATTCCCTATTTGTTGTTAAAATATAAGCAGAATTAACTTGTGAAGTACCTGCGGTAACCAACTCCAGGTCTGCCTCCTTAATTATTGCTCTGCCGTTTGTAACAGTTGCAGTAAGGATGCTTTGAATTCCTTCCACACATTTTCATATTATGTTAAGACAATTTTGCTAGTTAGACTTTGTTGGTGGATGTGAGCAAGCTGCCGAGTAACAATCAAAATATTTACACATTAAATATAATACATGTCACATTTTAGAGATAAAAAATATATGTGCAAGCATTAAATACTAATACATATCAACCTACGTTGTAAAGTTCATGAGGTGATCAAATAAAGGAAAGTTAGAATTATGAAAGACAATAAGCTAAAGTAGCAGTCTGAATTTACAATATATATGTTGTCTCTAAAAATATTTATAATATGACATTTCAGTATTTGATTAATAATAAAACAATGTCAATAAAGAACAATAAGTTTAAAATTTTAGAGTCTGTTGTAGTTATAAAATTCATTTAAGCTATAGAAAGAGTTGGAGTGTAAGTATTCTTTCAGAGCTCGTTTGAATTGTTTCTTAGTTTGGAGAAGGTTCTTCACATAGGTGGGCAAGTTATTGAAGGCCTTAATTCCAGAGTAAGTCTTAGAGAAATCAGTATCTTCCATCTTCAGGGGGATATTTTCTAAACTGTTTTTTTTTTTGTTTCACCTTTCTCATTGGAAATATATGTGAGAGAATTGTATTATAATTGATTGCCCACATTTTTGTATTTTGTTGCAGAAGTCAATAAAACAAGAAATAGAATTTGAGCACAGTTACCTTGCAGGAGAAGTAGAGGCAGATGGCCAAGATGAAGACTACAGCCTTGAGCATCAGGTTAGTATTCTTCTAATCTCAGTTGGTGGTTATGGATAAGTTGGTCAGAGCTGGACATCAGTGGATACAGGTAGACTGTCAGGTAAGGGTGGGTGCTTAAGGTATGCTTTGTGATGCTGTGAATAATTAAACAAATTATGAAATGTGTGCATAGCATAACATTTCTGGTCTGTTGATTCTGTCATCACCTCTACAGAGCTAAAAATATCTTTTATTTAAGAATCTAGGAAACCATAAGACTTACTGAAATAAAGTATTGGGCATGAAGTATGTGTTTTTGTGTCTCCATACAGCTTTTGTTTGTAACTTTTTTGCTCTCAATCAGTACTTCGTGAGATGAGCAAGCGTAATACTCAAGTGGTACAAAGAAATGCATGTTGGTCTTCACATAAGGCATATAGTATTGTTTTCCGAGTTTAACCAAAGTTAGAATGTTTCAATATATTTTAGAAAAAATCCACCAGCATCATATTTCGTAAAAATCTGTTTGTTGGTTCTGAAGTTGTAGGCAGACGTTTCATTGTGAATATATGAAAAGCATAATTCAGACCAGTTTTAAAGACATGTATTTTTATTATTGAGCAACAGCCAGGGTAGGAGTCAGGAACTGAGATAGCATTTTTGGTACACTGACTGGGCCATAGGTTGGGTAACAAGGATCATGGTCCAATTCCTGGTAACAACAAGAGAGTTTTTTCTTCTTCAGAGTAGGGGAGGGGAGAATGTGTTAGGTAGCTTAGCAGAAGTGGAGACTGTTTTTGTAATCAGAGGTTGAAGTGGAATCTGCACTCATAGTTTAGTTGTTTTCTGGTGTTACATCCATTGGCTACACTGTAATTCATTTTTAAGTAATGTAAGTACACTGTTTAGACTGGAGACTTTTATAGTGTTTAGTGGGATTGGAAGATGAACTTGAAATGAGAATAGGAAATTGTGTGTAAGGAGGAGGTTGTGCATTTGGAGAAATTCAGATGGTGAGACTGAGGAGAACCATGTAAACCTCAGGATAGACTGGCATAATTGAGATAAAAGCTGGGTACCTCAAAAATGCAATTGAGATATGTTACTATTTTATCACCCTACATGAATACTCTTCCAAACATACTGGATCAAAAAATAAAAATATCAACAAACATAAGATATGAAAAATTTATTTGCCATTTGTTTTTTTAATTAGTGCCATCCAGAAGGAGTCATCTCTGTACTGAGTGCCATGACATGAGGGCCTGTTGGGGGTATTGAATATACCATTCTTATTAATCCCAAGGCAGCATCACAGTCCAGCTAGTGGAAAGGGCCACTGGTCCTTGTTGAGCTTCAGCTTAATTCTTGAAGAGACAGTAAGGGATAAATATTCCAGTGTCTGTTCCAAACATCACACTGTAGTTATTCAGCCAACAGCCTTTTACTTTACTGACTGAGCTAATGTGGCTCATATTGCTCAAAAACAGCAATACCGTGTCAGCCTGGTGCAGTATGTGAATTCTTTGATATTACAGGATGATTCTGACAGCAATAATCGTGAAGATATTCTTCCTGCATCCCCAGTGGGTCAAGCTGGTCCCTCTGGATTGATGTCTGGACAAGGAATTGCAGCCTTGGATAAAGCAACAACAGGTAATGTGCAGATCTACACTTCTTTCTATATTATGAAGGGGTAATTTCCAGCAGACACTGTGAGGAGAGCTTGAGAGAGAGTACAGTCGATATGGTTTTAGACCATGGTGAACATGTTTCTGTATTCATGAACTGTTATGATGTCGGTAAAGCTGAATTTTATATTTGTTTATAATGCTCAGACTGGTCCATGGAACATTAACTTTATCTGCAGGGCTGTAACTAAACAGACTGATTGAGATTGAGTGGTTGATAAGTCAGTGTATAGTTAACTGCAGTGGTTATTCACAATTGTCAAAGACACTAAGGAGCACTTCAAATTTAAAGTAACCGAACCTAGTTTTTGGTTGTGGTATTTCCTGCACATCAAAAGTAATGGTTGTATTGTCATGAGTTTTTGAACTGGAATTCATGTCATTTTCTCCACATCACATGTAGTAGTTATATTGCCACTGAGCAGTAATTTGGATACAAAGAACTTTTGCTATAGAGTCAATTATGCTTATTGGTTTTTTTATTTCCATATTAGGTCACTCTTTCATTCATTTGTTCATTCATTCTTGGTTTGTTTAGTGACACTTGCAGTACCTCACAGTATATAAAGTGCAGTGGTTGAATGATTACTGAGTAATTAATTTAATATAATGTGGTAGTACTGTTTGTGACCTATTTGTGGTACTGTCTGTGCATTTGCATAGGAAATGAGGAAAATGCTGAAAACCTGTAGGATGGTCAGTTTCTAGGTAGAGTTCTGTACCCAAAACCTCCCAAATATGAAACAGTGGTGCTGCCACCTACACCACATGTTTCATTGGAAGTCATGAAATAGATGATATTCATAAACATACATTACAGTATTTGCAGAATTTTTATTTTAGTATACATTGTATTTAAATATCAATGCATATTGACTTAGGCTATGGGCTATATGATTGGTTTGATTCCCAGCTGAAGCAGAGATTTTTATTATTTCTATGGTACATAGACTAGCCCCGGGGCCCACCCAGGGGTTCTTTCACCAGGAGTAAAGAGGCTGAGTCATGTAATAGACCATTCAATGCCATACATTGCTGAGGTTAACATGGAGATCATCAGTAATTACTTCTAGGTTGAATCTCATTCTCTGCCTGGAGTTCACATGGGTCGTGTATACCAGTAATTTTTTTTGTTATGTAGAAGAACATAGTACACTTGACCATTTTACCTGCCCAGGGAAGGAGCAAGAATTGGAACATATTTGTTGTGAAAAATAATTTTCTAAAGTGTTTCAATAATATGACTTACATAAACTTGGTGGAAAGTTATTGGCCAGCTGTATATAAACGTGATTTGAGCACCAGACTTTGTTAAAATAAGATACAAATGGAAAAAATTATGTTTATAAATACAATAGCAGTTTTTAATATGGCACCCAAGGGGCTGAACATATGCTGAATTACCAAACAATGGAGATCACCAGACAGTACCTATGCTAACCCAAGTTCTTACAGGTAATTGTTTGTTACTGCTTCTATTCTTGGGCTACACAACTAATTAGAGGAGTATTCCATTTGGATATCTCCTTCAGCTGCTGGTTCTTTAAAATTTCGCAACCATCCCTCAGAAAATGTGTGCTTGTCAGTTAATTTCATTTCATCATAAAAGACTTAACTTCTCAATTATAGGTGCAGTCATGGGGTTTCCTTGGGAACACATTGTGGTAAATTAATTATACAACACCTTGTTGAATTATGGTAATTTAAGTTCTCCTTTCAGTATGTCACTTGAAGAGGCCCTTCACACTTTCAGTTGATGCTAGAAACAATTGTAGTTAGTCTGTTTCTTTATATTGTAGATAGCTGACAATTCAATGGTGTACGAAAACATAACCACATTTTTGCTTTCACTACTTACAAGCCTCATAATTATCTCAAGTTTCTGCAGAATGTTTAATGTTGGATGTTTCGTCTTGCCAGCACTACCTTATGTACTCATCTTCGGATATTATGAAGCCATTGTAATAGCTCGATGTCCTCTGTAAAGTCCAGCTAACCCAAGACAAAATCATGGAACCATTCTGTATACCATAAGTTACAGACAGTGGAATTTCTGGTCTTGGGACTACTTTCCTCAAGTGCCAGGGTATTAGGAGTGCTGGATTATCAGTAGCTGGATTAAAGGAATTCTGCTGTATTTATAACTATTAGTAATATGTAGTGTGTGTGTGTGTGTGTGTGTGTGTTTTGCATGACAAGTTGACACACACATCAGATCAGGAAAGTTTCACCTTTATTTCAAGTTTTTTAACTCATCATGAATTATTAAACAGTCATAGAGCATCTGTGGATCAAGAAAACTGATAAATAAGATTGCTTTAGATAAATCATACGAATGGAATAAAACTTGTCAACTTAAGATTGCTTTAGATAAACCATACGAATGGAATAAAACTTATCAACCACAGCAGTAATAATGTGATCAGAAAGTGAGTAATGCATTTTCTTTTGTTACCAAGTGTAGCATCCCAATATCTAATAAAGCCTAATAATCTTTATTACTCTTCTTCTTGTTCCTTTTTGTAAGGAAAATTTATAGAGGGTTCATACCAGTAATTACTGAGCATTTACATTTATTGTTGGTTTCACTGTATTATCTGTCTCTCGCTCAGCTCTCTGTTGCTAGTGGCAGCATGTAGTTTGTGTATTTATACCTCTCACACTACATCATCCTCCTGCTGTAGATGGAAATTTGTTATTACATCAGAAACACAAGAAATTTTTTCTTCCTAAAACATGCATATATAATAAGTGAGACAAATGAGATGAGGGGATGTGAGTTATAAAGGTGTAAGAGAAAACATCTGATTTTTTGTTCAGTCACTGATGTTTTGAGGAATGTGATGGTTGGGTGGCACTTTTCATTAAAATGAACTGCTTCTCATTTCTTGGTACTTGTGTTAGTAACTGCATTCAGAGAATTGTAGTGACTATATTTACACATGTGCAGATACCTTTCAAATCAAATATATTCTCAGAAATTAGTATGTGAATTTAATTTAGTTTTACTTAGTGGAGAATTTCTGCATGGTCTCAGAGAATGAATAACATGTGATTTGTTAGGGGTGGAACATGGACATGCATGTGGAGATAGGAAGTGCCATTCTGCTTGAATATGGTTTGCATTCCCCTGACGGTTCTGTCAGACATGTTCATGACAGTAATAAATCTCTTCTGTAATATAAAAATCACAGAATCCATCAAACACTACTACTTTATTGGAACCAAAGTTACTTAGTTACAAGAAATTGCTGTATGGTTCACCCAACAGACTATCTTCAGGCAAAGTTGATATAAAATACTCTCAATTTTATCATACTATCCTTGATGTATTTTATATTGACTTCTTCTGAAGCTGATCTGTTGGCTGAAACATGCTGCAGTTTCTTGTAACTAACAAACTCTGGCTACTATAAAGTAGTTGTGTTTTTTGCTTTTGTTATTTTTATATTGAATTATATACACACAGGGATGTCCTCTCCAAAAATCTCTTTCTGTTTAACGAGATCAGCATTACATCCATGGGATTGCACACAATGTATGTGTATTGGTGTACATCTGTACCATACGTTGTATTGGTTATTTTCAAACTCTACAACCATTTTTCTGTAGTTTTAAGTACAGTATGTAATTTAACCCTCTATAGACCAGTGTTACTTTCAGGTAACATCCACGTTTAATATGTTTTCTGGCATGCTTTGAACTTTGTTCCTTTAGAAACGGAAGTTGGTTCAGAGCTACAGCCCTCTACTCAGTTATAAACTGGGTTTCCCGTCAATTATCCCTTTTTGGTAGGGGTTTCGTTGAGGTGACATGTTGATGAATCTGTCAAACTTCTTTTCAGTAACTACTCT
>Ga0123357_10014264_pt1 | contig 10362 bp, 3 predicted proteins | sample TergutEmb28metaG_FD_89873 | JGI IMG/M metagenome (GOLD analysis project Ga0123357, IMG submission 89873) | Embiratermes neotenicus P4 segment gut microbial communities from Petit-Saut dam, French Guiana - Emb289 P4 | ecosystem: Host-associated > Arthropoda: Insects > Digestive system > Gut ... | reverse complement strand
TATATACATATACACGTACATACATACATACATACATGTCTTCCGGTGATGTATATTTTTGAATCTATGTCGTATAACATTTTTAAGGAACGCTTATGTCAAATGTGGTTACTGGGAACATATTTGTGTCATAAATCTTGTCGTCATGCTCATTATACACTCCTTTCCTTCATATGCGCCAGTTGTAAGGGGCGGTATTATTTAGTGTAGCGGATGTTGCTGCGACAAGAAGTTGTGCACATGAAAGAAAGCAGCCTAGCTTGTTTCTATATTCCAGTCCGGTATTTTTTTTTCGTTACTTCATTTTCATACGGTCTAAGTCACGTTATACGCAACAAGCATGCACTGAAGTCTGCCGACGATAGTGGATTTAAAACCAGGACACGTGGTTCTCTCATGTAATTGCCAATTTCACGTGCTCAGTTCTGTTATTTACCCACTTTGTAGTAAATATCCTCGAATAAACCTTCCAGGACAATTTACAAACCAGTCGTTTACTGTGCGTTGAACACAGCTACCTTTCTTTATTTAAATACATGCATAATTCAGTATTAATTTTTCCTTAAGACAGTGCTAGTCAAAGTGAATATTTGCATTACATTTTAAAACGCTGCGTTTCAAATTCTTGTACTGGTTGACGATACGAGCCCGACTTGCTAATACTAATTTTATGGAGTACACCCTATTCGGTTTATGGAGCATTAAAAAACAAATCGCTTACTATGCGTCGAACATAACTGCTTTTCTTTATATTGATAGAACACTTTATTGTGAATAATCCAAATACCCCCTTCCCCACTTCAGAATGAAAGCCTCCTCTTCTTGATTAATCATTCGTAATCACCCTAAGCTTCATTAATTTCTAACCTCGACATTAGATGCAGGTGTACGGTCAGTTTCATGATTCGTATACTTTACACCCAGAGAAAGAGGTTCCATGTCCATCGCATAGGAATTCCGATAGGTCCCTGAGCTGATCTGAAAGCAGTGAAGAAAAGTAAAATCCCTACACTTGTCGCCCAACCCGTACTCAAGGTCTTTCCTATCATTCCGCTATTCTGCGGCATCTAATAGACATTGGCTGTCCAGAAAACCAGTCTGGATAATTACAGTGTATTTGGCTGTAACCCGTAGAAATGTTCGTGCTTGTAAACATATGTATGGGTAATTTACAATGCATAATGGTTTCAGTCAAGGGCTTGTATTTCACCGTTGCTTCTCATCGATGCTTAAGTAAGGTGCAAGTGAATGGGTGACTGTTACAATATTAAATTAAATAAGAGTGGTCGTTAGTATGTGTCATATGTTGTAACATTAAGTAACCTCATTTTTCACACACGCGTTGTTTACGGGTACCATACGATTAACAGAATAAACAGCTATTATGACCCTAAATGTCATTAGCCAGTTGGTCTTTGTGGTGTAGAATCTGTTTTCAAATAGCAGCTGAATTTTTTTTTATGTAATTCTGATTAACTTCAGGCTTTAGTGTACACCGTTGTGAGGATGTTTGATCTAGAAGCTCCACTTATTGCTGTCACGGTTTAGACATAAAGAAGAGTAGAGAGATAAGTTTGTAACCTAAGGATGTTGGTCTAAAAACATGAGCAGATATAACGGGTCGTATTTGATACGTGTCGTCAGTAGAACACTGCATAAAATCGTGATAAGGAATAGTTAATGAATTATTTCATAGTAATAGTATCGCGAAGTGCAGATACTTAAGTACGACAGTAGCAAAGCGAGTGATACTCCTAATGAAATGAAAGATCTGGCTAAAGTCGTGGAATGATAGCTAGAGTTCATGTCAGGATTTTTTTTTCTTATTTCGCGGCGTCCTCAAAAGTGTAGGGATTAAAACACGCTAATCCTCGAGGCTTTTACGTCAAATACGTTACAGTTTACAGGAAAAGCCTGCAGCGATTTTCCAACAGAAACCGTGCTGCTCCTTCGGCTTATCTGTGCATACACTGCAGAGTAAATGAGCCTGTCGCAATCTACGTGATGATTTCAGAGCGACTGTTTAGTCCGACTGGAAGTGTAGATGTGGAGGTTGTTTCCATACTTGAAAAGAAATGTGGCTATTTCAGTCGTAAACCCTACGAAATTTCGGGGCAAATTATTTGAATGTCAGCGCAGAGTTTTCATTGATGTGCTGAAATTGGAAACATTAATAGGTTTATGTGTTCTCTTAAGCTGACGAAGGAATAGTTTCATTCAGTGGCGTAGTTAGGTTTTTTTTTGGCGCCCAGGGCGAGCGATCACAGTGGCTGCGGCTAACAGAAATTGTGAACCTTAAAAAACACGATTATTTTTTTAATTTACTTTTTTGGCTCAATCATTTAAAAAAAATTTGAACGCAGGAAGTCTTGCTTTTATTTAAAATATTCATTTTGCCACCTAGTTTGCCGCATCTTGGACTCTGTTGCTTGGCCCCCCCCCCCCCCCCCCCCCCCTCCACCAGCTACGCCCCAGTTTAGTTTGTCAGCATCTGTGAGCAGCTAGTGTGTTTATAGATATGATGCTTCTCAGTTTTATTGGTCTTTATATGTTGTTTTCTGTAGCCTTAAAACTTGGTCTCTGACAATGCAGGAAGAACGTAGTTATGATGGTGTTGAACAGCGGGGTTTGTACGATATTTGGAATTGAGAGGAACTGGCACGAGGCTGGAGAAAATTACATAGTGAGAAGCTTCGTGATTGCTGTTTCTCATCAGACGTTATTAGGGTGGTCAGATCGAGAGGGATGAGATGGACTGGGTGTGTGGTACACGCTGGAGAAAAGAGATAAGCCTGAAGGGAAGAGACCACTTGCACCACCTAGACATAACTGGTATAGTAATATCAAATTGATCGTACAGAAAAATACCTTGGGCTGGTGTGAACCAAATTCATTTGGTTGTGGATAGAGACAATTGGCCGACTGTTGCGAGCACAGTAATTAACCTTCGGTTACCATAAAACGCAGAAATTTTTAACTGCCCGCGAAAGTATTTAGCATCTCAAGAAGAACTATGCAGGAGCCGGTATAGTGTAGTCGATATAGCGACTAGACTGCGGTTTGGAGGATCTGGGGTTTGAATCTGGTGTTTGCAAGATTGTCAGGGACAGGAGATTTGTATCTTCTCCAAACGTCCAGACCAGTTCTGGGGCCCACCTGGCCTCATGTTCAGTGAATACCATTGTTCTCTTCACAGAGATAAATCGGCCGGAGCGTGAAATTGACCATTCACGACCGTTAGTACCGAAGTTGAGAATGATTGGAGCTGTACTTTTGTTTCCCCAATATGCCTCAGTGGCATGGACAGGAAAAAACTTTGATTTTTAGAAGTTAAATTTTGCTGGTGTCCAAAATGAGATGGGTTTTTATTGTTTGGCAGGGAGTATCCGTGTGACCATTATACGGCTGTCATCAACGTGACGCTGATGAATACAGGGTGTCCAAGGACTCTAGTGCATGAAACTGCTCTTCAGCTTCTGCAGGTGTTGGATAAGCGATTCTTCGGAACAATAGGTCCATTGCCGGCAGAAGGGGATGCAGGTAAGTCGGCGATTTAATTTGCTTACACGTGGGTTTGTCCTGTACACGTATTCACAGTATACATGAATTTAGATATGTTAACGCATCATTAACTTACAGGACTTGCCTTGGCGAGCTACCAGAAGTGATTACATTTTCTCTAATGTTTATGAATGGGCCATTTGTTTTTTTATGTTTAGGAATAAGAAATTCTACTCCCTTTTTTGTGTGTACAGATTAGTTTTGATTTCCGTGGGATAGTTTTAATCTCACCAAGGCTTCAGAGCTCCGGTCTCTTGACAGTTCGTCATCCCATCTGATATACGTACATACAATCTGATAATACAGTTCCATCATAATTTTTAACCAGTTAGACGTTTCGGACATGGAGTCGACTTTCTACATTACTCCATCAACATTCTGTGAATCGTTAATTTTCCCACACTTCGTCCCCACACATGTAGCGATGTAAACCGACATCACTGTTCAAGTACATATTTACCTTAATTTTCATCTGTTTATATTTAATCAGGTAAAAACCTGGAGATATTTGGACGTAAGCGAAAGTAACGGTGGAGTGGCAAAATATGTAATGCAGAGATTAATAAATTGTAGCTACTGATTAACTAGTAATAGATTCCGTTTGACATTCTTACAACGTTTTAGATGATCAAAAGTTTCACGCCTTTTATGCACCACGAAGGTTTTATGATCTTATTTACAATGTCCCACTATTGGTTTCCCTATCTTGAGCCGGATGAATCCTTTGAAGCCCTCACATTTTTTTTTTCTTGACATATGTTTTAATATTGCCATCTACGTGGTAAGTCTAGATCTCCCAGATTGACATGTTTTTTTCAGGCCAAAATTCTTTCATATTTGTTATCTCTTCCACCATCAGAGTCCGATATCGGGGCGCAATTTATTACGTTTAAGTAGTACGCCATCCCGTTGACTTTCGAACGACAACAGTTTGTTATTGTGCTTGATTTTGGTCACTAGAATTGCCAGCCAGCATATTAATTACCACCGCTTTAGGGTCTCTGCCATTGCAAAGCTTTAGTGTGTCGACAAGCTATTACATTTTATTGTAGTTTGAGATACTTACAGCATTGTGACACATGAGTTTGATTCAATGCCCAGTGTGATTATCTGAAGTCTCATCGTAATCACATTCTGTGGGACACACCTATTCATCACTTGTTGGTAAATTAAATTATCATAAACAGTGCCCATGCAGGCCTGACGAGCAGCACTTACTCTGTCCTGCTTATTAAATATCTGGCCTAGTGTCATTAACAGTTTTAACTAGTATGTGCTTGTACATAAATGACAGCTAAATTGATTACGGCTGTGCATTACTAATTCATAATTGAACGTGACTGAAGTCAAGGGCATTAATGTGTCAGCTCAGTTTCGCCGTAGGCTGTTATCTGAATAATGTTTATGGCTGTTATATGAGCCCATAGTTTTTATTTAGAGGCATTCAGAACATATTTTCACCTGATACACCCACAATGACTGGTGCTGATATGCTTCTCGTCTGAAACACAGCTTAGACCCTAAATGATGGGTCGGCTGTACCACGATACTCGTAATTTGGTGTCTCATCAGTCCCTCTGAAAATTGTGGCCCTTTTTGTTGTTGTTGTTGTTGTTGTTGGACAGGCCAATTAAAAAGACTTGACTGAGTTATCAAATGTGTGAATGCCGATTTAAAAGTATCCGACGAAGTGTAGCTGTAATAGCAGTTTTAATTTTCTGTAAATGTGGTGTTAGCAGAATTGAGCAAGAAGGATCGTGAACAGTCTGAACCACCACTCCATGACGTTTGGTTTTTTTAATTCCCTTTGGAATGGTGGTTATATTGTGAAACGTAAGGATTAGAGTGATCTTCAGGAAGCGGGATGTGGGGGTATGTACTGGATCAAGCTGGCTTAGGATAGGGACAGGTGGCGGGCCTTTGTGAATGCGATAATGAACCTTCGGGTTCCATAACATGCGGGGAATTTCTTGACTGGCTGAAAACCGATTAGCTTCTCCAGAAGTTCACTGCTGCATGGAGTAAGCAAGTAATTAGTGATTGGAGTGACCTGTGACCCGATTTTTGTAGTCGGTGGACGTGAAGGCTGGTGACCTGTGCGGTGCACTGAAAGTTAAGAATATCGAGAATGTTGTGAGCTAGACGTAACGGAGATTTCAGCTTACAGACACTCCCAGACTTGACGCTACAGTTACGTTCTGGAAGGTTCGTCTTAAGTCCAGTATTGCGCAAGTCGGAACTGAGTATGCACATGGTCAACTTCGTATGTTCATGCAACGCAGTCCAGTTAAAATGCAAACTCCGATATACCGGAACCTGATCGGTCGCAGCATGACCGCCGCGCCGCCTGTGTTATCGCCCAGCAGTATTCTTCTGCCACCGTCGTCTCAAAGCGCTTTCATTCCCGCAACGAAATATTCAGCGCGCGTTCCAAAGTGTTATTATTATTATTATTATTACTACTACTTCTACTACTACTACTACTACTTTTTAAAGATTTTGTGCTTGGTCTGTCGCACTGAGGAAGGAACGTAGGCTGAAGGTGTTCGAGAATAGAATGCTGAGGAGGATATTTGGGCCTAAGAGGGACGAGGTAACAGAGGAGTGGAGACGACCACATAACCAGGAGCTTTATGATATGTACTCCTTATCAAGTATTATTCGGGTGACCAAATGAAGAAGAATGGGATGCGAGGGGTATGTAGCACGTATGGGGGAGAGGAGAAATGCTTTCAGAGTTTTGCTAGGGAATCCTGAGGGAAAGAGACAACTTGGACTTTTGGTGACATGCAGCAAGTTCCATGCTGAGGATCCACACGTACACCGAGCCCTTGTTTGTCGCCCTGTTTGCGTTCCCGAAACAGTGGCCGTAAATAAAAAAATCGTAAGTCGAAAATGATATTCCCATCAGAAATAATGATTTAGGGTAACAGAACGCAGTCAGCGAAAGGGCGTTAAACTTAAAATATGTGCAAATTAAGTAGTGGTTGAAATTAACAAGGGGAGTTGGAGCAAAAAGGCTTAACACAAGGGCTGGGTGCATTAGATGACACCGTAGAAATTTGTCGCCACGGCGACCTGTAACCCGGGATTTGTGCACCCCTGTTTTTACCCCAAAATGATTTTGCCTGACGAGAAACGTATTTCGCGGCCCACAAATTTCCTCCTTTGTTGGATTCCGGAGCTGTGTATTGCCGTATTTACAAAGGACGCTATCTCACTGTCGTGAACCAGTCGCATTAAGTCTACACCTTAACAGCCCCCCACCCCAGTATCCTTTGCCCAGAAGACGGAGGCAGTTTGGAACCCATCACTCAAAGTACTCGGCATCACAACCGAGAAGACCACATTCTCATCCCTTTGCGAATCTGAAATCTTAATAATAATTCTCTTATCCACGGTGATCTTCAGAAGTCATCTCCTGCATACGGGGATTCTGTTATGTGTTGTCTGTAAGCTTACCAGTTGCGCCCTCTTCCCCCTGCACCATGTATGATCCTTCTGTTTGATTCACATTTCGTAACCTTTCGTTATGTAATTTTCTCCAGCCCCGATTTTACTTCCTATTACGCGTACTTACCTGCAGATGTTCCCCTCAACTCTGTCGTCTTCTTACATTTCAAAACGAAACTTTTCACTTGAACTGTCTTTTACAGACTTAATGTATGGAATTTTTCTTCGTTTACGCATGCCATTTCTTTCGTGTTTACAGCTCGGTCGATATCCACAGAGGACATCGTTCTGTGTCTTTATTTATTCATAGACCTTTGGACATTATATATTGATATAAAAACGGGCTAGCCCATCCGATAAAGCGCTTGCCATTAATCGTTTAAGGACTGAAATTAATCTGAATTTGTAATTATAACGGTTCATTTCCCACCTCACAGAGAACAGTCCGGCTCACCATATAGATCAACTGATTAATGCCATTTAGGGAAATAACCGCTGTTTATTGTAACAGTAATACGAATTACATAAGTACACTGCATGGACATAGTGCAGAGTTTTTAAGTGGTACAGTACATAACTGTATTTAACACTGGAATTTAAATGGTTTATAATGTTACATGGTAAAAAGGTCGCTACCCGATTTTAGATTCAGAACGTGTATGCTGTTGCATCTGGACACCGAGAGCCACCTCATTCCAATCGCACTAACGTCACACTCCATTTTCCTTTAGCGCTGTTGTTCAGACAGTAACACCGAATGTTATTATGGGGTGTGTTTAAATTGTGAACTGACAGGGTTGTTGGACATCACGCGATCTGTTCTCTTATATGACTGTACTGGAGCAATGTCCTGGAGAAACTGAGTGATACACGAAAACTACAGCGTGTGTTTCGAGTATATAAACGTGTACTATTCAGTGGTGCTTGTACTTTTTCGATTGTAAATATGGATATATCGCTCATTTGCGACAAGAGTGTCACAACTCAAAATTTGCATTTTTGGGTTATTGGTGTAGAAAGAAGCGTTTGCAGATGCACTTTTAACAGGCGTAGTGTCGTAACACAATTTGCAAAACTCGTCGCTGGAAAGCGGGTTTGCCGTCGTTATGCTCATAGAAAATTATAGCACTTCAAAGCCTTTAAAAGTTTCTCCTGAAAAATGACGCATTTTGACTTGTGACATACTTGTCGCAAATGAGCGTTATCGATACGGATGGATGTGATTACATCTTGCGTTTCTATTGTATCGACTTACTCGAACTGAGATACTCCCGAGGTGCTTCATTTGAACGCAGTATTATGTGAAGTAAATGGGTTACTGATTTGCAGATCTTGCAACGAAAACTTAACACTCACAAGCGTGGCATGCACTGTTTTGTCTGTTTGTAGAAACTGTTTTACTGAAATACTGTTTGTGTTTTGCTGTTCATCGCGGTGATGGCCACAGCGATGGCTCATATCATTTATTTCCTCGACAACGGTTGAATGTAACAAAACGAACTGTAGGCCTGCGTTATCAGTAGCTCACACACAGACAATTTGCGCTTTGTAATTGCTTGATAACATTTGTTAGGGCAGTGACCGGCTGCGAAATTTCAGGTTCTCGTGGCGCGTGTGGAATGTTACACCGTGTCTACCGGCAGATAGTTGCCGACGTTGCTAAGGATTGTAGTACTTTCATCTTCGGCGTCATGGAGTACAAAGCTCTGCGCTGCTTGACCCTAAAGATGAGGGCACCACTCATTACGGTGTAAAAGGAAAGAGGTAAAGTGCTCCCTAGAATAGGCCACGAAGGTCCAGAGGGGGAGTAGAGGTATAGCTTTACTCTTTAACCTCGGCGGTAGATGGGGATGGGTGGTCAGCACCACGTCCCGGTCGCTTTACCCCCGGGACAGAACCGGTACTTATTGTATAGGAGGCTGGGTGGGCCTCAGGGCCAGCCTGGACGGGTGCGGAAAATCTCGCCTCCACCGGGATTCAATCCCCGGACTATCCAGTCCGTAGCGAGTCGCTGTACCGCCCACGCTATCCCGGCCAACAGTCAACACGGTGTAATATCCCGAAATACGTGTATCATCAGAGTTTATCTGGTCAGTACGTCCCCCACCGTGAATAAAATTCGCAGTTTCATTACCGTGTTCACCTGCACCGTAGTTGGTCCTTATCCTTAGCCAAACGAACCCAGTCTGCACCCAGAATTTATAATTCTGTGAGATCCACTATAATATTATTTGACCTTTGACTATTTTTAGTTCTTTCGTCACACGATGTCCCACACAATATTAAGACTGTTGTGGTGCAGACACGTGTGATTTTTGTATTTTGCAATATATGTCAGTGAGTACGACCCTGCACAGTTTTCTACAGTGAGAAAAATGTGGTATATTTAAAGGGATGAATGCCCACCCGCAGTGTTGAAAACAAAGTTCTGAGGATAGATGCGATAATGAACATCTCATCTCGAGATTTTCGGTTCTCACAGCAGTGTTGCAGAATATTCATATATAGAAACTTTTATTTATGTAACAAAGAACTTTGTTCATACAGGTGACTTTTTGTCTGGACGGTAAAATCTAGGACGCTGCAGTGCGATGGGTATAAGTTTACAACTCGAGAAGCAGTGAATATATACAAAAATATGTGGGGAAAAGCCTTACAAATACAGTAACCGAGGAGGTGACGGATGAGGAGGCTTGAGGGTCTCCGGGCGTTCAGTAATAAGCTTAATAAATACTGGGCAACCTTGAGAGGCAGTTCCACACAAGTTCTACCGCTCCGAGTGAAAATACAGTACACTCTTACTCCAACAAACAACTTAATGGTGGAAAAACTGTCCTAGATGTCAAATACCTACTCATGTTTTAATTGTTTTAATTAAATAATGTATGTATCGTGTTTTACCCAATACCAGATTTTATACTTGTTCACAATTGTAAAATACATTGGGATCCCAATATAAAACAGCACCTTTTACTTATTCTGCTGGAGGCCTGATGATGACCTGTTAACAGGTCGAAACATGTAGCCTATATGCTCCAATACAAAGCACCTTTTACTTATTCTGCTGGAGGCCTGATGATGACCTGTTAACAGGTCGAAACATGTAGCCTATATGCTTCAATACAATTATTTATTGTGCTAACGTATATTTTGTGATTTTATTTAGCTTAAGATCTTCTGGAGTGTAGCCCCATGTAGTTTGGTAAATAGGCACCAATGTTCCGGAGATATACGTGGTAGGGTCCATAAGTTTCCGGCCTGACCAACTTTGAAAGGTGACAGAAATGAAACAACTTTGCTATTTTTCAATATAATCTCCCTTTACTTCAACACACTTTTCACATCTGT
>Ga0123357_10014263_pt1 | contig 10363 bp, 7 predicted proteins | sample TergutEmb28metaG_FD_89873 | JGI IMG/M metagenome (GOLD analysis project Ga0123357, IMG submission 89873) | Embiratermes neotenicus P4 segment gut microbial communities from Petit-Saut dam, French Guiana - Emb289 P4 | ecosystem: Host-associated > Arthropoda: Insects > Digestive system > Gut ... | reverse complement strand
TGAAGATGGAACCGATAGTGAGTTCCGAAACGTCGGCAATTAGAACTCAGACGCCGGGGAATTACCCAAAAAGGAATAAATTACATTTAGAACACGGCGAAAGCTTAAAAACAAGATTAAAAATTGATACTTTAAATTTTTTAAGAATTGAACGATTGTCAGATTTTCCATGAGAAATCTGTTCCTTGTCATTTCTTATCTTCTTTCATGCTGGTGACAATTACTGAAGAATTTAAAAAGACTTGTATTATACGTATAATGTAATACTGAAGTGCGTCCGCGTAACCCACATTGCTATGGAAAAGCAATCAATATAATATATTCCGAGTGTGTGTTTCAAGCCTTAGTTATCCAGTTTGCAAAGTGCATGCGCCGCATTATATTGCTATCTGTAGCCGTCCGGCTCTACCATATTTCTCTACGTATATCATAAAAACACGAATTTCTTGGGGGAAGGGGAAGTTATTGAACATAAAATGTTTGTTTTGATTTTCTCTGCAAATTTCGTTTGAAATATTTCTCATGATAACAAGTTTTCAGCGAGATACTATCATAAATGTGCGTAGACCTTTATGTAAAGTACTCGTTCTTCTTATCAGATTTTAAATAAAACTTGAATTTTCTCCACAGATATTCAAAAAATACTCAGATATCAAATGCTATGAAAATCCGTCGAGTGGGAGCCGAGTTGTTTCATGCGGACAGACAGAAACGACGAAACTAGTAGTAGCTTTTCACAATTTTTCGAACGCGCCTAAAAAATGGGTGTAGTAAAACACAGGGACAAGAAAAGTAATAATAAAGCCATCGGTTAATGGTGTGGGGAAATTTAGAATTTCGAAGGCCTGACATAAAATGTGTTATTAAAGACGTAACAAGAACTACGCATGCCATATTAAAAACACACACCCCGTAACCAAAATATTTCACACAGTCGTCATACTCTTATTTCCGTTTATTAAAAAAAGTCTGAAAAAATACCTAATTGTTTCCCAAATATCACCAACCAGGTTCATGTAGTTCTAATATTTTACATCAACGTTGGATGTTGTCTGAAATACCATTACTTGCTTTCAGTAACCGGATGGACGATATCATTACAGTAGTGCCTGCGACATCCGGACTACGGGGGGTGGTCACGAAGACCCGGGAATCCGGACTACCGAGGAGAGACTCCATGCTATACTTACTCCATGCAGCAGAGTCTTTCTTGAGAAGCTGACTGGTTCTCAGCTAGTCAAGAAATTTCCCGTATTTTATTGAACTCGAAGGTTCATTAAAGCGTTTACAAGTGCCCACCACCTGTCCCCATATTGAGCCAGATCAATCAAGTTCATGCCGCCCCCCCCCCTCTCCATCCCACTTCCTGAAGGTCCATCTTAATACTATCTTCCCATCTATACCTGGGTACCCTAAGTGGCCTCTTTCACTTAGGTTTTCCCTGTAGACACCTCTCCCATACGTGCTACATGCCCCGCCCATCTCATTCTCGATTTGATCACCCGAGCATTATTCGGTGAGGAGTACAGATCATTACGTTCTTCATTATGAAGTTGTCTCCACTCCCCTGTTACCTCGTCCCTCTTAGGCCCAAATATTTTCCTCAGCACCCTATTCTGAAACACCCTCATCCTACGATCCTCCCTCATTGTCAGCGACCAAGTTTCATACCCATACAAAACAACAGGCAAAATTATAGTTCCGTATATCTTAGTCTTTGTATTTTTGGGATAGTAAAGTAGAAAACAAAAGATTTTGCTTCGAATGATAGCCGCATTCCGTGACTTCAGTCTGCTCTTAATTTCTTCCTCAATAGAATTTTGATTCATATAGGTTGTTCCCAAATATTTATCTTACACCCTTTCAAAGAAACTACTGTCAGTCTTCATATTCCGTCTTCGTCCTGCATTTTGATCTCGAGACGTGACCAAACAATTAGTTTCTTCACCATTCACCGTTAGCCCAGTCTCCTTACTAGCAACTGATAAAGCTTATGTGTTCTTCTTTATTGTATGTACGCTAACGCGCAACATATTAGCATCATAACAAAAACCAAAAGCTGATACGCATCATTGAATTTCAAGCCATCCTTGTTTACCTCAACACTCCTAAAGGCGTACTCTAAAGGGAAGTTGAAAAGCAGTGGCGATAAAGCATCTCTTTTTTCAAACCATTCTTAATAGGAAACGTCAGACAAATGTTTGCTTACCCAAACACTGCTATAGGTTTCATTCAAACACATTTTTATTAGATTTACCAGTTTCATAGGGATACCAAACTTAATGGGAATATTGTACTGTACAAGACCTCCCTCCTAACTGAATCATAGGCTTTCTTTAAGTCTATAAATAACTGACGCAATTCTTCATTTTATTCCTATTTTTTTCTGAAGTGTTTGATGAAGGCAAAGTACGAATGATCAGCAGTTGACCTGTTGCTTCGAAATCCACACTGATGATCCCCAGTAATTTCCTCTATATATGGAATTAACCTTGACAGAAGGATGATGGATAAAATTCTGTACGTAGTTGGCAAAAGTGATATGCCTCTATAATTACTACAATCTGTTTTATTGCCCTTCTTATAGAAAGGTACAACGATAAACTCCTTCAACTCGTCAGGCAATTCCTCCTTTCTCCGAATAAAATTAACAATTTTATGGATCTCGGAGCGAATTGTTCTACACCCTACCTGAAAGAATTCTGCTGAGATTTGATCAATACCGGGTGATATGTGTCTTTTTAGCTTTTTAATAGCCATTTCAACGTCACGGGCACTCAGCTCAGGCACCAGTGGCTCTGCTATATGTATTTCTTCTGCGTAACGCCGTTTAACTCATGTGCATGGAACAGCTGAGAGGAATTGATCTTCCACCTGGCCAAAATACTGCTCCATGCAATTGGTAAATTAAAAAAAAGTCGTCACAAAAAGTTTAAGTACACCTCCTTAAAACGTAAATACTGCACCTCGTAGTATATTATCATCATCATCATCATCATCATCATAATCGCCATCATCATTCGTTGTCAATTTTATACACGGCATTTAAAATTACAAAGGGGAAAAAACATGTTTTTAAAGTACACAATGTTGCAATCTTCCTGTGGTTACAATATAAGATACATCTTACTTCCCGTGACAAATGTGCTGTACTTTCACCTTAGTATTTTGGGAGTACGTGCTCAGTGCCCAGTGCCCAATACGGCTGTTTTCTGTAGTTGCCATTATTATTATTATTATTATTATTATTATTACGTTGTCTCTTGTCAAAGTCCTTTCCTACTAACACTTCGTTTGAAAGAACGGTGATCCCCACCGTTCAGACTTCAAGTTTCGGTGTGCAGTACTGTCCGTTTTGTGTGTGACGTTCCTAATATAGATGTCTTTTGTAGTGAATCTATCGAATATTTTCGTGGTATGGTTTCTAAATTTTTCTTGAAACCTTTAGTCACTCTTCCGGTGGCTCCCATTACTACCAATATAACCATACATTTCATATTCCACATTCGTTGTATCTCTATACATAAAGTCTTACGTTTTATTTATTTTTCTGTTTCCTTTTGGGTGACATTTTTGTCCGCAGGGACTGCCATATCTACAAGCATGTACGTTTTTAATTATTATACCTGGCCTATTTGCCATAACTTCTCTATCTACGTGTACCACTTGATTCCGTGCCAGTTACGTTTACACGTTCACATACATGCTTGTTTGTATGTGTTTGTGTGTGTGTGTGTATATATGTGTGTGTGTGTGTACAATTTTTCTTTCGTTTCGATGCCTAGTGGTTTGAAGAGTTAATAATCGAAATGTTCAACAACTGAGTACTGTGTCATTACGTACTTATTCTTCGTCAAAAAGGGACTTATTATATTATTATTATTATTATTATTATGTCACACAGGAGGAATCAAAGGACCTACAGCAGTAGAAGGGTCGTGTAGGTGAAAGTTACTGAAGGCACGCAGATGGTTTCCATCAACCTCAAGTTCAATAGAATTTTTGTCAATTTTCCTGAATGAAGAAACATATTTCCAAAACAATGCACAGAATTGAATAATAATAATTATTGTTATTACAATTATTTGTTATCACCTTTAGTCAAGGTATTTACAATTACACGTATATACCTGAAACCAACCATGTTTTAAGGGTGAACAGTGTTTGTTGCAGCTGTTCTGTAGTTACAGTTTTAAGGTACATGTAATGTTATTGCCCATTTTAAATATTTTGTACCTACTTTCGGAAGTATGTGTGCAGTGAGCAATATGGCTGTTTTCTGTAGTTCCTTGATTTCATGCTTTCCCGGTATGTTACTCCGGTAATTTCTGAATGTTTCTGAGATGGTTCCAGTTGCCCCGGTTACTAATGATGTTGCTTTTACATTCCATATGGGCTCTATTCCTATTTATGGTCTTTAAATTTCAGAACATTCTCGGCTTTATTATTATTATTATTATTATTATTATTATTATTATATTACAACTGGTTGCTGTTTCCGCTTCACTCACGCCCCGCGTCTCAGAGTGCGGACCGTCTCAGGCTTCCCCCGGGTGGTCCAGACCATTGATCGGATCGCCCGGGCAAAGATGTGCTTATTTTCGGTCCGAAATTGACCGGACTATCCGGTGATCCGAACCACCGAGGGGTTAGTGTAATTGCTTTTCAGTCACCTTATACTTTTTCTGAAATTTGGGACCCATTTACTTCTCTCAGCGAAGGAATTGCAACAAAAACTGACGTAACATGCAAAGCTGCATTTATGCGATTTCAGTTGCTTGCCCAGTGCCTGTTTCGAATTCCGACCGAGTTCCGTGCCATTTTGAATTTTTTCGTGTGGTATTCCTCAGTTTCTCCAACCGAATACCTCAATAATACGTTGAAATACGTTAAACTACCTCATACCGAAGTCGCACATTCATGATCATGAGATATAACTACTGTATTTGAAACAAAGCGTTAAATAACCAACCCATAAAACCTATTCCGCTACACACATGAACAATGAATTTAATGCTCTTAGTCTCGCGATGCTTTGCGTTCTCGTGGTCATGACAGTAAAGAGCTTCGTACCTGCTATGTGATTCTGCACTCAGCAATTTATGATTCAGTCCACCGAACAAAGAAACTTCTTACAACGCTGTTTCAGCTGCAGTGGCTATAGGTCGTTCATGGAGAACGAGATGGAATTGCGAGAATGAGTAAAGAAGGTGTGGCACATTTCAAGGTAGACTATTGTACCGGCATTGGCCCACTGACAGCAAAATAAGACCCAAGTGAGGGCACCGACTTGCTCGCTCCCCGAGTCCCAATAAGGAAACACGCTATTCTGAGAAATCTGACATCGTTAGAGGTTCGTACCTGAACTCAGCTTTGCGGCTTTAGAAAGCTTTAGAAGCAGGGAAAATAAAGGAGAAACGGGGCTTCAGAGTTGAATCACCGCACGCTGACACTAAGCTACGCAAGGGACTTCTAAATAAAGCGGGAGACTGTTATAATCTGCGTCTAAAAGCCCGATGTAGACATTGTGACAAAATGGCGAGAAACTGAATAAAACAAAGCCTTCAAAATAATTCCAATTGAACCAGATTCAAAATGGTTCAACAAAAACTTCGGTACATTTCTGCTGGGCATATAAACACTTTATTGTCCAACTTATGCACAAATATATAATTCATAGATACAATTAAAATGATAAAATATTTAAAAGTGCTCCGACATGTTTCTGATCACAGAGGATCCATCATCAGGGAGCCTTGTAGAGTACTTGGCTAAAATTACAGTAATGGTTCTATCGTGTCCATTGACATGGACGTAGTCGGTGTTATGACAGCATATTCTAACCCGTTGTTTGTTTGTTTGTTTGTGTGTGTGTGTGTGTGTGTGTGTGTGTGTGTGTGTGTGTGTAGTTCACTATATATGGAGTCCGATAGAACCATTCTTGTAATTTTAGCCAAGTACTGTACAAGGCTCCCTGATGATGGATCATCTGTGATCCGAAACATGTCGGAGCACTTTTAAATATTTTATAATTTTAATTATATCTACGAATTTTATATTTGTGCGTAAGTTGGACAATAAAGTGTTTACATGTATATGTTGATGATGCACGGTGCAAACATAAAGATTCTGCCGGGCATAATTTTGTCGAAATCCTTTAAATAACTTGGCTTCTACCTATAACAGATATATGGATGTTACAGAAAGGTGTATAGAACGCTCTTAAAGGCTCCTACAGACGGTGGAAATTTATCATGAAAGACACAGCTCAGTTTTCCGCCAAAAAAAAAAAATACCGTAGCGTGGCAATCTCCCACAGCCTTAACAGAATCTAATCTGAGCCCTGTCCTTAATCCAATCAATTACTGCTGTCTCTCACTTTTGTGTTACTGAGTGGAGGGGACAGGAGATTGAAAATTAGTTAGAGAAATGATCACTGCGACAGTCACTGTAGCCACGCAGCAGTGGGAATACACATCGTTTGTAGCGTCCACAAATCAGATTACGTCTCATACACTGATGTCAGTATATGTGCCCTCCTGCTATGGACCTTTTTATATTTCACTGCACTAAGGCATTACAGAACTGCAACGGTATCACTCTAACAATGTTAACTTTGTGAAAACAAACTGCTACTTTTTTAACCCATACAAGTATGCGACATTTGAGGCTCTCGCAGCGGTCTTTATGAAGATGAACGTCTTCTGGAATATCACACCCTGTCACTTGGTAAATAGTTTTCGACGTAAAAGAGGAGTGCTGTTACTCCACCTTCAAGGCACACGGACAGCAAGCAGCAAAGAGTAATTACTGACCAATCGACAGGGCGTAATATCCCACAATACCTGAATCCCACATTACACACTTATTTCAATTTTCGACTTGAACTACGAGTAGTCTTTGAAACAGACACCTAATAACCGACCTAACGCTCCTGGAATAAAAATTTTCTTGCTCGTATACACACTTGGCACTATATGACTAAACTCTAAAAAAAGAATGACCTGAGCCGTCTGATTTCTGTACGTGATTCACCACGGGCATCATTTTCTTCATAATTAATCGAGGGAAAATTATTCGATTCCCGGCAGCAGTAAGATAATTTTCGCCTCACCAAAGCAGCCAGACCGGCCGCGGGATCCACAGAGCTTCCTACTCAGTGTAAAAGGGCGATTTTTCTCTGGGGGTAAGCCATGCAGGGTGCGAAGTTAACCATTCACCTTTAAGTATGGACTCATCTCAGCACCTCCTACGCATTCATGGCGAGCACAGGGACAATTTCACCTTTTATTAATCTCCAACTCTTGAACCTCGAAAATTAAGTGAGATTATATCTAAGGCTTTATTCCCAACTTATATACGATTCCGGTCACAAAAACTAGTTTTTATTTGCAGAATGCCTCAGCGTTGGATTAAAAAAAAACAAGTCTTTTATAACACGCACAGTAAAAATCCGAACTTTCAGTCACACAGTAGTACGTAGACGAGCTGCACAGTGCATATTAAGTAGTACTGGAGGTACGTTTGAAGTTATTCGATGCAGACAAAATACAGCAAACTTTTAATTCTTACATCAAAGTAAAAAGGTAAAGCAGTCCCATTACAGGACTGGAGTGGCCCAGAGGGCTCCAGGAAGTTAAGGTTCCCAGATTTCATGACAAAGGCACAGGATAGTGGTAAGACTGTCAGCCTTACGCACGGGCCGCCTTTACCCCCAGGAAATATTCCTGGTACTCATTTCTGTTAGAGGCTGAGTCGATCCCAGGGCCATAGTGCGATTGGAAGGATTTTATGTCAATGAAAAATTACAATGACACCATCTGGGAACAAAGCAGTGACCTTCCGATTTATAGCACAGCACCTTAATCACTGCGCCACCGCAGTCCCCTGTTACATGAAAGTACATTCTATTTACCTCAGTCAACTATTATGAGCGGGGAAAATAGATGCTATTTTCAGTAGGAAAAGGAGGTATGCTTTATAATTCAAATTATGGTGCATTAAACTGCTATGCTCCCATGACTAGCTGCAGCAGGAATTCCAAATACCCTGGACTTACTGCTGCAGGAATTCATTAATTAAACTCTCGAGGAATCAAATGCTGACTGAAAATAAGCTAATCAAAATTCTTGTAATTTTCTTCGAAGTTAGTCTTACTTGCGAGATTTGAGGTTCTCATGGCGGTGCTGGTATGGATTCCCGAATTCTGAGATATGACGCCGTGTAGACAGGTGCCAATATGTCTGCTAAACGTGCTGCCTCCATCTTCAATGCATTCCACGATTATTTGACAATAGGAGAAAAAAATCACGATATTATAACAAGCAGTTCTGACTACGGAGTTCTTCATATCCTCAGGACAATAGCAGGTAATGTGTGAATGCTGGATGAAAGCAGAAATATTCTGACGAAATAAGCCACGACATTTCCTGAGGTATCTTAGGCCACTCACGAATTTTTCCGAAAATCTTGCTGTTTATGTCACGAGGAGGAAAAATATTGTACAGCCGGACAGACCACAAATGACGGTATAGCGCATGTGCATTGAACGCGAGATACCTAAGACTACAAACACACACTCGGATTATGTAATACTGGTTTTCCACTGCAACAATGGTCACGCGAACGCGCCTCAACATTACGTTATACGTGCTTTGCCTGTCTTGTTACTACATACTATAGCACAGAAGCATAAAACCCGGCCGTCTGGTAGTCCGGACGGCTAAATTGTGTAAAGTTGTATCTGGTATTTTCAGCATAATTAATGCAGTTCTCTTCCTTCCCAACGGAAATATGCATCAGTTCACATGCAGCGAGCAAAAAGTGCCAGATAACATTGAGGTTAACAGATCACTCACTAATAGAACTTGCTTCATATCACCCTTTTGGCGTCTGGAATTTGAAAGTGGCTTCTAGAGTTTTGGAAAATATGTGGATCCTCTGTATTAGAAGAAATTAAAGTGCGTGCCTTTTGGGGGTATACAATAACAACATTCACGCCAACAGATCGGCTTGTCCAACAGTCTATGTTCGGACAAACACACACACACACACACACAGAGCATGGTGATCTCAATCAGGAGTTCCACAACATTCCAGTGCCCCTATTCCGTCTTTGTACTCGAAAGTAGTGTAACGCACGTTCCGTGATGCTTTGTAATCTCAAATTGGTACAGACCTTAAGTGGTCAGTCATGTTACTTTTTCCACATTACTGTTTCAGATATAAGAAACGCTTCGGTTCTCTACAGTGCTCAGCACTGTTGATGGCACTTCGAATGAAATATCCCTACTTAGGCCTATTTTATTTTCTTCTGTATCATGGCAGACAATCATTTTTTGTGCCAACAGCAAATAACTAGGATTGTGGCGATGTTGTTACGCGTACTTCATAAAGGTGTACAAAACATAAATACCTTGCAAGTGTCGAATTTAAACTTGCTGCATGTAGAAATTTCACGTAGAATTTATTAGTGCAAGAATGTCCCTATTCAATTAATTTTTCTCGGGTCGAGATGAGTAGGTTTTTCCGACGTTTCGGGAGCCAAATCCGTCCCCACCTTCAGGGTATGCTGGTGGTTTAGTAGCACCAAAACCGATCCGTTTTGGTGCTACCAAACCACCAGCACTCCCTGAAGATGGGGACCGAGTTGGTACCCGAAACGTCGGAAAACCTTCACATCTTGACGCGGCTGTCTGCGAGAGAAAATTTCATTGAATTTTGTCGCCGCGAAAGCGTCCAGACTAATGTCCCTATTGTTTGAAATTCTTGTATTCATTTCAACAGAAGGAACACATTAAGAGCAAAGAATAGAAATACTCTTGTCGACTGAAAATAGAAAGAAAAGCAGAGGATTCTGCAGCAGGCATACACCACGTATTCAGCAACGCAGATAAACCAATCTATAAATGTCAGGTTTAAGGAAGGAAATTAAGCTTGTGAGACCCTTGTGTGTGTGTGTGTGTGTTTGTGTGTGTGTTTACCCCTGGATCTAATCTTGCCTGACTTAACAAATCTCTCTGCAACGAACCAACGAACGAAAGAAAGAACGAAATAACAAACAAACAAACAAACCACAAAGCTAAGGATGAAGACTAGGAACTAGCCGTATCGATTTCATCATAGGAAAGGCACACATAGATGGAATATACAGTGTCTTAGAACAGGGGAGTAGGCTAAGATATGCTGACAGGCTTGGTAGTCTGGGCTGAAGGCCTTAAGGTTTTCATGCTGTGTTGATATTAATGAAGATTCAAGTCGTCTTCAACACCGCTGTGAGAACCGTAAGTCTCTACTGTTGCTGCTGGAGGGTGGGGGGGGGGGGGGGGTGGGGGGGGTGCCCCCCCCGCCGATCGGTTTTTGG
>Ga0123357_10014262_pt1 | contig 10363 bp, 4 predicted proteins | sample TergutEmb28metaG_FD_89873 | JGI IMG/M metagenome (GOLD analysis project Ga0123357, IMG submission 89873) | Embiratermes neotenicus P4 segment gut microbial communities from Petit-Saut dam, French Guiana - Emb289 P4 | ecosystem: Host-associated > Arthropoda: Insects > Digestive system > Gut ... | reverse complement strand
TTCCTGTGACCGTGCATTGTGAGCAAAGCATGAAGAAAGAATACCAACAAGATGCAACAATATAGATGATTTATTGTCAATTGTAGATGTTGATTATTGACAATAAATCATCTATATTGTTGCATCTTGTTGGTATTCTTTCTTCATGCAAATGAACATGCAATCTAGCTTGAAGTATCTGCTCTCTATTCATGTACTCTGTCATTGCATCAATTACTCCAGTGCACGTAGCTTGCTGGTGAGTGTGGTTCACCTTCTTGATAGGAGGCATCAACATGTAGAATGTCTCTCTGCCAGTATGTGAAGACATGGAAAGTGTACCATCTATCCTGTCTTTACAGATACAAAATTTGGACCAGCCTGCCCCCAATAGTGAACAAAAAAGAATCTTTAGTTGTGGTTCCATGAGATGGCAAAAGGTAATATAGTATTTCTTGTTTCTTCCTGTTGGGTCTGCGTATTTTGCAAAATGCTGGTCTGTATTGTTCATTTCTTGTGCTATGCTGTACCAGTGTGCATTCAGTTTCATTATATCATTGTTTATAGTGATTACTTCAGCATTGTGGCACTGATGAGTTCTAGATTGTTTTTTCCTTCCACTGCAGTACAAAACTTTTTCCACTGACAGGCACCACATCCACATTTTTCAGTACTTGTATTTAAGTTTTATTAGCTGGGAAGATCTCTTTCATAGTTTTGTTAACAGTTTCATACATGTCTATTGCGGGAGGTGCACAAATGAATCATTTTTGGTGCCTGAACACCGTTGGTAGTCAGACAGTATCCTTTGTCTTACAGTGATATCATGAGTGTTGTGGTGACTTCTGATGATGCTAGAAGATTGTATTCTTTGTCAAAGATTGTCCCTTTCTCTGCATTAGGTATGCATGGTAATGCATATCACTTTTTGTCTCACATATAAGTATGTCCCACTTCCAGCTTGTTGCACTGGAATATACTACTAAAAGTGTGCTATTCTCTTGTACAGTTGCAGACTTATTGATAATGATGTCTCATTCAGGCTGATACATATTCATAACTTTCATTCCCTCATTTTGGACTGTCAGCCAAAATTTATTTAATTTAAGATTTTATTGTCTAGCAAGGTTATTGTAGCTTACTAGTGTGTTCTCATTTAAGTCATTTGTTCAATTTAACACCAAAATTTTTTTGGCCCATTGAGAATTCCCACTACACTCTGAAGATGGAAAATAGTTTGCCACTCATTATGTTGTAGGCATGTTCATCTGTGAGTCACTTAATTGGCCCATATTTCTTTGATAGACCAGTCAGCACTTCATTATGTCTGGATATGTTGCAGAGTTATCTGATGTAACAGGATGAACAAAGGAATCATAGAATGGGTGTGATTTGAGATTTCACCATCTCATTTTGTCCTAACTTTGGATAACTTCAACAGTGATGCTTTTCCAGGTGGTGTGTTGGTTTGGGTTGAAGTGAAGAGCCCTCATACCTGAGGCCTTCAACTCTGTATATCACTAACATGCAGAAGATGTCACTAAAGAACCTGGCCAATACTTCCAGCTCTGTGCCAGTCATGGTGGTGCTGTCACACACCACTGAATCTGTATAGAAATGAGAGCAAGGTGACTGTCGAATAATCTTGTGCAATAAACTGCTGCAGAGATTGCTTCCAGCTTTGAAATTTGTGCTGCCATCTAGCAATAGACAAAGGAACTCCCTCCTTGGAATAAAAATCAGGTTCATTAAAAAAAAAGATTTATGAATTAATTGGGGATAACACATTTGCAACAAAATTTGTCACTCATGTTACATTATGGTAGTAAGGGAAGTAGTTAATGTACAGCTTGGAAGAAGTACATATTACTCTTTATTCCTATCAAAAATTGGAAATTCATATCTTTGTTATGTGATTTTGCAGTTATTGAGGGTAGAGTATGTGAATTTTATTCCACTACATATTTTAATCAGGCTGATTTCTATATGAAATGAACCATTTTCAAAATGAGAAGAGATCCACACAATCCTGCAACTCAGGGTAATGAGCATCCTTCAGCAAATAGGCTAGTAGCAGTAAACTAAGTGCCATTAATGTTGTTTTGTATCATGTGTCAGGTCTACCAAAGAATGAACTCCAGTGATCACATAACAAGCCTTTTAGTTATTTTTAACCAAAGAACAAATATGTTACTTGTCCTGTAGTAGCAAGATACATATGCACCTTTGTATTATGTGCATGGTCTCTCAAAAAATTGTTACCATTTAAATGATAATTCACATACCAGAAATGTCTTTTAGTGATGTCTCCATTGAGTGTTCATTCTCAATGAACAGAACATTGACAGGTTGCATGTGTGACCATGTTGTGTGAAAAGTTATGTTTCTGTGTGTTCCCTAGCATTCTGCATACACACATCTCCATATGTCAGAAAAGTTAGTTACTGCAGACCAACACTTCAGCTGACAGAATAGTGTGAATGGCAGTAATGATTCTCTCCTTCAGGCTGTGAAGTCTTATGGGTTTGGTTATATACACCTTGTCCTTACATGTGCACCCAGATCAGATTCCCATGGTAAGAGGTTGGAGATCTGGGGGCCTGGAAAATGTGCACAGCAACCAACCAGTCTCTTGCACAGTAAAAATTGCCATCAGACCTGGTACCTGATAGAACTTCATCCATGCCACTGCTTTGCACTCTTCCTGCAATGTTAATTGAATAGCAGTATTCCCAGTGTGTCAAGTATGGATAAAAACATTGCAGCCAACAATGTAGTGCAATGGAAACAAATATAACCTCCTACCTAACCTCCAGTACATACATAATATCATTGCACACACTCTTTTATATCATGCATACCTCAAATAACAGTACCATGTTCCAATTGGTAATATTTTTTATGAAAGATCATGTATTATCTCATTGCCATATTGTATTATGACATGACTGATCATTATGGCAATCTGTAGTATTCATAGTAATTGTATGATTAATGTAGTGATAATTTGTAGCTTAAACAGTAATGAAATTGTGAAGCTTTGTATTGCCTGCTGTTTGGTAATTATCAGTAGCCATTAGTTGAAGAGACACCACTTCAACTCTTTCAGTACTTTTTGAGGCTGCCATTCATATAGTTTTGATACTGTCATACAGCTACAGAATTATGTAGAGTAATTGTACTGTATGTTTGTGTTTTCAGTAGCCTTGACAGGTAGGGTTAAGAAACATTGAACTGTCTATTTTGAGGTTAGACGCCCCTGTGCTATCATATAGTTATTATGTAAGTAAACAGCCAACACAACATGTTGCATTAATGAAATGTACTTAGTTGTGTTGACTTTTTACATAATAATTAATTGACATACCTTTTTTCAGCCTATACTCTTTGACTATGTCAGATGAATGCTGGATACAACTTATTGATGGATTGACTGAATATACAGCAGTCATTATTTATGACTTCCAACATACAAAACAATGAACTTTAAAACTGCACTTAGATATAACCTAACCTAACTTAACCCAACCAAATTTTTGATAATGGATTTCCACCAAACCACATGTAATGGTTATACCATCATAATTTGGTAGCCAGAACATTATGTAGCTGTGTGAAGGTAAGATTTACAAACAGTAATAGAGGCTTTTAGGAGATTCATTCTTCCTCTTACAACGTGAGATGAAATTCTGAAGCTTACAGAACACTTTTGTAAACGTTAGAATATATTAAAAATTTTAACGAAGGCACAAAGAAACAAATGTTTAAAATTGACACATGAATTATTTGGGACAAAAGAAACTAACAGCACTTTTGAAGTCAGTTTGTCTTGTTCATCTGCATTAAATATTGATTAATTGAAGCTTGTGGACACCAAGAATGTGAAAACAGAAATAAATTGTAAAACATTTTGCACTCATATTTTGTTATGTATGTATCTGGCATTCTGTTGTTTGTACCATTGATTTCATCTGATGTTAAAAGTTCAGAAATTATAATTACATACCTAACAATTTTTTTCATTTTGCTTTTCCACAAAGGGGCATAAAATAAACACAAAATGTGAAGACTGTGTCTATGACCATTTTATTATCTGAAACTAATAAACAGTTTTGAGTTAAGTTCAGTATTGGAAGTCTTTGCTCAAGGTTGGCAGGTGAATTTATCTTTTCTCAGTGTCAGTCCAGTACCTATAATCCCTGCTTTGTATGAAGTTCAATTTATACTTTTTATTTGTTCTCAAAAAATGGCTTGTCATACTAAAGATTGCTACATGATTTGAAATATATGTCTCCCTAGGATCTGCAACTTGTATATGAAACATGTTTCATTTTTTATGTATATTAAATAAAACAAAGAAAAGTGTTTATGGGTCTGTGTGCTCAAAATTAACCTGCAAAAATATTGATTCTTTACTATTGGGAAGGGGGTGGGTTGTGTTGAATGAAATTCTTGTGTCTCACAAGCAGACAGAAAAGATTAAATTTACATATGTGATCTTAAAAGGTATGTCAATATTAAATCAGTATTCATGATATGCCATTAATTTATTACCTTACAGTGCTTTATTAGATTAGCTCTTCTACCCATAAGTAATTAGTAACCAGTCACATACCTGTGTTAACTTATTTTTTTTTTGTTTTCCTTAAATATAGAAATCAAGGGAAGACAAATGGAAATGTAATTAGAACATAGTCATACCACATTTTATGAGAATGTTTTGGGAATACTTGTGGCTACCATTTACACTATGACTGTGATGGCCAAAATTGGATAATGTATTCTCTTGGGTAGATGCAACAGTGTTTAAATTCCATAGATAGAAGCAAGTTTGAATGTATTCAGAAAATAAGTTGTGCAGTTGAGTGTGTGTGTACACATGTGCATGTGTGTGTTTGTGTTTGTGTGTGTGTGTGTGTGCATACATGCAGGTCCAGCATAAGCCTATCATAATTTATGCAGCTGCATGGATGCCCGGTGTTCAGGGGCCCCATAAAAGGCCAATTGTATTTCAGATTTTGGTCAAACATATTTTGTCTGTAAATTTCTACATTGCTGTATCTGCACTGTCAATTTGGAGTTAGGACCCTTAGATTCGTATTTGCATGGAATCCATTTATGTCTTAAACTGGCCCTGCATGTGCATACCTAAGTCACACTTGCAAGTATGTAATATTGCAGGTGCCCATAATTTTTTGGGCTCAGAAGATTAAAGGTTTCTAGTTATTAAAAAGTAACGTAAGTATGGTTTTACTACAGTTATTATTAAAGAAAATATGATTTTGACCATTGTGCTCCATTTCTTTGGAATTGCTGCTCTTGATGGCATTGTATTATAAATTATACACAAAAATGTGATCTGCTGAGAGTCAGTGTGAATGACAATTCAAGTCATCAAATTAATACATGTTTTGTTCACATATTTCAGCTGTAGTCTGTAACACAACCGCGTAAGGAGACTGGTAAGAATGTCATGTTGTAGTGTTACTAACTGAAATTAATTGCTGTACTTTTGACATGTAACATACAGGGCAATGCTTGTGAATACTGTAATTCTGAATTTAATAGTTTTGCATGTAAATAACTGAGAATCTACATTGGCAGCTATGAAAAAGTTCTTCCCTTACCATTACTGCCCAAGGAAATGTGCACATGAAGTTACCCTTTCAGTGGGCAGTGATACTTGTATATGCCATGTGTTTTAAAATTGAAGAGCCCAATATTTTGCCCAGGGAGTTGTGATTGGATTTTAGAATAATATTTGATGGTTTCCTTGAATCTCCATTAGTTGAATGAGTTTTGTAATGGTGTGGTTTGTGTTTTTGTGAGGTAGGAACTAAACTTATATGTGTTACTTATACCAAGTTTGCCTTTCAAAGGGTGACCTGACCACTTATGATTGGATTAACTAAAATTATTTTATGAACATATGAGGGTGCTTCAAAAGAACTTGCATAATGGTCATTGCTGGAGACTGAAATTCAGTAAAATCCTGTCTGAGAGTACTTCTAGAGATGAGTATAAATTCATCCATGGCACAGTGAGTATGTTGCTCCATCCAATGTATCGTGTGCCTTCATGCAACCAGCACTATCAAGGTTGCATTATTTAATATCTACAAAGAAGTAAACTATTTATTACACACTAAACCGGTCTTTATTACATCTACTGCTGTAACAGTTTGTACCTCTACCTAATGACGATTCTTTAACAATTAAAATTTATTATGGAAGCAGTTGTGGTGAGCAATTCATGTGTGTTAGGCAGTTTATTACCTTATAAATATGAAGTGAAGGAATTATAAAATATGTATCAACATATGAGAATGTGGAATCTGTTGGAACACTGTGTATGAACCAGGTTATCTTTCTCTGTGATATTTCACTTGTTCAGACATTTGAAGAAGGCACTGAAGGGATTCTGATTTCAGTCAGACAGTGGAGTGAAGCAAGTTTTGCATGTTTGGTTTTTATCAGCCGAGCACAAAATTCTATGAGACTGCCATCCTGTGCTTGGTGACTCAGTGGGATACATGTCTCAGTACCTATGGTGGCTGTGTGTGACTGAGCCAAAGAGATCTTCAGCAATTAAGCTTGGGCAGGTAGTGGTGAATCTCCCTTATAACAACCGTACATAATACAGAGTATATTATCAATCATGTAGGCTGGCTAGTCTTTTTTGGAGGGGAGGGAATCATAATATTTGCTGGTATGCTAACAAAGTTTTCATGACACGCTGATTACAAGTGTTAAATACTATTAAACATAATTTAAATTCCAGTTTTATGTAGTAACTGTTGTGATCACCATAAACCTCGCAGAAAGTGCTTACAGTTTTAGTCCATAAGGGTGAATGATTTGAAAATACTGAACCACTAAATGTAGCAATAGACTATTCAGAGGTCAAATGTCCAAGACCAGTATATAGGGGGGAAATGGAGAGTTACTGTTGAAAATGTTGGAGGAAAAGCAATGGGACCAGGATCCAGGCAAGTTGATAATTAGAATGTACTGTGGCAGTCTTGATAGGCATTGTAAGGGAAAGATGAAGGTGAAGTTGTTCCTGTACACACCATGAAGTCATATGGGAGAATGAAGATATAGCTCCATTCATTCTTACCCTTGGCACTAATACTGAAGAAATTCTAAGTTAGTAAGCAAGTACATAGCTGACTGAAATAAGACATCAAATATTGTTCAGAACTGAATGGGATTACACTTTTGGATGACATGACAGGATGTCTGGGCTGCTATACAGATCAAAACTACTTTAACAGAAAACTGAGTTTGCCTTCACATAGCCTCATCTTGTTACTGAATACACTAATTTTAAACACAAACGTTCTTTATGGTATTCTTGTCTTTGCATTAAAGAACAATTTAGTAGATAATACCAACAAATATACCAGTATTAAAATTTTAATAATTGTGCATTTGTTGTTATTGTCTATTAAAGACACATTCTGATTGACAACAATAACACACTGTCTACTGTATGTAATAAGTTATTTATCCAAATGTTTCATACCATGAAACATACTTTACATAAAAAAAATAGTTTTCATGTGTAAATGCAGTAGCTGTTGTAGAAATATATGGTCTTCAGTGTATCATCACTTTGTAAGGCAAATGAATGTAGTTGTTATAGAAATGTGTGCAAAACAGTGCTACCTATTTTGACATATTCTAAATTACTGAATATATTAATAACAATAAATTTATTCTACCTTTCTTTAAAATAGGGTTGGGCAGAGTATGTAGTGCTGTCAGGTTGATAATGGTCTTTGAATTTTACAAGATTAACCTGGTTATGATTCTTAACAATAAAAAGTAGCAAAAGTTCAAGGAACACAGGCAAGCAGATACAAAGTGAAGATTTCTGAATGATGAGATCAGGATTTGTCTGTTTCATTTGTCATACTTTGTTCCATAGTGACAGTTTTTAAATGAAGTAATGTAAAATATAAATGTTTTGCAAACATGTGAATGAATTTTCAAATTTTAAGCAGTGATGGACTTAAGAGTATGGTGTGTGAAATAACTCTCATATTTGTAAAGGAACATGAATGAAATCAAGTGAAATTTATTTTATTTAAAAATAACAGAAATGACCTGTACCACTTTAAAAAATCTGTGGTTTGTTTATATTTGTTTGTTGCAGGCTATTGGTAGCTACATTGTTACATTCTGTAGCCAGTTAAATTCAATGATTGTTTACATAACCTATGAAGACCAGGTATTAATGTTCCTATTGAGTAAAGGAGAAAGGCATTACAGGATTCTGAGTAAAGAAAATGGACAGTGAACATCTTATTCATGATTTTTTAAACAATTGGAACAGTCATGAAAATAGGATAACCTCATGAATTCTTTGTTGTGACTGAAGTAGCACAATGTAGTAAGTTGAATTTAAATGTCCGTGTTCACTCCTAATACACTAACACATAGTATATACAGACACTACAAATTCATGGTCTGATGGTGTCTGAATATAGCGCATGTAAATGATATGATAAAGATTTGATTTTGGCTGCTTTCAGAGATTTGGAGGTTATGGGTGAAGGTAATAATAAACTTACTTAGATGCTTCATGCAGTTGCACATTTGTTACTGTTCTAGGACAGTTTTCCAACCCTCTGCATACCAAAAATATATGTGAATGTGATGATATGTTTTTGAAGTGGTTTGTAAGACATGGAACTGTACAATGCAGATTAGTAGATGGGTATCATGCCTAAAGTGAATGATAAATATTTGTTGACATTGCCCTTACACCATTAGTGGTTTTGTCTCAACACAAGTGTTTTGCAGATAGAAATTGTGTAAAACAATATTGGTGATTTACATATTTATGTTTATAGTATAATAGTAGTATCTGAAGGAATCTGGCAATCACAAAAAATAGTGTTTCACTTTATGAATAAATTAATTATAGTTTGTGCCACTAAAGAACAACAAGTGAAGTTGTTTTGTGTCAATACAGTTATTGCTTCATGATAGGGGAACAGTGTCAGTTTGATAGAGTAATTTTTTCAAATTGTGTTTGGTCAGCAGTTTATTTTGACAAGAAATGTAGACCTCTCAACCACTAACCTCATATGCCATTTTTAGACGTGTTCGCTAAATTGCAAAAAAACGACTGTTACCTTTGTCATGTCTGTCCATCCATCTTTCCACATGGAATAAGTCAGCTCCCACTGGATAGATTTTTATGAAATTTGATATTTGAGTATTTTTTGAAAAAGTTTTGAGAAAATTCAAGTTTTATTAAAATCAGTCAAGCATAACAGTTACTTTACATGAGACCACTAGATGTTTCGATCATATCTCGAAATTTATTTTGAAAATCATGCCGTTTATGAGATAATGTGAAAAAATATTTGTAGAGCCGGGCAGGCCTCAGATGACAATATGGTGCATGTGCATTGTGTGCTGAATAACTAAGGCTAAACACACATTTACAGTAAGTAATTCTTATTGCTTTTTCACTGCAACAGTGGTTGCAAGAACATGCCTCAATGTTACATTATATGTACATCGCCTGTCTTGTTTTGTTATAGAAATATGCACTGAATTTTAGTTGAATGCTGATTTTAATAAGGCACATATGCAATACAATAATGTGTGGGTCTAAACTTTATAATTTCTCTCTTGTGTGAAGTTCTATAGTTGGCTGATTCCTCAGCATTTTGTATTAGACCACTGCATTGAAAACAGTGTCTTGTAAAAATATGTGCATTGTCAGAAAAGGAAAAAATGCCGTTACCTTTCAGAAATTATTTTGAAGAAGAAAGAATCATGAGACTGTGGCTAAAATGTATCTTCCCAAATTATGATCAGTATACTAGTTCACTCCGTATTTTATGGTCTAATCTGATTGTAGAACTCATTAAGATATAACACTCATGAAATTAAATCATTTTAAACAGCAGTAATATACACAATGCCCAGGCTTCAAAACTGTGGTGCAGAGAAGAGTCATCTGTACAGCTAGCGAGGTATGATAACATTGAATATCACATGTCCAAACCACATCTGTGTGCTTCCTGACAGTAATGAGTGAGGGCCATAATGTAACTTACAGGTAATCTGGTGCCTGGGATTTGTGAATACACAGTGAATACAAGTGTTTAAACTAAAGTAAATAATCCTGTGTTAGGAGGAAGGTGCAGTTATTTATATTTCAAACTATGAAAATATATTCTGTATTGTAATCAAAATGGGACAATTTTATGGTGTTTTTTTTTTTTTTTTTTTTTTTTTTTTTTTTTCTTTTTTTTTTTTTTTTTTTTATTTATAATTTTAATTTAGTGTGATAAATAAGGTTTTTTTCTTTTTTTTTTTTTTTTTTAATTGTTTTGAAGAGTGTTGTTTTCTTTATTTTT
>Ga0123357_10014261_pt1 | contig 10363 bp, 8 predicted proteins | sample TergutEmb28metaG_FD_89873 | JGI IMG/M metagenome (GOLD analysis project Ga0123357, IMG submission 89873) | Embiratermes neotenicus P4 segment gut microbial communities from Petit-Saut dam, French Guiana - Emb289 P4 | ecosystem: Host-associated > Arthropoda: Insects > Digestive system > Gut ... | reverse complement strand
TACCTACGTGAAACTTGGCAAGCAGACTCGCTAAACATGGTTGTCCTACCATCTACCGGTGCTTGGCGCTAACACAACTGCTGTGAAGATGGCGGCACCAGTCCGGAAAATTTTGGATCCACCCACGTATGTCTGCTTATTTCAAGTTACATATAGTAGTGTAGGAGAAAGTGCATGGTTGAATTCTGTCCAGGTACATTTTACTGTGTTAGAATGTGCAGGTCATATTTAATTTCACATTTCAGTATGCTAAAGTGTAACGTGGCTATGAGGCCATGGGGTATTGAGAAAAGACCAGCAGACTGCAAGCAGTACAGAAGAGATTTCTGTTTCCTCTGGGTATTGAAATATGTGTAGTGTGTCAGAGAAAACTCATTAGGCTGTTACATATGACATTGATGGTGACCAAAAGAGTTGGATACAAAATGGTAGAGAAATGACCTACACCCAGGGAGTTTAGAAGTAGGCATTAAGCCTACTCCTGCATAGTTCACGGTAATGAAGTGATAGTATCACAATCTCACAGTTGTGTAAAAAGTGTTGGTTTTATGTCTGCAAAATTCACATGATGTCTGAAAACAACATTTCACTTCATGTCTGTACAACTTAATACATTATTGATTTGTAACTTCTGTAGAGAGAGAGAGAGAGAGAGAGAGAGAGGTTTTTGTTTAGTGACACTGAATTGTCATGAGCATATTGTGTTAGTGATAGATGAGTGAAATACTTACATGTGTAAGGAGTGTTGGTAGAATGATACTGACAGGGATAATCCAGTCTTAAATCTATATGAAATGTTATTTACAGATATTTCAGTTGCATATTTATGTATAAGGATAGAATGTGGACTTTGCATGGTTTAAGTGTCACACCAAAAAGAATGTTATGCTCAGTTAAATCACTACATACTTCACGTGATGTTTTTATGTGACATTTCAGTAAAATTCGCCAAATTATTGATACATTTGGTAGCCATTTGCATATTGAGCTTCAGCAGCGTGGTGTGGAGTTCTCTCAACTTTTCCGGAAGTATGAGCACATGCGACCAGCATTATTGGAGCGCATGCCACCTATGGAGACTGCACGACCTAATGCTGCAAATAACCCAGCTTCCATGACAAATGGCGAGACAGCAGAAGATCCAGATTCAACAGGGGATGAAGGCAACTTGCATGTTGATGGCAGAAAGGGATTTGGTGAATCAGAGATACAGGACTCGGTGAGCATTTACATCAGAGGTGGTCTCCTAGATCATAATTACCAGTCATAATATAGGACTTCATGGGCAATATCCAGCATTTCCTCTCATATTGGTCTCATAGATGGTAGAGAGAGTGGAGCTTTGCTTCCTTGTTTTGAAAGTGGTTTGCCTTCAGTTACTATTGCAAAGCTATCATACTTTGCCAGTTTTGTGTATTTCCAAATTGTCAAGAGGAATGTGATCCCACTAGTGACACACTGGATCAGAATGCAAGTATTTAATAAAATTGAGCATAATGATTCAAGTTGAAAGTTTGCATTTGGCAAAATTGTAATGCTTGGCATATGCTAGAAACAGTACAGTTGTAATAACCAAAGGAGTAAAACACCTTCTGAACTCAGATGTTGTGGCATCTTTATTTATAACACAGCCACACATATTAAATACATTGGACACTATTAGCTGAAGGGAATATTAATATTGTTTATATTAATGTGTTTTTGGTAGCAAAAATTCAGCCATGTTAGCCCATCTAGGGGCTAGATGATCAGGTAATTAAAGTGTTACATTACAGTTATTTTTGTCATAGACTTGGAATGATAAGGGTAATCATTCTTGTGTCTGTTTGTTTTAGAATGCTCTTCTGGTTCTTTTGGGAGGTGCTGATGGTACTGAGAATGACGCACACCGCACAGAAACTAGTAAACCTACCAACATAGACAATCAGAATCTTCTTGTTCTGTTAGGTGAGCATAGACAGTGCTGTGAATGTGATAATGCTAACTGGCATTTATGCTTTCCTTGCAAAAGATGCCTGAACAAAAGTCCATATGTTTTTCGTAACATGGGTTTTGTTTCTTCTCCTCTCTTCTCTTCTCTTCTCTTCTCTTCTCTTCTCTTCTCTTCTCTTCTCTTCTCTTCTCTTCTCTTCTCTTCTCTTCTCTTCTCTCCTCTCCTCTCGCTAGCTATTTTTTTTTTAATGTGGTATCTTCTCTGGGTACTGCAGCAGTGGCTGTAGTGTCATCCTGTATCTGAAAGTACGACCTACATGACTGAAATACAGTGGAAGATTTGTTGTAATGAGCATGCTGTACCTCCGTATCTGTACTACTGAAATTTGCTTAATTTGTCAAGTTTTCCGTAACCTTATTTATTTGCTGATAAAGTATGAGATTTCTAAGTGACTTCACAGAAACTCAAGTCAGGCATATTGGTACGTTTTCCCCTAATATTTATGTGGGAATAAATGGGATTTGTTTAATTTCTTAATCCAGTGAATTTGCTGTAATTATAGACAAGTCATTTTTCAGACAGTAAGTACAGTAGTTTTTGTTATATAGCAGATATGTGCAAAACAAAGCTAGGATTACAGTAAGTGTCAGGGATTTGTGCAGTTCTGTGCTTGACAGGGGAGAATTCAAGTTCTGAGAGAAAAATATGCTTTTTTACCAGAAATCAAACATGGATTGCCATGTGATTGAACCTGGGACTGTGTTGTGAGAACTCAGTGACTAAACTGGCAGAGCTATGGTATGATTAAAAGAGTCATGCCAATGAAATAGTATGCTTCTTTAAAGGGTAAAACAAACTTAAGAGCTTTTACTTGCCAGGTTTTTCTTGTGTTATTTTGTTTACAGTTGAAATGACAAATTTGTCTTTATTCCAGTTTCTTCAGTCACTAATTATGCAGTTCGTAGGTAGTATGCTTGTGTGTGTATGGAGTTATGTATAATGTTGCTGCACCATGAAAATAATTGTAATGGTGTAGTAAATGTTTCCAGAAATTTAGGTGTTCATATATTTTTATTTAAACATGATAAAATGGTTGATTGTGATGTGGATAACCAGAGTGACAGCCTGCAGGGGCAAGGTAACTCATTTTGGTTTGCTTTCATGTTCAGACTGCTGACATGGCAATGTGTAACAGGCCTCAAGTTTGAATGTGACTGCCCATCTCCATCTCCATGCATGAGTCTAACACGTGTGGATCTTATCCATTCTTCCTTCTCTTCGCTGACATGATGCTATTGTTGAGCACAGGAACAATTTTGTCTTTACTTATCATTAATGCATGCTTCATCAACCCACCATTATCACAGATAATTGTCATTATTTTTATATGTGTCCAATAAAAGAGAAACACATTTCGTGTTTTCATGTCACTCAAGTTAAAGCTAGTGTCATACAGATCTGTTCCTTTGTGTTATTTACAGGTGGTTTAGATCTGAGTAGTTCTGCCCCAGCACCAATAGCTGTTCAGAATAACAGTTTTCTCGCCAACACAAACCAAAGCTCCAACTTTCTAGTGGACGATCTTCTAAACTGTGAACCTGTTACGAACAGTAAGTTGAAACACCCCTTCTTCAAATAGTATATACATCTGTTAGGGAATGAGTACCAGTGCCATTTGTTTTTTCACAAAGAAATGCACTTCTTTACAGAAAAGTGTGTTGGTACATGCTCCTTGACAGAAAAATAAAATATGTCAGTACACATTCCTTGACAGTGGGTAGAATTGAAAGCGCACCTTGCCTTCACGTTAGAAAATAATATTGAAGAAGATTTGTTGATACTTTTTTTTCCATATTGTGATAATATTGTTGGAATAAAAATTACAGATGAGATCGTGTTTTCATGAGTTCTAAATTTATAATAGTTAGCTAACACATCACATTAGAAGAATTTCGTATAGTGGATTTAATGATGCGTGAGGCATTGTTGTATTATATAAGAACATACACAGCCAAAATAATTTGTTTTCATATTCTGAAAATCATGATGCCTTTCATGAACTTCACTAGCATAACCTTAAAAGTCAGGAGTCCATTGTGCAGTGATTGCACACAACACCATTGGGCCTGTGTTTTTAAAATAAACAGCTCTGTTTTGTTTTGTTGATTACACAATTCTTCAGGGTATTTACAGAAGAAGAGAAAGTATGTGGTTACTTAATGCAAAACGGTGCGAAGACTGACACAGCAATCTTCTCAATAACTGCACCAGAAGGCATACTAAAGAGAAGACAGGAGCGTTGTCTTCTGCCATGAGATACTTTCAGTAGTTGAAAGGCCTACTTTGAAGCTAGAGGTCAGCACTTTGAAGCTCTGGTATGAATTACAGTAAGTTAAATTGCAAGAAGAAAACAGACTCAAAATTCCTTGCAGGCAGAGGCTTCCTGCGCATCATTGCATCCACGGTAGCTTTCATGCTCAGGGTCATGATAAAAATACTCCTTATAGTTCATTAAATTCACACATGTCTTTTGTATTTTCTGTTTCTTAAAACTTGTGGGTTTGTACCTTATTGAAGGGTGCAGGCTATTCAAGAGAGTATTTGGGTTTTGAAGGTCACCTGTATTTATAAACAGAGGTTTTAGCATAGTTCTCCAAATATTGTTCAACTTTTGTTAAGTAGAATGTAAAACATCGATGTGGCAGCATGTGGAATCTGTTTCCTTGATGTCATAGTGGCAATTAAAGAACTCTTCTAGCCTTGCAGATGAAATCTTTCTGCTAGTATAGGTCATTCCTTATCCTGACAGGGGATGTAAAATGCACTCTGAAGTTGTTCTTTCCTGAGTATTACATTCTACCATTTTCAAGGTTGTCTGTAGCATTCTGTATTCTGTGTACCTGGTAGCTGTCTTGCCTGCCACTGGCGCCTTCAGCACCAGCCATCTGAAGTGTTTGTATGTGGAATTGTGAGAACATCCGTTTTCCTTGCTGCAGAATAATCTTTGTACTTATGTAGTAAAGTTCTCAACACAACTTTCTTACCCCTAGTATCAAGTTGTATTCCTTCCTACTCACTGCTGCCGATATGAGCTGAACATACAGTATCTTGACCTGTGGGTTTCAGCCTTCATCTCTTTCTTCACTGTCTGGACATATGCTTGCCACATATTATTGCTTATAAGCACTTTGACTCATCATACTTCCAACATGTGACTTTTGATTAGTCCCTTAAGTGGGAGATAGAACATCTGCACTTACCAGTCTACATGGTGTCTTATCCCAGAACACTTAAGTCTTCATCAGAACTGCTCTCAGACTCTCATATTTTGCACGACATTCTTACTGTTATCAAAATTTTAGAATTAATGATTCTGCCTCCCATCTGCTTAACAAAATTAGCACTTGCTGTATGCAGGAGGACCAACGTGAAATGATAAGTGGTCCTGCATATTTACCTAGCATACTAAATATGGTGTTTTCACAGCACAATGCTTCATAATGTGAACTTGGTGTTCATAATCATTGGTTTCATAAAGTGTAATGGTCGTTAGCAGTACTGTCATTGTATCTATATCAATTGTCTTTTGTTTTTAAGATCTACCAAGCATCACAGCTTATGAGAAGAATGGTCTAAAGATAGTATTCTCATTGGAACGACTGCCAGAAAACCCTAACACAACCGTGATCACAATGTCTGCCATGAATGAAACCCTTAACCCAATTAGTGAGTTCCTGTTTCAAGCTGCTGTGCCTAAGGTAAGCTGATGGTATTAAACATGTGTTATTTTACTGGGAAGTTTGAGGTAGCACTGGAAGGAGGTAGAGCAATTACCATATTTACTCGGAACATGTGGTCAGATTATTTTCGTAGTTTCTGTAAACTTAGGATTTGTTTTAAAGTGCAAACAGCATAGGCATCGATTGGAATTATTGTTCGTATCACTTAAAACTTAAGGCAATTTCACAGCTCAGGCAGTCTGACTTTTTCTTATTGTTCATTCCATGCATAGTAAATAATTTACAAGTCCTTACAGTACCAACAAATGCATAGTTCCACAACAACAAGAGCATAATGATAACCCCAAAATGAAACAAGCCCAAGTAAGAGTTACATTTACATACCACAATCCTTATAATGGAAGAAAACCAACTTGTATAAACATGCACCAATACATATTACATTTAAAACAACCAACCCCCTGTTCAGTAAACTAAACACAGATATACAAACTAACAACCTCTACACTAACAATGGTGTTTACAAACTAACATACCTGGCTTGTGATAAAACATGCATAAGTCAGACAGATGTCTCTAAGGGCCAGATTTTCCAAACACAATAGATAACATAAGATCAACATTCCCAAGTCGTTGTATGCTGTACACATACTGAACAATAGACACGAATACAGACCCATCCAGAATACCATGACATTGATTAAATCATGTGGATAAGGAACACAACTCAGTAACTGGGAAAATTTCTACATTCATATTTACCAGCAAGAAGGACTCCTTATCGAAGAACAAAATATCCCTGACCTCAACCCACTCTTCACTATAGTGCTGGTACAGCAACAACACAGCACAGGTGTGCAAACCAGTTGATACATACACAAGAACATACAGGTCCATGCACAGTCTGACAGTGCACTCCATACAAACAAGACATAACATACAGGGTAAGTGCATATATGCACATCAGTATCTGTTATGAATAGAAGTTTACATATGACTAAAGCATAGTGTCTACGGTTGCAAGACAGGATCCATATTTGATCATACGCGGTAGACGTTTGTATAACAAGAAACCAACTGGCAAGAAGACAGTTATAAACAACAATAACTACCATTATTGTAAAACAATTTATTATCAACATTTTATAACATTTCAGATACAAATTTTTACTATAATCTGTACATTTTGACATGTGTAAGCGTTGTAGAACTATTTTATTGCTGTAAGTTTTAGTAATATAGGTGTTAGCTCCCTGATGGTGGCAGGTAGTCCAAAACATGTAGGAACTAAGGAGGAGTGCAATACGTAATAGTGGAATTGTGCATTTGTTGGTACTTTAAGGGTTTGTAAAGTCTGTGACTTTTCTCAGCATAGAGCTCAAAGATCAGTCCATGAGGGCTCTGTGGTGACCAGAGTGGCAGCAGGACAGTTCTCTCTCTCTCTCTCCCCCCCACAAGTTTATGTGTCTCTTTCCAGTTATAGCACAAGTCTCCCATACTTGTTCACTGTCCGCCCAATTAACAGACCCATCTGAAACTCCAATGCCAGGGTACTCTGTCTCAACAGCAGTCTTGTCCAAGTGTGTGTAGTGTTGCTGTTTGTAGCATGGCCCGGATGACCATCACTTCGCATATACAAGTGGCCCTTCTTTTGTGCTTGGTTGTGTTCTGAGAAAGTGGGTTTAAATAAAAAATGCCTAAATCAAAAATATATTTCCATAAGAAATAATGGAATAGGTAGGAGTTAGGTGCAGTTATACCGACAGCCTCTGCATGTATGGTATATATATTTGTGTACTTACCATATTATTATTGTGTTTTTACTATAGAAATAAACAATATTCATATTTAGCATACGCAAATTTGAAAGAAATTGTAAACTACTTGTGTACAGTGTGTTAAATACTGGATGAGATAGCTTTGAGGAAACTGGTGTTACTGTGGTGCCTGCTGTGTTAGAGATGGGGAGGATAAGCTGGGTTAGATGACAGTGAGGTAGGTGATGGTGACAGTAGTTGCATTAGAGTTTAGGAGGGGGGTTTCTGACTTAGCACTTTCCATAATTTTTTCATCATTATCACAAATTGTACATACAGTGCTCTTGGCCAAGCCAGTAGCATAGAACATGTTAGCAATGTGTTACCTTTTTAAGGCTGGTATAGTATGTCTTAATTTCTCTTCATTACACATTGCTTTTTGCTGTTTGTGTGTTGGGATTGTGCTAGGGGATGTAGATTTAAGTTTCTCACTCATTAACTAAAAAAGGCAGGATTTCAGGCTTCTGCTGCAAAGTATTTGAGAACTGTGTTTTTCTGGGTTATTGCCCATTGAGTAGGCCAATAAACACTCCACAGGATATCATTCTGAACTAAACATTGTGCACACAGTGACTGGTGCAGTTTACAGTGGGTGCACCGCCTCCCAGGCTTGTTCTTTGCCCTGAGTTTCATACAGTTCTGGCAGCGTCCTAGTGCACATCCAATCAAAAATGAATGGGTATAGATCATGGTGTAAATTAGCATGGCACTTGAAGGCAGAAAGACATAAAACACAGGCTGCATGTTTTTGCTGTATTACTGCATAATGTGGTTGCTGATCAAAAGCAAGCTAGAATTAGTCACTGAACAAGAGTACAGGATTATTGAATATTATGTCCCATACTGCAACAAAAAGCTATCAAATTGTAGATGAAGCTGTTGGAAGTATGTGATGTTAAATGGTACAATGTTCTTGAACTTTGTAAATTGTTGGAAGTCACATGCAGAAAAGAATTTACGGTGAATCAAGTTTCTATGCTGCAGTTATCTTTTCAGGAATTGATAATGAGAGGTAATTTTATGTTGAAGTATATACAGAATTTGTGATGAGGAAGGTATTATGCTCTGTTTTAGGAAATTTTTAAGCTTCTATTTGGAGAGCCTGATAGGGAACCTAGCTAACTAGGAGTGGTATGCAATTACATATTGAGTACTGCAGTTTGAGTCACTTGCTTGGTGATGCATAATGGATCAGTTTATTATCCAGTGTAGCTTCATCTTAAACTGCACCTTGCCTTGACTCTTGCACAATCTCTGCCTCCTCCCTGTGGTCCATACATGTTCTCAGAGGTCTTAAGTGCGATTAATCATAACCAGTCCAGTCAGGTTGGCTCAACAGAGGGTTATTACGAATTTCAGAGAGAGAAAAGTTGTCACTGTGATGTGTTTCGATGAATAACTAACTTTGATGAGTGATGTGGCAGTGGTGGGAAATTGGTGCATACTCTTCTGCAGTAAGGGAGTAGTGGAAGCTGAGCTGCAAGTTTGTAAAATTATTGTGTCCATGGGGGCTGTCAGTAGTAATGTTAAGCAGAAGCTGTTGGCTGGCAGAGAAGTGAGAAAACAGTATGTTTGTCTAAAGGGAACAAATTTCTCACAGCAGAGAGAGAGAGAGAGCGTGCGTGCATGCATCCAGTTATAGTTAATACATTTTCCAGTATTTTAGAGCTGTTGGACATGCTGTATATTTACCAGTTCCTGAATCACAACCTCTTCATTCAAGGTGAATTTGATTGGTTAGTGGCAATGAATGATCAGTATAACAAGCAGTCGTGTAGGATTCTGCTAAGTAACAACACTGACAGATACTGTGTAGTGTACTGCTGCTTACACTACCCAAGCTGAAAGTGGCAGTGATAGTGAAGAATCACTGAAGCAGTAGTCTTCACTTCCACAAATATATCTGTGCTGAATCACAGTCACTAACAGCCATAGCAACTTTTCCAGGTGCTGAGGAAAGCCAAAGGTGCCATGCCAAAGCACCTGTTGAATATCAAAATTAATGATGGAATTGGAGAGTTTCACCATGTTGCATGTGCTTGGTGACCTTGGATCAGAGATGGCTCCTTAAAATTAGTCTGAAACAAGTAATACTAAATGTATATAGTGAACTGAATAATTCCAATTGTTTTAATTCATTCATAATTTTATTTCACTGAAATGCATTGATATTATTGACCACATGTTGGGGTACAGTTGGAAGGAACTGGCTAACTTGTGATCAGTTAATATATTCTGAAAACTTTTTCCCAAAAGAAAAGTGTTGAGTAGTTGTACAGATTATAACTTTTTTACTAAGAATGTTGAATGTTGTAGAGGTCAGCAACAAATGTGCAAGTATTTGTTCCAGACATTCCAGATGCAAATGCTTTCTCCGTCGAGTACTATGATAGCTCCTGCTGATCGTCTAACACAAGTTCTAAGAATCACAAACCCTAATAAGGTAAGTACTAATAAGAATAGTATTCCTGATTTTATCAATTGAATCAGCACTTCCAGAATCACTGGAGTCCACGATAGATGCGTATTCTTTGGAGGTGGAGGGGATCTAATGACCACACTACTTGATTTAAAATTGATCCCCCCCCCCTCCACCCAGAATTAGTTCACAACTTAACTAACTTTTTATGCATTTGTAGTTCACTGCCATCTCTTGAATCTAAGGTTTTAAGCTAAAGAATTTTGTGGACTTAACAAAGCTTTTGCAAATACCCACATAACACAAAAAAAGAAGAATTGTGTGACACATGTGGCCATGTGTTTGTTCCAGCTGCTAAGGTGTTCTGTTTAAAACAATGTGAGTTTCAGTGGTTTCTTTATTGTCAAAGTTTATTTTATTTTAGTTTTTTTTTTTTTTGGGGGGGGGGGGGGGG
>Ga0123357_10014260_pt1 | contig 10363 bp, 5 predicted proteins | sample TergutEmb28metaG_FD_89873 | JGI IMG/M metagenome (GOLD analysis project Ga0123357, IMG submission 89873) | Embiratermes neotenicus P4 segment gut microbial communities from Petit-Saut dam, French Guiana - Emb289 P4 | ecosystem: Host-associated > Arthropoda: Insects > Digestive system > Gut ... | reverse complement strand
GCCTGCGCCAAATGTTCCATATAGCTGTTAAGGATTACCTCCCGCAGCACCAGCTTGATAAAAGCGTCGGCGTCCACATGGAGAGAAAGCTGGGAATAGAACGGCAGGGACACTGGTTCCCATACATTGCCCTCTATGCGGCTCATATCGAGGATCGCTTCCATCGACCGCGCGCCGTGCTTGTACTTGGGCACCAGCAGCATCGCCCATAGGATATTGGGGCTGATGGGCGCCTCGCCCTTTTTCATGTTCAACTTGCGCTCACACAGGCTCCGCAGCAGCAGGGCGCGGCGCAGGATGTAGTTTTTATCGTCGCCATCCTTTGGATTGGGGCCCAGGACGTTGATCGTGCCTCGCAAGCGGCTAACGAAATCCGGACCTTTGATATTTTTAAACGCCTGCTGAACCTCCGGATGGTCGGATTGCATAGGCAGAGTAAATTCCTCAAAGCTGGCCGCTGTACCGCCCGCGAACACAAGGATGCACTTGCCCAGCGGGTGCTCTCCGCCGTCGTCCTTGAATTTGCCGTCCTGCATGGGCATGAGGAAGCTCTTGACCCAGCCCAGCGGCAGGCCGTCCCTGTCGGAATCGAACTCGTCGAAGAATACCAGTGGCAGCTTGCCCTCCAATATTACATCTCTCACCTTATGAAACGCCGCGCTCAAATCGTTGATGCCCGTCAACTGCGACACGTTGAACTCCAATTTTTCCACCATGCCTGGCAGTACGTTTTTGGCGATTTGCGTAACGCCGAAGGACTTGCCGGAGCCGGGAGAGCCGAACACCGCGATGGACAGCGGCCGGACATTGTTGGAGTTGGCGTAGCCGACTATCAGGTTGCGGATGTTTTGAAAGGCTTCGATCTCCCAGCGGTCGACCGTGGTCAGTGCGCCGAAGGAGAGCTGCGGAAGACCGCTGATGACCTTCGCGCCCTCCATCACATATTCATAGGCGACGTCGAATATGCGCTTGTTGCTCACGCTGTTGGAAATGCACCATAAATCCGGGTCGATAGCGTCATGACCGGGCTTTATTGGAACCGCGAAGACGGTGTCTTCTTCCGCGCCTTCCTTATCCGCCAAGTCAAAGTCATTTTTCTTCAACCGCTCAATGGAATAACCCGAGGTCATCAGCGACTCCGCCGATTTCAATAGGGGCAGGACGTGCAGTTTTTTATTGCCCGTCATAACATCCTCAAATTGCAGCGCGGCAGCGGCGGTCATCACCGCGAAAGCGTCGTCGATCCGCCCTTGCAGTTTGTCGTGCAAAGAACCTTCCCCGCCACCGTGGGTGAGGATCAGGCTAGCGGTCAAGCCGTCGTTCGCGTGTGTTACGTACACCGCGCCGTCCTCGGCGAAAGTGATGAGGATATGCCGCGCCAGCAATAAGTAGGACAGCGAAGGGTTGTTCTGCAACTGCCAGATAAGCTCTGTGGATGTGCGCTCCCAGGAAATCTCACGGGAGATCATCGCGCCCACCGAACGAAGAACGTCCGCATCCAGCAAGAGGAAACAATTGCCGGATACCTCCATGAACGGGTCCTGCCGCGGGAGCCCTTTGTTGGATGCCCACAGCACAGGCGTTTCAATGGGGACGGGAAGTGTGTCGAAGTCACCGCCCCACAACAGCGCGGCAGCTGCGGGCGCGGTATCAATACGTGATGAACCCGGCGTAATGCCTGATCTGCGTCCAATGGCGTAATAGCCCTTTTTGCTCTGTTTGTCCTCAAAACGAGTGAGCTCCAGGTGCTCCCGCAGAAAAGAATCGTCTAACTGTACGGCTTCCGCGAAGCCCTTGCCATTCAGGATTTGCGCGATCAAAGCCGCGCCGCCGGGGGCGGTGAACTCGTTGTACACGCCGTTTTCGGTGTAGGTGAATACCCGCGCGCAGGCACCGCCGTGGATGGAAAAAGTGTTGGACATGATTCACTCCACCTTTCGTTTATTTTGTGGGAAAGTTATCGTTTGGGTCGAAAAAACCGTCCTCATAGGTTCCGCAGTACAAATATTCGCCGACCTGTCCGCTGAATTCAAGGTTGCCATCGTCAAGCACCCGGCACATTTCCTCGGTCTCCGACCCTTCGCTTTCGTCGGCCCTGCGCAGTTTCAACTTGATTTTGTCACCCTTGATCGTATACGCGCCCTTCATGGAGGGGGAGGCGATTTGGCTCTTCACCATACCGCTACCTGGGCCTCGCCCGATCACACCCGCGTGCGTGGCCGTGCCGGACTTTGAAAACACATACTGCATAAAGCCGGCCATGTGCGGCGACGATCTGTCCAGGATATACACAAGGGCGTCGTCCGCGCCGGACAGCTTTCCCAATTCCCGTACAAAGAAATTGTCATTGGGGTTTTGGACGCTTGCGGGGGATACAGGCATAGGGACAGGCTCGATCTGTTTTTCATCATCCTTCGGTCTGCCGTAGACGATCGGAACATGAGCCACCGGCGACCAATCGGTGATTGGGTTGCCGGCTAAATCCAGCGTTTTCAAACTCATGAGACCGGACAATGGCGTCAGGTCGCTGACACGGTTACTCTGCAACCCTAGATTTGACAATTTCTTGAGATTAGATAATGGCGTCAAATCACTGATATCGTTTTTGAACAGGAGTAGTTCCGTTAAATCTGTCATATATTGCAAAGGGATAATATCTTCATCACGCAAACCCTCAAAGGGTAAATTAAGTAGGGTCAACGCCGTACTGTACTGTTTTCCTTTTATGGTGATATACTCGGCGGTAGACAGTGGCCCCAGTGGATTTGGATTTGGGGCGGGAGTCTGCTCTGTCATCTTTGGCTGTGCGTTTGTGGCTGGCACAACATCAATCCCCGGTGTGTTCTTTACCGTTGTTAGTGACCCATTTCCGGTAGCAGACGCATAAGGTTTACTCATTAAAAACTTCTTGCACAACAGATCAATGGCGGCGTCGAAATACACATTGCTGTCGGCGGTCACACCATTCTGCATGGGAAGCTTCGTGATGTCGTCCGGCAACCTTTTAGGCCAAACAAACCCTCTTAGCATAAACGGAATCACGTTTTTGCTATTATTAAGGGCATGGGCGATCTCACGGCGAACCCAATCCCCGTTGTTTTTGCAGCGATCCAGGCTTCCTTTTGAACAGATCAACAGAAAATCGGTGCAGTGCTCGATCACACCCAATAACTGCTCGTTAAACGCACCAGGATTCAGGCTCTCTATATCCAGGAATACGCGGTAACCCCTGGCGGCCAGGCGGTCGCGCAGCAAAACCGCCATCGTTTCCCCGCCGTCACGTCGGTAGGACAGAAAAACGTCGTACTGCTCCGCATAATTGATTTGATTTGACATAGTCAAACTCCTTCTGGATTTCTCAATCCATCGTCATCTCACCGGTCGTTGCTAATTCTCAATAGACATGCCAGTTACTTTTTGCAGGTTGGTTCCGTCGAGGTTCATAATGAAGAAGCCAGTATATTCAGGATTGTTATAACCCATCCAACTGGAAAACACAAACTTATCAGAGTTTATGGCCATAAGCTGTACGGCGTAATTGCCCAGAGAGCCGTTATAATCCCCGCAAGACAGATCATCTACGGAGATTTTCCGCAATTCGTTGATATCGCCGTTGGGGTAACAATAGTAAAGCCAATTATCCTGCCAAAAGAAGTCCGACCAGGTTTTTACCTTTTCGCCTTGATAGGTAATTGCAGACAGCTCCGTACCGTCAGTTTTTATGCGCTCTATGTATTCGTCCTGGTCACCAAATACAATCCAGTCCTGGTTGTCGTATACCAAATAAGCGGAACTAAAAGTATCGTCATTCATTGCCAACAGTTGACTCACTTCGTCTTTGTAAATGTCATACTGGTATAAACCGTCACTTTTCAGCCAACGTATTTGCCCGTCCGCTAAAGCGAATGCGTTGATTGCGCCGATTTTATCACTGACTTTTTCCTCTATGCCATCGGCCAAGGAAAATCGGTACAGCTCCTTTGAAAAATAATCAGTGTAGTATAGATATCTGTTATAGAGCACCAGACCACTGCCGTTGATATTGCGATCGGATAACTGAACACGGCCGGTGCCGTCCGTCTTAATATTCATCAGACTCATGGAATTTCGCGTGTAGTTTTTATAGTAAATATCATCCCCCACCACAATCATAAAGGATACGGAATCATCATTTAGCAGTGTTTTCTCGCTTCCGTCCAGTTTGCATTTCCATAGACTCTTTACATACCCTTCGCCATACTCGTTTTTGACATAGTTGTCGTCAACATAATAGAGCCAGTCCCCAACGATTTGCGCATTCGCGCCGTCAATATTTTCGTCGGAACCGACTTGTGTTGGCACGGCGGTTTGCTGCGCGAATGCTTGATTCTGTGCTGCGGAATCCGCTCCGTCCAGCTTGATCCACATCGCGGGGCGGACGCCGTGTACTTCTGCGGCTGTTGATTTGTCGTCGGAGGCAGTTAAACGCCCTTCAGCGTTAATATACGCGTAAGCCAAGTTGTAACTCCCATTCCTTAGCCACCAGTCCGCGCCGACATATTTATAGAACTGTTCATACAGGTCTGAAGCCTGTGCGAAATATGTATTATAACACTGATAAGTCAGGCAAAAAATCTTACCAAGCCCTTTTACGCCCCAATCGATTGAGGAAACTGTATATTGGAGATCGTCTGCTGTGGTGTCGGCTATTTTCGCTTGTTCCTCCGCTGTGAATGTATTATAAAAATCTTCGTTCAAGTATTTGTGGAGGGAACTCTTTTCCCATAGACTGTAAGCGAACTCCGTTCCATCAAACGGTTGCTGCCCAATGTTGTCTTTGGCGAGAATCAGAGCATAGCCTGATTGAATATCCAGTACAATCCAATCATAATCTCCAAAATGAATAATGTTACTCACAGCAATGTCTTGGCCGTTTGCCACAGGCGACGGCTCACTGGTATAAGTAGCCGCTTCCGAAACTCCCGGCCTTGTGGTATCAACTGCCGGTGTACTTGTGTTCATCCCTGCACTCTCGCCATTGCCCACACCCCCCGGCTCGCCTTTCCCACTCTTGTTTCCCCACAGCGTTATCCCGCCAACCACCAGCGCCGCCACAACCACCAGCGCCGCAACGCCCGCGATTATCCCTTTTGCCAGCGAGGACAGGGGCTTCCCATCGTTTTTACACGGCTTGCTGTGTAAAAACATATTGCAAAGCCGATCAATCATCGCATCCAAAAATTCGATGTCGTTGTTTCTTACCCCGTTCTGCACCGGAAGCTCGGCAATATCATCTGGCAAGGTTTCCGGCCATTCAAAGCCGTGCAGCATAATAGGGACGATGTTTTTGTTGTGGTCAAAGGCGTGCTTGATTTCCTTCCGCACCCAGTCGCCCTCGTTTTTGCAACGATCAAGACTGTTCGGGGAAAGCACAACGATAAAATCGGTACAGCCCTCGATGACCGATAGGAGCCTATTGTTGAATTTACCGCTGCGGAGGCTTTCCACATCCAGAAACACACGGTAACCTCTGGATTTTAACCTCTCGTGTAGTAAAATCGCCATCGTCTCCCCACCCTCACGTCGGTAGGACAGAAAAACGTCATATTGTTCTGTGTAATTAACTTGGTTTGCCATGATCATACCCCTCCCAATCTTTCCAACCGCATTTTCAGCGCCGAAAGCACGGCTTCTCTGCTTGTAACCAAATCCCCGTCCAACAGGGCCTCGTCAAATTGCCGGATATACTCATAAACCAGAAGCCAGGTATCCGACCAAACTGCGTGCGGGACACCGTTTTCATAGGAATGGAGCAGGACAAAACTGTCACCTTTTAACCTGAGCGAAAAGTTCGGATAGGGCAGAGCGCGCCGGTTGAGATATATTGTAAGGTTCTCATATTTCCCCAAGCAGTCTATCATACCACGAAGCAGACTTTTCAAGATTTCCCTGTCCGCCTTAATCGCGCCGGCGTGGAACGAAAAGTCAGGCGTTTTTAACTCTTGTGACGCCACGATCCGTTCAAAAGCTGGTATGCTGAACAATTCGGTTACACGGCCCGTTCCTAGGAATTCGTTGAACTGACGCTTATCATTTTCAAACCGTTCCAGACGGTATGCCCGCTGGCTGCCGATGACGCCGTTCAGCTTCAGCAGTTTCATGTACGCGTCGGCGTCCATGTAGAGCAGGTTTAGGCCGTCTATCACGGTTTTCAAGTCGCTGCCCGGCTCAAACAGCCGCGCGATATAAGCAGCCTCATCCTTCGTGGCCGCCATATTCAGGTGTTTTTCAATCGGCTTGCTGTTCTTGTCAAACCGGGCGAATACGCCACCCATCCCTTTTATGTAATCCGGCGATTCCACCAGCATGGAAATGCTGTCCCCGAAACCGCTGGCGGGCTCGGCGGTAATAACCATGCCAACCCCATCGGCGTAAAACGATATATTGCTGTAGAAATATTTTTGAGTGGATTTGATCAGGTGGAGCCGCAGCCGCCCGTTTTGCATGAAGGGCAGCAGGCCGCGCAACGTTTTCATAGCCTCGCCTGCGTCTGTCCAGTTGTCGAATACAAGGCGGACAGGATTATTCCCGCCCAAACGCCAAAGCGTTTCCCACAGTTCTGAGGCGGAAGAATCCCTGATAATACGCGAATATTCCAGAGAAAGGTAGACTGTTATTCCTATGTGAGTGCCTTGTAAGCGCTCGTTCAGTATATCCAGCGAGGATAAAAGCCCATCCATGCCGAAAAAACTCGTTTGCTGCGAGAGTATGAGGTTTTCTTTTATACCGGGATCGTCAGCCTTACTGATAGTTGGTAAAGGGCTTGCGGAATAAATGAAATCCACAAATGCCAGGTAGTATTTGTCGTTCTTATTGGTTATGTCAGCCTCATCCACGTCGAGAGCCTGAGTCAGCGTATATGTATGGTTGCTTTGTACAGCGCGCTTCGCGAAAAATTCGGCCAAGCGTTTAAGCGCGGCAATGTCACGGGAACGGTCCAAGACGCGCTCTCCGCTCCGCCAGCGGCAGACAAGAGGAGCCGACGCGCCAACGGCGGAGCCGATTTCGCCGTCCGTTATGCGGAACGTGGTTTTCAGCCAGTTCAATTTCCGCCCGAAAGGATTCACACTTTGCTTTGCGGCCAACGACCTCGCCTCCTCCCTGCATAAAGAATACATCGTTTTTCCTATAACCGCAATAGTTCTGACGTTTTGTCAGAACGTTCGCTCTGACAACTCTCTGACGGCTATTGGAATGGAAAGCGGCTATGCATAAAATGTATTCGTGAAGAAAAACTTCACAAATATTAGTATACAGCATAACGCGCAACACACAAGCAATTTTATCAGAATTTTATGGTAACGGATGTAAACAAGGCAAAGGTTAAAGGCGGGGAATATTTTATGACGGCAATATTCACAAATCTTTACTTGCCTCGCTCTTCATGGTATTATTTATCTCAGGACAATAGATGGTTCCTTCCAAACTACCGCTTGAATTATGGAGTTGAAAACCGAGAAGAGGTAGGTCAATGAAGATTACAAAGCGTATTCGGATTATATATTTCATACTTCTCATCGTTTCCTGCGTTATTTTCAGAAATTGTATGATAATATCGATCCCGCTGTTGACTCTAAACACTTATTATATGTATGTCAGCATCGGAAGAGAGCGGAAGATTATACGAGTAATAGCAAGGATCGCTAATGGGCTGGCTGGATTGTACATAGCATCAATAGCTTTGGCTGACAGTATGCCCAAACTGCCCAGGTTTGTTGCCCGGCCTGACTGGAGCCTGTTTGGGCATGACCAGTATGCGGTTCTTTGGTTTTTGTTTTGGGTATCCTATGGCGTTTTGGCCGTACTTGAAATAGTGTGCGTGATGTCGCACCATCGACAGTTATATCGTTGAGTTTTACCCCGTTTCATTATAAAGTTTAACGGAGGGGCAGTTATGAAAAACCGTTTTGTTTTCATTCTTTTGTTCTTGTGTCTCGGACTAACAGCCTGCTCAAAAAGCGGCGAGAATAACATAACGACGGCCCCAACGCCGCCTATGGAAACTGAAAATGCGGCAAACACGCCAACCGAAACAACCGGGCCGGCGACCGCAGAACCCACGCAAAAACCCACTCCAACGCCGGAGCCCACTCTTTCTCCGGCCGACAGTATGCGTAAGCAATTAGACGCCATCAGCGGGTTGAATGTGAAACTTGATGTTGCCAGCGATCTATACGAGAAAGACCCCGAAGCCTGTCTGCCAGTCGTCAGGGAACTACTCGACGGTATTGACTATTCCACTCTTACCACTCCCATTATTAACTTCGACCGATTGCTGATCGACCTGTATAACAACGGCGAAACCAGTTTGGCAAGCGACACGTTACTGAAACTTCTAAACGCCCTTCCAGTCACGCCTTTTGATCTTGACGAAATGCTGGGGAACGCGGGTACATATCTCATCACCGCCGAATCAGAATTAAGATACGGCCATTTCGAGGACGGCATCAGTGCGGACTATATCGACACTATATGGCGAACCGTTCTGTACCAGGGCTTCGCTGTTTATATGGCTCAATTTCACACTCTGAACGACGAATTAGCCGCCGCCAAAAACCTCGCTGAGCATGTCTTCACGTATCTTCCGGAAAGGGCCTCCACGGATCAACTGTGGCCGTATAAATACGATGCGACCGCGCCCGGCGACGGACGCTGGTGGGACGCGAAAAGGGATTTTTCTGCACAAATGCCTCAACTGTCCACGACGCGGGCTCAGCCTCCTGAAAATAAAAAAGCTCTCGTGGTTTTCCGAAATGACCGTGACGGGGATATTGAGGACTGGTATATCGATCTGAGTTTCATGCCGACATTGCCCACTGGCTTCGTACCGGGAAGCGTCAGCGAAGCGAATGTTCTCGTAACCGTCGACACTGTGTGGAAACATGATAGTGATTATATGGGGGGAATTAAGGGTTACGCGGCCACAACCACGATCACGGCCTATGATTTTCAAAGCGGGAAACTGTTAAAAAAGCTCAGTGAAGTCGATACGCCGCTGCCCTTTACAATTTCCATCTCAAAGGATGATAAACCTGAAAAATACTTTGCCTCCGTTGTAGACGATAGCCAAAAACTCGCTATTATGGGCGCATTGATAAATGATTATCTGGAAGGAAAATAGCAAAGCGAAGCTGTAAATTAGAGCGATCGATCTCTTTTTATCCTTGTCGAATGAGCGAAGGGGGGATTGGAATGGACAAGACCAAAAGAAATATTCTGTCACTTGTTCTGCCGTTGATATTGACGCTTGTATTTGTAACATCGTGTGCGGGAAACAACCCCGACGCTGTAGAAACCACGGCTGCTCCGGCAGTCTCTGCGGCTTCTAAGGATGAAAACATTCCTTCCGCAACTGAAAAGCCCAGCGACGAACCCACCGGCGAGACGATTGGCAATTCGGAAGCGCCGACAGCGGAAGAAACAGCGGAACCTACGGCGGCGGCAGGAATGTCAGCTTATGACGCCGCGTTCGGAGAGTCCGTTTTAACATACGGCGCAGAAAAACCGGGGATCATCTTTTCCGGTCAGAGCAAACTGATAGCCTGCGCGATAGGCGAGCCGTTTAGTTGGTCACTTGATCTCATCCCTACCGGCTATATGCCGGAATCACCGGACGAGGTGGGGGGAATCCTTATCATTACCGAACGGCAGTCGAAGATCGCGGATTATACAAATGGCGCGTCGGCATATCAGATAGGTTATTATGCAAAATTGCTTGACCCATATTCGGGCAAAATGGTTGACTCAAATGTGTTTTACAGCGAAGATGGCGCGCCAGGCAGTACCTATGGAAATGTGACGCTCTATCCGGATGACGGCGAGGTAACCGGCTGGGTACAGAGCGCGTGGAGCGGTTACCTAGCCACTGGAAGGCCCGCGGAAAGCCCCGCTCCGGCTTCCGATTTCGACTATACCGTCAATAGCGGTGACGTAAGCGTGACAATTACCAAGTACAACGGCAATGGAAAACTTATCGCGCTCCCCGGCGAAATCGGCGGCAAAGCTGTCACATGTATAGGTGAAAGCGCGTTTTGGGACCCTTTCGGCGCTTACGCTGGACTGGTCAGCGTACTCATGCCGGAAGGCGTCACTTCCATAGACACCGGCGCGTTTTGCTGTTGCAGCGGCCTAGCGTACGTGGATTTACCCGAGAGTCTCACGTCAATCGGCGTTGACTCCTTTGGGAGCTGTCCCAATCTGGCGAAAGTGACGCTGCCAAAACGCCTCACGTCCATTGACGCCGCCGCGTTCAGAGAATGTTACAGCCTGACGGAAATGGCCATACCGCACGATGTCAGTTTCATTGGCGACGGAGCGTTTCGCG
>Ga0123357_10014259_pt1 | contig 10364 bp, 5 predicted proteins | sample TergutEmb28metaG_FD_89873 | JGI IMG/M metagenome (GOLD analysis project Ga0123357, IMG submission 89873) | Embiratermes neotenicus P4 segment gut microbial communities from Petit-Saut dam, French Guiana - Emb289 P4 | ecosystem: Host-associated > Arthropoda: Insects > Digestive system > Gut ... | reverse complement strand
TAAAATACAAGAATAATGTTTTATCCCCAGAAATATTGTAGTAAAACCTACCTAAAATGGAATCCTAGGGCACCTGAACATTCATTATTTTAGGCAGGTGTCCATTCAAATTAAATATGACAGTGTTATGCAGTACTTTATGTGTTTGTTAATAATGAGTCACCATTTCTAGCTACATGCATATATTGTAGTGTCATCAAACAATACAGTGGCTGTATTTCTTGTTTATGCTCTCCATTAGTCTATTAGATATAATTATTTCATCCTTCGAACAAAATGCGTACAAAATTTTGATTAAGAACTGAAAGGGAAGACACCATGTGACAGTGGGTGATACTTCATTGTAGCTTTATGTGTGTATTCTGTTAATGGTTGTTCTTATATCTTTTCTCTTTCTGGCTGGAATGTTCCTCGTGGGATAAATTTCAAGCATGAATATTGGGGTGGGGAGTGCAGGTTGTGATGAGCAGAATACAATAAATATTCAAGCAAACTGTTTTGCGTTAAACTCTAGTTTTGTTTTTGATCTTGCATGTTAAATCAGAGGTCCACGGATTTTCCAAAAATGGAGTAGCTACTTCAAAATTCTAGTCACCAAAAGGGTGACATGAGAAAGTTGCATACTTAGGACCCCAAAGTACAAAGCTTAGTTGCTTGGTAACCTGACTTCCAGGATTTGTGCACCCCTGTCTTAAATAGTTCCCATTTTATATTAGAACCAGGAGCATCTCTCATTTGATTGAGGTTTGATTTCACACAAGTATAAAACTTGTTCACAGTGGTGCTGTTACGAAATATTAGTACCATTTTTTTATATATTTTCTGACAAGTCATCGCATCTTGAAATTGTCAAATGGGTACATTGATTTCACATATCATGTATGTACTGTGTACATATGAAGTTAATTTGAAAGCCTTGTTTTTCCCTCCTTATTGAAACTGGAATGATGGCACTGCTGTCCAGTCTGTAACTTGTCACCTGGGTACTCTTAAATAATGTTAATGCAAGCATGTGGGGCCTGCTGAGAGACAGGGTTTTGATTCTGCTGCCACAGTGTGAATGGGTTCTGATGTAAGAAATAGCACACTTTCTCAGATATGTTACAAGTTCTTAATTTTGTGTGTGTGTGTGTGTAACGCATGTGACTCTGGTTCGGACTTGTCATTTGCAGCCATTTTTGAGTGCATACAGTGCTTTATGCACAGTTAGTAATGCTGCTTTAAATCTGAAATAAAAAATTGTGAACTACTTCATTTACATTTTGGTACAAGCTTCCAGCAAAGAATGTAAAAGTAAAACTCCACTTTTGTTGCAAGAGTTACTGCTTTGTGACTGAAGCACAGATGTAATTCCATGGAGGAGAGGTATTTTAGCTGTAAGTAGGGCAGTTTTTCCTTGTTAAGGTAAAAAAGGGAAAGTTTACCTGAAAACAGTCCATGAAGCCCAGAGAGGAAGTAGAGGTGTAGCTCTTCTCTTTCTTTAATCTTGGCCTTAGTTGGGGTTGGATGGTTAACGCCACGCTCCGGCTGCTTTACCCTGGGCCCCATGGATGGTCTAGACTGGTGAGGAAAATTTCACCCCCACCAGGTTTTGATCCCTGGACCTTCTGCTCTGTAGTGAGTTGCTATCCCAGACCACTTTTTCTTTGTAGCATTATTAAAGGTTTAATGCCAGAGCTAGTACAGATGCTAAATTCGATTCATGTGTACTGAGGCAGTCCATTGAGGATGATGTGAAGTCCACATTTGTGGGTAAGTAGATGGAGGTGACAAGTTTCCGTGAAGTTTCAGTAAGTAGCCTTTTAACTGTACAGCATTATGTCCCAGAAGACATTTCCATGGAACCCTCACATTTTGCATATGTACCTCAAAATTCTCAGAGTTTGGGACTAAAAGATAACTGCCTGAATTGAGATCAAGATTTTGTTTCTTGATTCATCCTTGAAAATTTGAGACTTGCATGTACATAGTAAAAATGATATGATTGCTGCATTGCTTGAAACATCTTTAGTGAGCTCCTTCATTGTAATTATGATGAATGCAGTACAGTGGCAATGTTACAAGAATAAAATATGAAGTTGAATTCAAGTCTTCTAAGATTATGGTTTTCTGGCATTTGATGCTGCATGGTGTGGTAGATAGGTTACAAAGTTTCATAGGAACTTGTCTTCCATAGTATTATGTATAGAAGATTACAGCTTTACTACTTACTAGCAGGAATATCCCACTTCGCACATATAATTACTGTTAAAAATGTCAAGACACAGAAGCTGTATGTAGGAGTGAGGGTTTTACCTGTTGTGTAGCTCAGGTGGAGTGACATGGACCAAACTGTGAAGTGTGTGTTTACATTAGGAAGATGTCAAAATACCCACCCAGGTAGGATAAAGGTTAATGTGGAAACTTGTTAGGTGTGTAGATTGTTGCAAAGGGTAGTGTTCTTTTGCAGCTAACACAATTGGAATGTGTAATGTATATTCATATATTGTAAAAGGAATAAGCAAAGTGGCCTAGCATGGTTTAGATGGGGGATTGAAAATTGAGAGGGATAAGGAATGGGATAGTAGGGGGAAATTTGCATTATGCAGTGGTGTGGAGAATGTCATTCACAGGTTATTAAAGCATCCAGAGTCACAGAGATGGAGAGAAGATTTACTAAATAGAAGGTGTCTGGCTATGAATCAAGAGATAGCTCTTCATGAAATTGTAGGTTGCACTAAGACTACATTACTAAGAAATTTAGGTAAACTTTTGTACAGTATCAGATAACATGGAAATGGAAACACTGTACAAGGAAGACTGAAAGATAGCCAGAGGGGGTAGTGTAATAACTACTAACAATAAAAAAGTTAACAGTGTTGTAAGGGCTGTGCGCTGGGGGGGAAAAAACTGGTGTTAGCAGGTTCCATCCCCTGTATTATGTATTTTGTATTTTATACTTCAGAGGACTGTATAATACTGACCCAGCTAATACAATGTATACATTGTTCTACTGCATGTAGTGTTCTTAATAAAGGTGGTTTCTTTGTAGTTCATTTGATATGGGAGCTTCATACTGTGGCTATACCTCCGATATCACATGTTCGTACCCTGTCAATGGGAAATTCACCAAGGATCAAGCTGTGATCTACAATGCTGTTTTGAATGCCAATAGGGCTGTGATGAATGCTGTCAAACCAGGTAACATACTTTAATTTTTAATTCTTTCAGCAGAATCAGAAAGTAATCAGAAATATTGTGTTGTGACATCAGTGGAGAACAGAGGAAAGGCAAGAGAGAAGAAAAAGCACAGATTTTAACATTTTCATGTGATTTTAGTTTAGATTCTTGTTGAGCCTGTTATGTCTGTTTTACTGATAGTTTTGAGGTGAAATATAAATACTCAAGTTTCCATTGCTGAATCTTGATGTATGTATGTTGTGTGGGTTGCCCCATTAGATAAACCTACTGTCTGCTGTAGGGTTATAATTTCTGTGAACTATCATCCCTAGTTATAGTTAAGAAAATTGAAACTGCAATTTCTTTATCATCCACCTTTCATCAGACATCATTGTATTTTACTGGTATGTGTGCTAAGTTGCAGGAATGTGCCGTCATTAACTTCTGTACATTGTTAAAGAAATTTACAAGATCTAGACATTTTGAATTCTGAGATAATTGATGTTACAGATTGCATTTGTTGTTAAACTGAATATGGTTCCTGCTTATTTGTTTTTTAAGGGCTAAATGAATTCCTGAGCTCATTTTGGTGTAATGAGCACGGAGTGTTAGGATTTTGTTCCATCTGGTTATGTGCTCACATTTTGCATCCATTAGTTTGCTTGTAACCATGTTATTAAATTCGTAACTTCAAAAAGACACCACACAGCATATGTACATCTTCCTGCTGTGCATTAAATTAGCCAGAAGAATTTTTTGGTATGGTGCTTGTTGACACAAGAGAAAAGGGAAGATTATAAATAATGGACAAAGTTTAAGACATGTAATAATTGCATTCACAGCTATTTATTTAAACATGCTATTAAATATAAGTGTTTCTGTTACAAACAGTATATTGTATAAAATTTGCTTCACTGTTTTGGCCTCTTGAACCCTTTACTACTAAAAGATGACTTTGACATGCAATGTGATGCTAAGAAAACCAATTGTCACCTAAAGTCATCAGCCAAGAATGTGCAGAATAGTGGGTGGCAAGTCCTCTGTCTTTTGCAGAGACTGCTGTTGACTGGTGACAAAGGGTTGCATCAGTTTAGCATTTGAGTTTTCTGATTGGATGGATTTTAAAAGATGTTATATGTAAGAATATTTTTGCTAAGCATACCATCTTAGTTTAGCCTCTTGGAAGTTTAACGATATATAAGGGGAACCCACTTCTTCCATCCTCAGGTTGGAAGAAGGATCCTCTGAAAAGTGTAAAGTTCGTTTTGAGTACACAGTGCCACATATCAGTAGACAGTACTGTTCATAGTCACAGCTGTTGGAACCTCAGCTCCTGTTTCTTTAGTTACTTTTCTGTGTATTAAACTCTTGAATTTTTGCCCCCCAAGAAATCTGTTGTTTTTTAAGATGCAGTTCTAATGCATGAAACCTCATGCAGGCAATAGCAAGGGACCTGTTATGACTGATGTTAGTCTGTCTTTGTCTTTGTAATTATTTTTCTCTGTCAGAATTATACATGCTACAAATTCTGCCTCATTGACTCAAGATCTTAAATTAGTCTCCCGTCTTTAATTGTACAACCTGAACAGTACATCAATGCTACATCTTGTGTAACCTTCTGTGTTCATTATACAGTGGATTATGTTAACGTATTTCATATTTTTCAGATTGTACAGAGTTTTATTAAAAGTATTAATTGTATATTGTAGGTGTGTCATGGGTTGATATGCATAAATTGGCCAACAGTGTCTTACTTTCTAATCTTCGTGATGCTGGCTTGCTTCAAGGTGATGTTGATGAAATGATGAAGGTCAGTCCTATTATAAGTAGTTTTACATATAATATGAACTAGTGAAACAAACTTTTAAACCATTCATGTTTTGGTGGTGAAGTTCATGTGATAGGAAATCAGTGGAACAGCTTGGTAGATTTAAAGCACAGTGATTGCTGTGTGTACTGTTATGGTTCTTAGAATAAAGATGAGCTTCATCATATTGTCTGTCACTCAGTCTATCTGTCCGTCCATCTGTCTGTGTGCGTTGAACAACTTGGCTTCCACTGGATGGATTTTCTGAACTTTGATATTTGAATATTTTTAGAAAATTTGTTAAGGAAATTCAACTTTGATTAAGTCTCACATGAATAACGGGTACTTTACTAGAAGACCGTTGTGTGATTATGATCATGTCTCTGTAAATTCTTCTTAGAATGAGAAATGTTTCAGACGACGATTATTGAGAAAAAAAAACACATTTTGTGTTAAGTAAGTTATTTCTGAATATCTTGTCATTTTTTAGACTGAAAAATTATGGTATAGTCAGGCAGCCCATAGATGACAACATAATACAGTAACTCCCTTACCTGCATAATACTCACCTTATGTAAATTCAACTGTATGTAAATTTTTGCCGGCTGGTTCAAACATAAAAAAATTGTGGAAACATATTTTGCTTCCCAAAGGAAATAAATGGAGGTCCCGACTAGGATGGCAAAAATACAGGAATGGTGTTGACCTACTCTTTTATTGTACATTTAGAAGCACATGTTTGTAATTTTTCCTGCGCGTGAGATTAAAAAAAAAAATTAATTCATTTTAATTTAGGGAAATTCTGACATGTAAAATTTGACTTGTGAAAAGTTCCATGGAACGCAACCCTTATGTAAGTTGGGGAGTGGCAGTAATGTTGCTTGTACATTGCTTGCTGGATAACTAAGGCTACAGATGCACACTCAAAATATGTAACACTTACTGATTTTCCATGGCAACAGTGGTTATGCGAATGCACCACAATGTTACATTTATATTTATATTACTGTCTTATTTTTTTATGGAAACATTTTTTTCTCTTGTAGGAAGAATTTTTAAATATTGTCTGTACAACCTGTAGGGTTCAAAGGAAAGAAAGTCGGCTGATAAGATTTCTTTTGAGTTTTTGGAGTGATCATTGTACACTGTAGGATTAAAAATGTGCACCATATAAATAAGATATCAGTAACACAAGCTTTTTAAAAACTGAATTTGGCAATAGGAAAGTGGGCTTCATGAGTTCTGTGTGGAATCATTTGTTTTGCACAGTTGTAACTTCTCAGTAGTACTAGTGTAGTAGTCTGTTAGCTGAGTGCATACACTTCCAGCATTCTGTATGTTTCAAATTGCTGTGTGCAGGCTGGGATGGGTGCAGTCTTCCAGCCCCATGGCTTGGGTCATTTGTTGGGCTTGGATGTCCATGACGTAGGTGGCTATTTGGAGGGAACACCAAGTCGTCCCACTGAGCCAGGGCTGAACAGGTTGCGTACTGCAAGGGTCCTGGTGAAAGGAATGGTTCTGACCATAGAACCTGGATGCTATTTCTCTGATGTGGTAAATTGTTTGTATGATGACATACACATTGTATTTACCTGCATATAAGGCAATAATTTTTTTTCCCAATTCATCATCTGAAAATTGGAGTGTTACTTGAAAATCATGTACAAATGTCAAAAAAGTTCTGTAGTGGTATTTTCTTGAAAATTCAAGACTGTGAATGATTGTTGTCTTATATTTTGGGTAAATATGCTATTTCTTTGTGTTGTATGGTAGGTAGTAGACATGTATTCATTTAATACAAATCCTGGAAGAGCATGCTACTTCAGAATATATAAATATTTTGAATACAGTTAAAGGTGTCCTGTACTAAAATAAAGTTGCATATAACAACAAAGTGATTGTAAATGATTTTTTTTAGATCAAAATACTGGTTTAGCAAGAGAAAGTTTGCCTTGCTTACTGCAGCAGCTAGGTTAAAAGTTGAAACCTGAATTTTTGGGTGAGATGTGAAGCTACAGTCGAACTCAGTTGTAACATCATGCAGAGGACTGAATATTTTGTGCTCTTATGAATGAGTGTTATATTTGAGGAGTATAATGTTATGGTTAAAAGTGAGGAATTAGTTGGTACCACACAATGCCTTGACATTACATATGAAGTGTCACATAAACTGATGCTGTAATAACTGGGTTTGGCTGTACTTAGTTCTGTGCAAGATTGGAGAATTCCACGGTGCTGGTGTTGAGGTTTCTGGTCTTCTGGATTGTTACCCTGAGTAGCAGGGTTTTTGATAACTGCATGTCTAAGGAATGTCAGGAATCAACAACCATGCTACTCAGCATATCAACCCAAAAGACCAGCATGCTTGTTAAGATGTGTTGGGAAGTACAGCCATTTGATATTTTTCATTATCACTTGCATAGGTGTACTGATTTGAGAATAATAAGAACTTTCATGTGTTATGGTAATTTTGGTGCTGTGAAGGCATTTGGGAGAAGAAATAGAGTACACACATTCGTGATTGTGATACAAGGTAGAGAAGAGTGATCTGATTCATGCTGTGCCACTTTACCCCTGGGTAAGATTCCCCAATAAGGTAAAGAAAGGTAAAGTTCACTGTAGAACAGTCCCTGAATGCGAGTAGAGGTATAACTCTACTCTTTCTTTAAACTCTGCAGTGATGAGGGTGTGTCGTCACCCCGGCCACTAAGCGTCACCAGTACGGATTGAATAGGAGGCTGTGTGGGCACCAGAGGCAGTCTGGGAACTTTGAATAAGACCAAGTCTTCTAACTGTGCTAGGAATTAACCCTTTAACCCCTCAGTGGCAGGGGACATTTACATTCATACATTCGTCACAGATGGAGGAGTTTTGAATTCCCTAATGACAAATCTGTAACAATCATTAAAAAAAATAATGTTTGCAAACTAATGATCAGATTTTAAAAAAATTTTAACAGAAAAATCTTAAAGCTATATGGATGCAGTATAATAATTTTCATTACCTTAGTACTTCAGCTGCTTGTGGTACAGCTCAGAGCAGTCTTCTAACAAAGGCCCATGTCACATATATGGCATTAGTACACTGATTTTTCTTTTCCCCCAGCTTTGAACACACTATACACCTCCTCTGGGGTTTTGATTTTTCAGTTTTGGATGCCACTTTTCTGAGAGAATGTCTTTCAGTCAGCCTTGGATTTGTGTTTTTAAATGTGTTTCCCCCCTCGCACATGCCACTTGCCTGCAGTATGTGCATATTTCATGAACAAACCTTCCACTAACTCTGTTCTGTATGTGAGCTGCTGTATGTTTCTTCCCATGACCTGTCTACAAGCAACAACTGAATTGGGAACAGTGGATTTCATTGGCCTTTTGAAAAGTTTGAGGTACCATTTGGTCATCCTCATTCAACCATGTACATATGCGGCAACTGGTCCCTCAAGTTGACCCCCCATATGTTGTGATTATAATCAGTCACACACAAAGGCTTCTCTCTTCTTGCCTTTCTTAGAAGCCCTCTGCATGTCTACACTGTGGTCTGTTGACACGATAGTTACATTTTTTTCTCACACCATTTTAGCACTGTGACTGGACCCAAGTGTCTCACATTGGTTTCTCCTTTCTTCAGTTTCTTATCTTGCACTTCCTAGGGGACATTCTTCCTGTTCAAATTAAGTGTGCCTGTACAATCAATGGAATGTTTCATTTTTAGCTGCCTTGCTAATTCTGGACTGTTGTATAAGTTATCCATCCACAGTGTATGTCCACAACCTAACAAGGGTTCTACAAGTTTTAGCACTATAACTGCTGTTTTGGGGGTTTCTGGATTAATTAAACTCGATTCTAGAACTGTGTTTTTTCCTGTATATACAAGAAAATACCACAAAATCCCATAGTTGATTCACACAGTTTGAAAGTTTTTATTCCAAACTTGGAAGTCTCTCATGGTAGGTACTGCCTGACAGACACTCCTTCCAGAGTGTCAAACCTTCATCAGTGGCAGTTTTTTGGTTTGGTAGATACAGGGTTTGAAAGTTTTTGTTCAAATGACATATCACAGGGTAAATATTGTGAAGGGGTCCTTGGTATGTTGGTAAGCTTTCTATTTTCTATAAAATGCAACTATTTACAGATCAATTCAAATGTGTCTGTACAAATCGCATGGCATATCTAGGTGTTGATTCCCCCTCCCCCAAAAAGTATTACTTGCAGTTGGTTTTTGCATAATGTGCATCTGTAACAACAATCCAAAACAGTGTAAATTTCATTTTCTGTCACAGGTGTCCACAATCTCACAAATGAGTGAAATGGGAAGAGATTGTCTAACATGTTCTTGTAGTGTTTTTCATACCTTTTAGTTTCTCAAACAATTTCTTGTAAGATTTCTTTGTCGAAAAATAATTAAAAATGTTCAACAATATCACTTATATTTTCTGCACCATTGCTGGGTCCAAAATCACAATTATATAATTCTCTGGGTCCTATGTAGTTATCCATAACCTCACACATGTAATCTTGGTGCAATGTTTCCTCTTCATCACCACCTTTGACATTTATAACTGCATCTGCTACAGCTGTGTCATCAATTTCATTATTGCTACTGCTAACACTATCATTACTACTGTTTCTAAAACTTTCATCTGATTTGTATACAGTTTTAGCACTTCACTCCCTGTCAAACCTTTTCCTGTCATGGTTACGCCCCCAGAATGACTCCAAAGTCAACTGATGAAGCAAGCACACTGACCATGAAAAGATGTGGGCTGAATACCAGCAATCACTACTCAAACTAAGTTTATTGATGCACCAACTGAAAGGCTGAATCATTCTGTGTTGATCTACACAAGGAAATGACACATGATATCTGTGTAGACTTCAAGGGAGCAGCACAGACAGAGTCATTGCAGTGCCCGAGTGGAAGGTGATAAAATTATTTCAAACCACTGAAAAGCAGGCACAAATTTGTGAATTACATTATTCAGATAGTAAAGGAAAGCGAAGATAAAGTTACAAATATGTATTGATCAGATTGTAGCATTCTTTCTTTCAGTTTGAGAAAAAGAGAAAGGAGTCTTAGAATGTGGGTTTTTGACAGTTGAAGTAGGATTACTTTTATAGGAAAAGTGACTCTTGATTAGATTATGTTATTATAAAATGAGCCAACTACTTGCACTGTTCTATGTCTTTTAAAATATTTATTCACATAGATTACTTTAAAAACATATAACCTTGATTAAAATTATTCACTATGACTCCTACATGTTTCGGTCGCTACGCGACCATCATCAGGGAGTATTAAAATAATTTTCCTATATGAAGTTGCTAGTATTTGTTCCGTGATGTGGCGGCATGCGTTTGTGTGTTCATGTTATTCCTGTTTGCTCCGTTGATGTTCCTGC
>Ga0123357_10014258_pt1 | contig 10364 bp, 8 predicted proteins | sample TergutEmb28metaG_FD_89873 | JGI IMG/M metagenome (GOLD analysis project Ga0123357, IMG submission 89873) | Embiratermes neotenicus P4 segment gut microbial communities from Petit-Saut dam, French Guiana - Emb289 P4 | ecosystem: Host-associated > Arthropoda: Insects > Digestive system > Gut ... | reverse complement strand
GCGGCGGTGGTAGTAGTGGCGGCGGCAGTGGCGGTGGTGGTGGTGGCGGTGGCGGCGGTGGTGGTGGTAATTAACAAAAAGGAAACTGCTTGTTGTGAAAGCATTTCTCAATATCTCAACCCGTATTATGTCGTAGAATTTGGCCTGTGGTTTAGCCCTTGATTGAAATGTAATGAGCCGTGAAATGGTGCGGGCTTATCGTCACGATAAGATTCGTAAACTAAGCCGACTGAAATGGAACATCACGCGCGGTTTGTATTGGGGCTGGCTAAATCCCGAGGAAAGCATAGACATCTCACGAGGCTCGACTGTTACTCGCTTTCGTGAACGTACGTAGCGCGGACAAATATTTCCATAAATATGTCGAAAATCCCAGCCAGTGAGATCGAACGGAACCTTTACACCTGGTTTAAGGTGAATATCTGAGAAGTATTAAGAAATGAAAGTATATTTATGTAGCTATCTTCGATTCGAATTCGTCATCAAAAATAAATTTGGGGTAACTCTATCACCAAAATTGTTAGAAATATGTGTCAGTCACATGCCTAATGCTATTAATTTCTTAGTTTGAATTTAAGTATTAGTCACACACAAAATATAAATGAATCGGTACACTTCACCTGGACTTAATTTTGAAGTGGTAACAATAAGCATGATGGATATAAAAAGAAAACTTATAAAATATTCATGATAACGTATCATTTCTGTTTACGAGCTTTAATTTGTGTGGGATAGAAAGTAATTGATTTTATACCACTAGTTACATTAACTTTTTATAAATACGTGTAGTGGGTATCGTGGAAATACGATCATACTTCAGTAACACTTCGAAAAAATTGACACAGGTTTGGGAATTTGTATGTGAATTAATGTGCAACAGATTGGCATCCTTTTGGGTCTGACTGGAAATTTCGTGGAGATAGTTAGGACCTGCATTGCAGTGTTAAGGTTTAAAATAAGTTTACATTGTGGCGACGATAAATAGTAATTCGTGCCCATTAAAACACAAGCAACCAATTCAGTAAGTCATTACAGTCTGGGGTTTCTTAAAATGAGAGCACAACTTGGCAGTTAAATCAATGAATGTTAGAGAGTTTTTTTTACAAAATAACTCCATCGAAAAAATGCGAATAATTTTTCCAAAAGACTGCGGAATAAAAAAATTATCCGTACTTTAATTTGATGTGATATTTCTCTCTATAAGCACCATTAGTACATTGTGAAACCTTGAACCGACTGGTAGAATATGATTTTAAAATATCGATCTTCCGGTACGTACGTCCTATAATACTGTGTCTAAATAGTAGAACTCGACAATAATAGCTGTTGTTGATAACCAGGAACTTTTCAAGGTCTCTCTGAACCCCCATCCTCTTTAGAAAAACGATATTTTCGGGTCTTAATAAGCGAATGATGTGTCAAAAACCAAAGAACGAAACGACCAACGTGATAATCAACATCATAGTCGCGAGCTTCTGATGATAGGGCATAGTACTGCCCGAAACATGTTGAGCCTATAAGAAGTACAATACAATAATAAGTGGCATCTAGTTGGTTTTTATTCTTCAGTTTTCACAATGATGCACGGTCCAACAAACATCAAATTTAGATATATTTTCCAAGTAACTTGCTCGTGTGTCTCACGTGACTCGAAGTGCTGCATCAGCTCGCACAGTGTGGTTGTTCGCAGGAGCAGCACGCAGTAACAACTGTAAAATTTACTAGCGGTGTTTATGTTCGTCGCTGGCATTTCAAGCAACGCAATTTCTGGATCAACTACCGTCGTCATTTAACTTAGTTTATTCACCGACTCGACCAGACGCTCTAAACCATCGGTACTTAAGCAGAAGTCGTCCTATGTCGCATTTAAAAGTTAGGATTGTGTCCAATGGCCTATGGCCACGTAACTTAAACCTTGTACATCCTAACACATGTAAGGGAAGCGTTATTAACCCTTACCCTGCTAACGTGGAGAATATGGTGAGCTCCTAATAATGCCAGCAAATGGCAGATGAGATTTAACTGGGCGGTTAACGGGTTAATTTAGAGTTTCAGCAAGCTGTGGAGGTAGCGTGACTATATTCTGTTACAGCTGCTTGCTAAATGGAAACACAAATGTATATTGCGCACTGTTAGTATCTTTTACATTAAATGTTGGCCTGAGGATGGTCTAAAAAGGGACCGAAACATGTAGCCATACTAGGATGCTGATGATTATGTATGTTGTGTTCTGACGGAATAAATCATTTGATTTTATTTTGAGTAAATGGGAAAAGATTTCCTTTACGTTTTTTTTACAGCTAATCAGATAACCCCAAAACATTATACACGTACCGAATCACACGCAAAAGCCAACAACAGCGTGGAAATAATTAATTTACAACAGGTGCGAAGATACTATTCTTACAACGGAATGATGGATTTTAAACAAAGTAACTTATGCGTGATTTCAGACTGTAGATAAGAACTGCGCTCTTCTATGTTATTACGCAGCGAGTAGTGGAAATTCCTTACAGACGTTTCGGGACGGATAAGTTGTTCCGAAACGTCGGTAAGGAATTACCACTTCCTCGCTGCGTAATAACCCAGGAGAGAGCCGTTCTCAAAAGTAACTTACTTGTTAGCTATGAAAGTAGATGTTTGTCGCATTTGAGAGTCCCCAGCATGAAGTCTCTTGAAACCAGACGATTGCGTAAAACACACACATCATACCTAAAATATCTAATTCGTAACAGGAAATGGTTAGCTACTATTGCTTGAAAGAGACTACAGGTCCGAAATTAAGTACAAGTACTGTAAAACGTATATTCAAATACATTACATACGCGGCTGAAACATTACTATATTGCTAGAAACAGGAAGTGACATAGTAATGGATGTAACCTCTATATTTGATCTCAAAAAAAAAAAAAAGGGGCAGATATTCCTTTAGAGGAATGCTTAAAGATAAAAAAGTCTCGCAGATTTAGAATCGATAATGATTAATAGAAGGCGTACTGAACGTTCTGCTGCAGAAGGAACTTGCTTTTAATCAGTCATTTATTTCGGAAGTGACAACACCCACACAGACAACACTCGTCGCTCTGCAACGCTCTGTCTCTTTTTGGAAATAAACTTAAGAAAGGAGCAGCCATATACAGCTTGAACAGGTCCTTGGTACTGTACGTGGATAGAAATGTAGTGTGGTTTGATCAACAACAGACTAGTTTTCATGAGTTTTATCTGAAAATGAGATTTTCGTTACGTCTTTGCGTCGCCGAAATTCAATCCCTCCTGAATGACGATGCTGAAACAGAACAGTACTGTGGCTGCCTATCCAGCTGCTGACTTATTTGTTTAACGTCGAATCGACTTCTGTGGGTACATGTGACTAACACATTAGAATGGATCTTAATGAAAAACGGGGAGGGAGTGATTTAAACCAGTGGCGAGCTCTTGTGAAATCAATAATGGACCGTCGGGTTTAATAAAATGTGCGGGATTTGTTTACAAGCTGAGAGAAGGTCAGTTTATCACTACTCTGCTCATGAAGTTGAAATCCACCTCTTAAATTTTAGTCCTGTGCCACAGAATTAGCAGGTTTAATGTTTTATCTGTCCAATACGCTATGCGTAACTGTGATAGATAACACGTATTTGTCTCAGAAGCTTACACTTAATCACTAAGAGTCTTTTAACTTATGAATACAATCTAATTACGCTATACATAGTTTGTAAAGAAAATTAGCTATTGTAACGGTAGGGGGTTTTTGTTCGCCACTTGCACGTGACAGTACTGAAATCTCTCATGATATACGTCGGTATTGGTATTTTTTCTAACTTTCACTAAATCACGGAAAATTGAAATACGAACAAATAATATTGTAACTAGAGGAATAATGCATATATATATATATGATGGGAGTTAGGTCATATGGCCACGTGTTTTAGTGAATTCAAGAGGGAATATTATCCGTTTTCCAAAAGAAAGCCTAATGTTTGTTGCATAATAAGCTGTAATTTTGTGCATCTCTGAATATATTATTGGAAAAATGTAATTGCCACGACTTGTACATATTATTTATGAGTTGAAATGTGAATTTCTTAAAGAGCCACTTGCGTTGTTTTCTCCAAAATTAGAATGAAATTAAATATGGGAAATAATATTAAACGTCGGCGAATATTCGAATATTCTGGAATGTTACGTCGTATTGACTGAGAAATTCCCATCATGTTTAGCGACGACTGTGTATAAAAAGGGGAAATCTGGCACAGCATTTTAAATTTGCATGGTGTACTTGCAATATTTCAATCTTATGTTTATGAACAGTTACCGTGCCCCTATTAAAGGCTGAGAAACTAGACACAAGGCATTATTTTGTCTGAACAGGAAGTGCGATTTTCTATAGAGATACTGAAAAACTATTTTCACGTTTAAAATGTTTTCAGTACCGCCTCTACAACACTCAATACAGAAAATCATAAATGTTAAGTCTTCTGGCCTTCCAGCACAATTAAACTAAAAGCTTCAATACAGCCACTCTAACAGAGGCTAACGAAGCTTCAGATTGCTTGAACTTGTATACTTAAATAACATATTCCGTCGCCCTCACCGGGAATCGAACCTTATTAAAGTCACTGCATTCATATAAGCTTATCTTTGTTACTGCTGTACCAAAAATTCTTTCTTATCCTAAATTCTGAAAAATTTTCCCGTCTCGGTTCCAAGAAACGCAGTCTCCATTAAAATACAAGTTTTATATAAACATGACCCCATCCTTTAAGTAACTGTAATTTTAGTTTGAAAAAGAGATTTTATTTCAGAATTACGTTTGAAAATACATGTAAATATAAAAGCGGAAGAATTTTTTAACACTGTGATGGAAAGTGTGATTTGTGTTATCAGAACTGTAATCTCGATATGCTCGTTGCAAGGAAAAACCTGTAAGTTGGCCAGCTACCTACGTAACATGTGTAGTGAAACGGTTAATTACATATTAAAATAAGATGATATCGCCTTCCTCATAAGGTATGGTACATAAACTGACACAAATAAGGGAAATGTCTTTTAGCTATCCTTGATTCTTTTCTATCACTGCTAGACAGTAATATCCCCTTGAAAGCTACAAAAAGAACTTACGTAGCTTAGTCAGTAACATAAAGTAGTTGATGTGTTGCCTGTAGTAGTCGTAACGAAGGGCTCCAAGAAATAAGGTCCTTCAGTCTTCTTCAGTGCAAGAAAAGCTATAACATCATCACGATATTAGGACGTAAAACATGGAAAATACAGTCGGTGAAGCTGGGAAGGTAAAACAACGCAATGCAATTTTACAGTTCACTTGCAACTTACAAAATCTTAGGGGACTCTTGTCCTGTAAATTCGTGTAAGAATGGAGTTAGGTTTTGCTAGGATTCTCTGACCCTAAAAACTGACATTGGAGCTATACGATATGTATAACTACCTGGCTTCAAATATGTTCACTACAGCTGCTGGACCTGTATTCAAATACAACTGGGAATGTTACGAAGTGTTCAGTGATTTACCAGGACAAGGACACGCCTCCTTCTATATCACTAATTGTGAAATAATACATTCTTTAAACACAATAATTTTAGAGACACAAAATAAAATTAGGCCCTACAAACGCTATTGAAATTCACTGTCCACATTTACATTCAAAATATTAACATTTTCACACCGTAAATTGTTTCTTTTATATCTTTAGTGTAACGCAATAACCAAAAAACGAATCTCTGATTACTTTCATGAAAGTAATGAAGTACTTAATATTTACCTTCTGAGTTATAGGCTAAAGAGTACTGTCTGAAAGAACGTCTAGTGGAATGCTCTTAAGAGACGGGAATTGATGGAATATAAAGAACTGAGCTACGTAACAGTAGGTATGCCTGCCTAATTCCGGTCGCAGTGGCAATGTGATCAAAGGCGTGGGTTTGCGGCTCCTCACTTGCTGGGATTCTGGTTTCGAATCCCACTTGAAGTTGTCAGGTAGAAGTCTCTGCGATGGACCGATCAATCGTCCACAGGAGTCCTACCAAGTGTGTGTGTATGTGAGTGTGTGTGTGTGTGTGTGTGTGTGTATGGCTTTGAGTGTTTTTGTGAAGATTCGCCAATGAGTAGGCTATGGACCACTAGCGGCTGTCGTGCCATTAAGAAAAAGAAACCAAATATCTTCCTAATGCCGTGCAGTGTACCAAAGGCGATGCCTGATAAAGATCTTGAACGGTAGGCTTAGGTTGTGACTAGGATTTATTATCTTTGTGTGATTTGTGAGACCACAGCTCGAATGAGGCTACAGTTTTAACAAGAAGAAGAAGAAAGGAATTAATTTAAACCGCGAAATTTTTGTGAGATAATTGCATATATACAGTGTTTGTGGCAATGCCTTATGAATGCCTTATGAACTGCTTAGGCTAGGCCAACGTAGTGTATAATTGGAGAAGAGATATGAATGGCGATTTGCAAATTATGCGACATGAAACGAACATGGCTTACATAACGATATAACAATCAGTCCATACACAACCCTTTCTTGTGGTAATCTAATTAGCTACATGTTGCGGCTATATGAGATAACCGCCATCAGGCTTCATGTTTCAAAAATATATAAAGAAGGAAATCATAAAGCTGTAGCCATGCATTCTACTGTTCAATGTACGTATGTCTACCAATAACATTAGTCTTGTTCTTGTCTTCAAGATGTAACCATCAAGTTCGATAGTATAAAATGTAATACGACATAAAATAGGAACCACAGAATAAATGGGGCAATTCAGTAAGAAATGTTCAGATGGCAGCCTATGCATTCACGCACATCTTTGTGGAGGAACTGAAGAATGTATCTGAACAATGTCTTGCAGACGTCATACAACCGAACAGCTGAAGAGATTCTGACTCAGGTGGAATTCAGAGTCTTTTACTGTGGATGCAGAATACCGGAACTGATTCTTATAAATTACGTAAAAATAGAAAAAGAAGTGACCGAGTGTGTCTATAGTTAGTGCAAGTCCAGCCGGTCGGGGTGTTAGTATTGAGTTTGACTTGAAATAGGTTTTCCCGCATGAAGCACCTGTTAGGCCGAAGGACAGTAACCAGAGGTATGATGAGGCTATATTTTCCTACATTCACCTTTTTGATATATATCTATCCTTCTGTCACATTTTTCGAAGTTACGTCAATTTCAGTTGATACAGCACCATAGAATAAACTGAAATGAAATCGCATGGAACGTTTTCAGTTTTTCGAAACGTTCATGGATGGCTCGTCGATGCATCTCTTAACTGTGTTTTCTATGTGTGACCGAACTTCACGTTCTTATATATTTTTTGTATTTGTGTCCCTTTTGACGTGTCTCTGAGCGTGACACTTTCACCACATAGAAATCCTGCATCCGCTGAGACATCCCGTGAAAGTTTCCGTCGTCAGGAACGCCGTAAAAGGGACGTTATGCATTATACTGTCTCTTTATACAGATATTTCATATGTCGTAAATTCCCTTGTTCGAAGGTTGCAAATAATTCAGGAAATCAATTTTAATGATATAAAAAATGTTCTTCGATGAAATAAACAAACAAACAAAATATGATAAAATGCCCACATAACATAAGTGACTCTCAAGTACGTGTGTTATACGAGAGTAAGGCAAAGAGTTAAGTGTACTGTGTCAGTTGGTCTGGAGGGGCAGATTTTTCATGTGGTCCGCGGAATCCCAAATATAAGGAAAAACTGGTTTAGTGTGTCTCGAAATGAAGTGCTAGAGTGAATAGGCATCTACTGGCAATGTGCAAGATGAATGCAGGACTGAAACGCAGTGACAATGGTGGGCCGCGCGCAATTTTCGACATGAGCACATTTACGTACACAAAATTTAACACCAACCTGTTGCACACAGTTTTTTATTTGTTAATGAACGCTCGGACGTGTTCCGGCCTTAGCTGCTGGCCGTCTTCAGGGAGCTCGTAAGTTTTTGACACGTGCAGTTCATGCGTCAGCTTATGTGGTAGTGTATTCATTCATAACGTGAACACGGAATACCTAAAATTCGATTTCAGGACTTACTCCATCTGAAGAAATTTTGAAAAATAGACGCATGGACAAAACAAAATATATTAACAGCTAATTAAAGTAATTTTGTGCTGCATTTTAATTACAAACTGATCTTAAGAATTGTGATATTTAATCTTCATAAAAATAATTTTATTCATATATGTCGAACTGCTACAATTGAAGTTCATGCATGAGCTACACATGTCAAAAAAGTTACAAGCTCCCTTGAGATGGCCAACAACTAATGTCGAAACATGTCGCAGCATTGATTAACAAATTAAAAAACACTGTGCAACAAGTTGTTTTTAAATTTTATGTACGTTTCAATATAAGGTCTAATTTTCGGTTGCTTACTTAACTCCATGGAGCAACGTCCTCCTCCAGAAGCTTAACAGTTCCTTAACTATTCAAGACACTTCAAAACTTCTATGAAATAAGTATTTTCATTATCCTGTTAAACTTCCGTGTATCCCGTCCAGAGTCAAACACAGTGTACAACTTTTCATTCTGTTTCTGTTAGATCGCCTTTCAATATTATGCTTTTATCCACCCTTAAGTGATATAAATGGTCACGTTATCCTATAAAAAATTGTGTATGCTGTTGCCTCCTGTCCATGGATGTTACTTGCTCCATCTGATCCCGTCTTTGGATATGGTCACCCCAATTTTATGTGACTTGCAAAACTACTGAGGTCTTCGTAATGTTATTTGCTTCAAATCCTTCTCACATTCTTCTTCTTCTTGGTTTAGAAATTTATTCTCAGTGCCCTTTTCTGAAACATAATCAATTTGCATTCTTTCCTCGATGTTACGGACCCATACAGAACCACAAGTAAAATACCATCTTTGATCCTCACATTTTCTTCCATTCTGTCTAACATCGATTTAGGTCCGAATTCCTGATTCAGCTCTAAATCAATTAGTCAATTCGGAATATGTGTTAACTAGAAATAAGTATTCATACACCAAACACGCGCATTATTTTGTATTCTTTGTGTTCCTGGTACCAGATCTTTAATAGTGGGCCGTGAAACTGATCATATCTGAAGACTGACTTGTGAGCGTATACACCTATGTAGTTCTACACCTCTCTCCGATCCACTCCATCAAAAAAGTCGACGAAGCAGATTCCTTCAAAAGATGCTAGTAGTTGTTCAGCTACACAAGAAAGCCCCCCCCCCACATCTAACTTGCGTCCAGAGCTTCTTCATATTGTGCGTAATGATCACCCATTGTTCCTTGTTCTCAGTCAGATAAACTTCCCATCGCCACACCCATTTTCCGAAGTTCCATTGCAATGTCATCCTCTCATTTACTCCCAGGTCTCCTAAGTTTTTTCTTGCCTTCAGTTTTCCGATCAAAATTTTGTATACATTTCTCGTCTCTCCCTGCATGCTACAAGCCCCATCCCTCTCGTTCTTTATGTTTGAATACATAAGCCTAAGTCTGTAAAAAGAATTTCCTTCTTGTTTTTCAACACGTGTTGCATTCTTGTGGCAGTAATGAACACAAAAATTGTAAAGGGTCCTAGACGTCCTTGCTCTAGTATGTCGTGATATGAAGGGGATTGTAAGTCTTTGCTCTCAAGGAGTGTGGATTGCTTCAAACGCTTCACTGGGCGCCAGCGTGCCATAAAGAACTCGAGTAAAACGCTGTACTTTTATGACGAGCTATAAGCTATACTGAATGTTTAGTAATTTTATTGTTGCACAGAGAATGATTACAGCGATTTTAACATCAGTTCATTTAGCATGAAATGGAACAAAGGTTTTACAGACAGTAACTGCGTTTTCTGAATTAAAAAATGTGAACTAAAATAAGTTTGTCCGAACTCGTACAGTGGATTAAAAAACAGAGTGACGCTTGTATAAGCCAGTATGAAGTATTCTTTGTGACGGTACGCAACGGTACATCGTACCGGCACTTTTAGTGACATTAACACATTAGATGAATTCTAGAAATTTAAAATTCGGGAAAATGTATTTTATTTGTTGTTTTTGTTCCAACAAATTTTCAAAAATATGAAACAACATAAGAAGTATGAGGCGCGTTCGCAAAGTTGCGAAAAGCGACTATTAGCTCAGACATGTCTGTCTCTCCGTCTTTCAGTCCGAATGGAACAGTTGGGCTCACAATTAACGGATTTTCTTGAGGTTTGATGTTTGAGTATGTTTCGAAAATCTGTTTAGATAATTCAACTTTGATTACATCTGACTAGAATAGCGGGTACTTTACATGAAGACCTATGTATATTTATGATACTATCTCGCGCAGTTCGTCTTACAGTGAGAATTGTTTCAGATAAATATTTTAGAGAGAAT
>Ga0123357_10014257_pt1 | contig 10365 bp, 9 predicted proteins | sample TergutEmb28metaG_FD_89873 | JGI IMG/M metagenome (GOLD analysis project Ga0123357, IMG submission 89873) | Embiratermes neotenicus P4 segment gut microbial communities from Petit-Saut dam, French Guiana - Emb289 P4 | ecosystem: Host-associated > Arthropoda: Insects > Digestive system > Gut ... | reverse complement strand
TACTGTAACGTAACCTTCGTATTGCTTCCTCTCTTGTAAATAGACCGTCAATAAAACCGGTTATCGTCAAAATTGTTTTATCGTTGGCGACCGGACCTTGTACCAAATCAAAGTCATGCTGCAAGCCGCTGTGGGTTCTATTTGACAATATAAAATCGAACCATTCATCGGACATTTTTGAAAATTGTTTTGAAACCAAATCAGGGGAAGGCAGAAATTCAAATTCATAGAGGAAAATACCCTCACCATCAAAACGGTTGAACATATTGTAGCCCCATTGCAGGGCTTGTTCTTTTATTGTTGTGGTATAGAACCCTTTGCCAAAATCCCGCCTGTCTTTTGATTTTGATAAATCAACCTTGGTGAAATCCTGATTTGAACCATGGTAAAGAATCATGCGTTTTTCCTTTTCAGAATGTCTTCCGCAAATGATACACATTCATATATATCCTGAGTGTGAAGGGTTTCATAACACTGACGTATTGATTCTGTTATACCATGTTCAAGAAAGATTCCCAATGTTTCATGCGCGGATATTCCGTGCCGCCGGGCATATTGCTCTACCGCAAAAACGACCAGTAAGTTTTCATCGTGTTGGGTATCAGTCACGGATTTGCCTCCTCCTGAAAAGCAATGGTTCCAGTTTACTGTACAGGAATGAGGGATACAACCCCGAAGACAACATATGGTGCCAGGCACCTTTTTTATTTACCGCCATTTTTCAGGTACAGAAACGTTAGACGACATTTGACATAAGACACAAAATAAAATTGGAATAAGTGTATAAAAAAGTATACGTTTCATTAAAATAATAAGAAATTTTAAAAAATGACTTGATGTATACGATTATTTATCGTATACTATATCGTATGAAAGTAACAGCTATTATTGCAGATGATTTGGTTTATTCTGTTAAAGAATACACTCGTAGTTCCACAGTGACTGAAGCAATAACAATTGCTTTAAAAGACTGGGTGGATATTTATAATATAAAAATTTTAAATGAGCAAATAAAACACAATCCAATAGACATTGGTAACAGTCAAAAAATTAGGGAAATCAATCGATCAAAATGATAATACTTGACACATCTGTCTGGATTGAATATTTGAAAGGAAATCAAAATTTTTATCCAAATATCAGCAAATGGTTAGAAAGTAGAGAAGTATTGGCTATTGAATGTATTTTTGGGGAATTACTTCAAGGAGTAAAGAACAATAGGGAAAAAACAATAATTACAAATTTTTGGAAATATTTACCAAAAGAGAATTATGAAGACATAATAATTGAAGCAGGAATATATTCCATGGAAAATAAACTATTAGATTATGGAGTTGGGCTTATTGATACAATAATATTAATGCATGGAATAAAAAGCAAATCAAAGGTATGGACATTAGACAAAAAGTTTCTAAGAATAATACCGGAAGAAATAAAATATGTGGAGGATCCAAACGTCGTCTAATAAACGGTTAGCGCTCCGGGTTCCTTGAACGTTACACGAAGTTAGCCACCCATTTTATCGGAAAAGGAGGAAGAGAAGAGGGTCTACCACGAACCAGCGTACCTTCGGTACGAACGAACTCGTACTCGCATATGGCGCCTGGCACCTTTTTTATTTACCGGGAACCTGAGGCATACATTTTCTGATTAAAAAAAGGGTGAAAATGCAGCCTATTGTGTGGCTAACTACGCACCATTTTTCGTGTATGGAAAAGTGGTGCGTAGTTAGCCGCCCATTTTATCGAATCTGCCGACATATGGAAAATCAGAATCTAGGAATTCCCTCTACGTTCCTGCGAAGCTCCGGTTTGACGGCTTTTCGGCTCTGCGAGAAGTTTTTTTAAAATGAAGTTTTATACAATACTCTCATTCCCATATTTCCATCTGATGTTGGAACAGGAATTATTGATAGATTATTCATTGGATTTTGATTAAATCCAGAATTGGAATCTGCATAATACGTCCCTTTTTCTATTGATATTTTTTTATCATGGCTGAAAGGACGGTGAAACCAGGTAATAATGGCACTCAGAAGAACCCCCCCTCCAGCAACCATTAAAATAGAACCTGTTTGATCATTACCGTTAGTATAAACACTACTTCCACCACCCAATAAAGCAATACCTCCAAGTTCCAAACCTAAACCAAGAAGTCCGCCCTTCCAGTCTCCCGTGGCAAACGAACCAACTCCATAAAAAAAGCAATTTAGAAATCCCAGTGCAACTTTTTGTCCGTTGGAATAATGTAGGCCATTGGGATATAATGTTGGAGCAGAAGGGTTATTTTGATTAGTAACAGTATCAGTCTGCTGTGGGTATGCTTGATCATTTTCATCAAGATACAGAGTATCAGAAAAATCCGTGTACAACGCGGGGCGCTGTTCGTTGTTGCTTGCGGCGGCAACATCCCCCATGGTCTTTCTGAAAATTTCATTTATATCGTAATGCTGCCGCAGATTGTTCAGAAGAAAGCCGGTAAATAATCCGTTCCTGCCGGAGGCGCCGTCATTTGCCACTTTACCGGCGCTGGTCGCGTACATGATTATATGGTTGGCAGGGGGATCCGTTATTATGGTGAGTCCCCTATCAAGGCTGCGGCTCCAGGTTGAAGGAAAGCTGCGGCACGCGTCCAGCACAATAATGTTCAGGGCGTTCCGGGATTCATTCAGCGCGTCGATCATGATCTGCACTGAAAATGCCCGTTCGCGTAAAAAAATACTATCGGGAATATTGGCGTCGGCGGGGATAAGGTAGTTAACGCCGTCTTTTTCCACTCCATGCCCGGCATAGTAGAAAAATCCGACAGAATCGTTTCCGGCATCGCTTAGACGGTTCTTTAGTCCTATTACCGAATTTTCCATTTGAGTCAATGTGGCATCCTGCACCAAATCCACATTAAAGCCCAGGCCTTTTAAAGTATCCGCCATATCATTTGCGTCGTTAACCGGATTTTGAAGCGTACCAAAATTTGTATAATGTGAATTCCCTATTACCAGTGCGTATTTTTCCTGTCCATAAGCTGCGACAACCAATGGAAATAAAAAAATCAGAAATAATTTTTTCATAAAACCTCAATTTTATAATTTATATCGTGATACTTGTAGTATTTTAAGATCAGAGTCAACACCTGTCAATCGGTACATTATATCGTGATTCACAAGCATAATTTCCCTTGAAATAGCGATAATCATACTGTGCAAATCAGAATGTCGTAGAAAAAGCTCGTGAGGTTCGTGGTTAAAATTTCTGGAGTATTGGTTATTTAGTCAAAAAACCTTTCTCTCCGGAAAGGTTTTAGTTTCGCAAAAACTTTCCCGAAAGAAAGGTTTTTTACGGGTGATTTTATGCTACCTTAACAGGAAAACATTAATTGGCTGTGATGCTGCCACACTACAACGGAATAATGCCGGCGACAGGCGGGTGCGCGACGGGGTGAAAACATGTCACGTCTCTTCCGCTCACTATGCCCCCTTGATAAGAAACAGTAAATTGCCGCGTTGTTTATGCAAAGGGCTGCTGCCAGATAATTCCAAGAGCGGGGACGGACAGACGTTCCCGCCGTCTTCGGGCGTGCGATCACTATTGCCAGGCCAAAGCCTGCGTAAATGAATGCCACGACCGTTAGGCGAGAATGGCTGTCCGTCCCCGCTCATGATTTGCTCGTTCCGCCCTTTGCTTAAGCAGCCCGTCAAATTACTGTTTTTCCGGCAAACCGAAGAGCTTTATCCCCTCGCCGGGGAATTCCTTTTTTACCGATGCAACCGCACGTTCTATTCCCCTGGCTTCTTCTTCTTCACACCAGAATACCATGACAAAATTTTCCTCGGGCCAAACGGCATCCGCCATACGGGGGCCCGAAGAACCAACCCCGATAATGCTGGGGTATTTCGTGTAATACTTGCCAACCCCTTCAAATTTTAGGGCATCATTAATGTTTTCCTCTACCGAATGGTTAGCGATTAGTTCCACCCGAATCATGGATTTGCCTCCTCAGAAAGGGATTGTTCCGCCTGGGCCTCTGTCGCTGCGGCCGGAGTTATGGCGCTGTTTTTCTTTTCAGCCTGTAGTTTTTTGAATTCTTTCCGGCTGAGCCCGGCGGCAATCCGTTCGCGGTTGGCAATCGATCTTGCTTCCCGTCTGTCGGAACCTCTGTTGATAATATAATAAACCGCGGGCATTAAGAAAAGGGTCATCAAAGTTCCGAAGGTAAGTCCTCCGAAAACTGTTTCTCCGATAGGTCCTGTAAACTCGGCTCCTTCCCCGGGGGCAAAGGCCATTGGCGCGAGGGCGAGAACGGCGGTAAGGGTGGTCATTAGAATGGGCCTTAACCGGTTCCCGGCGGCCTCAACTATGGCATCGTGGAGGGAAAGTCCCCGCTTGCGGAGCAGGTTTGCGTAATCCACCATTATTATACCGTTCTTTACAATTACACCGATTAGTACCAGAAGTCCAACCGCGGTAAGGATATTGAAGACGTGTCCGGTTATCATATGTATGGCAACAATCCCGATGAACGAAAGCGGCAGACAGAAGATAATGATGAAGGGATCTTTGAATGATTCAAAGAGGGCAGCCATGACCCCGAACACCAGGAAGATTGCGACTGCTACAATAAGAATGAATCGGGTCATCATTGTCACCATCTGCTCGTTGTCGCCTTCGTAGGTAATGATAACGCCGCTGTCAATGGGAACATTCGCTTTAATAAGGGCATCGATCCTGGTTTGAAGGGTGTTTAGTTTGGCCCCCGGCTTCGCGTCGGCAGTTACATAAATGACACGGGTCTGGTTTTCCCGGGTTATGGAAAGCGGCCCGGCGCCCAAATTGTATGAAATAAAGCTTGAAAGGGGGATACGACCCGCAATCTGGCTGTTAATAAATATGTGATCCAGATCGAGACGGGTCATCCTGTCGGCTTCCCTGTAGATAAGGAGCACGTCGTAATTTTCTCCGTTTTCCTGGTATTCGGTTGCGACAACACCGTTCACAGCGGCCTGTATCTCGTTGCCCACCGTATAGGTGTCAAGACCAAGCGAGTACATTTTTTCCCGGTCAATAACAAGCTCGACCTCGGGAAGGCCGTCATTCAGGCTCACCAGGGGCTCGGTTACATCCGGCACATTTGTCCTGAGAAGGTTGGCAATCCGGTCGGCAATGGACTTGCCTTTCACGAGGTCATCGCTGCGGACGACTATATCCACAGGACTGGTCAGGCCCATCGAACCGGAGCTTGAGTTGAAGGTAATGGTTGTCCCGGGGAAGTTGTTGAAGTAAGGACGCATCACCGCTTTAATCTGGTCATTGGTCATCGGCCGGTCTTTGTAATTTTTGGGAACGGCAATTCTGAGAGAACCGGTGTTGCTGTTTGAACCGCCAAGCCGGCCCGCAATACCGCCCGCGGAACCCGCATTGATTCTGAGGTTGATATAGGCGTTTTTGGGTAAATTTTCTTTCGCATACGCTTCAAGACGCTGCAGGGTAGCCCGGGTTTCATCTACGGGGGTACCCATTGGACAGGTAACGTTAATACCTACATTGTCCGATTCCTGCTGGGGCATGAATACCCAGCCGATTACGGGAACCCGCGTGATGGCGCCCACGAAAAGGATTAGAATAGCGATAATGACAATCGCTTTATGCCCCAGTATCCAGTTGGTTATCTTTTTGTAACCGCTGTTCATACCGTCAAAGAAACGGGCAAAAACATCGTCCACTGCTTTCAGTATTCCCTTTAACGGTTTCTGTTTCCGGGTAACCAAAGGCAGGTAATGGCTGGAAAGCGCCGGTACCAGAAAAAAGGCGGAAAGGAGGGAAATCAGCAGGGAAATTACCACCGTAAAGGCGAGGCCCGCGAACATTTCCCCGGCTATTTCGAGCATACTCTTGAACGCAATCAAAGGAGCAAAAACACAGACAACGGTCAGGGTTGAAGAAAGTACGGCGATGAACATTTCCTGGGTGCCAATTATCGCCGCCGTTCGGAGTTTTGCGCCTTTTTCCCGGTAATGGTAGATGTTTTCCAGGATAACGATGGAATCATCTACCATCATTCCTATTCCCAAAACAAGGCCCGCCATGGTCATAAGGTTAAGGGTCTGTCCGGCGAAGTACATAAACATAATGGTAATAATAATGGATACCGGGATACTGATACCCATAATCAGCGTTGGTTTCATGGAACGAAGGAAAACAAAGAGCACTATAATCGCCAGGATGGCCCCGGTGTAAGCGGTATTCGTTACCTCGTTAAGGGATCGCTGTATCTGATCGGTGGTGTTGCTTAATTCGGAAATTTTGATATCCGGCGGCAGATCCTGGGACAATGAACCGAGCTTTTTCCTCAGGTCATTGGCAACCTGTACCGCGTTAGTACCGCTCTGCCGCTGAACACTCATCATTACCACGGGCGCGCCATCAACAAAAACTTCGCTCGTAACATCGTAGTAGCCGTCAATTACGTCCGCCACATCCCTCAGGTATATACGTATGGGCTGCTGCATCTGTCCGTTTACCATACCGCCTCCCTTGTAGGCGATTACGGTATTACGCATCTGATCCAGGTTGGTATACTGCCCTTTGGTGGTAACAATGTAGTTAAGGTTGTTTTCGGTGATGGTTCCCGCAGAAGTCTCCACGTTCTGGGCGGCCATTACCTGCTTGATCTGGGAAATATTAAGACCATAGGCTTCAAGCCGGTTCTGGTTAAATTCCACCCGGACGCACTTTGTCCGGCCGCCGCTGGACGAAGCCGTAGCGACCCCCGGAGACTGCGTCAGAAGGGGGATGATGGTATTATCTGCCATATCCCGCAGTTCTTCCGGCGAACGGTTCCCGGTTACCATAAGGTTCATGATGGCGACCATTGAGGGATCAAATTTGAAGATTACCGCATTATCCGCGCCGGTGGGCCAGTATTTCTGAACCCGCCCAATGGCATCCCGGATTGAGTTGGAGGCATCCACCAGATCCGTCCCGTAGGTAAACTGCATGGTTATCATGCTGGTTTCCTTGGAAGAAGTAGATGTCATTTTTTCCAGGTTAGATACACCTGCCAGTACCGACTCCAGAAGCTTGGTTACGGTTTGTTCCATTTCTTCGGGACCTGCGCCGGTGAAATTGACATAAACCACTATATAGGGAGGGCTGATATCCGGATAAAGATCGATGGGCAGATTAACCAGTGCAAATATACCAAGGCCGATAAAAAGGAGGAAGATAATGAAAATCGTGACCGGCCGGGAAACAACAGTTTTTGCAAAGCTCATGCTTTTCTCCTGCTAATTGGCATCTAACGGTGCAATTTTATTTATTACATTGATACGAGACCCATCGGCAAGAATGGTCTGACCTTCGGCGACAAACTCTTCATTGGGGCTAAGGCCCTGAGTAACTTCCAGTACACCGTCGATACTGATTCCCGGAACTACTATCCTTTTTTGGGCAACAGGGGCGTTTGGATCGGTTCTGTCAACAACAAAAACATATTGCTCCCCGTTACGGCTTATCAGAGCCGAAGCGGGAATCTTGACAGCATTGGGCTTTGACGCCGTAATAATACGTACCTTGGCAAACATCCCCGCTTTTAATTTTCCGCCGGTATTCTCCACCGACAGTTTAACCAACATGGTACGGGCAACCGCATCCAGTGTAGGGCTTAATTCAAAAATGGTTCCCTGGAACGAATCGGAAGGCCAGGCATCCAGCGTAACAACGCAGCGCTGATTAAGGGCGATCTCGGAAATGAAGCGTTCCGCCACATTCAGCCATATCTCAAGGCCTGTACCGCCGGCGATACGGGCCAAAGAAACTGCCGGTGATACCGTCATTCCAAGCTGGGCAGGGAGGGTCACCACAATTCCCGTAAGCGGCGCCTTTACCAGACTTGGCACATAATCCATCCCCGGCCTGGAGGGGTCAACCTCGGCCACAGGAGCGCCCTTTTGTATCCGGCTGCCAATGGCAACGTAGATTTTGCTCACTTTACCCGCAATATCAGAATACGTATCAACGGTCGAACTGGCGACAATGTCTCCGGACAAACCAAGATAGTCCTCTATCTTTCCCTGCGCCGCGGTAGAACTGGATACCGCGTAAACCTGTTGTGTAATCGCCCCCTGCTGGCCCGGGCCGGCTCCCCGGTCCGCCGCAGCGCCGCCGCCCTTTGCCGTTTTGTCCTGACTACAGGCGGAGAAACCAAAAACCATTATCGCCATCACCGCCGCAATGGCGCCTGTTCGCAGTATTGCTTTACTAATCATTTTGTACCCCCAGTAGTGGCAGTGGAGCTTAAGGTTCCGAAGGGAACCCCGGTAGAATATTCAAGATCGATAAGACCATTCAGGTAATTGAATTGCTGGGTCTCAAGCTGCAGCTGCGCCTGCTCCAGGGCCAGAGCCGAGCTCTGTACGGACAGGAAATCCTGGAGCCCGGCTTTATAAGCTTCCTCGGTCAGGTTATAGGATTGTTGAGCCAGATCCACCGCCGCCTGCTGGGCCTCCGCTGTTGTGCGGATATTTTCCAGAGAATTTACCGTGGTAAAGATCTCCAGATCGGTATCCCGGAGCATCTGGGCCAGCTGCATATTCTGGATCTGAATGTTATCATCCATGTCTTTGCGCTGCTGGCCTTCTTTGGTAAAGGAGAAAAGGCCGTTGAAATTCATGCCAATGGTAACATAAAAATTACCGCCTCCTTTCCAGTTGTTTCCGTCAAACCAGGTGTTGTTGAAAGGGTCCAGTTGAGGGTTAAACAGGGTAGACAGAGTCCAGCCCAGGGCCAGATAGGGGGTAAAGCTCTGAATCCGTATCGCTTTACGCTGACTTTCCAGTGTCATTATGTTTGCCTGCAGCTCCCTTATGTCCGGCTTACCCGAAGCGGCTTTGGAGATTAGATCCGCCACGTCCTGCTGGATATATGAAACACCGGAAACGAGCGGCTGAAGCTCAAAAGGGGCGTCATAGGGCAGCCCCAGCAGCAGGGCAAAATTTCCTTTCAGGGTCCGGATATTGTTGTCCAGATCGTTAATAGCAGGTTTCATGTTTTCCACCGCTACCTGGGCCTGGAGCCAGGTTAGTCTGGGGGCAAGGCCGGCGTTGTAGTTGGCCTGTGCCATATCTGCCTGGCGCTGCGCATTGGCAAAGGTCTCCTGAAGCAGAACGGCATTTGCCTCCAGGAGGAGGATGTTGTTATACATTTTTCGCACCGCCTGTTCCATCTGGAGCCTGGCCTTGTCCAGCGAGATAGTGCCGGCCTGGTAGTCCAGATTTAAACTCCTCATGCCTTCGAAGAGCGCGAAGCTCAGGTTTACGGTGGCGGAAAACGAGCCGTTCGGATGCCATTGGGGAAGAGTAAACGGATTGGCAACAAAAATACTGGGATCCATTTCCCCTTTCATTCCGTTTATTGTCGTGGCTTGACCTGTACCAGGTATGGGAATAGGCGTGTATGAGGTAGAAGAAGCATAGTTGTCCCGGGACAAACCTCCGTTTACCCCTACGGTAGGCAGAAACTGGTTCCATGCCATGTCTGCTTTCCGTTTTTTGATATCAAGACCGAGCCGGGCGGATTCCAGATTAAGGTTATTTTTGATCGCCAAATCCACTGCCATCTGGGCGGAAAGTACCTGCGGAGTGCCGGCCTGGGCTGTCCCGCCGGATTGGGCTGCTCCCCCGGTTTGGGTCTGTGCGGAGGCGAAAACCGTTCCGCCCAAAAGCAAAGCCGTCAGCAGGGTAAGGCGGATAAAAAACGGGTTCCTTCCCTTGTCCAGCCGCTTCAGGGCGGCCGGGCGAACAGTCCGAATCAAATGTATCATAACACTCCTCCTTCCGGCCGAACCCGAAATACCGTGACTTTCACCGGTCTCCATGATCCGCCTGCTAATGGCATTAACCCGCAATACGCGCGGCTTTCTACGGCTGTCTGCCGTTTTTTACGGTACTTTGTATTATAACGCGTTTTGATCATCATTTAAACCCTCCAATCCCAGAGCTATAAAGCGAAAAAGAATGCGAAAACTTTCATTGGGAATTTTCACAACATTCTTTGTCCAATTAATATAATGGTTCCGGTTAACGTCGGTTGGATCTTCGCCCGCGCCCATGGACCACCAGGCAAAGGTGTTTACGATCATGAAAAGTATCCATTGGGCTATACGGATAAGGGAACGCTGGTTATGGCTCCGGATAGCTTCCAGTCTGATGTTTCTGATTATCCGGTAGAGCCGGCCGGTACCTCCCCTGCCCAGTTCCATGCGCCTGGTTTTGATCCAGTCCATGGCCACAAGTATCTCCGGCCTGGACCTGAGGTAATTCACAATGGTAATAATTGCCAGGTAGAGCTGCTCTTCCGACACTTCGGAATTTTC
>Ga0123357_10014256_pt1 | contig 10365 bp, 8 predicted proteins | sample TergutEmb28metaG_FD_89873 | JGI IMG/M metagenome (GOLD analysis project Ga0123357, IMG submission 89873) | Embiratermes neotenicus P4 segment gut microbial communities from Petit-Saut dam, French Guiana - Emb289 P4 | ecosystem: Host-associated > Arthropoda: Insects > Digestive system > Gut ... | reverse complement strand
GTATTTAGATAGGTATGTAGGTATTTAGGTAGGTAGGTAGGTATTTAGGTAGGTAGGTAGTTAGGTAGGTAGGTAGGTAGGTAGATAGGTAGGTAGGTAGGTAGGTAGGTAGGTAGGTAGGTAGGTGGGTGGGTAGGTGGGTAGGTGGGTAGATGGTTATGTGGGTAGGTAGGTAGGTAGGTAGGTAGGTAGGTAGGTAGGTATTTAGGTAGGTATTTAGTTAGGTAGGTAGGTATGTAGGTATTTAGATAGGTATGTAGGTATTTAGGTAGGTAGGTAGGTATTTAGGTAGGTAGGTAGTTAGGTAGGTAGGTAGGTAGGTAGATAGGTAGGTAGGTAGGTAGGTAGGTAGGTAGGTGGGTAGGTGGGTAGGTGGGTGGGTGGGTAGGTGGGTGGGTGGATGGATGGATGGATGATAGATAAAATTAATGTTAATAATAATAATGAGCGAATTTCTCATGATTATTTTTGTCCACAATTTGAAATGTTTCTTACCTTCTCATTTAAGAAAAAAATTGTCACATATGATACAGTTCGGCTGTTTATTGCAAATTCACTATAATTTTAATTTAATGTATTTAATGGTCTGAAGATGGCCACCGAGTGGTCGAAACATGTAGCCTTGTTATCCTTTGCTAATAGTCGTGTTAGTGATGTGTGCCAGCAGCCTGATAATAAACAAACACAACGGGGAAGTTCAGTGCAAAAATATTTTTCCTGTCGGCAAGACGATGGACATACTCCATAAACCTAGATATCCTAAGCCTCAATCAAGGTCCATGGTTCTCGAAAGTGTTTTTGTTCACGGCACTGTATTCCTTGCCGCGAGGAATCGAGACGCACTTGTTTAAGTTGGCGACACTATGGGAGAGTCGGAGGCTCGCCCAAGTGGGATGGGGAGATAATCATTTTGTGAATATTGTGCTTAGTACTGCTTATGTTTAAGTAAAATTTATTTTAGACAAATTATTTACAAATTTTCCTTTATCTACAATTACATAACATCCAAAACTTTTTGGCACACCTAGCAGAACTTGCAGCGTACCCAGCGGAACTAGCAGCACACCTAGCGGAACTCGCGGCACACCTAACGGAACTCGCGACACACAAGGGTGCCTCTGCACACCTTTTGAGAACTGCTGATTTACGTGTATGTTCTACCTTAAGGAGAGGGAACAATTTTCACACCTAGAAAGTATATACGAAACAACAGGCACAAATATAGTTAATATGATTTAGTCATTTATATTTTCAGGTAGCAGACAGGAAGATGATAAGTGCTAACGTGAGGGGTAGGAAATATTGCAGGATTTAATCTGCTGTTAATTTCTTGCTGAACTCATATTGGTTTGTGATTTTTGCCTTGAAATATTCCAAATTTGCCACATTTCCAAAAGTTATTATCGTGTTAGCATAGTTACCCTTACATTACGAGTCGCCGCGGTAGAGCAGTCGGTATACCGACGAGGCTACGGGCTGGACGGTCCTCGATTCGAATTCCGGTGACAATGTCCATACCGGATCTGGGACCCAATCAGTCTTCTCTACCATGGATACAGGTGGTCTTTTCCGGAGGTAGAGCGACTGAGTTGCGAATTTTACCACTTACCTTAATCTAGTACCAAGGTTAAAAACGAGTGGAGCTCTAACTCTTCTCCCTCCAATGCTTTCATAACTTACTCAGGTATAGCATTGCGTATGCACCTTTTATCTCGACAGTATTATTGTTGGTGAATTGTGTTGAGAAGACATTAACATACGCTTACACATACAAGTAACTCTCTCGACCTTTACGTCAAGCCCAAGTTCATTAGTAGCAACTAATGGATCTTCTGTGTTTACTGTATTAGTGATTACGCTCTCGTCCTATAAAACAGCATCTTTAGTGTTGAGCAGAAGCTGGTGTGTCTCATTCTATTTCAGTCTGTTCTGCCTTTGTTGAACCCTTCTTGGGACACATTTCTGAAGCAAAGTTAAAAGTAATGGCCATAAAGCATCTCCTTTTTTCAGACCATTATAAATAGGTAATATGTCAGATAAATGCATGTCCATAAGACCTTAGGTGCAGGTATTGTTTTAAATCAGGTTTTAAAGTTGAGTAGCTCATATGTGGGCCTAAACCTAATATAGTGAAAATGTTACACTGTCTCTTCGTCACATACAGGGCGTTCTTGAAATCCGTACTCAGCTCCGCCATTGACGAAACATTTTTATGCAGAATATCCGAAGATTTTGCACAAAATCACATTGATTACGCCACATAAGAGTGAGGTATTCGATATTTGGTTTCTAAGTTGATTATCGACAAAATGTTTTCACATAGCTGCAAAACGTATTGTTCATCAGTAGTTGTTGACATTAATTTTAGAGCCTTGTATTTGTGTTAATGTTGTGTTAAAATTTAGGTCAATGCCTGGAATATATATAGGTACATTCACATCGTGGTCATGTTAACAGTATGCCGACATTTTGCCCATTTATTTTCACATTCTGGTCAAGTTAACATTTACATTAAGCAAGGACAACAACACTTCTCAGAATATTGCCTGTTATTATCCTAGATTTTCTTTCGAATAGCTTTTATTTCCAATTCCGTACGTCGTATTGAAATATGAATTCAATAGAGGAGGTTTGTTATTCTAGATTTTAAGCTTGTTTATGTTTGTAGACATCCATTAGGATGCTTCGTGACCTTCGTTAGCATGACCTTCCCATGTGTTTTACCTACAGCAGAATCCTTCTTCAGTGCGTATCTGACAGTGGCGAAATTACTTATCTTTCCTCACACGTTCATTTTCCCGTTCACAAGGCCGCAGCTTGTACCATACCCCACGCCCTTTTTTTTCACGGGTTTCCTTCCGTTTAGGTTTTCAGAAAAATATTGAACATACGCCTACCCTTCGCATTCCTCTCATGCCTACTCCCGCTATACGTATCGAGTATAGATGTTTCTGTGCAAAACCATAAAGAAATATGAGGAATGGAGGTATAGCTCCACTCATTCTTAACTTTGGCGCTAGATGGCGACGAATGGTCACCTTCAGGCCCCAACAGCTTTATCCCCGAGTATGGAGACCTCAGTAAACCCTAGAAGGAAGTCATGTTTGTTGAATATCCTTCCGTACTTGATTTGCTTCATTATTTAACTCATCCTCTTCACTATGTTGCCGAACTTTGGGTTGGTAGCTGAGGACTGTGTGCACTTGAGTCTGTTGTGGCTGCTGCTAGCAGTGACGCCGCTCTTCATGCATTTTGTGTGCTTTATTTACAGGGAACATCTTCCACGAGTTTCGTCAGGCGCAGGAGTCGTGGTTACAGGAAGGTAAGTGTACTGACCGAACTGTGGCATCTCTTAAAAGATTCTTTGAGAATAGGCTCATATTCAATTAACGAGCTTTCTTTAGTAATAATTTCTGGCTGTCTCCCGTAACAATTTAAAGATTAAAGTATACAGAACTATAAATTTGGCCTGTAGTTTTGTATGGATGTGAAACTTGTCACTCACATTGAGGGAGGAACGTGGGGTGAGAGTGTTTGAGAATACGGTGTTGAGTAGGATATTTGGGCCTAAGAGGGACGAGGTAAAAGGGGAGTGGAGAAAGATGTATATTGAGTAACTTAATTATCTGTACTCTTCGCCCAATATTGTACGGGTGTTCAGATCGAGAAGAAAGAGATAGGCAAGGCATGTAGCAGGTATGGGAGAGAGGAGAGGCATATACAGGATATTGGTGGACAAACCTGAGGGAAACCCAGACGTAGATGGGAAGATAATATTAAGATGGATCTTCAGGAAGTGGGATATAGGGGTATGGACTGGATCGATGTGGCTCAAGATAGGGAGAGGTGGCGTGCATTTGTGAATGCGGTAATGAACCTTCGGGTTCCATAAAATGCGGGGAATTTCTTGACTATCTGAGAAACGTTTAGCTTCTCAAGAAGGACTCTACTCCCTGAATTAAGTAAGTAAGTCTGTAAGCAAGTAAGTCTCCAGTAAACGCACTTTATGCACTTCCCCCGCTAAGCACATGAAGTAAACCCTTAATTGAGAAATCTTCTCTGTCCCACTATATTCATGTTTCATTTTTGAAACTCATCAACAGATATATTTGATATTTGCTACTGTACGTCTTAAACGAGTTACGGAGCATTCATTTTTGTTACGTTTCAGTACCCACTGTTCCACGATACTCTCTGAAACCTCTCTTTGTACAAACAAGGGTTGATAAGTTGTGCAGGTTTTATTAAATTTTACATTTTTTTGTTGGACAATCTTTTTCAATACTTTGTACATTTGTTAAAAGGAAGGTAAAGCAGTGCACTACTATATGACTCAAGAGACTGACTTGCGTGCTGATATACACAGAGCTTTCAGCGTTTATTTCTAAAACATTAGTTCAGGAATTGTAAATAGGAAGAAAAGAAACGACAATAAAAAAATATTTTCAGTAAGTGATTTCGAAACCTGTAGAAGAGTGAAGGTTTTGAGGGAAGACATTTCGAAAATATACACCCCTCTTTGGACTGTCTTCTCATCGTGAAGATTTACATTCCGTGCATTTTTTGTACAGCAGTTAAAAGAAAATTATGTATTATAAGATTTAACTTATGCTTTGTACCCAATGTAACAACATTACAATAAGCAGATAATTTTGAACAAGTGACAAAAGATTTCTCCGTGAAGATGGTGCAGTAGGCGCCGAAACATTTGAGAGAGATTTGCTAAATAATGTATTTATATACATTCAACTGTATTTATGCATTTATTATATTTATATATATATATATATACATACATATTTACGTACTGCATGGTGCAGAGTCCTTCTTGAGAAGCTAACTGGTTTGCAGCTAGTCAAGAAATTCCACGCATTTCACGAAACCCGAAGGTTCATTACCGCACTCACAAGCGTCCGCCACCTGTCCCTATCCTGGGCCAACACAACCCAGTCCATATACCTACATCCCACCTCCTCGAGATCCATCCTAATATTATCCATCCTTCTACGCCTAGGTTTCCCCAGTGGTCTCTTTCCCTCCGGTTTCCCCACCAAGACCCTATACACCCATACGCGCCACATGCCCGGCCCATCTCATTCTTCTCGATTTTATCACCCGCACATATATATATATGTGTGTGTGTGTGTGTCTTCTTATTTTGAAATGAAAGCAACATTATTGCTCCAAATTGTGTAGGAAAGGTTAAGTTCGAAGTTGCTCACCTGGTGGTTGTAATAAAGCCACTGAACGACACGAATCTGTACTTCCATGGAAAGCAAGCAACCTGTACATGTGTTAAGGTTTGAGAAATACAGAATCATACAGCTGACGGAAGAAGACAGGCCTAATTCCCAAACTCCTAATGAGAGCGCTGAATGTGTGCCTCTGGGTGCAGCATCTTGGTGCGGGGGCGGAGGTCGGCGGAAATTTAATATCCAGTTTTCACCTGCTAAAGAAATAGGAAATATCTCCTTTGTGTTCTTTTATCTTCCTTTGCTGTTCAGCTTGACAGCATGTCAGAAAAACTTAAAGTGGATATAATAGATTTATAGCGCGCCAAATAAATAATATGAAATTACTTGCATCTCGTGTAAAAATGTAAATTCTGCCATCCTACAAAAAAATTCTCTGATATTTATAGGCACATTTTTACGCGTTCGTCATATTTTGAAGCGAAGATGATTATAAATTGGCAGTTAGAAAAGTAAGCAGACTTTCAGTCACAGAAGAAATTACAAGAGACGCAATGTACTTATTAAAGCTAATCTGCCGTGAAAAAGTAAGAAATCATCCATATTCTGAGTGTGTATCCGTAGCTTTAGTTATCCAGCAAGCAAAGCGCATGCGCCATATTGCCTTCTGCGCCCTGGTCGGCTGTATCATAACTTTCCAGATTGTCTCATAAAAGGTACGAATATGAGAAAAATATTATTCAACATACGTAAAATGTTTGTTGTGATTTTCTCTACAACTTTTTGTCTCAAACATTTCCCATTATAAGAAGTATTCAGCGAGTTATTATAAATTTACACACACCTACGTACAAAGTACCCGTTACTCTTGTCGGATTTTAAAGATACGTGATTTTTTTCCGAAAGATTTTCGAAAATATCCAAATAGAAGTTTTCATAAAAATCCCTCTAGTTTCAGTGCGAGTCAGCTTTCAAACATTCAAGGTTAGCTCAGCGATTAAATTGAAGAATGTGATGTTGCGTCATCGTGCACGTGGTCCCGACGTTTCGAAGGAACGTGTCGCCAGCGGCAGATTCTTTCGAAACGCCTGGAAACAGTCACCCAGCGACGTAGCTTCACAATCCAGAAAACAGGCATCCTCAGGGGAATCTTTTTCTTTTTTTTTTTACGTAGTGTACGCCTGGTCACATCAGCATGCTGAACAAAATTTCGAAAATTAGAGCAACAAAATCTTCCCTTCAACACTCAACATTCTGTGGGTCTTAACGACAGCATTTCTACTAACCCTAAAAGTGGTTTCAACCTCAGCTTTCCTCCACTCCAGTGCGGACCACCTTGTTGTGGTGCCTTTAGCCTCTTTCTCTCAACTTGACCTCACTCGGACTTCGAACAATGGACTTAGCAACTCACAAGACTTCACGCCAAGACAGTCGATATATCGCTACCGTATCGAAACAAAACGATATACATGAGAATGGGAATAACGCGCTTTGCCTTCCTCGCGATTTAACAAGCGTCATGCGCGATCCAGAAATCATTTTGATGACGTTGATTGATTGTCACTGACAGTGTTTGCTCATCTTTAGTTGGGGTGCCTTTGTGTGTAGAAGCAGGAGAGGGGGCTAATCACTGTAATGGGTGGGGGTCGCTCACCCTCCTATTCATTTGGTCACCCCAGGGCTTCTTGTAGTGCTACCACTGACTTACTTGCTACAGATAAAGCAGATTATCGGGGAAGTACAGCCTTTCTGTATTCTCGAAACAGAGACGCACACAGAGCACCACAAACGTGTTGAATATTCAGTTCATCTTGGTGGGGCGGCGATGGTTTCCAAACAGTACAGAGTGGGGTTTTCATGCACACAAGGGCTTTCCAATAGGAATTAGTTAATTCTTTTTCTTGTTCAATTGCAGAGGATTATATTTAAATAAATAAATAAGTCTGTATTGGGAACCGAGCTAGTACAGTTGATGGCACATTAACAAAGGGGAAAATAAGCCTTACACCTACGTAATATTGAGGCGCTTTCGCATAACAATTTTTGCCGTGGAAGAGCAATGAGTATTACATATTCTGAGTGCATACCTGCTTCCTTAGTTATTCAACATGCGAAGTGCATGCACCATTTTACATTGCCATCTGTGACCTGTCCGTCTCTACCATATTTTCCCACATTATCTCGCGAAGGACACAGTTTTCGGGGAAAAAGGTTTCGAATAAGATACTTGTTTTGATTTTTTTCTACAAACTTTGTGTGAAAATTTTCTCATTTCTGAGAAGAATTCAGTGAGATGCTGCCCTAAATGAACATAGGTCTTCAAGTAGAGTAATGAAACTAGGGTATTTTCCACAGAAAAAATAAAGGTTTCTTTACGTGAAGACCTATGTACACTTACGATTATATCACAACGAGTTTTTCTTAGCATGGAAAAAGGTTTACCAAAAACTTGTGGAGGGAATCAAAACAAACAATTACTTCAGTAACGTTTTTCCTTCAGTCACGCCCTTTATGAGATAATGTGGAAAAATATGGTAGAATCAGACAGGCCACAGACGACAAAATAATACGGCGCATGCGCTTTGCATGCTGGGCAAATAAGGTTTCAGAGACGTACTCAGAATATGTAATACTTATTGTTTTTCCACTACAACAGTGGTTATGTCACCGCGCCTCAATGTGACGTTTACAGGTACATTGCTTGTTTTGTTCTTCATGATTTGGTTGTTCTTTTGTGAACAGCCGAGAAAACCACGAAATATCACAGTAAGTAGGCTAATTTGACCTGCTGTTTGCTACTTTTTTTGTCCCCATCCATGAAGCAGGCTAATGGCTACCAGCGATGACGTGGTTATCCCAGCCTCTACAGACAGCCAATTGTACGAGATCATATTTATAACACGGTACGTGAGATCTGACTTTCTTCTGGCGGCGAGAATTTAAATTAATCTCCTCTAAGAGGTGAAGCAGTTCGACACAGAAAATAAGTTTCCTTCTTCTGTTTAGGGGAATGGAGGTAATTAGAGGCGTTTATGTTTCAATGCCAGTTCTTGATTGGTCCACGTAGTCACCAGACGTTTTAAAGCACATATCATAACTTACGATGAAATTCTCCAAGCCAAGGCTGTAGAATAAATCGTCCTGATCTTCAAGCCACTTTCGGATCTCGGATTTAACGATGTCGTCAGATGAAAATCGCCGGCCTTGAAGATAGGTTTTTGGTAGGTCAAACACGTGGAAGTCGGAGGGGAACAAATCGGGGTTGTAGGAGGTTTGGAGAACAAGGTCCCATACCCAGATATCCAGCGGGGCAGTAGGGGCGTGAACGGTACACGGTCTAACGAAATCTTGATTTGCAGTATCCAATTTCGTGTCTGGAAACAGAAAGAAATTGATCTCCGAAGACGGAGATTTCCTTCTGGTAACACCGGTAAAGCTAGCGTTACCAGAAGTGGCTTCAAGAGCAGCTCTGGCGATAGAAGAATATCGCCACAGCTTGGAAAATCTCATCTCACGCTATGATATATGCCTGAAAGTCTTTGGTGACTACGTGAAAAAGCAGAGGACTTGTATATAAAAATGACCATGAATTTGTTTTCATTTCCTTCTATTGACCTAAACCGAATAAGAAATCTTATTTTCTGACGCCCTTATCTTTCTGAAGAATGTACTATTCCCTTCTTGTAATCCGATGATTAATGGACGAAATTTTGCCTAAAATTTGGTATTTATTTGTGCAACTACAATGAGACACTTTAGAAGCCTTTGTCATAAGGTTGGAGAGACTCTTAAGTCGTATTGCGAATTAAACCTTCTGTAACGAAGTGTTTATTGTGGAGAAAATACCAGACAGAAAAATACTTAGCTAAATTCCTCTTAAATTGACACGATTTTAACTTGGAATCTGAGATTTGAGATGTATATACAGGGCGTTCTTCTGCTGTTGCAGGCAGCAGTTGTGAGACGGACGACAGTGAACAGTACGTACCGGAGTTTCAGAGCCATCACCACGCAACGACGCCAGGTATGTTACGTCGTAACGTGGAAATTAATCGATGAAACAGCCGACCAAAATAAACCATTTAACCAACAAGTATCTGACGACTACTGTAAAGATAGATTCCTCACCGGAGCGCATACAATTTCCGTATCTTGTCATGATTCCACCTTCAAGTACAGTAGAGCTCCACTTATCCGGACGCTGGTTATTCGGATCGCCAATTATCCGGATCGGCTTGGCCCTTCGGGTAAATTTGTGAAAATTCTACAAAATTAATTTGCCTTGAAGTTACCGATTATCGGATTAAGTACAGTACAGTGTTATGGTTTTAGAATTCAAATCATTCGTCGTCGACAGGTTTAGAAGCAGGTACATACTGTAAATTGTAACATCGTAACTTCATACTGCCAACGTGGTCTGTTTTCAAAGAAAAATCCAATTATATGGATTCTCTGCATGTCCGAATGTTTGGACGTCCCAATTAATCCGGATAAGTAAGTTTTACTGCATAAGGTTCAAGTAGTACATAAACTCGCCAGGCTGGAACATTCACTACTCTGGTTACTATCGCCACTATGTTTCGTGCCCTAAATACCATTAATGAGCTTCATTTTTTAAGATAACATCTTTATCAAATGTTTTCACAGGCGCCAGTTCTCTTGCTACACGACACATTTTTCAGCTGCACTCATAATTCTGATTGCAGTAAATTCAAATCTACGGAATTGAAATGGCTTCTAATGCATACGGACATAACAAATGTGGACTTAATCTTTCTGGGATATTACGCCGTCACGACTGGTAGAAAGATGCCGAAGGTGTGGGGGGAGGGTACAGCCGCCAACTGACGGGTCAAACAACGCAAGAAAAATGTCTTCGAACATGAAACGTTACCAAAATCCGTCCATCGGTTTTCGAGTTGCAACAAGCGGACAGACGGACAGACGGTCAGACATTTTGGTCGCTATACTTGCTGGTGTATACTTACTTGTGAACTAGCTAGCTTAATCCGTTTGCTGAATAAGTTAGGCGTAATAAGTACCGACATCTTACTTCCTATTGTAGGCTTATTCCATAAAGGGCTTGATTTCCGGGGGGGGGGGGGGGGAAAAAAAAATTTTTAAATAAACTTTTTTTTTTTTTTTTCTTTTTATTTTTTTTTTAAAAAATTTT
>Ga0123357_10014254_pt1 | contig 10366 bp, 7 predicted proteins | sample TergutEmb28metaG_FD_89873 | JGI IMG/M metagenome (GOLD analysis project Ga0123357, IMG submission 89873) | Embiratermes neotenicus P4 segment gut microbial communities from Petit-Saut dam, French Guiana - Emb289 P4 | ecosystem: Host-associated > Arthropoda: Insects > Digestive system > Gut ... | reverse complement strand
TTTTTGCTGATGGCATTAAAGTTGGTAGGATGCTGGGAAAAATGCATCGCAAAGCAGGGTGACTATATAGAAAAGTGATGTAATTTGTTTTTGAAGTTCTTAATAAATAGAGTTAAAAAAAAAAAGAAGTGCGGACATTTTTTGAAGAGCCCTCGTACATTTAAACAAAGCCTGGATCTTCTTGTTAAGTTAGCAGGTATATTAGCATAGTAAAATTACTTGTATATTTTACTTGCTCCATATGCTGCTTTCTGCAGAATTTTTCTATTACTGGCTGAATTTCTCACATGTAGTTTTATAATATGACAAGGTCTGTCCAGTCAGAAATTCTGTTATGTAATATTCCCTATTTAGCCAGTAATCTGTACTTTTCTGTACTAACCTGAACTTGTGTTAAAATTACCACTCCTGCATTACATCTGGGAGGTTCCAGGATCATAGGCCAGCTGTGTTAATGCTTTTATGGGTTCCCATTCCCAGGCAGTTGCCAGGATATTACGAGTATCTCAGATTAGTCTGCTTGCTTTCATTTGCATCTTTTCCATTTCATTAGTCACCGATCTTCATCTCATTCCATGCTATATAATTGAGGCATTGAAAGCACTGTTAAGTAAACCATAACTAAAGAAATGAAGGGAAGTGACTGAAATTGAAGTCTAACTTTTAAGATAATTTTATGTGGTCACATTAAATCTTTTACTTTTCAGAAATTGGAATTCAAACTTCATAGGGAAGGTGATGTTTTGGTAATAACGATTCACAATCTCCAAAAAACAAAGGTAAAGTTTGTCATCATCATGAAGTGTATTAAATTGTTAGTTGTGCCTCCAAATGTAATTTGTGGGCTCAAGTACTCAGGCTGTTTCAGGAGACCTCAAAGCCTGTTTGTCTGCACAGAGCAAGTTCTAATGAATGTTCTGGGGGCAAGTCATGCAATAGCAGTATGTGAATGTTCTATACATTTGCATAAAGAGGCATGTGAAAATATCCAGGTAAAGTCAGAAGTGACTGAAGGATGTCATTTGATAATTCTGCATGGAAGGTGCTCACTAGTTATGTGCTGTGTGCTTGTCACCAGTGGCTGAGTCAAAACGTGCCTCCACCATATTATTTGATGATTACTACAACTCTTTTAACATTTGCTAGCCATGAGCTGCATTATTGCACCTGTGTATATTTAGAGGCCTGTTAGCAGAGTGTTGTGTTTTTGCGGTATTAATAAAAATATTCCCAAACGAAAATACAGCTACAAGTCCTAATTTAAATTCATCATTCCCAGGCAACAAACTGTTACACATGATTTAAAACCTGGCTACCACCCTTGTAGTGCTGGAAGATCTAATATCCCATATTCCTACATTAAGATTAAGAAATATGTAAATGCACAGAGCATTAGCAGAACTTTTAATACACACTGACAGGCCCACACAAAATGTTACATTAGTTGAGACAATAAGCCATTTTAAAATAAGTGTTCTCAAAACTTGTTTACTCATACCTGCATATTCTAATTTTAAGAGAAAAAATGCATGCATGGAACAATACGTATGTGCGCCCATCCCACCCATGTCATGTATGAATGTATGTATGTATAGGTACACACACACATGAGACTGTAGTCCATAGTATTTTGTATTATGTTTAATCTCTCTTCAACATATATTTGCTGCTGATAGCAAATACAAAAAATAAACCGTTTTAGCATATAAATAAATTTATAGTGGGAATATCTTGGTGAAAGAGAGCAACTCACATCTTGGAATTCATGTTCTCTTTCAATTACATAGTTTTCTTAAATAAAGGCTTATAATTTCAGTAAATGATTATGTATATGTGTGTGAGGCAGTGTCAAATGTCCTTTTTCAGATGCCAATAGTGTTGTCGGTGACTTTGAAGAATCCTGCAACACAAAAGGAAACTGGCAGTTACACATTTGACTTGGGGCTCCCACTTATCACTCAGGCACATCTCTGGTTTAATGGTGGTCGACACAGAAACACATAACATATCAAAAAGAAGTGAAAAGGAGGTTGATCATGCCCCTATGAAGAAGTGTTAACTTAGTATGAGATAATCCATGGAAGACCCTCTCAGGTCAGACAGCACTACCCAGAATTCAAACCATATGGCTGTTAATTACAAACTAAATGATACGCCATTGAGCTGCATCCTTATGAGATAGTGATACATGTTAATTTACTAATATACTTGATTGTTGTAAATAAAGTAATTGTATATTGCAATTATTCAGTAGTCATTTATGTATCCTACAATAACTAAAGATTCTCAGAATATGCACACCAGCTGCATAAAACTGGAAAGCACTAATGTTTAGTCACTCTTTTAATGTATTTCATTGTGCAAACTGAAACAGTGGAGGTACATTTTCAGATTACCATCTCTTCATCATGTTCCATACCTCACCAACCATGTGGTTTTATGGCACAGTGGACATGTCAGTTGATCAGTACAAACCAAAATTAAATCTGCAGATAACTCAGTGTTATCAAAATCCATTTGGTTTAAAGATAAAACATGAACAGAGCGAGAGATGGACAAGGTCTCTCATATGTAACTTCATTTTGTACAGTGAATATATAACAAATATGATGAAAGTCCATATGATAGGAATAATTTATTATGAGAAGTCAGTTGTAAGGACATCATAACAGAGCATCATCAACTTATGTTATGTATGGTAAAGTTATTCAGTAACAGCAAGTGCCTGTCAGCTGTTCCATTGTAATGAGCACTTGAAGTTCCTTGTTTATTTTAACTGATGATGGTGCTGCCTTTTCACTCGCACTTCTGTGTCAAGGTTAGGTACAAACAAAAAAATTGCTGAAGGCAAGACATAGGAGCTGTGTAGCCCAGGCAGTGACCACCACCAGTATTTGAGTTCACAACATAAAGTTGCGAAGTAAAAACATGTCAGGTGGACTCACTTCTAGCAATTTGTTACATTGTCTCTCAACACCATTGAACAGACCACTGAATTCTTGTTTATCTTTAATAGTTACTGGCACAGTCCCAAACCCTTGTTCTAGACACAGTCCCTTCCCTTTATTTATACAAATTATTGGTTGTAAAATATTTCTGCATCAGTGAAGATAGTAAATTTATATATAATCTCTTTGTAACAACTCTGAAACATCGCAGAAATTGGTTTTCCCAACATATCACTTAGAGTTTGGATTCCTAATGGGGGAGGGATATTACCACCAAGTCTCTTATATCTGTGGCTACCAGGCACCCTTTTCCTACAGTAACGGCAGTCAGAACAAAGTCCTCTTCAGCTAGTGCTCATATTAAGAACATGTGGAACTTTTATCTCCATGCCACACTCATACATCTTCATGACATAGTGCTTACACCATATTTTGCATCCTTTCATGCAAAATGTTGCATCCAATGAATGTCCAAACCAGGACCAAAGGTGTATTAAATGCCCAGTGTTTACTATGACTACAGTGGTTTATATATATGCCAGTTGTCCAACTACTAAATCGAGGTCTGATTATACCCATTTGAGGGATACTACCTATCCTTGCCATTAACTATGCAAATTTTGAAGCAAAGGCTTCCATAATATCCACTGCTGTCATTCAGACACAAAACCACAGTTTTCTCAGTGTGTTATATGAAATTGCTAAAGCATGTATTTCAAAATTAATCACAAATTAGAGCAAATCCTGGTTCTATCATGAACTGTCCTTAACATGTAACTCATTTTACTTGGGACATGTTATTGACACCACTTCTGCTTCTGAAATATTACACATCGTCTGCCTTAATAGGCATTCTTTTAGTGACATTATTGGCTACTGATGAAGTCACTGTTTAATACATGGAGAACCATCATTAGTTTTAAGTAGTGTCACTGACTTACAGTACAAAGTTATAATTATACATTGTTTATGTATTAATTTACACTGAAAGGTTATTCCTAGATTTCACAAAGACGCATCAATATTTCACAGCTTGGTAGCTGGTGCATGAAGTAAGATGGAACATTACTGTTTCTGGGTATGCAGTGTGATTCCACAAGATAAGTTGTTGAAAATTTGCTCCTTCATTGTTAAAAAATTAATGACAATTAGAAATGATTAAAACTGGTATTTTAGCGGTGCAGCACCATGCAACTTTTGGTAATGTCCTCTCAAACAGCCACTCTGCAGTTCCAGCAAATAACAGTCCACAATATAACTACTCCTAGTGATACCCTAGCCATGTGCATAACGAAGGGTAGTCTATGTTAATTCCATGCCTGTTAATCAAATTCCAGTTGTTGTATTACCAAGTACTTCAGTGGAGGGTGACCCACCACGCTGGTCAGGGTACCATCAATGTATTTAACAAACCCCAGCCATTTCCATTATCTGAAACTACCAGTCTTACAACACAGAGGTAGCACAACCTGACATTAAATGCTACTCAAAATAACATGGGTCATAACATTATATTAAAATACACCTGTACAGTTTTTCATTATGGATACATTATGACTCAAATATTAATCTGCCAAAAACAAACTTCTTTACAAAAATCCACAAAAAACTCCTTATGCATACTGACACTTTGTTTCATGAACACAGTTACTTATTGTGTGTTGTAATATTTGTACCATTGTCACATAAGACATTTAACTGATATGATCTGATGGCTTGAAGTGATTTATAATGTTCACTGTCCACTGGTCTTCAACACCTTTGGTGAATTCTCTGATGAAACGGTAATTGCAAATATAAAGTTTGTGCGTGTATTCTGGTAACATGCCCATATTTAGAGGTGGTGTTACCCCTTGCTCCCTTAGTAGCTTCAAGCCTTGTAGAACATGATAGCACATAGTGATTTCTACAAATCTCTTCTGCTCATTCTCTGAAAGAAGAATGTACAAACAGAACTGGAATACTCAATGATTTCATTCTTAGGTGAAGTATCATACAACATCTAACATTCAACATAAGCTTCTGAACACTTTAAAATCAATAATACTAGATTATGTTCAAAAGCTCATAATTTCTAGCAGCATGTAGACTGTTCCATTTAAACTACTATGCAGATAAATGTAGGTATACTTACTGGCTATTGATATTTTTAAAAGAATATGCTTTTACTGTTCAAATTGACCACTCAATATTCCAAGCAGTACTATTCAATTACAGCAGATCTGACCAGTGATTTTACACTTATTAATGTCAAATTTGATATATAAGGCTCTGTTTACAGTACAAAGTTTTATGATTTTGTACTAATACCATTTTTAAATTCTGCAGCAGCCTAATCCAGCCTGTAATCTTCATCTTACGTATTAATAATGAAATTATTTGCCATTTCCTTCAAGAGCTGTTTGAAATCCTGAATTTAGTTTGTACTTAATATCTTGCATGACAGTCTACATAAGCACAGTACTATGTTAAAATGTAAATTTGGCTTCTCATCAAAGCTTTCTTTCTCTGTCACTCAACTGTAGCATGCACAAAATCACCATGGTTGTGAGTGTGGCTGACAATTAAGAATTTGTATGTTATTTCAGTAATACTGAAGACATCACCTGTGGATCTCAAGTGGATCCAGGTTGGCAGTACCACACTCAAAATATATCTGAATTCATCCCTGAGTTTAGTTGGCCTTTCCTCTTTCCAAGATCTGATATACCCTAACTTCCTCTCAGATGACAAGTATCATCCTGTATTCTACTCTTCAGAGAAGAGCTTCAAATATCAAGGCTTGCTGATAGTTCTGTGGGGCTAGGCCACAAGTAGTAGGTAGTCAATGCAAATAATATTTAGGAAGGGCTTTTATTCTAAATTCCATTTTGAACTTCATAAATCCTACCTGCTGGCATACATTTTCGCTTGGATTATCCTGTTGTTATTATTATTATTATTATTTAGTGAGTTCTATGCATTATTACTAGTAATACATCTTTTCATTATTTGCTGTTGTACAAAAGGGGCACATCAAGTTAAAATGAGTCGAATGATGATTCAGGAAGTTGTACTTCATATGTATTACATGAACTTGTTTACTCTATTTGCTGATTTAATTTTTAATTTACATAGTCATTACATACTCTTATCACTGGTTTTCTTTCAGTTTGATTTTGTTAGGGGTCCTGTTATACCAAATCCCAGAGAGGAAGGGTAAGTCAGTAGGAGCTGCTGCATGCTGGTATATGGCAATGGATTGTTTTCTTCATAATCACATTCATCATCATCATCATCATCATGTTCCTGAAGGGTTAGGCGTGTTTCCTGTTCCTTGATCCTCAAGATGAAGTTGGTCCTTCCATCTCTTCCTTGGTTGTCTTATGTTCCTTCGTCCTTTTGGTTTATATTGTAGTGCTTGTTTTGGTAGTCTGTGTCCATCCTCTGTACATGTTGTAGCCACTTTTTCTGGTATGGTTTTATTTACTTTGCTATGTTTTATGCTCCCTTTTTTGCCTAATACATTGATTCTTTTCTTTATCTAGTTTTGTTGTTCCAAGTAAGTGTCTCAAAAATTTCATCTGTGCTGCTTCTAAATGTTCTTCCTCTCTTTTCTTCAGTACCCAAGCTTCACTTCCAAATTTCAATGCTGCTTTAGCTGTAATGTTGTGAATTCTTAACTTTGTTTCTTTGTTCATTTGTTTTCCAAAATGTCTCCTTATAGCTCCATTTATTTTGTTGTATGTTTGCAATTTATCTTCTAAATCACTTTTGTCTTCTGATATGCGATACCCCAAGTATTTAAAATCTGTTCCTTGTTCAATAATATTATCATTTATCACAGTTTTTACCCTCTGTATGTGGTTCCCCCACATTGCCATTGATTTTGTTTTTGTACTAGATATGGTCATTTTATATTTTCTTCCTATAAGGTTCAAGTGGTGTGCCATCGATTGTAAATCATCTTCTGATGTAGCCATTAAAATCTGGTCGTCTGCATAAAGTATCGTATTCACTAATTTCCTGTTATTTAGTTGTATACCCTTCTTTATCACTGTTTTGAATTCCTGTATTATTTTACTGATGTATATGTTAAATAATACCGGTGAGAGGCCGCATCACAATCAATGACACACAGTTCTTGTGCCTCTCATCCCTGTCTAAAAAGGAAACCCAGTTGCAGCTAACCAAAAATGCCACAAGGTCCATATTTCATAAACTACTTATTCCTGTCACGTCCCTTGCTCTTATATCCTCTCAATCAGCTACAGTGTGGTTATAAAATATTCTCACTAACTGCTGCAGTAAACTGACCCTATACCATCCCACAGTAGACCTTGACTTCATAGACTGGAACACACAAAATTCACTATCATCCACCAGTCTCTTCCTTACAGATTCATTCCAGACGTACAAAAATCCTATCCTTTGCTGCAGCATGAAAAACCCTAAAACTGCAGCACTTCCATTTCTTGTTGTAGAAAAATACTGACAGGCACCTGAAGAATAACTCCAGGACTGTAACATGACAAAGTACAACCTCCTTTACTAGCATATTCTACATCTGACTTTTTCTAGTTGTCATAGTTTGCCTGCATTTATGCACACCTCATGGCTGGCAATATGGTACATTTCGCATTAGTACACCGACTATAAATATTAAGACACCTGGGATGTGACACTGTGTCATTTAGTAGCTAGTTACCAAAGTTTCTTAAGAACCTGCTCCTTCCACAGTGTTGGTAACTACATAGCATCAAATCCCAGAAGACAATGACATTAATATTAACACTGTGTTTAATATTCCTAAGTAAATTCTGTGTTTGAATACTGGTAGATTATTTATATTAGGCCTGTTTCAGTGTCTAGCCTGTTTATTTCGGCAACACATATGTAGTGCTTCTGTTTCAGGCTCTGGGGCAATGCAAGTCTATTACCAGAAAAGAGACATAATTGCTAACTTATATGCTTCCATGGTGTGCACAGGGACAGCTTTACTGGACCTTTGCATTCCCTTTACCATGGGTAAGCACGTAAGAGTTTGCACTCTTCTGTTGACCACTATTGCTGTTAACTGTTGTCCTAGCATGTGATTCCAGGTGAAAATGCATGCTAAGTAAAAAAGTGGTGACTAAACAGCAAGTTATTTACTACATATGTATTTTTTACCAGTTTGTTTTATCCATTATGTTTATTATAGCAGAATTACTTCATATAAGCTGCAAGTATATGGCAAGAAGGCTCATGTGTCTAGAATTACCAGCAACATTCTTAAATTGTGTATTGACCCATCTTTACTGGGGAGGGGTAGGAGTGATTATTTACTACAGCTCTCAAACATGAGCTGTGTGAATTCTGAGGTTTCCAAAGCAGTGATACTGCATCACATACCAGGCAAACAATATCAACAGTTACACTGTAGTAAGAACCTCAACCTTTGAATCAAGAAAGCTGAACTCCTCAGTTCCATAGCCTTCCTGTGATGCAGAGACAAGAGCACCATAAACTACTTTATAATTCAGCCACAACATCATATGCAAGGCTGCCAACAGGATCTAATGTGGGAACTGTTCACCCAGTGATGCAGCATCATATCACAGAAGGTTGGACTCCTCAAGGAACAGGCTATTAACTGAACCTTACCCTAACAAACTTACTGTCATCATTTATGAACATTATTCCAATTTCATACGGAAAGCAAAAGTAAATATCCTCCTTTGAAAGAGCCAGTTCTTGTCGTTGTTGTAGTGTGAAAGTGGAAATGTTCCTCTTCAGTTCTTGTAATGCATCTTGTGTTACCACATTTTCCAAGGCTGCAAAGTCTCCTCTTGATATACACCCTGACACATATTCCACTGCCTGTAATTTGGTACATAAAAGAGTAAGATTCTACTGATTGTACACAATACATATATCAGTTGAGTTTCATTATTACACTTCTCAGGGATGTGACTGTTAACACCAGTTTTTTTTTTAATATACTTTCATAATAATTGACTGACTAACTAATTAACTACATGGAGCAGAGTCCTTCTTGAGAAGCTAACAGGTTCTCAGCTAGTCTAGAAATTCTCCACATTTCATGGAACCCGAAGGTTTACGACCACATTCACACGAGCCTGCCACCTGTCCGTATTCTGAGCCACATCAATACAGTCCAAACCCCACCATCCCACTTCTTGGAGATCAATTTCAATATTATCCTCCCATCTGTGCCTGGGTCCTACAAGTGGTCTTCTTCCCTCAGGTTTCCCCACCAAAACACTGTATGCACCATTCCTCTTCCCCATACAAGCTACATGCCCCTGCCCATCTCATTCTTCTTGATTTGATCATCCAAATAATATTTGGTGAGGAGTTCAGATCATTTAGCTCCTATTTATGTAGTCTTTTCCACTCCCCTGTTATCTCATCTCTCTGAGGCCAAAATATCCTTCTTGGAAGCCTACTCTCAAACTCACTCAGCCTATGTTCCTCCCTCAATGTAAGTGACCTAGTTTCACTCCCTTACAAAACAGAAGGCAAAATTTGAGTTCTATATATCTTACACTTTATATTTTTGGGTAGCAAATGTGAAGACAAAATATTCTGCACTGAATGAGAGCAAGCATTCCCTGGCCTCAATCTGCTCTTAATTTCTTCCCAAATGGAATTTTGATGCTCCCAAATATTTGACCTGTTCTACCCTTTCAAAGGATCTATTATCAATCTTTATATTGTGATTCTGTACTGCATTCTGATCTTGAGACATGACTGTGTACTGAGGTTTCTCATAATTTACTTCTAGACCAATCTCCTAACACTTATTAAAGTTTCTGTGTTTTTCTTTATAGTAGGTATGCTTCCGCTCAACATATTAACATCATCAGCATACACTAGAAGCTGATGTGTACCATTTAATTTCAGGCCCTCCTGGTTTCCTTGAACCCTCATAATGGCATATTCAAAAGTAAAAATGAAAAGGAATGGCTATACAGCATCTCCTTGTTTCAAACCGTTCTTAATAGGAAACTTTTCAGAGAAATGTGTGCCTACCCAGACTGACCAGCAGGTTTCATTTAAACACATTTTTATTACCCTTACCACTTTCATGGGGATACCAAATTCAATAAGAATATTATACAAGACCCCATCCTAACTGAATCATAGGCTTTCTTGAAGTCTATAAGTAACTGATGCACTGCTGCATTGTACAGTGATACCTCGGCTAACGAAGATAATTCGTTCCAGGACCACATTCGTTAGCCGAAACGTGATTTCCCGTAGGTTTCTATAGAAAATCGTTTAATACATTCTGGATGCTGCCCACTATTTAAAGATAAGTTTTATAAAATAGTAAAAAGCACACTATAAAAGGGCAAAAACTCACCAAAGGCTGAGATGAACAGATACCCAATTGGATGAAGGAGAATGGAAAGTAGAATGAAAAACTGACG
>Ga0123357_10014253_pt1 | contig 10366 bp, 11 predicted proteins | sample TergutEmb28metaG_FD_89873 | JGI IMG/M metagenome (GOLD analysis project Ga0123357, IMG submission 89873) | Embiratermes neotenicus P4 segment gut microbial communities from Petit-Saut dam, French Guiana - Emb289 P4 | ecosystem: Host-associated > Arthropoda: Insects > Digestive system > Gut ... | reverse complement strand
AACAACGTAACCACATGAAATTATATTGTTTCGATATACGAATATATTGTCAGATGATTATTTTTAACAGAACACGATCGAGAGCAGAAGCGTGCACCACGCGCGCGTGCCACGCTCTACACAAGCACTACCCAAGGTGGGAGTGGTCGCGCTGTGTGGATGCAACCTGGTCAGACCGAGGGGGATAGGGGTGAGGCAGGGGGATGGTAACCATAACGTGGGGGAGGTATGGTAGAGGCAGCGCGTATCAGCAAGCACATTCCACGATGTCAGTGTGCATCAGGTTCGGCAATACTGATAACAGATGGCAGTAGGTGCAACGCCGAGGGCTTGATCGATACTTGGAACTTCTGCGATAACTTCGCGATATGCGTACTTCTCTCCATTCTTTTCAAGACATTTTAGACAAACGATGTTCCGTGTCAGGCAAGCGAGATGGTTCTCATTTGTTATACGCAAATATGGAAATTGAAGTGCAAATGAAGTCTGTGGGAACAATCACACACATTGAACCAATGGTTTATTCAGTAGCTGACGTCAGTAGAAGAAACTGCCACATTATGCCACCTACATATGTAATTCACAGCAGTCTACAGTTCGGCAAAAATATGGCTGCTGCTATTAGTACTGTTTACCTTTGTTTAAATTCCTACAAATTTTAGCCCAATTTACCAAAATATTTTCCATAAATTTCCCCATCCTATCTATCGTATTTTATTTTTAAAAATGCTATAAATGCTATAAACACCACCAAATCACGTAGTGAATTTTATCGTAATGCAGTTCTGGCCTTCCAGCATAACTTTCAGTTTGGTATAATTTTATGTATTTCGAATGGGAGCAAATATCTAACATAAAAAAGCAGTAGCTTTGTGATTTAGAACTATGTGAAATTGCTCAGACTGTACTTAATACAGCCTGCGACACGCCTAGTAGGTTAATTCAATGACAACAATCTTTCCTCCCACAGAAAACAACCAACGTAAATTTATCACAGTGCTGGCCATGAAGACACAGTGGAGTGGAGGCAGAGCCCCACTTATTCCTACATCAGCACTTGATAAGGGGGAGAGATTAACTACACGCCCCGGCCCTTTCCAAGGAAATACAGTCCTCGGGAGGGCGCCTTCTTACCTACTAAACAGGAGGCAGGGTGGACTTCACAACCTGTCTGGCCGTTTCGGACAAGCGACCGAACTCTTGCCTCTGTCGGCTGTTAGACCACCCTTTGTGACAGCTGCTTGACCTCCAATGTACCTTCTTAGATCGCCCAAGTGATTCTAATTGCACAGCTTTTCTCCGAATCATTTACTTTTCTTTTCTCGCTTTGCCCATCCGCGCGATACATCCAGAGCGTGTCACTCCTGTCGACTGACTGTCAATACAGTAACTCTGGCTGGCCTGCGAGACTCACTGTTTACTTACGTACTAGTGTTATATCTATGTTGTTCTTCTAACCATACCAATGAGTCAATTTCTGTTTCTGAAACCCAAATACTCTCCGGAATACTTTGTTAAAAATCAAGTGTAATACGGAATTCGATTCCCTGTAGAAGCAGCAAATTCTTCTCCTCTCCCAATCGTCCAGAAGGCCATTGTGACCCAAACAGTCGTCTAGTCAGACGCTGCTGCTGGTTCTCTACTGGAATGAAAGAGCCAGGGCGTCAAGAAAAGCACTGAATTTCATCCAGTGCCGGGCTTCACAATGAGAGGATGTAAACCTGTATTTCCCTCACACGCCCATACCTCCGTAGGGTTGAGAGGAACTATTTAATTAGCGTTTATAATGAATAACTTCATTGGCACAAAGAACACAAGCTTTTATTTACTGGTATATATCGAAGGCCGGACATGTTGCAGTTGTGCAGAACGACTGCTCAGAGTTGCTAACGATGACCGTTGGCTGCGGTAGAGACGTCACAATTTGTGCAAATCAGCAGCTTGATGCAACTAAATGCGTCATGAATTAATAAGCACGCTGCACGACCCGTGCTCCCATTCCGCGAACATTTCCGTAATTAAAGCATTGCATTAGCCATTGTAATTAAATAAGTTATAGTTGTAAATGTTAATTAAGCCGGCACAGATGCGCCCTGCTTTGCGTGGGCCGCTGTTGACAGAGATGGGCACAGTGATTTCTGTAGAAAAGTGCAGAACATTGGGTTTGTCGGCATAGAGGACTGCGGTGCTCATAACCGGATATTAGCGACGGTTATAATCTCTTCTCTGAGGCAGATACTCCAACTAACTAATTAACTGTCTGACCAATCCTTCTCGAGAAGCTAACACTTCCATCAGCTAGTCAAAAATTCATCCCCTATGTTGGAACCCGAATTTTCATTACCTTGCACCCATCAGCCCTCAACTTGCTCCTTCGTTGACCTAGATAAATCCAGTCCACGCGCTGCCATACTACGTCTTTAATATCTGTTTTAATATTATTCCAATCTATGTCCCATTCTTTAAATATCCTCTTTCCTTCAGTTTTCCCCACCAAAATTGTGTGTGAATTACTTATCTCCCTCATTCGTGCCAAATTTGCACTCAATTTCCTCCTCCTTAACTCTAAACATCCGAACAAAATATTGCAAAGATTTCAAATCATGCAGCTCGTCATTATGCAATTATTTTCCACCCTTTTGTTACCTCCTCCCTCTCAGGCCCAAATAACCCCCTCTGTACCTTAATGTCGAACATCACATTCTGTGTGCTCCGCCTAATGTGATAGATCAAGTTTGGTACCCATACAACACAGGATTTTTGCACGCAGTGGCCATGAAAAAGGCTGAATTTCACATTATTTGAGTGGTGTAGCAACTTAGCTGTAACACGTTTTTTGACATGACTGTACAGGCCTATGTTCGATCACACGTCTCTGTTATATTGAGTGACCAAAACATTTCCTTATTTACTGGAGCGCTTTCGGCCAAGAATGTAATAAGTGCGGGGTGGCAAGATGTAAAGATGTAAAGATGTAAAAATGTAAAGATGTAAAGACGCGACACGAAGCGGGTTTTTTTGTTGTAACCCGTGAGGCCTGCTTTACACGTACCTTTAAGAAGTAACTGAATATCACCACGTAAAGCCTCACTCATGGTATCTTGTAAGATGCAAACTGCGCTTTGCATTAGAACGGCGCAAGAGTGCGAACAAATATTGTGCTTGCCCTTTCAATGAGCGTCCGCAGAGCACAGCACAGCTTGACAAACTGCGTTACATGTGCAAGACAGGGAAATCTTTTGAAAATGGAGGCTCAGCTACAGAAAACTGGATAGAAAGATCTATTTCTTTCTATAAGGAAGGGTTTATTAAAAAAGTTTGTGTTTCGGTTCATTAAATGTTTTGTGTTGCTGTTGTCAGTTCGTCCACACACAGCGAGGTGCTTGGAGCAGCACTGCAGGCACATTGGTCTGCCCACAAACATCACGTAAAATCCGAACATCTTTCCTGAAACTAATCAGTGAAATTCATGCGTACTCCAGTTGAGGCACAGAAATGGTGACAGTATCACAGTCACTTCAAAATTTTATTGGACAATAAACTGGGTCACTATTCACCAATATCGCTCCATTTTACTTTTCTCACAAATCTGCGAGAAAAATACAACATTTAACAGAGAGCTAACAAGTTTGTATAAACATTTGATGTGTTGTGAAGGAACTGCAGTTGGATTCAAGCTCCCTGAAGATGGTGTTAATAAACACCATGCGTGTAGGAAAAGGGACAAGTATGTGAGTGAAGAGATACGGTGTGGTTCAAGACAGGTGGTCAGTAAAGATTATTTTATTGAAAGCAGTCAGCTTTTCAGCTTGTCAGTATGCAGAAACACAGACTGTGGATTTTGTAAGATTACCGTCTTTGGGAATAACACATACAGATCTCAGACTTCCCAATATATTTAAATACAAATCGATAATTATTCAAACTGTGATAATCATCTGTTGCAACTGTTCAAATTCCCCCACCCATTTATCGTTTACAATTAGGCATAAAACCCGAGGCAATTAATTCAATTTATCGTCTGTTCTGTGGCAACTGTGAAAGGAAGTCCATCTAAATCATATTCTCTCGTGTAAATACCAAATGTCCACAAATTATGAACAGATCTGTTGGTGTGGAGATGAACATGTGTCAGTTCAGCTGTAATATTTCTAGAACTGAGTTCATATGAATCTGCATCAAGAGGCAGCACTGTGTTTAGCAAGGTAGTAGCAGTGTGAACCGAGTTGACGCGGTTGGAATTCATTTGTATGCTGATGGATTTAAAAGTTGCCAGTCCCTTTGTTGTGATTATAGCCTGTCCACATGAAGACAAGCTTGCGTTGTTGCACGATATCACGGCACACACTTGAATCCCTCCAGTCCTTCCACCAAAAAATGGACGAATGCCGTTAAACACTGCCAATCTGTAGACAGCAGTTTCAGGGTCCGTTGTGACGTCTTCAGTGTCGACGTCAAACTCACAACACAGTCCCCTGTCGCATATCTGAGTGTGAGTTTTATTTGTTTCAAGAAGCCGCGTCGTGTAAGGCGCAAGGTAATCGCTAAAAAATACCCTGTCGGACTTAAAACTTGACGGTTTAATTTCTTCCGTTGAAAAGTTGGTGCTGGTGGAATTTCTGGGTGTAGTGTCTGCGCTGTCTTCAGATACTCGGTTCGTTTTCTTAAGAACTTGACTTATCAGCAGTTGTTCTGTTTTTGTGAAAGGCATTGCAGCTGCCAGTCTGCCGACCCTTCCTCCATATATGCCGCTACCTCCATTTCTGTTCGCCGGATCGTCATATCCAGAAGCTAGTAAGTTGACGTCCAGAGAACGGGACCAACCCTCTTGAATTTGTATCGCTATAACAAACAAGCAACACTTCAACTTTAATTCGTTCAGTCCAGTACATTTCTGAATGCATAAAGTAGCTGTGCTAACAAGCGGCATACAACTCAATAGAGAGTGTTTCTGGGTTACTCTTAGCTGCAACAAACTCCAGAAATCCATTGCAAGATTCAGCAATTAATATTATTCATGTATTGGAGGACGCAGTCTCTCGCAGGTTACGGTGGACCGTGGTGTTACATGTTCCAGACTTACCAGATGTTACTGTTTAACGCTGAGGCCAACATTTCGTATTTTTACTAGTCTGCGCGGAGTGACGTTGTAGAATATATACATTTTGTTCTCCACCACCGTGAGCCCCCAAATATCGGACTGTGTTGATAATGGGAAGGCTGTCTGTCAACAGTGAAATACATCAGCAGACAGACGCGTCTTGGAAATGATTCAGCTGTATACATTACAGACAGCGCTGACAGCATGACGTCAGAGCGCTGTGCTGTAACGACAAATGGATGAATGGGAAGGTGGGAGGGTGGTTTAGGGAATGTCTGACTGAATGTAGCAACGTCCTTCTTTAGAATTCAGCAGTTCCTCAGCTAGTCACATAATCCTCCGCATTTTATGGAGTCGTAAATTCATTACCGTCTTCACAACAGCCTGCCACTTACCCACCGTAAGCCAAATCCAGTCCAAGCTCTCTCATCCTATTTCTTTACGATCCATTTTACTACTATATCTCCCCTCCACCCCCGCCCGTAGTTCTTCCCAGTAGTATCTTTCACGTTTACATACAAAAATACATACACATGTCTTCTCCACCATGCGTGCCACGTGCGCAACCCAATCACGCCAACGTCTTTGATTTCATCACCATTTGCTGAAGACTGCAAATCACGCTTCTCCTAATTATGCAGTTTTCCCCAGTCTTCCGTTAATTATCCCTTCCATTCCTCAGCACCCTATACTCCAATACCCTCAACCTGTGTGATTCCCTGAACAGGAAAGACCGACTGTCACACCCCTGCAAGACAACAGGCACAGTTGCACTGCTCTACATTTACGAGTATAGCGATATGTTGTTAAACAGAACGCAGCGACACAAAACACTCCGGACCACACGACAGCAAGCAGGCCCTCAGTTCCATGTGTTATCGTTTTCTTCATACGCTCAGTTTTGATTTGGTGGTGTCTTGCCCAGATATTTCACTTCGCCACCCTTCAAAGTTCTTATTAGTTATCTTCAGATTGTGAGTGAGACGTGCGTTCTGTTGACCGGTCATGGACACACATTTAATTTTCTCTACATTCACTTCTAGACCAGCAGTCCGATTACTGCCCAGCAAAACTTCCGTGGTTTTCTACACATTATTTGTGATTTCGCTCAATACAATTACATTGGCAGGTGGTATGGCCATTACGAATTAACGCACTCCATATAACTGAACTATTAACAACTAATAACACTCAGATGCAAGGATTTGACTGGCTGAACCAGTAGAATGGACATGATTTGTACACACTGACATCACACATGACGTCAGAGTGCCTTACCCGTCAGAAAGGGCAGTTCGGAAAACCACGCCACCGGAAACACGATGTCCTTGACGCCCAGCTCCTGCACCAGCTGTACTATTGGGTCATGGAAGTAAATGTCGAAACACGTGGCCATGCCAAATCGCACACCGAAGTCCGTGTCGAAAGTGGACAGCTCTGCTGTAGGCGTCACATTGAATCCCGGTTCACTAAACAGGTTGTACTTCCGGTACCTGCAACGTACAGCGCCACAAGTATCAGGCCCGTTGACAGTTTCATGATGCTGTATTAGTCTATAAAGCCTGACTCCATGTAACCTTTCCACAGACAGATTCTTCCCAAGGCGCTGAAGTGACAAATTCTATGGATATGCACTCTACGGACTGGAGTGGTTTCGGAAAGACAGCCAGCTGCAACAGGATACGCTGCTGTTTTAGGCAGCGGTCTGAGGCAGTGAGCCAGACCAAAGTTTCCCACCCTGAGCACCGCGACCCGCTGTCACATATAACTGTACGTAGAAGAAGTGCGGGTTGTGCGGTCGACTGCAATTCGCTGTTACTTTCAGTATCAGAAAAATGATAAAGAGTTTGCTGCAGGTAAGAAACAAAGAATTACACAAGCTAGAGAACCCCTTTCAGCCCAGCACTATATTTCACAGACGCTGAGCACATGCTAGAACATGCGTGCTATCCTTGTGAGAGTGTAAAGTGCTCGAGGGAAGCAGTTTGAGGTGGAAGACGTGAGGGCCATGTGAGTTCTGACGTGCAGCTCCAGATGGCAGCAGCGACATGCCTTATATAGCTAGTGCTTCTGAAGGCACATTGGACAAAATGGGATTCTGTCATTCTGGACATTTCGGATACCTTTTTACTGCATCCGCAATATCTGTAGTGTGTGATACAACACGTTTGTGTTTGGAAGTTTTACTTAAGTGTCCTAACGGATCCATCAATCAGAATCCTCTCGGTCTACAATCGCATCCCATCACAATCCTTCGGAATAAAACATCGTCCCTCCACTTCCGCAAACTCCCCTCTCCATAGCGATGAATAATTCCAAGGGCAGTAAGCAACGCAAATCCAGGATACTCTTTCACTCCTCCATCCAGCGCCCCGTTTCTTCTGTTATTTTCTCTATTTTTTGTGGATGAAAAGAGTATGAATTTATTTAGAATGGTAATTTTAGGTGAGTTCTCAAAATTGCGAGAAGCGACTATTATATTTGTCATTTCTGTCCGTCTGTCCGTCCGCAAAGAACAACTCGTCTCCCGCTGAACGTATTTTCACAAAATTTGATATCTGAGTATTTTTTTCGAAACTGTTGAGAAAGTTCAATTTTTATCAAGATCTGACAAGAATAACTTTACACCAAGAATCCTTTACATGAAGAACCATGTACATTTACGATATTATCTAGCGCATTTCTACTTACGATGAGAAATGGTTCCAGCAAAAGTTGTAGATAAAATCAAAATACACATTTGATGTTCAAAATTTCTTTATTCCGAAAATGTTACCATTTTTGAGATAATGTCGAAAGTATGGTACAGCCAGAGAGGCAATAGGTGACAGTAAAATACTACGCACGCGCTGTGCGTGCTGGATAGCTAATGCTACAGACACACTCAGAATATGTAATATTTATTTCTTTTCGCGGAAACAGTGGTTATGCGAAGGCGTGTGAATGCTACGTTTATACGCACATTGCCAGTGTTTTTACAACAATTTTCACCCTTACGCATTTTATCAATAAAGAGAGCCTTGTAACACAAATATTAACATGAGGAGGCCCGCCGAAATATTTTCAGCTTAACCATGGATCCTCGTAATCTGATAGCTTATCTAAAGGGTAACAGTATCTGTCATTTGGTATCTTCCTGTGGTTGACCCAGTCACTGCTGTGAGCTGTGACTAACAACATGCACGTTTATGGCAATCGACAACCTTCTGGTCGATATAGGATATCTGTCATGAAAATTTATCAAATGCTTCTCCTGAGTCGAAATGTCTTCAACGTTCATGATTCTCCAATGCTGTCCTTGTTTTGAACCAAGAAACAAACCGCTGACAGTAAAGCACGTAGTTTTTGTTGGTCGAAAGCTCTGGATGTTAAAGTCAATTACCGGACGAAGGCTTAAGAATTATTCTCAGACTACTAATAAATGTTTTCCACCGCAGCCGGTGACTCTGAACAAGATGTTTTGTGTAAAGCATAAAAAGGATTATCCAAGCAGGTTAGCACAGCAGTAACTCTTCTCCTATTCGTAAATTATATGAGGTTCTTTGTCTCGCTGGGTTACATGCGAATTTGCCTAATGCGCGCTGCTGAGAGAAAGGCTCAGGGTTAGGGTCTGACAGCAGCCCCAGCCATGAAATAAAGGAATAAATACATGAATAAAACGTCAGTCAGTATGATAATACCCACGTATACATTCATACATGAGTAGTAATCATACTGCGTTTCGATCAGTCTTACGTTCTGCGAACAAATTTGGTCACCATCTGGGAGCGGGAATATCCAAATATAATTCACTCACTCACTCACTCCATGGGGCAGAGTCCGTCTTGAGAAGCTAACTGGTTCTGCAGCTAGTCAAGAAATTCCCCGCACTTTATGGAACCCGAAGGTTCATCATCGTATTCATCTGTCCCTATCCTGAGCCAACACCAACCAGGCTCCACCCCCTTCCACTTCCCGAAGATCCATCTTAATATTATCCTCCCATCTACGTCTAGGTCTCACCAATGGTGTCTTTCCCTCAGGTTTCCCCATTAGAGCCCTGTGCACACCTCTCCCCTCCCCCATACGCGCCACATGCCCCGCCCATCTCATTATTCTCGATTTTACTACCTGCACAATGTTGTGTAAGGAGTAAAGATCCCTAAGCTCCTCATTATGTAATTTTCTCCATTCCCCTGTTACCTCGTCCCTCTTAGGCCCAAATACTCTCCTCAACACCCTGTTCTCAAACACCCTCATCCTACGTTCCTCCCTCAATGTCAGCAACCAAGTTTCACACCCGTACAGGACAACGGGCAGAATTATAGACTTAAAGGATAACACCTTGCTTATCTGCCTACTGTTATGCGTATGGGTTTGGAACGAGAGAATGATCGAGTGCCTGAACCCTTGTTGGAAGGTTAGCGTGGAAGGCGGTGGAGACGTAGAGGCCAGTTGAAATGTGATGGCACAAGCGCAGAAACCAGTTTTCGTCTTTCAGCAAAACGGACGAGTCCATTTAAAACTGTAGGTGCGTCAGTTCAGTCGACTACTGCAGCAGAGGTGTGCTCATCAGCGGTAGTAATACTGGATACACCATGTTCCGAGGTAGTGTGAAGAGTACTGGCTACCCACTCCATTCGCCAGTTTCCCCTTTATTTCCCCTCTCTGCGTCACCTTGTGCTATTACATTTCAGCTGGAGTCTACATCACGCAAGGTTACAGTATCTGCTGGTAGAGTCCCTCTGTCATGTGACAGAGGTCGCATATGCTACCTGTAAATGTCTTTTGTAAGGCACTTCCCGCTTCCATCACAGGGCAGCACACTTCATGCACAAATACAGGATGTCCCACTCGCTACCGAACCCAGCATTTCTTTAATAATTCTAACACCAATGAAGATATTGCAATGAAATTTGAACAGGAGTACGTTCGTTGTGTGAGAAATGAAGAGGAATGTGTCTGCAGTCCGCTTTAAATTTCGTTGCAATATCCTCATTAGTGGTAAAATTATTAAAGAAATGCCGGGTTCGGTAACGAGTGGGACATCCTGTACATAGGGACTAGCCGTTCATATGGTATTACAGGCGGTCCCTGTTTGACGGTGACCTCAGAAACGTTCTCTCTTTATCGGCATTAACAGACTCTAGTGACCAGAGGCGCAGCTGCAGGGGGGGGGGGGGGGGGGGTTGTGGGCCCCCCCCCCCCCCCCGCGGGAAAGGGGGCCGACAATCGGAACATACAAAAAAAAAAAAATGGTGACACGCGACAAAAATATTGTATTTT
>Ga0123357_10014252_pt1 | contig 10366 bp, 7 predicted proteins | sample TergutEmb28metaG_FD_89873 | JGI IMG/M metagenome (GOLD analysis project Ga0123357, IMG submission 89873) | Embiratermes neotenicus P4 segment gut microbial communities from Petit-Saut dam, French Guiana - Emb289 P4 | ecosystem: Host-associated > Arthropoda: Insects > Digestive system > Gut ... | reverse complement strand
TTATTGTGGGTTAACAAAGAAAAGTGGTAGGGTAAGAATGGTGAAGAAAGATTATGGTATGTAGGGGCGTGGTGGGGGGGGGGGGGGGGGGGGGGCGGTCGGCGCCCTATTTGGGGGGGGGGGGGGGGGGGGGGGGTGCTTCATACTGTCTTCCTGTTTCATATTCAGTACCTGGCTACCCTTGTACGGGAATATGTTGTGAATCTATACAAAGATAACAATAATATTTGTGTTGCTATTTATCTGTAGTGCATTGAACAGCGCTCTTGCTATATACCGTCCAGCAGTTTGAGGGCAGCAAATAACGAATGTGGAAGGATGCAGAAAGAATTGATCGTGGCCTGCTTTAAGGCAACATCCTGCAGGAACTGAAAAAAAAATCCCACACACAATCTCTCTCGGTACAGCCGGTTTCATCACCAAGATTCCAATCGAGTGTCTCCCATAGACAATTAGACGAATCAGAGATGAATTTTGGTATCATCATCCCGCTGCGTTTTAGATCGAGTTTATTTATCAGCCGAAACACGTTGTAATAAACATACAGAATATACAGTGTTCTTGGTACTTGTGTTAGTCTGAAGATATAAATAAATTCAAAAAATACAAATCAGAGAAGTTACCTCTACAGCCGACTAGCCCGGTGAAGATAATTCAGGCCAATTCTATTCAATTACATTCTTATTTATTAACATGCAGATCCAACAGACAGAGGCCAAATAATAATAATAATAATAATAATAATAATACTTATTTTTGTTAAAAATAATACGAAATGGTGGACATGGATTAGTCGAATTGGAGTCGCATATAATGCTGCTATTGTTGGTCACAGCGAGTAGTTTTAATCAAAGCAAAGCTAGTCTTACCTAGTGCAAGGATATAACGCCGGGAAAACCAAATACGCTCTACACAAAGAAGTTAATCTAATAAAGCAAGAAGGTATGACACAAGAAACTGTTGCCCAAAACATCAAGAACCAACTTAGGTCCAGGACTGGAAACGAGAAGATAGAAGAACGAAAGAGGAAACCAATACATTGACAGTTCTGCCGGGATCTCGAAAAACCATCAGCAGATAAACGATAAATCCTTAGTGTGGTTATGTAGCTCAGGCATTAGGCAGAAACAGACAGTCTGATAATAGCAGCCCGAGATCAAGCACTCAATACGCCTTACCATAAGAGGAACATCATGAAGCAACCAATTGACAGTAAATGCAGAAATGTGCTATAAGGCAGAAGAACACACAATGCATATTGTTGTGGGGTGCACAATACTGACACTGTCTGAATACACTAATGCACACAATAAGGTGCCTGGTTACATCCACTAGACGATATGTACATATACGGCATTACAGGTTACTGACAAGTAGACTACTACCGAAAAGGTCATAAATGTCAACGGTATCATCATTGTGTGGCACATACCTTTTGTCACATATCGAAAAATAATAGCAAACTGATCTGTATAGTAAAAAGCTGTCCCGTTACAGGCTTGGAGTGGCCCAGAGGATTCCAGGAAGTTAAGGCTCTCAGATTTCATGACAACGGCACAGTATGATGGTAAGGTTGTCAGCATTACGCACCGGCCGCTTTTACCCCCAGGAAATGCTCCTGGTACTCATTTCTATTAGAGGCTGAGTCGACCCCAGGGCCATAGTGCGATCGGAATGACACCAGCTGGGATCGAAACAACGTCCTTCCGATTTGTAGCACAGCACCTTAACCACTGTGCTACCGCGGTCCCCGATCTGTATAGTACTGCTTGATAAAGGAGATAATACTTGCCTACTGATCGACATAGCCAAACCAGATGATTCAAAATTTAACACAAAAGAAACTGAAAAAAATAAGCAGGAACAAATACCTGGTGATCGAGGCCAGTAGGATGTGGAGAGAGAGGACAAAAATTCTGTCTGTTATAACTGGAGCATTAGGAACAACTAAGATCAGAACTTTCAGTTGCTCCCAGGTCACCTGTTGCCCACAGAAGTACAGAAGAGCACATTAGTGAGCACTGCACACATCATTCGTAAAGTGCTGGGGTAAATTGCTTTAATCTGTTGTTGAGAACTGGACTTAACGGAAGACCGACACCTAATGACTGATAGGCGAGAATAAATTTGAAATTTAAAATTTACAAGAGTAATAACAAAAATAATAACAACAATGATGGAAGAAAAGATGGTTCTGTGCCCAAGAAAGGTACATTGAAGTGAAGAGCACAGTAGCCGATATCCTTAGTACACAAACAGAAGCATAAAGGGAATTTGACTTTTTTATGTACGTACATGTATCTTACCTCGCTGTGTTCAAATGCAGTGAACCAACAAGCATCCACTAAACACTATAAACCTGTATGTATCTGTAGGTATTTTTGATACAGAAAAACTAAAGAAACTGTAAATCGGTTGTGATCGTTTCAGTCTTGTATCGCACATGGTGTGCAGCTACATTTTCAAACAACGGTACGCCATCTTCTCCATGGGAACATTTTACGTAAAAATTTCATGAAAAGTAACATTTTTTATGATACTTATAAACATCCAATGTTACAATTTTGAGACCTCTGTCTTCATTAATATTACTTGTATATTTGTTATGATGATCCTTATAAAATCATGTACAGTCTGATCATGGCTTAATTAAGAGCCGAAACACGTAGCTCTTTTGACGTTCTCTGTACTAAAGAAATGTCGCTTTCGACAGATAATCTTTTGTTTGCTATGGTGATATGATAGCACGTGCTCAAAGGTGCAGACTTTATGAATCTCTTTTAGCTGTGTTCTACTGCTTTTCTTGGAGATCAATTAGTTTATATTGTTTTCGGATCCACTAAAAATTTTCACGTATGTGGAGAGGAAATGAACTGTTTCATATTCATTTTGGCCGCTTTAGAATATTGAACATAAATTGGGGGTGAAAAAAATTCGTCGGGCTCTTCAAATTTCAGTGAAGTGGATTAGCTACAAAGGTTTACAGACGTAACTCTTCCATTGAGCATTCGTTAACAGCCTTACAGTCTCGCGCTATACGGCACAACAAGCACATCGACAGCCGGTCTCAATTAAACAGCTTACGACTCACACATAACACACGACAAGCTGCCACAGCACCAAATTAATATAACGAAGTAAATCACTGAGTGTTTAAAACTGTAACTTTAGCAACGAACAAAGTATGCTCCCTGAGGATGATTGTATGATCGAAACATGTAGGAGCGTTTGAAGTGTTTTAATGTAAATTTTAGATTATTAGAGACTATTTGTTGGTGTGTTACTTAAATAAACTGCAAAAATGCACGGTGCGACGGTAAAAGATTCTTTAACAAACTTTGTCCCGTTGACGTAACAAATATTGTAATAAACCAATACTTGTTGCAAGGAGCCCGATTGTACTGTCAGAGACGTGATGTGGTTGATACTGTCATGGCAACTTCCAATAATATTCTCAGTAGAAAAATTCTAGCTTTACGAAAAAAAAATACCCTTCGCGGAATGGTAATTTTTGACCTTGCCCAGATCGTTTGGTTTTTCCCACCCCTGTTCTGTTAAGGACCCGTGCTCTCTGGAGCATTATTTTGCAGCTTGGCACCACTCAAGCGAAGAGACAGGATGTCTATAAATTTAGTTCGTCAGCTCAGTGCCGACAGGACACCTACCGGTGTCCACATTCCCAAAGCATGGAACGTTAATGGCTAAGGTACAGAGCGTACTTGAAAATGCTGTAAATAGTAATCGGTAATCAACGTGGTGAAAATTAATTGCCCTACGAGTATTAACTAATCGCACCTCATTACGTTGTTCTGAGTCCTTCCAGTTATAACATTCGTTGACCATCTATAGAAAGTCCTGAGCGTTTCATGCTATAGGCGTTCTTTAGATGGTGAGGCACACCAACAACAAATAATACAGTGAAACCTGCCTACAACGGAAACTCAAAAGGTAAAACTGCCCCGTTACATGCCAAGTAGGCACAGAGGGGGGTAGAGGTTTATCTTTAACCACTCTTTACCTTAAGGTGTGAGACCAGCGCCGCGCCCCGGCCTCATTACCCTCTGGAAAGAGATTTGGTACGCATTGTACAGGAGGTTGGCTGGGAATTGGAACCTCTCTGGATGGGTCCGAAAATCTTACTTCACCGGAGTTCGATCCCAGGACCCTTCAGTACGCCTAAGATATCCATGACCCCACCAAAGAAACGCAAGGAACCGAATTTTTTTCCGTTGCACGGAGGTTCTTTTTCACACAAGTATTTGAAGGTTGGATTTACAGGACTGTAAAAGTTTTCCGCTATTGACAGGTTTCGTTATACCCATGTTTTGTTTAAGAAAGATTTCGTTGTGTATTTATTCTACGAGAGCGACTCTGTTTGTTTCGGCTGAGCCATCGTGACGGAATGTTACATTGTTGTGTGAACAACTGTTGAAAAATTAAAGTCAATTGAATTAAGACTAAAATTTAAAATATAAACTAAAAAAGGTCATCAGTTTTGTACAAGTAAAGACAAATATGAAAAAAACTAACCCGTCTGTAAATTATCATATATTAAATATATTATATATACACACACAATTGCTGATCTTTATATCTTAAATTTCAGTTTTAACTTACTTTTCAGGTCTTTAATAATCGTTCATGCAAGAATATATAATTATTTGATGATGGCGGCTATCCGAAACGTGTGATATCTTTGACTTAAATAACTATATTAATACTGGTGCAATTTATTTTATGTACTTAGCATTGCACAATTTACATACGTGCAGGTCACAATTCGTCACAAAAGTCAACAACACTTTGTATTAATAGACTGCCTTTCTCTGCATTTTATTACATCTGTTCCACTAAGATTTTCTTTTTATCAATTAAGGAGAAAACCCGCTTTTCTTATTGTGTATTACGAAATTACGCGTGTAGCTTTGATTCAAATAACGTAACTATTCTTCTTCTTCTTCGTTCAATTCTAACCCTCAATTTATGCCTTTTACCTAATTTTGACAAAGTGAATCTGTCTTTTCCGAAATAATTTTGCAGTGTGTGACGTAATATTTATCACCTGCCTTCTATGAGTTGTGCCCCTCTGGCAGCTGTCGTTACTTCTTACTGCAAAAACCGTACAAGATAAATTTTCTAGATTCTATAGCTGGTGGCGACATCGTCTTGCATTTGAATTCTGTCTTATCTGCCACGAATATACAGATATAATTGCACGCAATGTAATAAATTTGTTGCTATAATTATCCGCGAACCGACGTCCAGTTCTGATTGCATGCAAACCACAACAGTAGCTCTTCTTATCTATAAATCACAATACGGCTTAATAAAAACATAACCGATTTGCTTCGCCACGCAAACACAGAAGCAACGCTCTGTATATTAGTCCACGGTGATTTGAAGTATAAATCCTCTAGTGTTGGAATTAATATTCTGTATATTTTTAATTCCACGTCCTCTATACACCGCCATGCTACTGTGCTTAGTTCGGTATATGGAAATAATTCGATTTTATCTTCGTTGTCCATGTAGGGTTCACTAGCAAAGTACGGGCCTCTGTCCCTTGCTGAACTACACAGGCTGCTCATACTATCTCTGGCATCTTCTTCCTTTCGGTATACGTATAAGGTAAAGCCTGTTTGACAATATGTCCCCCAATACAGAGCTTATCTTTTATCTCTGCCCTGAGCACTGTAGCTGTCACGTGATATCGCGGCGGATGCAAGATCTGCCGTGATTTGGTATGCGATAAAAAGAAACGCTCTTTATACAAAGGAACAGCATCTCAGTTTCGGCTGATATCCTGCGATACAGATCTGTCAATCTCTTTAACTTCAGAGCGTTCGTTAAAATACGTGTATATATTCTGTCAGTTCTCAATCCTACGTTCATCCCTTTCACTTCATGCACAAGTCGAACTTCTAGTGTCTTTTTTCTTAAGTGTTTTGTATAAGATGCTGTCAGTTGCTATTAGATTGTATAGCGTCGGCGGTAGATGCGTGAATAAGTACGGATAATTTGTGGCAGGACACTGACGGGACGGAAACCAAACTCTCGAAGAAAACATCTGTTCCAGTGCCAATTGGCGACCAAAAATTCCACATTTGATGGCCTGAGATTGCGCCCGGACCTGCACAGGACGCCGGCAACTAACCTCCAGAGCCACTTCACGGCCTTGGGATCTCTTATTCCTCTTTGTATTAAACCGGAATATTTCAGCCCTTTAACTAACAGATTTATTTACGGGTTAGAGAGGGCTGCGATTGCGTTTCCGGCAGGAGCAGAGATTATTTCCTTCGTCACCGACTGCAGATCAGCTCTGTTCAGCAAAGCAGGACACTTAGCGGGTAGCAAACAAGCCGACGCCCGAAGCTTGCCTTTCTTCTTCTTCCAACGTTGGGATTAAGAACATACAGAAATTTCACACCCATGTCCCATAAAAGCTTAACGGTGTGAAACTTACACAAAGTGAGAAGTGCATACAGACTTTTCATTACATGACGCTGCATAAGGTCGAAGTAAGCCCAGAAATGGCTCGCTTGGACACACATACTCGTATATTCGCAGCGACATAATTTACAACCCCCTGTACTTAACCAGTGGCTTATCTCTGAGTAAGTCGTGGTTTTGGTGAATGGTTGACTGTCAGTTTCGTGGCGTGAACCCCGGAAGTTGGTTCTTGATCAGCTTTTGCCAATTTAATGGGAACCTGGCACTCCTTACCTGGGAGTAAAGATGCCGGAGCGTGAAGATAAATAACTCTACTCTACAGCGTCTGTTTATTTCCACTTCCTACGTTATATAATAGTGTGGTGTTTATGTACAGTGTCAGTTGTGCCTTGTTCGTATTATTCACTTTAAGTTCCTCAGCATTTCTCCGTAATTTTACTTTGTGTACATAGTGATCACCTCCAGCTACTTACAGGTAGCCCTCGGTTTGCGATGGGGTTCTGTTCCTGGAGGATCTGTCGTGAAAAAATATCAGAGTTAAATGGCGCTCATTATGTAATTCAAGTCAATGGATGGCAAAAAAACTCACTTTCCAGACCCCTCTCAATAGTAGCATAACAAAAGGTAAGGTAAAGTGCACTCTTGTACAGGCATTGAGCCTCTGTACAGGCCGTACGGCCCACAGTGGGAGCAGAGGTATAGCTCTGCTCTTTCTTGACCACAGCACTAGAAGTAGGTGAGAGGTCAGCGTCACGCCCCGGCCGCTCTTTACCCCCGGGAAAGACCCGGTATCTATCGTACAAGAGGCTGGGTGGGCCCCAGGGCCGGTCTGGACAGGTGCGGAAAATCTCGCCCCCCGGGATTCGATCCCCGGACCGTCCAAAATAGCATAATAGGACTTGTTATATTTAGAGATCTGCTATATATACTGTGGAAATAAAAACATTTTTACGAATATATATCAATTAATTGTCATATAAAACAACAACACTACAGCTAATGAAAAAAAAATTAAATTTCGGGCATTTATTTTGTTAAGTGCAAAGCCCAGTTTTTGTAAGCACCAATGTCAGGCTCCTGAATTGATCTTTTTTGACCGTGGCGTAATGCAGAGATTTTGTCTTACTGATAAATTTCCTGATAGAGGATCTTGTCCTTTTTTGACATTTTAGCGACATTTTCACCTTCACTTGGCTTCATTGCACTTCTCCTACTAGACATGGCGGCTCTTATTCAAGTAATTCAATCAACACAATCCCTGACTGACTTACATAGCAGATGGGAATAGTTCACATCTCTGACGGGCTATGTTGCTTCTTTACATCATATATGGTACTTATATTTGTGCATTTTTGAAAATTTGTAGTTTCTTAATATTTTTGGCCCCTGTTCTCAAAGCCGTCTTTATTGTGAATCGTCGCAAAACAAACCGTCGCAAACAGAGGGCTACCTCTTTTAGCCAAACAGCAGTATCTGAACATTGAAGTTCCTGCGTACCGCATTGCTCGGCTGCATGCGCTTAATTTCCGACTGTTACTTCTTTTCCGGTGACGCCCCTAACGGTTGTTTCGCTTACTCTCTGGAACGGAGTCGCGATTTAAAGGGTGCAAATTGATAAGAAACGGGCAGACGATGAGGAGTTTTTGTAGGGAGCGTTGATGTTCGTCGGTAGAGTCAGTCATGTAGAAACACCAGAGGAAGAACAAGCCGCTAATGCAGCGTGTATTTACAAGCCACAACGGTGTTGAATTAAAAACGGATCTGTGCTGATACGCTTTTGGTTAACGACAATCATACTGGCAGAGTGTACTACAGCACAGGGCAAAATATTGGCAGGGTTATTTCTTCGCGATTGTCTGTAATTCGAATTTGATGTTCAGGTGACTGCGCATCGGGTTAAATTCATATAATAAAACCAACTAAATGCACTAATTTCTCAAAATTTATTTTTGGAATAAAAGTCTACAGGTTTCGGACAGTTCTTCTGTCCATCATCAGGAGTTTTTCACTGTACACACAGCAATGGTATATGTCATACAGGTTTGCTGACAGCTGTACGACATATACCATTGCTGTGTGTACAGGTAAAAACTCCTGATGATGGACAGAGGAACTGTCCGAAACGCGTAAGTTTTATTCCAAAAATAAATTTAAGGAATTAGTGTATCTAGTTGGTTTTATTATAAGAATCAAGAAATGAGTATATGGATGATGCTTCTACAAATACATGTATTTCTTTTTGTGATTACTTTTATAAAATATCAAACTGAGTTCATCATAATTAATATGACAATATTTACTTCATTAGTTTCACGTCATCCAGCATCGAACGAAATACGAGGGAGACGTATGATAATGAAATTTAAGTGAATAAGGAGTTTGGAGGAGTCAGTCGTGGCCTATTTGTAGATACGTACTGAAGAACTTCGAAATTCTAAATACAATTGCAGGAAGTTATTCCTACAATTTTTCAGAATATTATCAATTACTATCAAGCTATTACTGGTACTGAGTGCCTAAAATATACTGACACATGTCCCAATATGCTGACACATGTCCCAATATGCTGACACGTGTCCCAATATACTGACACATGTCCCAATATACTGACACGTGTCCCAATATGCTGACACATGTTCCAATATGCTGACACATGTCCCAATATGCTGACACGTGTCCCAATATACTGACACATGTCCCAATATACTGACACGTGTCCCAATATGCTGACACATGTCCCAATATGCTGACACATGTCACAATATGCTGACACATGTCACAATATGCTGACACGTGTCCCAATATGCTGACACGTGTCCCAATATACTGACACGTGTCCCAATATACTGACACATGTCCCAATATGTTGACACATGTCACAATATGCTGACACATGTCACAATATACTGACACATGCCCCAATATGCTGACACATGTCCCAATATGCTGACACATGTCCCAATATACTGACACATGTCCCAATATACTGACACGTGTCCCAATATGCTGACACATGTTCCAATATGCTGACACATGTCACAATATGCTGACACATGTCCCAATATACTGACACATGTCCAAATATGCTGATACATGTCACAATATACTGACACATGTCCCAATATACTGACACATGTTCCAATATACTGACACGTGAAGCAATAATGACTTAATATTTAGCCAAAAATGTGTAGCCTTAAAACTCAATGATACTCTTAATGAAAAACCTTTATTTCCGACGGCAGTAATGCCCCTGTTTTACTGATAATGTTGTTGCACTAAATGAGACCACTGACGATCCGCTACTGTCCGTTGCTACCGGCACCCTGGTCCTTCGCTTGTCCCGTAAGACTGAGCAATAAGTGATAATGTAACAAGACTGCATCATCACCCTACAGACTTCGGACACGAAAGTACAGATAGCAACTTCCTCCGAAACGTCGGAAACACAGACCACTTCCAACATGGCGCCCACACTCGAAAGGAAGGAAGAACATTCACACTGAGTAAAAATGAAAGCCTACAGTTAGTAGTACTTTCGGACTGGCTTTGTAACTCTTTGAAGATAGGGTCAACTTTCAAGTCACTCTGAAACCGTCAGTCAGTCAGTCAGTCTGTTGCTAAGTCAGTCAGTCAGTCAGTCAGTCAGTCTGTTGCTAAGTCAGTCAGTCAGTCAGTCTGTTGCTAAGTCAGTCAGTCTGTTACTAAGTCAGTCAGTCAATCTGTTGCTAAATCAGTCAGTCAGTCAGTTTGTCTGTTGCTAAGTCAGTCAGTCTGTTGTTAAGTCAGTCAGTCTGTTACTAAGTCAGTCAGTCAATCTGTTGCTAAATCAGTCAGTCAGTCAGTCAGTTTGTCTGTTGCTAAGTCAGTCAGTCTGTTGTTAAGTCAGTCAGTCTGTTACTAAGTCAGTCAGTCA
>Ga0123357_10014251_pt1 | contig 10366 bp, 2 predicted proteins | sample TergutEmb28metaG_FD_89873 | JGI IMG/M metagenome (GOLD analysis project Ga0123357, IMG submission 89873) | Embiratermes neotenicus P4 segment gut microbial communities from Petit-Saut dam, French Guiana - Emb289 P4 | ecosystem: Host-associated > Arthropoda: Insects > Digestive system > Gut ... | reverse complement strand
TCAGATCATCATCAGGGAGCTTTGTTCCTTGCTAAAGTTATATTACAGTATTCACAATTCAATTCGTATTTGCAAACGAGGTGTTGTGGCAGCATATCTGTAAATAATTATACTATTAAGTATATTGTCAAAACAGCCATGTGAATAAATGCATAATGATAATTTTGATATATACAAATAGTTAGGCTAAATGGATTGTGCAGCAGTTTACTTACCATGTTGCGTGGGAATGTGTTGTGGAGCAGTGGCTAGGTGTGCGTCGTATGCTGAGTAATAAGAAACTGGCTATGGGTTGCGTGGAAGGATATTTGTTGTATTCGCAAGTTCATAGAGGGGGGTTGATGTCACCAATTTGTTGTTCTGTGATCAATATTCCATGTTGGCGAAATATTTGCGTGTGTAAGGCCACCCAGCAGTTCATATGTGTACTTCTACGACATGTCTTTTCTTCACTTCACTTCATTTCACTTCACTTCACTTCACTTCACTTTACTGCACTTTGCTCCCCATTTTGCATCTCCCACCACTTTTGGAGGTTTCGTCACCACCCTTCAAAAACCCTTCACTTATCCTCACTTATAATTATTTTATTAACTCTTTCTAAAAATATATGATACAAGGGAAAGTCGCTAGCGCCTCTTCAGGCAGTTCATTCCACAATATGTTGTCCTATTTATAAAGTAGTATTTACCGATATCTGCTCTTTGTTTCCTGACCCTAATTTTACGATCGTGACTATCTTGCTCCGGTAGCATGATCCTACTAACCCGTCCCCTATAAATTTCCATGCCCGTTCTCCGGTGTATGCAATTGTCTATTAAGTTGTGTACTGGGGTGCTGATAATTCCTCAGCCTGATCAGGAAGGAAACAAGCTCTGAAACATGTCAGGGAAGTGCGCGATTTCAGCAACATCGAGACGTGAGTTGTCATCAAGTTGTTTTTCCTGCAAGGCAAGGCACCAAAGAAATGCACGCCATTCTGTCAGAAACTTTAGTTTGTTTCCTTCCTGGTCGGGCTAAGGACTTATCAGCACCTTGTAAATGCAGCTAAAATACAAAACATTGAGTTGAGAGATAGCGTGTCTGGATCGCCGAAAAGATAGCACTTATTTTTTTAAATATGTATGTTGAAGTGTATTTTTATCTTGGTGTGACTGTATACTGAAATTCTTTCCTTTTTTCATAATCTCACCTTGCTGAATTCGTACTATTCAAAACTCACTTTCTTAGAAATATGCTAATGTTATTTCGTCGATATCTCAGTACCTAGGAAATTCAAATTGTGGTGTTAACCAGATGTTACTAAGGTAGCAAATGGAGGGCAACGAGACGGACAATGCATTTTGAAGGCATAATAAAGATTGTACAGCTTAAGGGTACACTTGAAAAAGTAGGGTAAAATGCAAGGAAATAAATCCTGCATCAGAATTGTTTATGAAATGTAGACTAGATTGGGTTCTAAGAATTAGGGCTTGTGGAGAGCGGGCATTTTCCAAAGTACTTTTCATTTTCTTACGAGACGGGTAATTACTTGACTGAATGCTTGACAATCAGTTTATTAAGAAGTGATCTGCTAATTTGATGTGTGTTGGACCGTGCATCATTGTGATAACTGAAGAATAAAAACCAAATAGATGTCACTTATAATTTTATTGTACTTCTTATAGGCTCAACATGTTTCGGGCACTACTATGCCCATCATCAGGAGCTCGCGACTGTAATGTTTATTACCACATTGGTCGTTTCGTTCTTAGTTTGCTGTATGTTGGAGGTTAGGTGAGGTTAAGTTAGAGTAGTGTCCGCGCTGCAGCCCTGACACTACTCCAGGCTAACCGCACCTAACCTCCAAACTACAGCAAACCAAGAACGAAACGACCAATGTGGTAATCAAAGTCGCAAGCTCCTGATGATGGGTATAGTAGTGCCCGAAACATGTTGAGCCTATAAGAAGTACAACAAAATAATAAGTGACATCTAGTTGGTTTTTATTCTTCAGTTAAGTAATCTGCTGTTTATTGTAATCCAAATATTTTGTTTAGGGACTGGGCAAGCTTAGGCGGTATAGCGAGTTGTTACGGACTAGAGGATCAGGAATTTGAACCTCAGTTGGGCAAGGTTTTCCGGACACATCCAAACCGGGCTCGAGGTCCATATACCTTCCTCGACAACGGATACCGGGTCTTTTCTCAGGGGAAAAACGTCAGGGTCTTGTAGCTGGCCACCCACCCTCTTCTAGCGTAGGTGTCGAATATGGGTAGAGCCATAACGATACTGTACCTGCTTGGCCTTTAACAGGACGGCAGTTGCCTTTTATTATATTAAGACTCCCGTGTCCTGTCAGTTCACAGGGTGGCACTGTCACTTCAAGCAAAGCGCACAACACTGTGGTGTTTGTGCTTCTTCTTTGGTAGGCATCCGCTCCGAAAATCCCATTAATAAAAAATTGCAGCATATTGTGATTCTGTAACTTGCTCCTTAATTCTGAGAAACCTAACAACGTAAGTGATATCTTGCTTCACCATCAGCTCAAGAACAGAGATGTCATTTGATTGTGTTCCTGATGTAGTCCATAAGCAGTCATTTTATTATTCTGTAATACACTGGAAAAACCAGTAATAATTTTACTGTGTTCCTAATTCACTCCGTGAACTCGTTTCAATTTTATTGTGTTCTGAATGCACTATATAAACCCTTTTCAAATTTACTGTGTTCTTAATACATTCTCTGAACCCATTTACATTTTACTGTGTTCTTATTACACTGTATGAACCCGTTTCCAATTTGTTGTGTTCATAACGCACTCCATGAAAGCGTTTCCGTTTTACTTTGTTCTTAATACACTCTCTGAAACCGTTTTAATTTTTGTCGTGTTTTGAGTATAGTTATTGTTGAATCTGTTTTCGTGTTGTACGTACATTTTCGTCCCTTTGTTGTAGCCATTCGAGCGACCGCGATGTTTGAAGCGTGTGCTGTCTTTTATTGTTCGAACACTGGTCACATGTTTTCAGTTCCGCCTCGAGACACCGACGTATGTCCACTTCTCTATCTGCCTCTTTGCTTATTTTCCCTTGATTACGTAGACGCCTTGCGGCGATCCGATTCCTTGCTCAAGGCATCCTTCCAAATATCTCTAAACAAGGTAGATAAAGGCTCAAACCCGGAGGCCCTGTGTTTCAGTCAGTTGTAGAGACTTGCACACTCTTTTGTTTTTGCTTCTTGATTCATGTAATGACGCTCTGTGATACATTCGAGTTCAGAGTGTCTGCCGAATATACAGTTGTGAAAGATGAGACTGGATTTTGAAGTACTGGTGGCTTAAATTTAATGTACGGGATATTCTATAATTTACTTTCAGCGGCTGGTAGGAATATGGTCATGGTTAGCTGGACTAAGAGCAGAGGATCCCGACTGTCTCTTCTGTCCTACAGATAGCCCTTAAATTATAGATCTCTTAAAGTAGAAATACTTGATGGCACAGGAAAAAACTGGAACCGTAACATCTGACGGTAGCAGCTATACATCGAGTGGCGGCAGTTGCTGCGCCTTTGTAATGCAGATATCTGCCCTGCTTCAATTCTCCCCTCTCTATAAGCAGACTTTCACAGAATTCTGCTACGTGGCATGCACTTCACTGCGCAGTTTACTTTAATTATTTTACTGTGTATAATAAATTTTATAGCATTAACTGGCTCTTCAGAATATTGTCATTTTGTGGAGCTGATAGTTTTTCATTTGTTCAGGAGCGTTTTAGGTGGAACCCTATAGTTCATTGTCATAAATCGCCTAATCCTAGTTCTACGGTAGTTTAACCCAGACAGTACTCTTACATTCTGTTCCTTTAGGTCCCATTTACGCTTGAGACTAAAAATTTGTCCACTTTCTTCAAACTTTAAGCTGCAAGTTCTGTGTTGTATCCATTTCTAGTCTCATCTGCTCTGCTGACGTAAAAACTAGGATTGCAAGAAAGGTCTGCTTGCAAGCAATTCGCTCTTTGAATGGATACGCGTCAATAACAACCGATATTAACGAGGATGTATGGACCAGTGTTGGTACAAGTAATATGAAGTATAATAACTAATCAAGAATTGCGGGAGCTGTACCAAGATTTAGACAGAGTAGCAGACATTAAAAAAAAAGGATTGGAATGGATAGGACTTATAGTAAGACTGGATAATGGAAGGGTAATTAAAAATATTTGAAATTAAAAAGAAAAAAAGAAGAAGAATAGTAAGACCTAAATTGAGGTATGTGGAAGATGTTGAGAAGGATCTACAGAAATGAACGTTAAAGATGGTGACAGAAGGCAGTGCAGAGGGAAGAATGGTTGTCTGTGATTAAGGAGGCGATGGTCCTCAGAGGGCGGTAAGTAACTATGTATACTACATGAATACAAAACATGTACAGTCTCAGTGCTTATTTCTCTGAAGGCCTTATATCAAGTGCAGATGTTACGTAAAGATGATTAAGAAGTCTCGAGCCTTTGATCGTATATGAAGTACGTTGCTGTGGGTCACACCTACCTTGGTACTTGCATAGCTCTCAGCGTTTTGTGACGTATCGTGAAACGTTTGCAGTATTTATGTTGTTCGTCTTTTCTACAGATACTATGTATATTCTGCCTTAAATGAATGAAAAAATTGGCCGTTGTGATCTGTGATTCTTAAACAACTTTCAAAATGAAACCACCCCCATCATCTACTGATCTGTACGAGACAATAATTAGGGTTTATTCCCCTTCAGTTTACAGCCATCCTTCGCTTTTCGCGGTAGTTAGGATCCATGACCCCCGCGAAAAGCAGAAGTTCGTTAATTATTGATGGTCCCTCCCCCCAAAACAATATTTCAGTATTTTTAGCATTCTTCTTTATAACAATGTAATTTAATGTTTTTATGCTTAAATCCCTTGTAGTCAACCACAAAATGGTGAAAATTGAAAATTACCTTTGTGAAGCAGGCAGCCAATAGTATGCGGGAAAATGTGTGGGGTTGGAGGGGAAAGTCTCGCAGTGTCGCATGACCAGAAACACTGCTACGGCACGAAGCGTGTAGAATATTATAGAATTTTTTCTGGAACGTTCAGATTTCTTTTATTTTTATTCTTGGTGTGAGGCCGCGAATTTGCGGAAGCGCGAATTGCGAACCAGCGAAAAGGGGGGTATCAGTACAAGTAATACCACCAAACTTCAACATATCAAGGTCTTTATTAATCTAAAATTTAACACAGCTTAATATTTTATTGTTGGTACGACATGCTAATACCTTAGAAAAAATATTTGGGATACCCGGTACTATGTTACATACATGTTAAACACACTATATCCGAACATTGTTTAATTTTTTTTTGCAAGGAATGTGCAAAGACAATGAGACTGCTGGCCCCCAGTTCGAAGCCATCTGTAGATATCAGACGAACTGTAAGATGTAGGACTTTTTCTCATAAGACAAAATAGATTCTATCGGAGAAAATGTCACAGGAGGGTATAAGTTCAGAGCTTCAGAAAACTTTACGTTTCCAGTACCCGCTGCGAAGAACTGTCATGGGAACTAACAGTTAAGCTTGACTAATAGCTCAAATTAACAGTGACACGCGGAAGTACTCATAATTTGCCAGATGGTGCAAGGGCCATCGGCTGACACCACTAAGCCTCGTTAAAAGGACTAATGCGAGTCCCACACTATCATCCACGTGGATTCCTAAATAATGCTGGAATGTTCCAAGACTGTGAAGGAATCGTGTGAATATCAGAATGAACTGTCATGAGAATCTGAAAAATAGTTCACGATTGGCAGGCGGAGAGGACAGTCACAATTACGTGCTCTAGTAGTCACATAGAAAAAAATATCAGGTGACTATAAGCTATGACACAATCGAAACACCACCGATACTGAAGCGGTAAGCCGGACTTCTGCAGCAGATCAACTGATCAATAAATGGTGATTCTTGTAAAATTTATTTGAGTTATAACCAACATAAGATGACCCAGGGTTAATAAACGCTTGCAATATACCACAAAGAGCACACTTTTCCGCCAGTCAGATAGACCGAAATAAAATTGTTACCCAAGCGGTAATCGTGCGTTTTCTTGTGCTAGGTTTACGTTTCTTCAGTACGACGTTGCACCTAACAGATGACTGCCTGAAGATGAATTTCCTGAGTCGAAAAATGTTCTTGTAACGTGATCTAAATTGGAACAGTGCTGACACATTAGTAATTATTGTTACTGATACAGTTAAAGGTACTTCAGAACACTGTACTGCGGGGAATATTTTGACATAACAGAGAAGTGAAAAGAGGAGTGACAGGTTTTGCTAATGGGTTTCGTAATTTTCGTCACTATTTGGCGAAAATTGTGGTCATAAAATTAATGTGGTTGAGTTGGGTATATGTAACGGGTATAAATGAAATGCATAAAAATATTTTAATATATTTTTTTAAAGAACCTTCGCGAAGAACACTTGGAATATAAAGTTCCGTGGAAAAGTAACATGATAATAAGTACAGAGAAATAAACTGTGGGTGTGTGGCCTGCAGACAGCTGCTTCGAGCCAAGGCTAATTGGTGGAACCATAAGTGGCTCAGATGAATATTTGGGCACCAAACGGCCAACGGATCCAATATTAATGTCTTAAGAGAACTCCATTGTTTTAAGTTCCAAACTTCATAAATTTTAACGCTGGTGGAAAATAAAATAATGTAACTCTACCCTTGAAGAAATCCCCATTCTCTGATTTTTTAAGCTCTCAATTCCATGCATTCTTGCAGTCAGTTTCTTCTTTTTGTTCCAACTAAACGCACATAATATGTTAAATACATACATTAATGTGTTAAATACAGATATTTTACATGTATTTAACGTGTGCATTTAATTGGAATATCAAGAAGCATTTGACTCATCCTAGAGTTACATGTAACTTTCTCTCCAGTTCCTCGATAGTCCTCCAACGACATGTATTTTACCACACCCTAATCAGGCTATTACGAAATCCTTACATGTTTTATTGATGATGTGACCGACTTCTGTTTCTCATGGGAATAATGTAACCCTTCTTACACATAAGAACGGTGTGGGTGGATAATTATTACCGGCTATCCCGACTTCAGTCCTAGGACAGTCTTCTTTTTTATAGCAGATGCAGATTATTTCAGAATGTGTCTATTTGCTATACTTTCCACAGAAATGTAGGTCTAAGTAACTCCTTGGAACGTTCATGCTAGGCACCGATCTTGAAGGTCCCACAGTTCAATACCTCATCCAGCCACAACAAGCAGAGCTCAGCAGTCTGAATGACTTATTGAGAAAGCTATTAACGATCGCTGTTCTTGCAATCTGTAGCAATATTCAGCACCTACAAGCAGCATTTACAAGGGCATTACATTTGTAACTCATGGACGATAATATTATAAAGTGTACTTACGTGACGCGTAATTTTGTTGCAGATATCTGTGCTAGAAATTTAATTACTGAAGACATCATCAGACTCGTTATTATTTGGCAGTAAAATTACTGCTTTCTACAAACTGACGAGGATCGTGTAATGTGTGACGAACGTCACACATTACACGATCCTCGTCAGTTTGAAAAACCAAACTTTTAGTTTTGTATAGGACAATAATATTTGTTTGTTTTGAGAATTTATGGAACACATAAATGCATAAATACACAGTTTTTGTTATTAAAACTGCCTGCACATTTAGTGACCGCTAGTCTTTTAAACTGTTAATCAGCCTGTAACAGTGACATGCACATTATAACACTGTATAATATTTCTGTTTATACTTGGAATTACAGTGAATTCACAAGGCGCGTAGGTGTTGTAGGCATAGCTTCCCTAATCCATTTTCAAAATTTGGTTTATCAGCATAAATTAGTTGTTTGTAATGTTTTTTTATTTTATTTCATTTAAATGATTTGTGGAACAGTGAAAATGCTGAAGTTGCTCCTGTGGTTATGTACCGCGAGATTAAGGACTGAAGCATTTCATCCTCCAGCTCTTAAGTTTGGCACTAGATGCAGACTGGCAGTACATTAATAATCCGGCCAATCTTTCCTAGGACAATTCATTCAACATTTATCCATGGGAGTCTCTAAAGAGACCGGGGATGTCTTTATTGACATCCATCAGGAATTATTTTTCACGAAAAATGTTGCAGTGGAAGCTCTGTGTTGTTGAAGCAGCGACGATACATGAGACAAGAAAAGAAATTAGGACCGAGTGATTGTGAAACAGAAACACAACATGAATCATTTGAACTTATTATTAGTTTTCATGTAAGTTTAAAAATAATTAATTTTTGTTTTGAATTTACTACTTGTCAGTTGACAACATGTAAATAGAATGCCTCGAAATAGATTACCCAGGGTAATGAGACACTACTCCCTAGCTGGCAGAAGGAATCATGGTAGACCTTTGAAGAGACTTCTGGATACGTGAGACCGGAACGGGTCAACAAGTGGCCCAACTCCATGACAGGTGTATGATGATGATGATGACTAGTCCGTTGAAAATGTTAATAAAAATTTAACGTAAATTTAAATTTTATGAGTTCGTATAATTTAATGTCTGAAAAAATATTAACCGATTGTCCCCAACATTGTTGCAGCGTAACTTACATTCACGCTGTTTAAGTTAATTAAGCTATACTCAGTGCAATAATTTGAACTTGAACTTACAATAATTTTTTTTTTCTGTTTTCGAATTTGATGTGCGGAACTATTATAGATAAATAAAATGTTCGTTTTTGGATTACTTTTAGGGGATTCAATTATGATTGAAGCTCACACTTATACAATGACCCAGTAGGGTTGAACACTGCGATATTTTCGGAGAATGGGGTGCGGGAGAGAAGAACAGGGGAGTTCAGGCTGCAGCACACTGATGTGGGCGTCGGGAGGAGGGGGAGGGGGTTGCGATCTGTCAATGTCTCGTGTCAGAACCAGCTGTAGACTCTATTAGACTATTTGGTTGTCACCCTGCAGTGCTGGCAACACTCAACTGTTCAATCCGATTCGCTCTGACATTTGTTCATATTTTCACTTGTGCTAGTTTTCAGGGCCGATTTTTCCCAACCTTAATGATTTAACGTTTGTACAAGAAACGGAAGAACGTGTATTTAAAATTACATAGAGCTATAGAAATCGTGAAGAAGAAGGTAAAAATATCACTATTATTTACATTAAAGGACTAGTAATTGACCCTTCCTTTAGGGATTGTCGGAGTTTCAGCTTATCTATTTGCAATTTTACATACTAAAGTACGAATAATTCCTTCTAATAAGATATATGGAACGGTTTCAATATGCGTTAACGATAGCAACGCATCAAATAATCGAATGAATTCTCTTAAAAGTTAAGAGGAGACTAAAACTGGTGAATGCTTTTAGTCGTTGTGTTCTGATTAATAATTTTCTTTTCTCCAGGTTTTGAACATGCACTCTTATTATACGTAATAATAATAATAATAATAATAATAAGCTACTACACATCTTGGAGACGTCCCTAGAAGCTGAACTTTATCAAAATAGTTAATCGCCAGTTCATTTCGCAACCTCGCACGACCTCCATTTTTAAGACTTTAATATTATCATCGTCCTTTCTGCGCCGGGTATCGTGGACTTTTCCTGTTTGGATATGTCGGTCGGAGGTTGAAGCTGACCATTCACTTTAGCTTGTAATGATGCTACGTATGAGTGGAGCTATACTTCTACTCCCTCCATGTGCCTTCACAGTCTGCACAGAAGTCAGTTTTTATCATTATATCTAAGCGTGTCACCAAAGTGGTTTATTCCTTCCACGTTGCATGTCCAACTCTACTTTGGCTAGGAGAATTTCCTAACTAGATATTAGACTCACAACACGAAAACGTTTTGACATACCCTCCTGGCGTTGATACATGTTGTATTGCGTTGAGTTCTGAACCTGAAGGACTGAGGATGGATAACGTAAAGATGAAGAGACCGAGGTTCGATTACGAACGTAGTGTGAAACAGAAGAGGCCGTGGAGAATAGGTAGAAGTACTGGACAAATAATCTCAAACTTGACAAAAATTCCAAGACATGACAACCTTTATTGTGCATTATAATTTTCTAAACTGCTCTTTTTATGTACTTCGCCGTCTACTGCAACGTTTGTTGGTGTGTGTGTGTGTGTGTGTATATGTGTGTGTGTGTGTGTATGTGTATGTTTGTGTGTGTGTGTGGGTGTGTGTGTGTGTGTGTGGTTGTATGTGTGTGTGTGTGTTATGTGTGTGTGTGTATGTGTATGTTTGTGTGTGTGTGTGTGTGTGTGTGTGTGTGTGTGTATGTTTGTGTGTGTGTGTGTGTGTGTGTGTGTGTGTGTGTGTATGTGTGTGTGTGTGTGTGTGTGT
>Ga0123357_10014250_pt1 | contig 10367 bp, 5 predicted proteins | sample TergutEmb28metaG_FD_89873 | JGI IMG/M metagenome (GOLD analysis project Ga0123357, IMG submission 89873) | Embiratermes neotenicus P4 segment gut microbial communities from Petit-Saut dam, French Guiana - Emb289 P4 | ecosystem: Host-associated > Arthropoda: Insects > Digestive system > Gut ... | reverse complement strand
GAATCCACGTTCTCAGCAGGCGAGCGGCCGCAGACCTACGCCTTAGACCGCGCGGCCTCTGGGACCGGCGTACCAACTAAATGCCCATCTTAAATTAATATAAGTATTAATGAGCTTCTCCAACATGTTTCGGTACTAGTGCACCATCTTCAGGGAGAACACGATGCCGATTCTTAAAATCAAATAATACTGCGAAGCTGATATGATAGGTTTTTTGGTCTTTAGCAGCTTCTCCGCTGTTGTTAATTACTGTACGTGAAAGGTACAAATGTACTTGTTTTAAAACTTGTGGTTACACTACGGTTAAAACACGTCTTGTAGTTAAATTAGACATATATACAGTTTAAATTATTAATGTTGTGTTTGGTCGTGGACGCTTATATTAGTTTGGCAACATATGTTCCTTCGTCACTACATATCACAATCGGAAGTGGACTGGATCCTGTAAAAATTAACAAATGTGAAGACCCGATAGCTATAAGTAATGACAACTAGACTGTATGGTTATCGGTTACTAAAGCTATACGGGCATTATATTACGACCGTATTCTTTTTTATAAGAGAAGAGGACTCACCCTATATTTATGATGTGTCTTGCATCGGAACTAGTAAAGTGAAATTCAGCCTGTTTCATGTGCTGCGCCTGCCTTCTCTCGAATCTTGTCTTATATCAACGTGAGTACATCGCTCTTGGATCATTGTACCCCGTTGTTGGTATGTTTGTGTCTATGAGGTTTCCAAGAAATTTATTCTGTAAACATTTTACATGTTTTTCTTATTTCCATTGTAATCTGTATATTTCCACATTCTTGTCTGTTATTGAAGGTATGCGTAGGGTAGGCTGATTTTGGTTTGTTAGTCTTAATGTATTTTTGGTGCTCGGCAAATCTGATTTTGAGTTGTCTTTCCGTCTGACCTGCTACCTGTTCTGCTTGTTAACTTGTAGGCTCCGCGTGTCCGAAAAATGTCCCGTGGTTCCTTTATAGTTTGCAACTTGCTGAACAGGGTGTTAGTAGCTCGGTAAGCAATGTGCCGGTTGGTGTGTCTGAATATATTAGTTACTTTTCTGATTAATGGAATGTGATAAATAAAGATGATCCATGTTTATCATTGTGTTTGTGTATTATTTGCTCCTTTTTTGGTCTCTTTTAGGTTTTGCATCTTTCAGTCTTTGAATTAAGCGCATAGGGAAAACATAATTTTTTGCCTCGTTCATTATGTTATTCATTTCTTGTTTTGTTCTCGTATTGGTAAGATATTAATTCTGTTCGATAAATGTGTGTAAGTTGCTATTTTATGTTCCACGGGGTGGTTCGAAGTAAAGTCTATGGTTGTGTCGGTACTTTGTTGGTGTTCTGTATATTTCTGTAGTTACGTCACTGGTGTGTTAGTCCAAACAGATAATACGACCTTTTCTTTCTTGCGTCAGTTTGAACTCTAGATATCGGTGTAATAAGTTAATGTATAGGCCAGTCTGGTTCTCTTTAGTTTTCTTTTTTTGTGGTAAAAAATCAAGAGTATTATCATCCACACATTTTTATAGCATACAGTTTCCCCATTTCCATCCAGTGTTGCCATTGTTAGGTCTTTAAAGTAATGTAAAAATATCTCGGCTGCTGTGCTTGGGATGACTTACCCCATAGCTGTTCGTTTATTCGGTTTTTAGTAATTATTGCCGAAGTAAAAATAGTTTTCAGTATTTTTCTAAAAAATGACATATTATTTTCTTGTGTTATATTCTGTGTTGTTCAAATTTAGCCAAGAGCTTGACAGTTAATATTTCTTAGACTGGTGAATTTACATAGAGATCTCTGCTCTCATAGTTAATAAGTTTATAATTCCTGCTGATCTTGATCTTTGTTAAGTCATTAACTACTTGCGACGAATTATTTGCTACAAATGTTTTCGGTAGCTTTATTACATCCCCGATTTTTTTTTTTTTTTGGCAAGGAATTTAGCTAATTTACATGTTGGTGCTGTATGCAGTATACTGCGGGACGAATTGGATTGTTTCCCTTGTGTGTTTTAATCCTTGCATTGAGGGTAAGTAATGTTGGTTTCCTTTGGGTTACTTATTTCATTTGTTATTTGTTTGTTAGTGTACAGCCTTTTTTGATAGCTTGTTATATTTGTTTATGGTTGTGTCCTGTGAGGTCCCTGTCAGTACTTTGAAATTGGTTCTCGTCCAAAAAGTCACATAGTGCATTTAGTCGGTATAATAAATGGTGCACGCTAATACAAAAATGCACGGAATGGATAACTTTAAAATAACTGCGATGGGGTTTTAATATAGAGAAACTGAACGCCCAGTATCGCGCGGTATTGTGTAAAAAACGCTTTGAGGGAGCCAGTGTTATGATTGCTAGTACAAAAAATTAATAATCTGATTATGTATGAGAATCCTGTACTGTACGTACGAGGGGGTGCTGATAAGTCCTTAGCCCGACCAGGAATGAAACAAGCTACAGCGACCAAACTCGGAATTTATTCAACACACTCCCCACGAAGCTCAATAAACTTCTTATCCCGTTGCTCTAACTTTTGCAAGCCACTCAAAAAAATTCGGAAAGTTGTCCGTCCAACAAGGTCTCCGCGGCAGCAACGACCTCCGCGTTGGACGAAAAATGGCGAACTTTCCATTGTTTTTTTCAGTCCAGGGAACAGGTGGCAGTCCGACGAGGCCAGATCCGGAGAAAAGACATTAGAAGCCCAGGTAGGCCAATTTCTTCTGGGTTGCAAGTGCACGGTGAGCCGAGGCATTGTCGGGCAAGAAAAAGACGTCCTTGGTGACCTTCCCGCGGCCGGCGTTTTTCCTTCAAAATGTCCTTCAATTGCACCAGCAGAGATGCGTAATACGTCGCGTTGATAGTTTGGCCCTTTGGAATATAATCAACGAGGAAGATGCCGTCTTGATGCCAAAAATTCGAGGCGAGAACTTTTCCAGCGGATTTTTGCACTCGGAATGTTTCGGGCTGGGTGAGCCGCTATGCCGCCACTCCATTGATTGTTGCTTTGTCTCCGGGTCATAGTTATATAACCAGGTTTCGTTCACGGTCACCAATCGCGACAGGAAATCATTTGGATCGCGCCGAAAAAATTCCAAACTTTGCTCAGACGACTGGCACCGTTGACGTTTTGATTCGCGTTCAGGCATTTCGGGATCCACTTCGCGGAGAACTTTCGCTTATCCAAATCTTCTTGAATGATGGACCTAACCCGCTCACGTGAGATGTCCAATTGCTCAGCTATTGATTTAGCCGAAATTCTGCGGTCTTCCAAAATTAGCTCGTGAATTTGATCAATAATCTCTGTGGTGGTCACTGTTTTGGGTCGTCCAGACGAAGCGCATCACAGATGGAAAAAATCAGCAGGTTTAAACTGGGTCACCCATGTTTTGACGGTGGCATACGATGGTGCATATTCCCCTAATGTTTCTTTCAGAATGGCGTGAATTTCCTTCGGCGCCTTGCCTTGCAGGAAAAAAAATTGATGACAGCTCCCGTCTCCATGTTGATGAAATCGCGCGCGTCGCCTGACATTCTTCCTTTCAGCCTCTGTAACAAGAAAAGACTTGCAATTCGGCACATGAACAGACCCCTCTTTCCAACGACACTATCAATTCCGTTCTATGACATCGGGAAGTAGGTCAAGCTAAGGACTTATCAGCATCCCCTCGTCAATTCTGTGATGCCCGCTGTGTTTCGCGTTTTTTGCTTCCATTATTTTTTTAATCATGGAGAAGTGTATCAGCTGTACACAGGAGACTGATATATCTTGAATGGGAAAAATTGTGTTGCCTTTTGCAAAGTTTTGTGCATGTGCAGATGCATAAAATTTTTATGGTTTATTTTACGACGTTATCGATATCCGAAAAGTGAATGGCGTAGAATGGCAGGATGATAGGTGAATGATGAGTTGAATGTACTTGGAAGGAAGTGGTATCCGCCTAATTGAGATACAGACATTCCCTCGACTTTATGCAATATTTATCTTCTGCAAGATCGGCGTAAGTCGAACTTTAGGTTGGTCGGAATTGAATATCAATATGGTCAAGTAGATATGTATTTAGAAGGAATTTAGGCTGAAATCAAAACTTCAGCACACTGGAGCCTGATCGGTTGCAGCATGACCACTCTCCGCCTGTGCTATCGCCCAGCAGTATTAGTCTCTTATTACGTCCTCATTCCCTCAAGGAAAAATGTGGCGTGCATCAGAAAAAGTCACTATTTAAATTTTATACGTTTAAAAATGTTTTGTGTCTGAAATTGCGTAACTTGAAATTGTGTAAGTCGGAGAGTTTCGGTACTATCCCGACGCTTTACTGGATGGATTGAGGAAGACTAAGGACATCCTGAGTCAGGATAACCCGAGTTCTGCTCGAAGTTCGAAGTGGGTACCTCACGAACACACCAAAGCTTTGCAGCTTGACACAACTTCATGTGTCGGTCTTAGAGTTCTTCTTCATATGACTGAGAAGATAGACATCTTACCCAGGAAGGAATGGAACAGGAGTCTACCAGGGTCTTGTGCTTTAATTTCTGAATTTCCATCACCTACATGACTCAGTACTTGGTCACAGGGAAATTTTAGTTTAACGCTCTGTCAGGCTTCTTTCGACAAACACTGAATCACATTTGCTACTGTGAAATAAGGCCAAGCAGCTACGATAAGGGGTCATAATTCTTTCGGATATGAGACAAACATGCAAACTGTCGGACAAGCTGGTTGCTTTGAGGAAGATATCTTATCTCCAAGAGGAGTTTCCGTATTTCTTGTTGGCTTAGACCAGACAGCTAGCTGGCAGTCAGGTGTTTAGAATTAATCCTCTAAGTATAAGCTCTTAGTAACAACTTAAGCGCAAGGGTTAATTTTCATAATACAAATGTCGGAACAAGTAAAACTAGTTTTGAAAACGGTCTGTCAAAATGGATACTTGCGGCAGAGTGGAGTGTTACTTTCTTGTGTCTAGTTTAGGGAAATTAATTTTCAAATTACCCCGTTGAAAGTGTAAGTTTTCTTTATGCCATTAGCTTTTCCCCCTCATAAATACCATCTTTACATGTATAGAAAATAATTAGTGAGTGCATTATTTACGTCGGTAATTTAGGAATGTTGAAGTACCAGAAATGTACAATAAAAATTTACTTGTGACGAAATTAAGAAAAGAATAACTCAGAAATTATAGCTAAATTTTATTTTTGGGTGCTTTTATTATATAAAAACTGAAACACAAAAAAAAGTTAGTTTTTTTTTTTTTTTTCCGAATTTGTTCTTTCATATAGCGGGAAGAAGAAAGAGTGGGGACTTAAAGAAATTCTTAAGGAGAATATAACTTGACCTTCCGCACGCGGGTAGGGGAACTGTTATCTTTTGGTAAGAAGTGGTTTTGTAGAACACAATCTTGACACATCATTCGTAAAAATGCATACTAAATGAACAGGACAAGTAGATATGACACGTATGCATTTTTGTCTGATAAACTTCAAGGCCACTCTTAAAGGGCATCTTAGAAAAATGATCACCACGATGTGCATTGTTGAAGGATAAGAGCTAGTGTCGAGCTTCTGCGATAATATTTACGAAACTTAGGGTTCCATCATAACACAGAATTTCTTTAGCAACCGAAGAAGTGAACAGCCATAGATTGACTCCTAGTTATTTAACGACCCTGTCATATTGTCTTGTGTTCTTTACTCTTCAACCAGCTGAATGCCAAGTCCAGTATGCGGCCCCAATGTGCAGGACGTAGGATGTAAACACGTAAAGACGTGCTGCTGTGCAAGGCTATTGCACGGTGATAGATGATTATGGAACAGTGGTGAGCTAATGGTTAGCAGGGGAAAAGCGACGAAACTTGCAAAGTAACCTGCTACGTTGCCATTTTCTGTGCTGTAAAACTGATGAAGTCACAGAGGAACTTAGCCCGTCTGTCTGCGGTGAGAAGCTGACAACTGACAGCCTGATCTCTGCAGCAGTCAGTAGCGACGTCAAGTAATGTCGAATGAGATAATTAAGAAAGGGTTCGGAAGGAGGTGAGCGTGGCTTGTATGAAGGTGAGTTCGACATTTGTCTGAAAATGCTACGATATAGGCACTGAGTAAGTCAAAAAGTCAAGTCATTGCTGTAGCTGACTTTGATCGCAAGTCGGACTAGCAAAATATTGTACTTCCGTCGCCCCTTGCTTCACCTGTCGGCGTCTGTTCTCATATTTTCATATACCGTCGAAATATTACTACATCTGCACAGTTTGAAGTTCATTGTCCCTTAGCATGTTACATAGTTATGATTTTTATGGCTAGCTCAGTCGGTATAGCGACTCGCTACTGGTCGGACCGTCCGGGGATCAAATTTCTTTGGGGACTGGATTTTCCGCTCCCGTCCAGACCGGCCTTGAGGCCCACCCGGCCTCCTGTACAAGAGTACCGGACCTCATTCCCGGGGATAAAGCGGTCAGGAAGTGGCGATGACCGCCCACCCTAATCTAAGCCCGAGGCTAAGCAACAGTAGAGCTGCACTACCCGTGTGGGTTTTCGTTTACATTGTATTTTGAGTTTTAACCTACTTAAATACTAACGACTACGTAAACAAGGAGCGATGCAGTTCTAGGTTTCATAAAAGCGAAAATTTAAAGTGCTGCATTTCAAGGACGTTTGAACACCATGCAGATAAGTGTTCGTGTTTATGATCGCTGGGGATACACTGTAACGTTGCTAGTTTTGTATTGTAACGCACAGTAGCAGATTGACTGCTCACACAGCCAGTGCAGACTCAATATCTGAATTCCTGGCACTCCGGTCACTGAACCGGGACTCAATTGGTACAGTGGAGGGTGGAGTGCTTGAGCATATCCAGTTACCGTACAATAAGACTATCATAAAACACATTGCCACTTAATGCCCTTGCTTTCTAATTCCGAGTATTGATATGAAACCCAGTAGAAAGAGGTGGACGTGTCTGAATCAAAAACGAGGACTTTCGAAAATGCATGTAATGATATGATGCAGTGTTTCGGCCCGCGGATGTGGACGGTAGATGCGAATGTACTGAATAAAAAGTCGCAGACAGCCGACAAGGTTTGGTGCTCCAGCTGAGGTTTGGGTGAGGTACTAACAAAACCTCACCATAAAAACTTGCTGTGTGACGAAACATTTCACATGTCCATTGAATTTCTTGACTAGCTGAGGATCTGTTAGATTCTCAGGAAGGACTTTGCTGCATGAGGTTAGGTGGAATTAAAGTTAGCCCTCTTAACGTCATGAAGGCATTCAGACGCTCACCACCTTACGTAACTTCAGTCTTTCGAAGTTGTATTTCAGCAAAACAATTTTTTTTTCTTCAGTTAGCCCCGAATTTTCTCTTGAGGGGATGAAAGCGCAGTGAGACGAAGGTGGCGGAAGGTTACTACTGGGCGATAACAGAGACACCGATTCGGTTATGCTGCGGCCTGTCAGGGTCCATAAAACATATCCAGAGTGCCCCAGGAGTTAAGGCCACTACTTCGGGATTTAATTCCAGAGCTGATGCTGAGTCAAAAACGTCATATACACATGGGTCCATTTCGCAACGGTTCAGGAGTTATGAGATTTTACATTACAGTAAATAAATTAGAAAGGAAAGAGCAGCATTGTGCATTTATTGAGTTATGTTGTTGAATGTGCAGTTACAGATTGGCCGTTCAACATTCAAACAAATTGCTCGAAGTGTCCTCCGTCTGCTTGGATGCATTTTCTGACTGGTGTGACCAGACAACTTGTAACCTTACGAAGCGCAGCAGCGTTGTTGATGCTGCTTGCAGCGCTGAGAATTCGCTGGAGCAGTTCTCCTCTCATGTTCAACTTGTGTGCATACACCATAGCTTTCATGTAACCCCACACATGGTAATCTAATGGGTTCAGATCTGGTGACCGTGGTGGCCAATTCTGTGACCGCCACGACCAATCCATCGAGTTGGGAATTTATGATTCAGATACTGCCTTACAAGAAACTCCCATTTATGGGATTTGATAATCCTCATGGAATTGTCGAAAGCAACTAATATCATCGCTTTTCCATAAACGTGTGATGTGGTGCCATTGGTGACCAACTGATTGGTCCGTACATTTTCCCACAACGTCTGACAGGTGATATTTACGCCAACGTTTTGCAAGCACTGCCTGCACTCTTCGAGAATGTTCCTTTACAAACACGATGGCAGATGTATTACCAGTATGACGACTCTTCTCCATCTAATACCAAGGTTTAGAAAAAATGTTAGGTCGTAGGGCAGTCAAGGCGCCCGTTTTCTCTGCACCAGAGGCACACTACCTCCTAACGAACATCCGTTTAGCGCGTGTGTGAGAGGTGCATTATTTAACGACACAGTCAATGACTGAGTTTGTACAGCGTCGGTAGTAGATGAATGAAATATGATTATCGATCATCGGTGGAGTAACACCAACAGGGGAATACTGAGGTTCTCGGGGCAAAAGCTCTCTCCTAGTGCCTTTTTGTCCACCACAAATCCCACAGGAATTAGCCCTCAATCGAACCCGGCCCTCGCGATGAGAGGCAGGAGAGTAATCGACTGAGCCATGGTACAGCCTATTCTGGTTCGTCAAAACAAAATAAGATTAAGTTGACGACACAAGGGTATACAGAGGTGCAGGTGCATTTTTTCTAAACCTTGGTATTAGATGGAGAAGAGTAAGCAGCTCCACGCTCAGACCGCTTTACTTCAGACAAGAAAGCCTTCAGTACGTGTGGGATAACAAGTCTTAGTGAATGCTTTGTTGATAAAAGTCTCTGTCCGCTTCCGGACTCGAACACTGAACTTCTGCTTGTCTAACACGTAGCCTGGTGCCTGTAATGACTGGACTACCCTGGTCGCGAATTCCTTGTCAGCAGTGTACTTCAACTTGATGGTAGTAAGTTGGAATTTTAATAAAGGATTTACATTTTTAATGACATATTTAAGTTTTGTACTTGGACTAAATGCCGTATTTAACCCTTTAGATTACAGTGGTTAGTATATGTATGTACCACCAGGTTTAACATTAAAAACTCCGCACTTTGCCTACATGGTGTATAATACAATTCTGACAATGAGCTGCGATTCCTTTCCTATACAACATTCACCAGTTTGTGTCGCTAATGGTAGAAAACTGCGTTCTCTAAGCTGTAGGAAAAAATTGAATAATGCAGATTAAGTTGTGTTTATTTCGGCCTGTCATGAATTGGCCGGTTAGTCGCCGGCCTTTCACCGAGGGGGCTCGGGTCTTATCCCCAGCCACTGCGTGTGAGATAATGGTGCGCACACAGTGGTACTCGGAGAGATTTGTCTTCGGGTACTGAGGTCCCCCCCCCCCCCCTTCTTTGAGTTATCGAGGTCTCCAATCGATTGCAGTTTCGTAAGTCTGAACTGTGCGGCCTACTGCAGAGTTCCCTGCTTAGAATTCGTATAGGGCGTGGTTTGACCCAGCGAGTAACATTTGTGAGTGAGTGAGTGAGTGAGTGAGTGAGTGAGGTATAGATATCCAAGAATCGTGGAGGGAAATTGCTGTATCAGACTCGTGCAGGAAATGAAACTCGTGTCAGCGATATCCTTCTCAATCCGCCGTATCTAGGAAACGTCTGACTGTTCACACGAATACAAGATATGGACAGACGTGCGCTCTGGAGGCAGAACAATGGCAATGAATACGTGTCAGCTTATTTTCCACATGCAGTGCTTTAAGGCGCGTTCGTAAAATTGCGAAGAGCGACCGTCAGCTTCGTCATGTCAGTCTATCTTTCCGACCGGTGCCTGTTCGTCGGCATGGAAAAACTCAGCTCCCTTCGATGGTATTTTCATGGAAGTTCATAGTCGATACTCTGTCGAGAGAATTCATGTTTCACTAAAACCTGACGACAGTAACGGATTCTTTACATGAACGACCAATGTACGTTCATGATAGTGCCTGGCTGAATTCTTCTTAGAATGAGAAATATTTCAGACAAAAGTTGTAGAGAAAATTGAAACACACACACTTTATGATCAGCAATGTTTTTTTCAAAAATCGTGCCGTTTATGAGATAATGTGGCAAAATATGGTAGAGCGGGGCAGGCCACAAATGACAGTATAATACGGCGCATGCGCGTTGCGTGCTGGATAACTAAGGCTACAGACACAGACTCAGAATATGCAATACATATTGCTTTTCCATGGCGATAATGTGTACGCGAACGCCTCTCAGTGTTACGTTATACGTACATTGTCTTGAGTACTGCACTCTTCTGGGCTATTAGGCGGCGAGTAGCGGTAATTCCTTACCGACATCGGTAAGGAATTACCGCTACTCGCTGTGTTATAACCCAGAAGAGCGCAGTTCTCATCTACTTCGCGGCGGAG
>Ga0123357_10014249_pt1 | contig 10367 bp, 8 predicted proteins | sample TergutEmb28metaG_FD_89873 | JGI IMG/M metagenome (GOLD analysis project Ga0123357, IMG submission 89873) | Embiratermes neotenicus P4 segment gut microbial communities from Petit-Saut dam, French Guiana - Emb289 P4 | ecosystem: Host-associated > Arthropoda: Insects > Digestive system > Gut ... | reverse complement strand
GGTTCAAACACGAGCAAACTAATTCTACAGATAAGGTGAAATAATTGTGACAGTACAGATGTCAATCAATGGGAATACATTGTGGAATTTTCTGCTTATCTGACGTAGCACTTAAACACGCATCATCTCTCACTAGTAATGAAAAGTAACATTACAGGAACGAAAGATGAAATAATAGTTATATCACCATTGTATTGGGACATGGCCCATATATGTAACGTCTGTCACCACAACGCAACCTTATTATTTATTAAGCATGCTTAACCTGTACCCCTTTTAAGATTCATATCGCTTGAACAAAATCAGGGACATTATGTTTTTGTGACTTTTTTCCTGAGATGAAACATTTTTGTCTAGTATTTCGGTTAGTGAAACTACTATCATGTACTTCTTGGGTTTAGTTCTTCTAAGGTCATGATTCGATAGTGGGTAATTCGTCGGCAGTATTTTTCCCCAGCTGTCGCAATGCTTATACTACCAACATTCAATCTTCTGCACTCGGTTACCGCGGAAAGGAATGAAATAAAAGCACACAGGCTTTCCTCAGTCAGCCTAATGTGTTATTACTCACCAGCACCTTCTAACCTAAGTGAGAAACTCCAATCCTTGTTTGTAATGAAGTCGTCAAGTGGATATCACTACCAAATTCGTGTCAGAAGATTGTCTTCAACTAAATGGGAATACAGTTAAATACGCTGAAAGGAACGTGTAACTTCCGTGGGGAGAACTAGAGTTGTACGATTTACGGAACTTTTCCTTTGGTCTTAGCATTTTGGCATTTCCTTCACGATATAAGCTTTTGTGACGGCGATACGAGGTTAATCGAAAAAAGAGAACTGAATGCGAATCCCGATGGCTATGCGGTCTAAGGTTTGGTTTTCAACCCACTTGATTATTTCGAATCCCTCTGAGGGCATAGATGTTCGTCGCTTATGCTTGTTATGTGTTGTGTGGGTACCGGCTTCTACGACGGGCTTATCGCTTGTTCAGAGGATTCCTAATGGGTGTATGTGTGTGTGTGTGTGTCTAATTGTGTGTGGTCGAGAAACCTCAACAATAAGGCGGCCTAGGTCCGTGTTTGGCTGTTGCGTCAAAAAAAACTGTACCAATATTACTGTTACACAAGTAGAGACAGAAGAACGATGTTTTCCCCCTGAGAAGACTGAATAGTTGATTTGCTCGTTTCACCAAGTGCGGCACATTTCGGAGTAGGCATCGTCACCGCCTCCTTTAGCCTGGAAACATACAATTGTATCGTTATTGAGGAACTGAAGAGGTGCAGGAGAAATTTCCCTGCAGCGAATTTATTGCAAAGGGCTTCTCTTACACTGATATGGTCACTGCGCTGTATATAATAAACTGAGCGCTACTGAAGCGTGACTGATTATTCAAATCGATTTCATGTTTGCAATAAAGGGAGGTACAGGACACTCTTAATGCGTGCTGTTTCCTTCTGCAAGATGAAAAGTACAACACCGGTTTTATATTGTATTTTGCTTCCACTACATAGCGTAAAACCATTAAACAAATTTTCAGCTACGCATATTTCGTGGATTAAATGCGATAATTCCTTGTTGTAAGGGCGCCTTATACGCTTTTCGGTCTTCGTTTCGTGTTTTTGTTTCGGAAAGAGGTGATAAATCTACTTAAACAAGCTCGCGTCTACAAAAACACATACAAAAACAGGTACTTGCACTTTTTCCTGGAGTCAGGGCCTCCTCATTATCGAGACTTCACGAACACACTCAGACACACCACACTCAGTGGGACTCCACTGTACGAGTGATCAGCCGAAAGCAGACACCTGTACCTGACAACATACAACACTTGCAACAGACAGACATTCGTGCTTCCGGCGGGATTTGAAACCGCATTCCCAGCAAGCGAACGGCCGCAGACTCATGCGTTAGACCGAGTGGCCTCTAGAATCGGCCGTCTCCTTTTATACGTGTCAGTTTTCAAACATCTTTTATCAAGGTCACATAAAATAGAAGTTATAGAAAGGCCGCAGACGCGAAAGGACATAGAATGAAGGCATTTTGGACAGTCATACAAAACAGAACACCGAGAAAATCTAGGGTACCTGAAAGAGAAATTTATCAACAGGGTTTATGTGAAACTTGAATTCTGTGTTAAAATGCACACATTATTTCATGCGAAGGTTTCTTTGTTGCTTACATTTTCTCTATAGCTTTGACAAAATACAGAAGACCTAACTGTCAGTAGATGTTTAAACGTTTCTTTGCTAAAGAAATATAGATCACGTGATCATGCAAATCTTCATTACTTTGCATTCTATGTAGCAGTTTGTGTATGAATGCAAATGTGCTTAATAATTAATAAAGGTCCGTTCAGTATTACGACAGTACAGTTTCCGAAGACATTAGTGCTAAATTCCTTGCGGTTTAATTAATTCATCATCGTCCGGGATTACATTGACAAGCGATTTGTTGCATCTCTTGCTGACAGACAAAAAGTAGGTGGGGTCCCAAACCACAATATAACGCACCGCTCGAAAAGTAGCTACAGCAATGACCCTATAGCAAAGTGGACTCAGCTGACTGTTGTCAGGTCCCTACTGTAAAACGGTATTATGAATCTCTGTAATTGTCTGGAAAGTTATTTTTAAGGCTCCTGAATAGACGTCGCGAAATTCAGTATTTAATAATCCAGATAGAGTGAAAAATTAGAACGTCTTCTCTTTCGATTCTGTAGCGAGTTTAAGTGATACGGAGAGGTATAGAAGGCGAGTTAGTGTTCTTAGGGCTGAACTCACCAAAGCACGTCGGAGAGAGGCAAGCGTAAAAAATAAGTTTAAGACCAAAAAATTGCACTTGTTGCTAATGAACTTATTTGTAAATATCAATTGCAGGGAAGGTGTAGACAAACATTTTTAGAAATGTAAGACAACAAGTAGTAATACAGAAAGAGGACAATTATGAAAAGTATCTGACACAGAACGGAAGAAAATAGTACGAATAAGAGGCTGGAGAAAGAAATGGAAAATTAGGAAAATTATAAAATCTATAGATCAATAAAGGAAGTAAGCAGAAGTGGAAATTATGATATGAAAATAAGAGAAGTATAGGGAGTAAAAAATCGAAGACAGAAGAAAATTAAAAGATAGAAACAACAAAAAAGACTAAGAAATAGGACAGGAAGCAATATGAGGAATGAGAGAGACATTCATAAAATGAAAAGAGAGGAAGAAGTAGGATGATGAAAAATATAAAATAGAGAAAGGAAGGAGATGCAAGAGGAGGATGGACAAGTTTGAACAGAGAATCCAACATGAAATTAAAGAAAGCAAAAGTACAGAAAACAAGAACAAAAACAGAAGAAAAAGAGAGCGGTGAGCAAAAATTAATACTAATATAAAATTATGAGTAATACGGACGGAAGCTTTATCAGTCACATGGATAACACAATACGTTACAGTAGTGGAAGATGGACTGCAAGGAAAAAAGTTGCTGGAAACAAACATATTTGTAGAAGTTATCATATTGTTTGTGTGTGTGGGTGACGAGTGGAGTGCAGAAGACTGCATGTCACTGATTTGAATGAACAATCGGCAAGGTACTTAATACAGAATTGCTTCTTTTTTTTTAATTTTCCTTCGTCCTCTATTGGTTTTCTTTAGCACGAGACGAATAATGTCAAGAAAGTACGTAATCCATTGTGTAACTTAGAATCGTCAGAATAATCTGTAATTGAAGAAACCATTTATTCAGAAAACACAAGTGCTCTAAAAGCAACTTATTTGTCTGACACTACTTGGCCGACCGGATTTTAAACAGGATGGACACAGAATTTATTTTTCGTTTGCGGCATTTCGATAGCCTACGGGAACATGAAACCTGTATTAGAAGTATTTCACCTGCCATTTGAATGCTGTACAGACTATTCCCCAATTCTCTGAAATTCTGACGGCCTAAGTTATTCATCGTCGTTAAGATAAATATGTGAAACTAAGTGGATAAAAAAATTTGGTTTTGCTGGCAGTGAAACAAATCAACGACTTTCCAAGCATGCAGCCCAGGGCTAGTACAGTAATTAGGTTGACTGCTATTGGTATTAGTGCTGTAAATAGTCAATAGCGAGATAAAATTCTCAGTCACTTAACCTGGATGAGAATCCAACATGCTTACAAAGCTACTGCTACACCCGTCTGTTTGGCGATTGTCTTGAAATAGCAACAATCGCACACTGCTAGTTCTCCAGCTCGTGAGGTTCTGCTGATAAGGTGTCATTAAGTCAACTACAGATCACTCAAATCATTTTCCTGGAGGCAGTAAGAAATAATCAGCAGGATTCAGTTGGTTTAACCGGTAATTGTTCTGAATTTGGTTTGGGAGGCGCCTGGTTCTTATCTTGGCCGGGGCAACGATTTTCAGTTCAAGTTCCTCGTGGTTTCCCTCAGCCACCCACTTTCTTGTCAATTAATGATTCACTAGTCATCTAAATATCTGACGCCATAGATTCTGACATACGGGCAGTGTTATTAAATAAAACATCAATTAGCATAAAAATTATCATAGGTAATTTTCTGCTAGAATTCCAAAACTAAACCTTTCGAGTAGGAAGCACAAGGACGTTGAGTGTGAAGAGTAGGTCTTTATTTCTGTGTTCCTGGTCAGATCACCTGTTTGGTGTCGGGTGGCGCTGGTGTGTTGCGAACAGCTTCTCGCGCGCACTCCGATCAGTCCAGTGTGCATGTCGGCCGCGCGCAGCCGAATCGTGTGGACCGTGGAGAGTGAGTGACAATCTTCCCCCGCCTCAGTCACCAAGAAGTGTGTGCAAGGTGGTTTAAGGTTTTCGTTTCGTGGATCGCAACATTCATTTATTTGTGTTTCCTTTTTATAGTATTACTTTAGTGTGCTCTCTCGTATTAAATATTATGGTTTGTTAAAACTTCAAATATGGCAATTTAAGAAGATCGAATCCTATAATGATAAATTTAATTAATTGTGATATTATATGGAAAATTTATCTAATCATGTTTGTTTTACACAGTTGTTTGTCTTAAGTATAAATTCTAATCGCGTTTTGGTTTATGTTCAACTCTTTTGGGATACCTGTACTCCCTGTGATAGTTCCGTGGCAATTTTGTGACCGAGTGTTTGCCGTGTTGTCAGTACAGTCGCTGTAATAATTATGGTCCTATATTTTATAATGGACAAATTTGTGTAATTGTACTTATTTTTTAGTACAAATTTTCTTTTTTTTTAAAAGTGGGTATTTTCAGACGTAGATTATTGCCGTAATTCCGTTTAAACTTTTGAAGGTAATAATATTTCAAATTATGATACTTTTTATCCCTTACACCACTTAAATTATACAGATGCACACTTAAAAAAATATGTTTATTTATCATTTACTTTAGCATTTTAATCCATTTCTTCTTCTTTCATTAATTATTACATACATTTAGTGCACTTTATTGATATAAATTTGGCTTTATTTCGTAATTTTAATCACAACATTAAAACATTAAAATTGTATATATATATATATATATATATTGAAAATTGAGTAACATGTTTATAAGCGCCCTTGTTGATTTATATTCGTCCTTATTTTCTCAATAGGAAATAAGTTTCCTTCCCATTAATAATGTTACTTGAAAATAATAAACATCATTCCAAAGAGCAACCTGTGTTCCCAGAATAAATTATTTATATAAAACAACTCAATCGTGATCATGCTTACGCACTTCGTCCCTTGAATAAAACAACACGTGGTCCACAACTTAAAGTTGTTTCACATCACATCAGAAAACTCGTTTCTTTACTTATAAACCACTCCTACCACTGTTCGGTGATCGTAGACCTGCTGCAGATCATGTCTCTTTCTATTTACTTGCATTCTCGAAGTTTAAAAAAAAATTGGCGAAAAACTTTACACTGAAGTATATCTTATGGGAAGTTTCTTTTCGTGATATACAGATCGCACGTTATTGAATTCTACTTGATTTCCATTTTATGTATTACCTTACAAATTGTAACTTAATGTTACAGGAAGATATACTACTTAAGTAAATTATATTTTGTTTGCTTCCTAATGGTACATTTTGGAAATTCTGTAATGCAACATAATAAATGCCATTACTGTTAATGCAGAACGTTTCCGAAACACTTGTTTCTTGCCAGTCTTAGGAACGTAGGCGAAAAAAATTCCCTTTTTTTTTTAAACTTGTTGTACTATTAACTCAATATGTACACAGTTCATCGAATGCCATTTTTTTTTCCGTAACATGAAGCGAAAAATACCAGATAATAGCTGATATTTACTTAACATCATTAATACAGCGCAAGAACGTTGAATAACACGTAACTGAAAGCATTATCTGTGTATTTATAAAGGGTCAAACTGCTCTTCCAGTACAGCTTTATTCTATTTATTTATGCACTCTAATTTTCTTCAACTCGTTTTAAGCTTAAAGATGTTTTGTCCGTTGAAAGACAAAGACATAGTAAAATAGCTTCTTGAAAGTTGACGATCTTAAATTTTGTAAGGAAAATGTTCAGAAAAATATTTGAACGAGGGATTTTATTAGGAAGAGAACGTGGTCAACTGCAGGTATTAAATTACTTTACTTAATTTATACAACTACTAAATGGGTTTGCCCTCGACCTATTTACTTACTCTCCACTAAGCATTGTTAAAAAGGGGATTTGGATTATTAATAGTCTTAAAAATGCTACGTAGCTTTATATTTGTATCAAATAGAAGTAATCTGAATTTACGGAAGCGAAAGTCACATCTCTTTCCAAAATTTCGACGTTTATTATTTCGTTCACACAGATCTGTGACTAAATTTCTGCAGCAGTCATTAGAGGCTACTTTTCTGTCAGCTTAGCTCTGAAAACTATGAACATCGCTAGGTAAATGGATTCTTCTTAAGCCTTTAATGTCTATTACTTCTTAACGTAGGGTAATTTAATTATCTCAGTCATGGATCATAAGCTTTAAAGTGCAGTTGAATGTCGATTTAATAAACTGATTAAGAAGCCATTTGTGTTTCAAAATAATACTAAAATCCCAATGTTTTTCAGTCTTGGGTACACACGGCCTATCATTCTGTCAATCTGTACTCTAAAATAACGAGACTGACGTCATTATTACAGTGTAAACACGCCCACCTTGCGTATTCCCGTTATTTATATGTGATATTGCATGACCGAACCCGCTGGAGCAGGGGGCCTCGCGCCCCAGAAAGGCGATATAATGGAAGAACGGCATAGGAATAACACCACGGGAGACGAAATGTTCAAACCATTGCCACCCACACCGACCAGTTCCCTCAAGATGTCTACAATGGAAGAGGAATGTGTTCGTGAGAGACTGCGGACTTCCTTGCTCAAACAGTGCTCTGACATCCTGAAAGCTGATGGAGCGACACGATACACTCGAGATGCCTTCAGGAGGCTGTTCCAGGGCAAGGTAGGTCACCAGCAGACCGCAACCCAATACACTACACTACTTCACATTCATTATGAATTTGTCATAGGATGAAGACGTATTTTATACACACTTAGAGTCGTGTTAAGTTTCTTTTTCACCTTCCACCTAGATTCGGGTGTCATGAAGTACGTTACGTGGTTACGAAATTTAATTCACATATCCTTAAAACCGTGTCGTAGGTCGTCTTGTATTATTTATTTTTCTCTCCAAAAATAAGCATACGTATGTATTGATGTATATATATTTGTAAGAACAGAGGCGTAGCTAGGGTGTTGTCGTGGATGTGGTCGCCACGAGCAGCGGAATCGAAGGGATAAAGAAATGCATGTTTTACTTGCAAAAAAAGAATAATTTTCTGATTTTTTGGGACAAAAGAAACCTCAATAAATGCGACTTTTTAGATGTGATTCCTGTCAGCGGCGCCCACTGGTGTTGCTCGCTCTGGGCTTCAAAAAAATAAGCTACGCCATTGTGTATCAATATTGTTGGTGTGTACGTGCGTCTGTTTTTGTGTTTATATGTGTGTGTGTGTGTGTGTGTAGTGTTTATATTTATGAGTGCTTGTATATGTGTTTGTGCGTGTATGTTTATGTTTACGTACGTGATTCCGTGTATTTGTTTTTGTGCGTACTTAGGCCTTTTTAGGATCTTTACGCATTTCTTCATTTTAACCCATAGTTTCTTATATCTTCAGCTTTTGCTTCGCCGACATTCTCGTTTTTCGTCATTTAGTCTGCCCCTTGAGGTTCCACACCATGAGGATGTCAGGAAAACATTTTTTTTTCACTTTTTGTTGTTAGTATGATTTTCCTCTTCATGACATGGGTTTCAATTCTTAGAAAAAAAATCAGTCTATATAAATGCTTATATTGTGTAGAGTATCAAAATGCAACATTTCTGAGTTTGGTATTCTGTCACCCGTACGTTAATTTTATTAATAAGCCTGTGCGTGTTTCCTAACAGGCTCATTGTTTGTCCTAAAAAAAGTATATAGACCAATGCATAAATATCGGTCAAGATCTGATCCCAGACTTGATATTGTACATCATCAAAAGAGACTCAGCATTGAAATGATAAATTGATAATTTCTTGTGCTCTGCCGACACACTTCTCTTTAATATTACGCCTTGTCAACTTCTGAAACGAGTTATCGGAGTTCAAATGTTTGTAAATGTCGATACAAATAGGAGTATTTGAAACAGAAACTCTTTCCTTCATCAACTGAGGTAAAGAATATCTAAAAAAATAACGGCAATAACTTTAATCTATTACGTACAATTAATAATATAAAACACTTCTGTATTTTATAGCAGAGGGGCGACACAAAGCGACTCAAAAGACACCTGCTGTTAGCGCAATTCACAGGTGCGACTCGCAGAATTAGCCTGTAGAAAATAATATTCAGTATTTCGCCTACAATTTATGCTGACCGTTAAAGGCGTTTCTAGAGATTTGCCACACAGAGGGGACTCATAACTAATAAACAAACCTACTCTATTTGGATGAATAAGAAAAAGCCATTAAATACAAAGAAGATATATTATTTTCTGGATGCTTGGACTCTGCCTCAATTGCCTCCTAAGTTTAGCACACAAAGCTTGTCTAGCTGGCCACTCCTCTTGTGTTACCTAACTACAGTTAATCGCAATACTTTCAAAGAGACATGTGTGACAATATACGTTGTGCTTTAGCGTCTATTTAACAATAAGTCAAGCCGTGTGTTTGAGATAACGTGTCTTGAAATCAAGCATCTTTAGATTTACCTAAAAGGTATCCTTGTGATGAAATTTTAGCTCATTCGTATTATATTTCTGAGTCTCCCTAGAAAGGAAGCAGCACATTCTTCGAGAATATCCTCACACTTCTATCAGGCTAAACAACGACTCCATCCCATAAGACGTTAATTTGCACATAGTAATTAAGTAATGTTTGTAGCACGTTACAATTATCGCAGATTAGACACAAATATTTTGCAGGCTTTATCAACCAGACTACTTCGGGTTATCAGTTCTTATCGTCACATCTGGTGCATTCCTCTCTGCCTACATTGTTTCATACGTCTGAGTAAAACATTAATGATCACTTCTCGGAAACAAATTTCTCCCTTCAGTAAATTTACATTGGCTCTCATTTTTATAACTTACATGTGCAAGATTTCAGTTTCTAACACCTGTGTTATTGAAGATGTACTGTGCGTCTTGTCGGATGTTGCGTCTTATCAACTGATGAAGGGACACGGATGTTTCGGAAGATCTTTGTGCCTAAATTTTAGGGGTTTAGCAATCCAAAGTTTCGATAACCTACCTTGTGTTGGTATTTTTCGTTTTGTTAGGTGTGCGTGTATTTGTAAATTCTGCCTTTAAGGATTACTTTTCTGTGGAATCAAGCAATGCACTTTGGAAGAGTTTCACTGGTGTTTGAAATAAACCTACCCTGATTTCTGAGGCACAGTACCATCTAACAAACAACCAAGTGACGTCACAGTCTGTAAGAACGCAAGCCAGACACTTCAGTTTTCATATGTCTTGCACGAATGCGTAGAATTGCTAAAAATGAATAAATTAAAAGTTAATTTTTTATTCTCTTACTTTTCATGCTTTTACATTCAGCTTCTGGCTTATGCCGATGGTGTTAATACACTGGGAGGAAGTATACATACGCTAAAGGAAAACGCAGAAGTTTTAGTAGCTGCTACTAGGGAGACTGGACTGGAAATAAGTGCGAATAAAACTAAGTACATGGTTATGTCTCGAGATCAGAATGCAGGACGAAATCACAGCGTGAGGATTAATAATAGTACCTTCGAGAGGGTGGAAGAGTTTAAATATTTGGGAACAACTTTAACAAATCAAAATTCTATTGCGGAAGAAATTAAGAGCAGATTGAAGTCAGGAAATGCTTGC
>Ga0123357_10014248_pt1 | contig 10367 bp, 4 predicted proteins | sample TergutEmb28metaG_FD_89873 | JGI IMG/M metagenome (GOLD analysis project Ga0123357, IMG submission 89873) | Embiratermes neotenicus P4 segment gut microbial communities from Petit-Saut dam, French Guiana - Emb289 P4 | ecosystem: Host-associated > Arthropoda: Insects > Digestive system > Gut ... | reverse complement strand
CACCACCACCACCACCACCACCACCACCACCACCACCACCACCACCACCACCACCACCACCACCACCACCACCACCACCACCACCAGTCATCACAGTTACCACTGCCACCAGGCATCACACTTAACCACCACTACCATCACCACCAGTCATCACACCTGCCAATGCCACATTACTACAAGAATTCTGTTTATCGAAGATATCTTAGTTCTATTAGTTCAGGAATCTGTTTTCGAACCTCTCAGTAATGCATGGTAGTGAAGTATGATTGGATTGTCATTTTCTCTTACTAGATGTAACATGCATGGTTCATGATATGAGAGTAAAATTGTGTCACTACTGATTGTGAAAATATTCTATTCAGTCAACTCTCAGTTCTTTGGGAATGAAGTGTGAATTGACTTTTTACAGTGTTATTTGAGGTTCTGTTAATTTAACTTTACTGAATTTTTATAGTTATTTTCACAAATATCCTGATAAAAAGTTATATATCAGTCTATTTGGCTACATGGTTGTTAGTATAATTAGGTTAATTGATGGTCAAGTGTGCAGTATATTTTGATGAATAATTTTGTGGCAAGTATCAAGAAGGTGAACCAGAATTTCTACTTTTAAGCAAATGTCTTAAATATTACTTGGGCTGGTTTGTATAATATCTTAGGATTGCAAGCTGAAGTAATTTATTAAGTTACTGCAGTTGTCATTTGGCTTTAAATTTTGTAGTATGTGTTCCATAGTTGGTGCGATAAAACAGTGTTAGTATACTTAATTTCAACCATACCACAAATATCCTCATACATAAAATATGCATATATGTCCCAAATATGCAAAAATTGTGTAGAACTCATCAGACCTTTAACTTAGTAACATTTGCAGAAAATTACATAAAGAGGTTGTTTTGTGCCTTGTATACAGGGGTTCTTATGATTGAAAAGCATACACATGTGTGGGACAGAAGGCTGCACCTTATTTACATATTTGTAGTAACATACCATTGCTCTGAGGTATCTTAAGGATACTCATTTGTGCCCAGAAGTATGATTTTTGCATGAAGTTATGGTAATAATTAGAATTAGTTCATTTGTTATTACAATTCTTCCCACAATTCTTGAGAGTTTACTGTCTTAGAAGTTAACGTTCAGTATGTAATCTGTTACGTAAAATGTAATTGTTAATTAAAAACAAACAATAGATGTTGTCAGTAATGCATTTCATTGGATACTGTCAGTTAATTAATTAATTAATAAATTAATAATTACTCTTTTACAAATATGTACCAAATTATGTGTGATCATGATGCACTAATTTTTGTTTATTCAACAATATAACAAATTTGGTACATACTAACTATAAATTTTTTTCTTTTTTTCTGTCTTTTTGCTAAATGTAAGGAAATTATTCTTGAACATTTAGGTCCAGATAAATTAACCTGTGATATACAGAATGCAGGTTTGAAGTTTTTGTTTAAAACTGGCACCATATGTGTGAAAGTGGAGTAACTTTGTGTTTCAGATTGTTACTGTGATTGTGTTGACTACTTGACAGGATTTTCAGATTCTACCTTTCTAAATCAGAAATAGGAAACAAATTAACATATCTGCAATTTTGAGATGCAGAAAAGTGGTTCAGGCTAGTTGAAATGTTAATGGTATTTTTTATTTACTTGATAGGGCTTTCTCGAGCTTCCTATTTGAAATCGAAAGTAAAAGGCAAAGGAGCCTGTCTCCAATTTTGGAGAGCAGAGAAGCGCCTGAGGTGAGTTTTAAAATTATAGTTTTGGTTCTTAACATGTTTGTTCTGGTACAGTTTTTGAACATGTTCTTAAAGGATTATAAGTGAGCATTATAAGGGAAGATACCTACCAACATGTATAGGTTCTGTAAATATGAAGAAAACATTTAACTTCCTGTAATTTTCACATACGTTGTATACAGGAAGGCTTACATTGCTGTGGCTTGAACAGTTCTTGAAGTTGTGATATTTGACGTGCAGTGATTGTGAGCACTGCTTTCTGCTGGAATATGACACAGTGATCTTTGATGATATGTATGAGTGTTGTGGGGTTAACTTAACAGAACCAACTCATTGTCAAACATCCCAGAAGATTGCAATCCTCATATTCATTATACGAGAACCTTCAGTATCATAGACAACAACTGATTTAAGACACAAAAGATTATCACATTGACTACACACACATATATATGTGTATTTGTAAGTCTGAAATTAGTTTGTATTTGACCGTAACTTGTTTGAGATGCCAAGAGCTGTTGTATGATGTTACCGGCCATGTCTCCTTGGTTTTCTACTCCTGAAAGATGTATTTCCTCCCATTTATTCAAATTAACATCCCTTTTAATCATCATTAGACCTGTAATACAAAAATATCAAAACAAAATTATAAACTTTTATGTGGTAAGTCTAATAATCTTTCAAGGGAAGAAGTAGGTAGTCTGTCTAAATTGCATACATTTAGTGTTAATTACAGTATTAGCATTACAATGTGAAATAAATTGTGATGTCATGACAGAGTATGTGCCTGTACTGCATAAACAGCTCATACACTTTGAGTTCATGCTATGAATTTGTTACTGTAATTTGGAATTTTTAAATACTGCTGTAGCCACATTTCATAGTTTTCAGTACCATAGCTTACATAGTTACAAATTACATTTCTAAAATTATAATTTGCTGTTTGTGACTTACGTATTGTATCACTTCCAGGTTTTGGATCCGTCACACCGTAAAAACACAGGGCTTCTACTGGTTTGTCATTGTGCTTGTTTTCTTCAACACAATATGCACTGCAGTGGAACATTATGGCCAGCCTCAGTGGCTTACCAGATTCTTATGTACGTAATTATTATGAACAAAAGTAATATAGACAGAGGATTGTTTATACAGAGTGTTTGTGACTGAGGGTTTCTGGAATGGGGGTTTTTGACTAATGGACCACCATGCCTAAAATCTACCAAAGCACATGACAAAGTTAAACACCTTCAACATGAAGATGTGTTGGGTTCGCGAACAACAGAACAAAGTGCCAGCCCTGGAATTGCTTTGCGCCCAATTTAGCCTCTTTTGTTTAATCATTAGTGCTGTGTTTCTTCAGTCAACAGGTCACTACTTTGAACAGTAAAACAACATTGTTTTATTACTTATATTGGTTGTGTATGTAGACACTACTGAAGTGGCATATCAGGCTGCAACAATGTAATGTAACATCATATTACTTGCTCTGTAATGTTTTTTTGCGTATGTTTCTCAAAGACTTTTATTATTATTCTATTCATTATTTGCACTATAAAATGCAGCATGTGAGTTAGACCTTGATATATTCACATTTCCTCACCATAGGTAGTGGTTTCCATGGTGGCTGGGTTGTGGTACCAAAGTATATTTGATGAGATTAACATACTGCATGGTTACCAGGTCATGGGAGTATGACATCACATCCTGGCTGGCATGTGTGATGTACATGATTACTGGGTTTTGACATAAAAGCATGGAGAATACTTTATGTGTAGTTGTATTGAAGGGATTATTGGGGTTGTAGGTTTGTTGCTTCTGTAATGCCTCATTTATCAGAAGTGGTTGGAATATTTCGTACATCAAAATCCAAGTTGCTAATGAAGAAAGGATCAGTCACAGTGGTCATCGTAATTACATTGTGATGATACATTGCATGCTGAGATTAATGGATCTCAGGTGTTCAAAATGCAATAGTAATTGAGTAACTGTTAGTGCAGTGAGTTACCATATCATCATGAACTGAGATAAGTATGAATCATGAACTAAGATAAGTATGAAAAGTGACTTGGATTAGGGTGTTAATATACCAGCCCATCTTGACATGGATCTGTGGCTGATGAAACCATAAACAAAGATATATGACAGCAGTAGTGATATTTTACAAAGATTTTACTGCAAGATACCTAGAAACCAAAGATGTGTAGCAAACTGGTAATTGCTACAAGGGGTCTACTGGTTCTATCAAAGAATAATGAAGCACAATTAATTTAATTTTAATAAAGACCCAATGAATAAACTTGTGATCATTTCTTAGATATTTAAGTATTTAGTACAACAAGAAGGGAACCAGAACTATAAAGAGATAATCACATATAGTAAGCACTTAGAGTCTATATTAGATGCCTATGACCTGATGGTGATCAAGACGTGTCACAAGTATTAGTAATAAAATATTGTTTTTTCTTGTGTTGACTGAAAGAGCATTTTACTGTATTTGTTATGTCCACTTCACACAGGATGTAGGCATTTGATGATCTGTAGTATGATTCCATCCTTTCACATCTAACAGTTCATGTTACTAGATTGTACTGTTTGCCATATGATCTCAGTAACTGATAGAGCATCATTGGCCCTCTGAAGTGTCATTTACAATGTTGTAAGAATTTATATCTCCATCACCATAAGTATTGCACAGGGCTTTAATCTGACAGACTTTGGTTGACATTAAATGTACTTCAGGTGCTTTAAAAGTTGCTTGACTAGCTGAGAAACTGCTGGCTTCTTAAGGATTTAGCTCTATTAATTTATGATCTCATAGGTTTACTTATGATTTAGTTTCCATCTTCTTATGAAACCAAACATTTCATTTGTGTGGTTACCACCTCTGATCGTATCTGGGAGGAGGATGCAGTTTAAATCATGTCCCAGAAATTAATCTGTACTTTTCCTTAAGTGTTCACAGTGGGTGTTCTGATAGTGTTCTAAAATTCACAAAGACCACACCATACTGTTTCTTTATCAGTTCATTATTCATGTTTGTGTTCATTAGTTGTGGCTAATTGTAGAGAAGGCTGTGGCCACTAACTATGATGGCAGCCAGTCCCTCAGTCTACCAGTCCATATTTACAAACATTCCAACATTCCTCTCAAGTCCTGTAGTTAAAATACCTTTCCTGTCAAATATGTAATCAGCTTCTATATCTCACTTTATTAATTCTGAATCTCTTTTGTCATCTTGTACGCTGCTTTGTTACTAATATTAATAGAATTTTTGTTTGTCTCCATTCTGAAACTTGGCAAATTCATCCATCATACTTCTTTTTTGGTTTGATCAATTTATGATTCAATCATACCATCATACCTGTAAATGGAAAAGTGTCCATAAATAAAGAATCAAGCTGCTTATTATAATGAGAGTAGTTTATTAATATACATACTTCTCTTGCAGATGTAGCGGAGTTTGTGTTCCTTGGCCTTTTCATGTTTGAGATGTTCATCAAGATGTATGCACTGGGGCCACGTATTTATTTTGAATCGTCGTTCAACCGTTTTGACTGTGTTGTGATATGTGGCTCCATCTTTGAAGTGATTTGGACTGAAGTGAAGCAGGCTTCGTTCGGCCTGTCAGTGCTTCGTGCTTTACGCTTGCTCAGGATATTCAAAGTCACAAAGTAAGTTGTGACTTTTCCACCCCCTCTGTCCATTCGCTTGGTTTATTTTCTCTGGTGACCAGCATTATGAGTTGTGTCTGGTGATAAGTGCTTCATATATGTGCCATTATCATCATTGTTCTTTGTAGTAGGTTAATTTCTTTTTTGCTCTTAATGTTATATTAGGTTACTTGCTTCTTTATCCTGTTACATATGTAATTACAAAGGCTTAAATATTCATAAAATTTATTAAAAAGACTAACAAAAGCACTTGGATTTATGAAGTAGTTTTATTACACAGTAATGTAATAAATGTAGTAATAGGCAATAAATTATGTTCATAAATCCATGTACATTTGTTCTTCTTTTTAATAAATTTTATGCATCTAATTGATGCACAGAACATGGAACATATCAAACAGCTTAAATATTTATTGATGGTGCTCAGTTGCATTATATGATCTTGAATGTTTCAGTAATTTAACTGTAACAAATGGTTTGTGCTAGATATGAGGTCTCCACAGCATCATTTTTGATGTATTGGGTCTTCTGGGATGTGACACAGGTCCAGGAATACAGCATCACATACCAGAAGACTTGAATAGCCAATGGGGTGCTTGACCCTTGAAGGTGAAGGCAGTATGTTCCATCAAAATGTGGGGAATCAGTAACCCTGCTACTAAATGTAGCAGCTCAGAAGACTAGACTCTTATACGTCAGGATTGTGGAATCTCACATCTTGCATAATTTATGTGATGCTGACTCTTGAAGTAAATTCACTATGCAAATGGTCTGTTTTAAGAATGACGTATTATGAAATGTATCTGACAGCTCAACTCTGTATGCTTATGAATACTCTAGCCCCTATTTACATAGAATTAAGCTGGAGTGAAACACTTAGTCTTGACACTATAGCTGGAACATATATGAAGGATGTTACATAGGTGAGGTTCTGTAGGTCAGAGAAGTTAAGTGAGATGTCATTACAACATTAAATGTAGCTCTTTGTTCCAATGAAGTATCAGTATTTGTCAGAATCATCCCTCAGCACTTGATGCATTTGTTCCATATTGACAAGACTTCAGAAATTCTATGATGATAGACATCAAGCTCTTGCATTCAGAAACTTTCATACAGAACTCAACTGGACAACTCCACTGCAGCAGATAAATCTGGGATTTTGACTTGCCAGTTTCACTAAAGCACTTCCTCCTCTTGTGCTTTCATCACATCCGTCTTTATATATGCTGGGTCAACTGGTATGACCATCTTGAATATCCATTTATCTTTCTTCATTCAAACACTGTATAATTTTCCGACATACTTCACTCTCATTACCAAATTACTCTATGAAATCCTGTGCAGTATTAAGTGTCCAGGGCCATTACCATTGCACTTCAACATATCCCATGAGTAGCATCTGACAGACTGACTCTTGCACCTTCTGTTGCCTGTTTCACCTGCTACAAGGTATATCTCCTGCTGAAAAATGAAATGTGTGATTGACACAAAAGTTACAGGTTAGAGAATCATACTTATTGAACGTGCCTGGCAGAAAAGGAAACCTCACAGTTTCGTGTTTGTTTTATGTAGGTTAATTCTGATGTTTCAGGGGGATATGTTGCCTCGATCTGCATGGCTACAGGATTAGTTTCCATGGGTACTAAAGTGTATGGGAGGAGGAAGTGGGTGGATGTATGTCCATCATTTGCACTCCCCAGTGATTTCAGAAGACCATTTCTGTGTTTGATAGTCACTAAATAAGAATATGTGGCTCAACACAGCCCAGTGATGAAGGGGAAAGTTATTGGTAAATACCAGTAGCAGCTGTCTTGAAGGGCAGGTCTTCATGCTTGTGCCACCAGAAAACACATTGTGAAATTTGGGTTATGCTTTTTTAAACTTTTATCCTTCTAGGACTTTGTCTTCAGAATGTATGGTTGTCATAGATGAATTCCTTTTATTTTTAATTAAATAAGTATTGTTCACCTTAGACATGGTTGCTTTACTTCTCAGTATTACAATATGCAATAGCTGCATCTACCAAGAAAGAACACCCATCTTAAGAAATTAAAGTATTCATACAGTTGAAAAGAAAATTATCATTTTAATTAGGGATTCAAGTCTAATCTAAAAGCTATGCTATAATACAGTAAAATTGGGATTTAAGCTTTTTGAAGGAACCATTTAAAATGAATGTAAAATCAGAGAAATGAAGATTTATGCAGCTGTTTTGATTAAATGCTCTAAAGTAGTACTGCCTTTCTGGCAACCCACAAAAAAAGATTGTCAGTCAGTAACCATTGAACCTCCTGTTAAGTAAGGGCTGGGGGAGTATTCTGTGGTGGGACTAAAATGACTGCGTTGTGAAGGTGACCGCTTACCTTCATCTAGTGCAGAGGTTAAAAATGTGTGGAGGTTTAACCCCCCCCCCCCTCTTCCATATGAGTAGGATGTCTTCTGTTGGGTCCACATTAGGAGGCAGGAAGCTGACAGGGAAGTTACATTTTTAGATGATGTGTTGGAGGTGTCATTGTTTGCTGTATGAAAGTTAGGTGAAAAATTAGTGATTACAGCATCATCAGTTTTCATTTCAAGTGCAGGGAAAGGACTGGATATTGAATATTATTTTATGGAGTTGGCAGCTCTTATTTTAATTTAGAATAATGATGTAAATCAGTTTTCATATATGTAGTTGAACCAAGTGTAACAGGAATATTACAGGCAGTTGACTGATTGGCTTGTTGGTGTAGTGCATGTTTTTGTCCAATAGGAAGTGGTTTTCATGTAGACCATAAAGTGTTCAGGAGCAGGGAAAGCTCATTTGGTATAGTAACTAGGCTGTGGGCTGGATGAGATTTGATATCCAGCATGGGTGAGAGATTTTTATCTTCACCAAACATCCAGACCAGCTCTGGGGCCCACGTAGCTTTGTATTTCAGTGAGTATCAACTGCTCCTTCCCTTGGGGTAAAGCAGTTTGTGAAGCTGAACACTGACTTCCATGTAGTGTTGAGGTTAAGAATGAGTGGAGCTCTACCTCTGCTCCCCATATATGCCCTCATGGCATGGACAGAAACACCTTTGTCTTTTATGATTGGGTGTACAGTAGGGGAAGAACAATAGGGATTAGTTTTGTCAGAATATGCGACACACATCATCTTGAAGAAGAGCAGTGAAGAATGCAGACTGGGATCTCAGTGAGTGAGAATTCAGAGTGAAAGTGTTTGTGCAGTGAGTGCATGTGATGACTCCTAAGTGCTTTAAAAAGAAGAAGGGATGTCCACACCTTCCCAACTGGATGTTACTGCATCAAAGAAGATTATGTTGTTGTAAGGATAAATGTTAAAGGGAATACCATATCTATGTGGGCATTACTTACAATTTCTATGCCAAGTTTAGCTGCTGGAATAATCATTCTGGGGGTCTTGGTTTTCTGCATATTCATCAGTTTTTTGGTAAATTGGAAATAGCTTATGGAGAACTTTATGTACAACATGTGGGGAGTCAAAACATAAATTATCCTTTTATTTACTAACTGTCATGCACTACATTGTGTTTTTTCAGTCATATATTTTTGCTCCTACACGTTTCAATGATCGTTAACACCATCTTTAGGAATCTTCTCTCCAACTACAGTTCCTTCGTAACACATCAGATGTGCATATGCACTAGCTGCCTGTTAAAGATTGTAGTTTTCTCACAGATACACCACTCTGTGTCATTCATGTTTTTTTGTTGAACATACAACTAGTAAAAATTTAAATATCAGTAGTTAAGATCACAGGTTCACTATTATTTAGCATCATATAATTCTTCATTTGTAAAGGTGCACAGTAGTAAAGCAAGCTGAAAGTTAAAACGCTTAAAAATCACTTGAACCATTGATGCTATAATCTAGGCGCATGTTGAAATGTGTGATGGCATCTATTTTATTATCATCATCGTTGTCTTTTATCTTGGAAAATGTGTAAGGTCCATAGTTGGATGTGGTCACAGCACTCTTTTCTGTGGTTACATAAGCATCAAAACAAAAATGCAGCAGGTATAAGTTCAGATAGTTTTTTCCATCAGTCTTATGTTCATCTCGACCAATAAATTTTGAGGATGGGAAAGAAAAACAACAATGTATGATGTGATCCAATATAATACTAGTGTTTCATCAGTGCCACTGTTTAACATCTAGGTAATACTAATATTGCATAAAAAAGAAAGACAATATTGCATTTCTGTGTGAGGCTAGGTGTTGATGTAGAAATTCCTAATTCTATTGCCAGGTGGTTGGTTGATTAGGTCAGGTAAGAAGGTCGGTTAGACAATCTGTATGTGGGTAGGTAACTAAGTTAGGTAGGTGGGTTGGTAGTTAGGGTCAGTTGGTTTGGTTACTCACATTGTCTTTTGAAAGAAAAAAACAAGCCAACAAGACAGAACTGTTTAATATGGAATAAGAAACCAACTAGATGTCACTTAGTGTTATATTTATTTCTTTCTATTTCTCCTTATAAATTGCTCAACATGTTTCGGGCCACCTTGTGCCCATCTTCAGGAGCCGACGACTTAGTGGTATTTTTTCTCGTGTGGTGTACCACTAAGTCGTCAGCTCCTGAAGATGGACACAAGTTGGCCCGAAACATGTTGAGCAACTTATAAGGAGAAATAGAAAGAAATAAATATAATACTAAGTGACATCTATTTGGTTTCTTATTCCACATTGAACTACTATGCATGGTCAACCACACATCAAAACAGAACTGTTTGTTTTGAATGTGGTAAGGGTCACAATTTGTTAAGGGCTTGTATGTGTAGTTTTGCATTTAAGTCTATTCATAATTGTTGATAAACTATTTAACTGCTTTTTAAATTTTGTGGTTTTGAGTAGATATTTTTTTTAGTTAATTAAGTGTGTAGAAGACTATTTAGTTTTTTTTTTTTTCCGTATGTTGAGTAAAATTTGGGATACTGTGGGAT
>Ga0123357_10014247_pt1 | contig 10368 bp, 4 predicted proteins | sample TergutEmb28metaG_FD_89873 | JGI IMG/M metagenome (GOLD analysis project Ga0123357, IMG submission 89873) | Embiratermes neotenicus P4 segment gut microbial communities from Petit-Saut dam, French Guiana - Emb289 P4 | ecosystem: Host-associated > Arthropoda: Insects > Digestive system > Gut ... | reverse complement strand
AAGTGACTTTGATGTTACGTACAGCTATTAACATTACAGAAACCACATATTCCTGCCAGTTTCAATATGTATTTGATAATCAATAAGTGAGTAACAGCTGTCATAGTTTCAAACTTCTCTGGCCATTATCTCCGTAAACTTTCCACTTTGGACATAGGTGTTTTGGGTTATATCGGTATACTTTAGCATAAGGAACACCCTCCCGAATTCTGGCACATTCCTCCTGGGACATCCTGTATAAGTTCTCTTGTCTTAATTTTGTTGTCTGCATTATTTGCAGTCTAAATACTTTTGGAACCTTGCCCATTGTTCATTGGACAAGAAGAAGTATGACAAGTGTCATTTAAGTGTTCATTAGGTATAAATAATATTTCGCATAAAATATTTGTATGAGGCGAACTTAAAAAAATGGTTTGACATAATAATAAAAAAATATCTCTCAAGCATGTACAGTTGTAAGCTGTGTTGAATAATCAGCCATCGTTCTGTTATGTTGTGGATGTCCGCTTTGTTTCCTTTTTTTTTTGCCATTGTCTACCACAGTAACCTATACAGATGTCATGTGCAGTACCAACGAACCGCAGTTCGTGTCCATTGAATAGAAGTCGAGTCTGAATGATCAGAGCTGCAATGGCAGTTTCTCATTTCCGCTCAAAATCCGCTCTTAGTGTGACAGTTATGTACAGGAATTCCGTACAAAACACATGGGCCTAACTTGGCATTATCTTGTTGAGTCAGGCTTTCATGTCCTAAGGAAGAATTATTCATTATTTTTGGACTATATGAGAGCAATTATTAAGAAAATGTTATGATATTAACATCGTAGGAGACGGAATAGAAAAATATTTACAAATCTCTAATAAAATGAAAAATTTTTCGAAGCGAAATAAGATTAAAGGACGCCCTTGAAGTGGCTCTGTGCGGCTTGATCCTAAGAGAGGAAAGAGTAATTTGAAATAATGTGAAATTATGTGAAATGCCAATTTGATGCAACAAGGTCATTTTATTGACGTATTCTCAGCTCGACATGTTTCGGGTACATACGCCCGTCATCAGGATCTATTAGATATTGAGTTGCAGCATATGGTTTTCTGCACAGAGTTTGTGGATGGGTGGTGGTCTTGAGAACCGCTGCATGGGTCGTGTGTACGGTGCGGATGGTGCACCACCACACATCCAAAAACTCGGTGCAGAAAACCACAAGCTGCAACTCAACGTCTAATGCTCCTGATGATGGACGTATGTACCCGAAACATGTCGAGCTGAGAATACATCAATAAAATAACCTAGTTGCATCAAGTTGGCATTTCACATTATTTAATGAGAAAGATGCACAGTCAAACTACCCTCAAGTAATTTTAAATTGGTTTCACAATACGTAATTTCCCATAGTTCGAATGTATCTATTAATACAGCGAAAAATTATTTTTTGGCCTGCCAAAACTGTTACATTGCTTGTGCTGTACGAGGAATACTATTCCGAGCCAAAGAGCTGGGTGCAGCCTGGAATGACATGTGTGGTCGTTCTCACGGCATGCGAGTTAAATGAGACATCTTAAGCATTTCTTCGTTGAACACTAATGCCATACATAGGGCATTTCCGTTTGTCTGCGAAAAAGTAGTGATGTGTGGATCAAACGTGGAATGTTACGGAGGAAAGGAAGAAAGCTCTAATTAAAGAAGGCTAACGATCATGAAACTGCATTTCTGTTAATATTTTTAACAATTTTATTACCGTCAAGATTTTGTATTTCTTTGTAATACCAGAGAAGTCTTCTAAAAAATTGTCCCATTCTGAAAAAAAAACACAAAATCGCACCACATTTGCAATGTTTTTATTATTATTATCTTTTCTTACTTTTCCCAGAAACTCCGTCATTTTCTTTATCCAACTCACCGCTTCAATCTTGTTTTTTCCTCTCTTTGCCTCCAGGAAGTACATTTTACACAGGCTTTACTATCTTAAAGGAATTGCTTATACTATAAATTTTATCGTATATACATTTAAACATACAAATTATTTTCGCTTTAAACTTATATCATACTGTATGTTATTTCAAAGCAGTGTTTTCCTTCATGCAATGTTATGTGCTCCCTGTGTTCTAGAGGTTGTAGAGTAGGTTTCACCTTTTTTTATAGGCCACGCAGACCCTTAGAATGAGTAGAGGTATAGCTCTGCTCTTTCTAGGACCTCGGCTCTAGATAGGGTCTAGGGGTCAGCCTCGCGCCCCGGCCGCCTCTACCCCCAGAAAAGACCCGCTACTCATTGCAGAGGAGGCTGGGTGGGCCCCAGGGCCGGTCTGGACGGGCGGGAAAATTCTCGTCCCCACCGGGATTCGATCCCGGACCGTCCATCCCGTAGTCAGTCGCTATATCGACTGAGCTACCCGGCCCACTCTAGAGGTTATGCTTATGCAAAATAAGCCTAATGACATACTTTAAGTAAAGACGCGTCACTTTTCTCAGCTTCTGTCTTTGATGGTTAGGTCTTAGATTCCAAAACTGCTCTCCCCACGAATACATATTTTTGTTAATAGTTTTATTTTGTTGTTCGTTCGTAGAAGACTGTGATTTTGCCAGATGGTATGCATTCCAGTCACTGTTATATTCAGAATGTACTAGGCCCTTGCATCTGTCTGTTTCATTCAGTCATCTGTCTTTAGAACGCTCTTAATGTATTTGAAATTGTACTAATTTTAGGCATTGTTAAAGTGCGGTTTCAGACGCATTCGTTTTCCTGCAAGGCTCCTGTTAAAGCCTGTACTCCCATCTATATATAGAAAAGAATTCGAGAACCTATGAACGGATGTCCATGAAATCCCGTAACGGAAGACCAAAAATCTGTCTTTTTTATAATTTTGTATAATAAGGGACCAAATAATCTGGCACTTCACATAGATGCACGTATTGATGCTGTAAGTAGCTGAAAGTTTTGCACAGCGAGAAGATGCTTGGAGCAAAGGTTCAGTAACCTTTTTGCGCAGGTCCCTATGATTATATAGTGCTAATTTGCAATGATTTATGGTGCTAAAAAGTAGAGAGGGGAAAGGGACTGTATTTCGAAAATTCCTGTATACTCCACTGCCGTCATATTTTTTTTTTTTGTCTATATGGTAATTACAGAACACTCAGATGGAGCTGCAGAGGGAAGTAATGTAGATATGTCTGGAAGACTTGTTTATATAAATAACGGTTCTAACTTTATCCGTACTGCAACAGAACTATTTTCATATCCGAGATGGCGATCCTGTGTAATCTGAAGGTAAAGCGTAACACATCGCTGCTTGCAACCCTCACAGACTTACACAGAAAATGATATGGTAGATGGAGTGGGGTTTAGGATTTATTTATTGAAGTAAAAAGGGGTAGTGAGAGGAGGGGTTGAATAAAAAGGAAAAGAATTTCAGGAAATTGGAGTGTAGACCTCGCTCAGTGTATTAGTTATATGACATTCGTCGGGCAGTGACTGTCTGTACAAATTCCATCACATCTGAGAGCGAAGGATGATTATGTGTCACAGCGAAGTTTCTTATGACCATACTTTCTTCTTACTGGTGGGACACTGAACTTTACTTCGCTTTCTTTTTAACGAGTTCAACAAATTGCTGAGCGCTAAAATGTCCGTACAGAGCAAAATCTCTCTTTGGAAAGAGAGAAATGGTACATGATTCTAAGCGAAGAAGTTCTGACATTAGTCTCAATACAAGTACCTATAGCAGGTTTACGCCTCCATGTTACAAGTAAACTAATTGTGGGAAGGTAGATAATTAACAAACTGATTAACGGAAGAAGAAAGTAGTTAATGTAGAATTTAGGTAACTGAAAATTTAGTGTACGAGTATAAATAATTAACTAAGCAACCAAAAAGAAATCATCATGATACTGGAAAAGAGAAAATATGTAATGTATGTGTTCACAAATTAACTCCTCAGATGATATTATCAACGTGGCAAAATCAAGAAATATAAGAGAGGAGAGACATTCAGCACGCATTACAAATATCGTAACAGCATAAATACTCTAGGCCGGGATCTTGGAGGGGAGAGAGAACTTAGAAGACATGGACACAGATGGGAGTATAATATTAAATATGTTCTAAAATAAGTAGACCTACTGATGTAGAATGGGTTCTTCTGGGTAATGATATGTTCCAGATGGCGGACTGCACTGATTACATCAATAAACCTTTGAGGTTTAATGAAATTCACGAAATTTATTGACTGTTTGAAGGACTATTGAATGTCCAAGAAAGGATCTGCCGCTACGGTAAATATCCACGAAAATAAATCTATGTAAAAATTGTTCCCTCTACTTTCCAGTCGTGTAATTAAAGCATGGAACTGTTGTCAGTTGCCTGTTGGCCTCAGTTACTTGTTCTTCTTCTCGCTGCAGTGGCAGAATTCTTCTGTAATTTTCAAAGGACTGTATTTACATGAACGTGAAGACTTCTTTCCACCACTCTGCAACTTATAGACGTCTTTCTTTACTTTTATCCTCATAAAACTTTCTTTCACTCACACGACGAAAGCAAATTCTCCTTGATAGATCTTTCTTTTATCATCGATTGAAAGATAGGCGAAGCATTAAAATAGAGATGGCCATGATCCAATATTCACATACAGAGAAACAAGTGGGTAATACCACAAAGGGAAACGCTGGTATAATAATGGCCAATCACTGATATTTTAAAGGGAAAGGAAGTGGAGAAATTGGATATTGTGAAAAGAAAGAATAATAATAATAATGAGAGGTAAATGTAGGCATAATCAGAAACGTCAGAGGGTAGAGAGCAAAGGTAGAGTGATGGGAAGGAATTCAAAGGGACGGATCCTTGATTTTTAAATAAAATATTTATTAAGAAAGGACTTTAAAACTCATTATCAAAGCATAGCTGACTCTATTATAGAGAATCGTTTTTGAGAAGTCAATAGATATTCAAATAATGGAAAAAAATTCCCTTTTTTACACAACCCCAGTTTTTCATAATCGCGATGACAAGAATCTTCCATTGTTCACATTTCGAATTACTTCAATCCTGTTTACATCTTCATAGGCAGTGTCTCTAAAACCGTTTAATATCGCTGTCGTCTGTGCCTGTTAATTCCAAACGGAGTCCTTTCTAGTGGTCTTCTAACAAATATTTATACTCGTTTGTTTCTCTCTTATCATAATTCTTGATATTGTGACCATACCTGTTGAAAATAAGTGGGATATAACAAAAATTAAAATTAAAATTCCCCGACATTCACCATACTTTCGTAAGTCCAATTTTTGTCTATACGCAATATAGATTCAGTCATTTAGAACCCACTTTAAGTGGCTGTTACAGCCCCAGCCATAATACAGTATATAGGGCTACAACTCTTATTTCCACACATCATTATCTTTATAGAGATTAGGTGGCTTAAAAAGATAAATCTTATTAGAATATAAGTCGAGTAGCAGGTGTTGTGAATTATTGATTGGCTTTCTTGCTTTCGTACAGTCGCATGCTCGGACATCACCTTCAAGTGAACCACGACTGCCCTTAACGCTGCACGAGTGGGTCTGCTCTTAAGCGCCCTATACAATCACAGTTAAACTGAGCGATTTTACTGTGTGACTTCATACCTGACAGAAAAGATGAGTAAACTGCGCAGTTTTGACAGGCAATAGCGCAGGCCTCAGAACTGTCTTTCCAGTCGTCTTTCACACTGAGAACTGCGCAGTTAACTCAAGGAATCCCACAGTTTCCTCCGTTTGCCTGCCGATACCACTATGGCATAATCTCAAGGCACATCCGTTTCTAGCAATTCATTCAGCAGATGAGCGTCGCATGATATATATATACCACTACTTACTCCACATTTTACGCTTTCTTTTCTTTTTTCGGACAACATTATGGCCGATATGGCTAGCAAACAGCAAACAACAGCCTTGTTTTTATCCACCATAGTCACGCGCACAAGAAGACACACAGATCTGACAAAAAAACTGACAATCCTGATGGGAAACCTGTGCTGTGCCAGAGATCTTTCAGTTCAGTTTTTCGTGTAGTTTTTTTTACACAGTTAAACTACACAGTTTAACTTACAGTGTTTGGGGCCCTTTACCCTCAGGTACTAAGTACAGAGTACTTGTGTCACAACGTTTTTATTAACTCTTGATTTACTACATTAAGAATTATTTCCTTTCTCTCTGAATCAGGTATTCTATTTAGTACCGTGTTTTAAAGATATTTATATTGTTTATACCAAGTAAATATATGCTAGATTTAACATAAAACAGTAAGTTGTGAAAGACGTTCTTCGTGTCTTCAGCCCCGTGATTGCTTATTCTGCTTAGGCAGACTCAAAGAAAAAGTCTCTAATTATGAATTGTTCTTACACACTTATGAGCATAAATTAACATAGCGTACATTCTCACTATCTTAAAAATGCAATATGTAACTCCACAGTTGCCTACCTTTTCAAGTTTTGTATCTTAAACCAATAAAATAATCGCATTCATATTCCGTGTAGGTTCGCAATATCCGCTTAGACCTAATTTCACAAGCCTCCTCACTACTTTTAATATATTTTGGTAGCGTACCGAAAAGTAAATGTCAGTTTTGTTTGGACTTCAGAATACTACGTTATGTTCTGTAAAAATCTGAACAGAATTGCTGTTCTTAAAAATAATTTTCTGCATATTTCGTGTACCAATTCCGCAGCTGACGTTTCAACTGTTCTATTACTAAAAGACAACAAAACACTTTCTAGTTTCAGTCAAACACAACAATACATTATTTTATTTTATCTTTATGACGACATGTTTCTGTCACTTAACCATCATCAGGCCATATTTACAAAACTTAGAATAAGGTATATTCTGTGCAAATAACATTCGTGTAATATGGGATCCCATAAGACTTGCAAATATATTAAAATACAGGATGATTAAAAAAGATGGACTCAATTGAAAAGTAAACGGCATCTCAACACACGCCCGACAGTTGGTTGCGGTATTCCAAGTTCTCTGTTCGCTCTACGGGTTAATGTACGTGGGCTACGCTCAAAAATCTCTTGAATTCGTCTCACGTTCTCCTCTGATACACGCAAAAATCTTGTGCTGCATAGTAGCCATTTTGTTCTCAACTGACGCTGCTGCACGGCTATGCATTAGATGAGGACTCTAGCGGTGGTATTTGAAAGATTAAGATTTTTTTTCAAATTTCTTGTAGATCATTCACATATCGTATTCAATTGAGGGAATATAGAAGAACAAAATTGAGTCCATCTTTTTTAATCACTCTGTAAATTAAAACGGTGTAAGATGAACGGTACATGAATAAATCACAGGAAAATAAAATTCTTCTTACACCGTTTTTAACATATTTTAATACATTTGTAAGTCTTATGGGATCCCATATTACATTTGTGATATTTGAACTGCATGTACCTTATTCTAAGTTTTGTAAAGATGGCCTGATGATGGGTAAGTGAACAAAACATGTCGTCATCAAGATTAAATAAAATAATATATTGTTGTATTTCACTGAAACCAGAAAATATTTTGTTGTCTTTTCGTTTAATAAACACAATGGACGAGTCCTCTAAAATAGTACTATTACTGTTAGCAGAAGGTATGTCACAGGGGAATTAGTTTCGGTGATAGTATAGTTATGTTAAATTTTGTGCAGTTAAGTCATTTGGTTCAGCAGTTTCCAGGTAAAATCAGTTAATAAAGACATGCATATAAACACATGTACTCACCCGCTCTGATGAAAGTGATGTAAACAGCATAAATAAATATTAGGTAAGATTTTTAATTTCTTACAGCGGTGTTGATGAAGATTCGATTCTTCGAGAATAAGGCGCCGTTTCAAATAGTAAATATTTGCCGGCGTCCTTACTGTCTCCAATTTCAGGTTGTAAACAGTTTCCTTGAATTGTTTAGATCCTAAAGGTAGAAGGAGCAGGATCGTCCGAGAAGTCAGTAAAAATTTAAGTATTGTGTGATATGACGGCGTCATGTCACACAATACTTACCTAAACTTCAGCTAAATATTGCCGTAGGAGTAATATGAAATGAATTACTGTTCACACGAAACTTCATGAAAATACAATATTTCAATTTATGCTAACTTCTAGATAGATACAGATATGGATATTAAATATCATAATCCCATTTTGTCTTAGAAGTAAGGAGAGCAGATTAGCACTAAGAGCAAAAATGCACAGAATGCAGTTGTCGAAGTCATTTTCCAGTTGTTTGTACACAAATGATAATGTCTGATTTGTTACGTCTCAGGGCAGCCACACGGCACACAGAAGTGTTGTGTGGAATTGTACAAATGCAGTACATTTTCACTCCAGACTTCTGTCTTATCGGTTAGTTCCTGTGCAAAGCTGAAACACTTGTAGGAGACACAGTAGTAGTGTGTCATCTAGCGGATTTCCTCTTCATCCCCGCTCAGCTGCCGGAAGACGTCAGTCCACCGAGTACGGAACATGGCTTCTTAAGACACCTTCTTTGTGTTACCAACATCATAGAGCTGGAAAGCACCACCTTTTCTTTAAGCCGTGGAGAAATATATGTCATTTAGAGCAGGCGTATTTTCTGCAGGTGCAACCACCTGAAATCTTTATGCTATTGGTACGCTTACACTCAACACATGGCACGCTTACGGTCAGGGATTTGTGCAGACAGTGCGTATTGAACGCTCTGGCCTCTGGGATGCAGGTGATTTTGCTTTAAGCATGTACAAAATCTTAACCAATAAAGGTGTGACGGTTATTTCGATTACTTTGGGTCAAATATACTTTAGAAGAATACTCTCATCAATTGAGGGCCGCGGTACCTGAACATGACCGTTGGCACAAACATGCATTGAAACGCAGAGAATGGATATTGTCCCCTAACCGTGAGCTGACCAAGAGTATTCACTTGTGTAAATCGAGCTTCATTATAATCCGGACTTGCAAACCAACATATCTTTCCATCGTCTGTCATGGTTTTCATATTTCGAAGCAGGCGAACACTGGTATAATAATTTCAAGTAAACTAGGACAGTCCCCTTCCAGATTCTTACCTATTCATTATTTCTGAGCGTCAGAAATCATTAGATGCTAATCAGCTTATAAGTGTACAATTAACCGCTTCGAAAAAAGTGCTAAGAATAATACCACTAATAGTTTTAATTATTATTTTGTGTTTTCCATTCAGGATAATTAGGCGGGTTATTAGATAATATACTGCACAGCCTGAGTTAATCTCTTCCGTGATTTTAGCAAATACGTCATGAAAATGTGCGCAATTCTTTCTTTTATACAAAGTTTGTTTGAAATTGTTAAATGACGGTACAAGATATTAATATCCATCATTCACAACACACTTCTGGGTAAATGACCAACTTGATGCACAGTTACGTTATATAAAACGTTTATTATTATAATCTTCTACATGTTTCGAGCAACACTGTGCTCATCATCAGGAGGTCGAATTGTATTAATACAGCATCTGGTAAAGTATTCTCTGTAAGTGACCGTCCGGTGTGCAGGTTGAGAAGGAACTGGTTGGGTTGGGTAGGAGTGTTGCCGACAGGAATACCATAGCAGATGCTGTATTAATACAATTCGACTTCCTGATGATGAGAACAGTGTTGCTCGAAACATGTAGAGGATTATGATGATAAACGTTTTATATAACGTAATTGTGCATCAAGTTGGTCATTTACCCAGAGTTTTACCAGGATGCACGGTCAGCAAAACATAAAAAACACAACACACTTGTTTTTATCTATATTATACTATTTATATGTACAATATATATACAGAGAGAGAGAGAGGGAGAGAGTGAGAGGGAGAGAGAGAGAGAACACAATGACCATCGTCAAGAATCACAATAAAAGTAAACAATGAAAATTAATTTGCAGTTATATAAGCAATAACCCATGTGAAGAATAAGACGTCATTCCTTCATAAATAGTGTCAGTTTTGATAGCGTCGTGAATTTTCTCACAATAAATAACTTGAAGTATCTGTGGTTACGCGGAAGCCCCATAATTATGTTTAATTTATACTTAACAATTAAAAATTAAGAATTAAAAATTGATGACAGTGCTCCTTTTCAAATTAAACTTTCTCAACATATTTCTAATAGACCTGTGTTTTCAATGAGAGTAATTGTATTGCTTTCCTTGCTGTAGGTTATGTGACTGGGAAGACCTAGGCGTAGATGGGTGGATAATATTAGGATGGATCTTCAGGAGGTGGGATGTGGGTGTATGGACTGGATTGGGCTGGCCCAGGATAGAGACAGGTGGCGGACGCTTGTGAGTGCGGTAATGAACCTTCGAGTTCCGTGAAATGCGGGGAATTTCTTGACTAGCTGCAAACCAGTTAGCTT
>Ga0123357_10014246_pt1 | contig 10368 bp, 10 predicted proteins | sample TergutEmb28metaG_FD_89873 | JGI IMG/M metagenome (GOLD analysis project Ga0123357, IMG submission 89873) | Embiratermes neotenicus P4 segment gut microbial communities from Petit-Saut dam, French Guiana - Emb289 P4 | ecosystem: Host-associated > Arthropoda: Insects > Digestive system > Gut ... | reverse complement strand
GTTTAAAGGCCCAGAAAAATTATTAACAGGATTACCTTCGTAGTAAAGCACAAATAGCGTTTCCCAATTAATGTTATCAATTCTGATTAGCCTGTCGTCACTGCCTAATATGGAATATTCCTCTATTTTTACTTTGGCATTGTTTTTTATACCTTTGGCTGTTCTAATTGCATTCATAATATCTGAAATATTAATTTGAGACTCCACCCGAATCTCCAAAGAATCAATCATATCCTTTTTTATATCATCGAAGTCTCCATTAGCATTATCCGAAAACATTACTCTGTCACATGCGCTTACGGTATAGCTATTTTCAAAGAACTCTGAATAGGCAGCTTCATTTTTGGCTGATCCTACCTCAAAAAATTCTCCATTGCCATCATATTTCATAAATCTAGTTAAATCAAGTAGCCGTACAGCAGCGCTAAATGTTCTTGCCTTCGTTATTATGATGAGATCAGAAACATCCGTGGTATAATATACCCATGGACAGGCATCAAATTTTTGCTCGCGTGCATATTTCCTTAACATTATTTCAAGGTTTTTTCGCAGTGATATTATGCCTTTTTCCTTGATTATACTTCTCGCCGTCAGAAATGTTACGAATATAAATGGATACCATCCATTGGAAGGCAGACTCAAATTCTCTTTTGATATTTTGTTTTCATCAATAGATTTCATAGCCTCGACAGATTTAGCTTCTTCAAAGTGGTCGTTGCCAGGATAAAGAATATACACTGTTTCCGCCGTAATATTAGATGTTTTTTCGATAGGATCCTTGCGTATTTCTGTTGCCTCATATTCGCGAAGGGTCGAATAATCAGCAAGTTCCTCAATGCTGTTATACCAGATATCCTTGAGGTCTTTTCTTTCTGGGTTAAGCAGGTTATCGCTAATGTCTAACCCATCGTGATACCCAAATGTAAAATATTGAGACTTTGTCTGACCCGTCCACATATTCACATTTTTGTTCATAAGTGTAATGCCTCGAATTGTAAACGGCCGATCAGTTTCGTTGCTTGTTACATTTTGCTCCAATTTTTTTAACCTCCTAACTATCCTTGTTTGCTTACACGCGTCGCTCATTGCTTCCAAGAAGCCAGTCTATTTTATCTTTTTCAAGAATTATTATCTTATTTTGCTCGTCAATTATTTTATCCATTTGCCTGTCAATTACCTTGTCTGCCCTGCCAATTATTTTGAGCTGGGCTCTGAGATTACTTCCATCAGAAAATTCTAACATCCTAGGGTTTCCGTCCACTCGTCTAAAGTTGCCATTTTGATTCTGGCAAACAAATGGTTTTAGTATATTATAACGGGACGGCAACAGCCTATTTTCAAAATCTTCCTTAAGAGGGAGCATACTTAAGAAAGACTCAGTACTTGAACTAAGCTCGCCGCCCTTTCTCATATATGATAAAACATACAAGCACTCTAAGGAGGCAAGTTTCTGTTGTTCGGAAGATTCGATTTTCTCAGTTATCTTTTCCCAAAAAGAGAGATGTAGGTCTTTATATCTAAAGTCATAAATTGAGTTGTCTATTCTAAAACTGTGATAAATATAAAGATGCGCAAACCCAAGTAGCAACCCTTCAATAACAGCAAAACAGGAATTTATATTATTTTTATCGAGTTCGTCGAATAATTCTTTTACTACATCAAAAATTTTAAAGGGATGTTCTGGGCCTACCTGCCCTTCTGCGCAGTTTGCTCGAATATTTTCAAACATATGTTTAAATAGAGTGTACGAAACTAAAAATGAATTCATATCATCATCAAATTTAACAACCACATCTTTAATATAATCTGTCGCAAGCCTTCGCGCGGTATTCATTTGTTTTGGATTGGCTGCCATGCATCCAAGATTGTTTAGGTTATTTTCTTTTTCTTTTAATGAATACTTTTTAAATTTATTAATTCTTTTAACCGCACATTTTATAAATTTGTATTTTCTTATATAATCTGTTAAGGGTCCTAGTACGGTTCTCATTTGTTTTAACTTGGTCATAATGCACCCATTCTTATAATTGGGTAAGTCATAATAAAACATCCGGCTTGGTATTTTAGCCATAAACACTATTTCTATGCAAGTTAAAATTACAAACAACCCAAATGAAACCCAACCTGAAACCCAAACACATGTTAAGTTAATAGGGACTCCGATTTTATTTGCAATATCCTCCAATTCAGATGCAGTTATTGGAGAAAGTGTAACTGTTTGAGTAGATGTAAAATTAAGGTCACTTACTCTCTGGTTAATAAAAATATCACTTGCTTTATTCACTACCGCCAATTGTGATTGAAAACATGCCAACAGACCAAAAGCCACCACTACAACGAAAAGAAATGCAACAATCCAGCGTTTTGGAAATTTTACGCCAAACTCATCTCTGATTTTTCGGCTCATAAAGTATGTAAAAATTGCACCAAGTGTTATTGGGAAGTATATTAGTAATGCACTGATAAAATCAAAATATTTGAGCATAATTATGCTTCACTCTCCGCTTTACATTATATTAATCTCAACGCGCTTTCGATATTATCAAGTAAGATTTGACTATTTTTGCACAAATAAGCACATAAAAAGCGCAATACCAAAACGATAGTGCCTTTTCGTTTAATTAATTGCGCTTAATCAATATCTTATTTTATGCGTTTCAATCACTATATGCCGAAGTTTTCACGATACAGCGGATTCCAATATAAAACATCTTGAATTCCATCCAGAAATTCTCGAGCCATGACAACACTTAGCAAATCATCAAAAAAACCTACTGTATTATCATTTAGAGAATAACCGCCATCAAAAATGTGGCCTACTTCTAGAAAACCTTCCTCATGTGAAGGTTGTAAGAATAGATCCAACTTAACCTTATCCTCATTGTTCTGTACGTGGTTGCACAGGCGAATTTTAGTCCAATCTTGGCTACGGTATATTCCCATTACAGCCCCGTCTCCATTTCACACAAAAAATTATTCGTTCATCTCACACACGCGGCCGTGTGTATCGGGTTTCAGGCAAAACACTTCACTTTTATGCCGATTCATTTTGATTGTATGCTGTTTTTCCTTTGAAACGCAGAACAGGCGTACTTTGTATAACTTTTCATTATCTCAAACTGTTACAAATTGTATCAATCTGAAGACATCTCATTGTATCATACGGAGCTTGACCTTGCAAGTGTTTTTTAATCAAGCAGAGCTGAAGCATAAAAGCATAAAAGCATTTGCTGCACACAATTAGCAAGCGACAAAGGTATCACACGGCGTCGCCTCGCCCCGTGTTGTTTTCGTTGCCGGATATATCAAGGTAAGGAACAGTATTTGCTTGAGTTTTGTGGTCTCGGTTGATTTATTATCTTCAATCTGAAGTGTCAGTTCACTGTTTTTCCAGAACGATGAGGTGAAATTGATGATAATACGGTTTTGAAGCTAATCCTGTGGGTGGTCTATCCGGGCAGGTACTACAGTAGTGTCATAATAATCAGCCATTTCGCTGTAGCTTCTGTTGAGAATCGTGTTATACCAAGTGTTTTTATCAATACCAGTCTTAAGGATATCGGGGACTATGAGCCTTGTGACGCCGCCGAAGTAGCTGTACATATACACATGACAAGCGATCCAAGTTTCTGACTTCATATCAAAACAAGGTTCTACATACTCATACCAACTGCATGGAAGGACGGATACAAACAGATACGCTTCTATGCTTTCGCCGGTGACCGGGTCGTAAATGTAAAGGACTGTCCCAGCCCAATCAACCATGATGGCGTTGCCCGGTTTATGCTTGATGCGCATGGTCGCCTTTGTCAGTCTTGCCCATTTGCGGTATTTGTCGCAAAACTGGGTGGACATGTAGGGCGTTGAACCTTCCGAATAGCAGGATTCGCAATATTCGCTCCACAGCAGAGCAAGGGTCACATTGTCTTTTGCAAGCTCATTGTGAATGTACTGATAGTCAGGCTCCTTCCTTTCCAAACGGCTTGCGCGTTCCGGATAAAACAGGGATTGCAATGCTTGGTCTGTCAGTGCTGGGTCAAGCGGCCAAGCCAAGTTGTACCCATCAGCGAGTGATAATATCTCACTGATTGTGTTCCTCGAACTTCGGACGCTGGCGGCGATTTGCCGCTGGGTGTATCCAAGGTTACTCAACCTTAGGATTTCCCGATAGTTAACCATTCTTTTGGCCTTCATAATGATACATAGTCGTACTTTCTGTGCGTCGGAATCATTATAGTGGAAACCAGACTGTATGATATTCTTTATTGGAGATGAACTCGACTAAGTGGCTCTGTCTCCGTGTCGGTGGCTCTATTTTACCGTGCAGACGGCTCTATCCGAACGGAATCTCCACATTGCAATAAGCAAAGGACTTTTCTTTTTTTTGGGCAGACTTGTGTTTGAAACCGCGCCATATTTCGTAATACGTCACTGGCGAAATCACAAACGAATACCCTGCCGTCAATGCTGCCCTTAGCCTCAATACTACTTGTGCGTTGCCTTGGATAAAGTATGATACAATATTTGCATCCAACACATATGTCATGATCCCGCCTCGCGTAACCGGATCGGTTCTACCGGTGGCATCGGTTCCTCAGATGCGGCGCGGATCAAGGTTACAAGGCTGTCAAAATCATTTAGGCGCGTATCGGTATTGCTTGTTGTTTTGAATTTTAGGAATAACACATATTGTAATACATCGTTAATTGAGTCCGGCGGTAATGTGTCGAGTTCTTTTATAAGTGCCTGCTTACTGGACATTGCTGACCTCCTCATTCCTGTTTGACCGTACCTATGGGCAACATGGTTGTGTATATGGGAATCATTACTGCTCATACACTACCACCAAGTCACTTTCGATTCTTTGCTTGAAGCTTAATAGCCCCGCGTCTTTCGATATGCCTGATATAGTCAATAAATCAATACCTTTATCAAACTTCTCCTGTAAATCTCCAAGCATACCGGCGAATTGTAAGCCTCGAAGCCTTCCTTTATCTATGACAAAATCAATATCGCTGTTGCCATTTGCTTCCCCTCTGGCATATGATCCAAAGAGGAAAACACGATCAACATCATATTTTACCGCTATGGGGGTTATTATGCGCCTGATTTCTTCCAGGCTATAAATCACATCGCTCATATTTCATCACCGTTGGGCAATGTGGCCCAATCAAGGTCGTCAGAGCTTACATCCGTGCTATTCTCTATAATTATTCTAGCCTGCTGTCCTTCGTTTGTCAATGGCAATTATGCTTTAAAACCCTGTAATTGCAATAACTCGTTACTGTTAGTGCATGCCGGGGCGCAGCATTCATCGCCGGTGTCCCCCGCCCCGCCAGAAGGCACTCGCACGCGCCGATGCCTACCTCGAATAGCGACATGCCCTGGGTATATTGCGCTATCCGGGATAAGACTGTGGAATAGTAGCTGAAGAACGCCGTGTTTGGCGAGCGCGGGCTGTCGTTATATATAAACAGCTTTTCGGGGAAATACCGCGCAAACATATGGTGGCACGGCTCGCAGTACATTCACAGGCGCACCGGGTTAAATAAACTGTTATATCCCGCCGCTTCAGCAAGCGGGTAACACCATTTTGACTGCAGATCCGAGCTGCCGCAGAGCGGGCAGGCAGCCAATTCCTGTTCAGCCTTTTTGCATGAATCGGTATTGCTTGTTATTTTGAATTTGAATTTTAGGAATGACACATATTGTAATACATCGGCGCCCATTTGTGCAAAGTGATACCATTCAAGCGCATCAGGATCTTGCATACAGAACTACCCCTTCCTCCGCAATCGTGCGCTCCAGCGTCAATTGCTTGGATCTCCGCTCAAATGTTTCCACCGTACCTGCCAATACGTCCATTGGCTTTCTTTATATCAGCCATATCGGTATGATCAAATTCTCGCTGTTGAACGCCGACAGCTTATCCGTCGTACACAGCACCGCCCCTGTTCCGCGGATCAGCGGAGCTTTCTCGATCACCTTAAATACGCGCGTGAGCTGTGACGCCGGTGTCGCGGTTTTCTTGATCTCGACCGGATACAGCTTCCCGTTGCCCTCCATTATGACGTCGATCTCCTTTGTATCCTTATCGCGGTAATAATAAATGTATGGCTCGACACCACAGTTGTGATAGCTTTTCATGATCTCCGACACGGCGTAGTTTTCTAAAATCGCGCCGCTCATCGCGCCGTTCATGAGCGTTTCGCTGTCGCTCCATTTTGTCAGATAGGCGACAAGCCCGGTATCGTGAAAATACAGTTTTGGTTTGGAAATCGTACGCTTCAAAACATTGTTTGAATACGGATGCAGATAAAAAATAATCCCCATCGTTTCAAGAATGCCGAGCCATTCTTTCGCTTTCATCTGGTCGATCCCGGCGGCGTCCGCGATCGTTTTATAATTTACCATCTGTCCGGCGAGCGCGGCGGCGGCGGTGATAAAATTCATGAATTGCAGCGAGTCGATCGTTCCCGATAGCTCTTTTATATCGCGGTCAATATATGTGCTGACGTAGCTGCTGTACACCGCTCTATGGTCTGTATATTGGCCGCTGGCCAGAGCAGGCATACCGCCGCTCATAATACGTCTGTAAAGCTCCGGCGTGTCAATCGTTTTGACTTCTTTTGCCCTGATCGTGAGCTTATCAATGTCCAACGCAAACGGTTCGGTCTGATAGCCGCAAATCTCCGCCTGCGACATCGATGACATATTAAGCAGGCACACGCGCCCGGCGAGGGACTCCTGCACGCCCTTCATCAGCTTAAACACCTGCGATCCCGTGAGCCAGAAGTCTCCGGGATTGCGGGTTTTGTCAATGTATATTTTGATAGCCGGGAAGAGCTCCGGCGCGTATTGTACCTCATCTATGAAAACGGGCGGCTTATGGATCTGGAAAAACAGCTTGGGGTCATTCTTTGCCATCTCGCGGTCGGTCAGGTCGTCGAGCGTAATGTATTCGCGCCCACGGTCTTCTTCCCGCATCAGTTGTTCGAGCATAGTGGTCTTGCCGACCTGTCTGGGGCCGGTTACTAAAACAGCGGGGAACTCTGCGGCCAACCGCTTAAAGGTCGTCTCCATTGCTCTTTGGATGTAGTTCATCGCGCTTACCATCTTTCGGCTAAAATATAGTATGTTTATATTTTAGCCGAATTTTATGAAAATGTCAACGCCTTAATAATTTATTCATCAAACCTTTGGCGGTACTCCATACTGTCGGCCAGTATGTCCTCCATTGTCACGTCCAGCGCCTTTGCCAACCGATGCAGCGTCTCGCCGGTGCAGTTCTTGATTTTCGTCGTCACATAAACTGCTGGCGCGAAGTTGCGCGCGTTCACCAGACTATCCAAACATCTCCTCCAGGGTTATCAGGCGGACGTTTCCCTGTTGGCTGGCAAGTTCTTTGCAGGAATCTGTGAAGCCTGATTTAGAGAAGATGAGACTACAAGATCGATTTCTTCCTGAGATTTTGTTTTTGGGTTGTTTCCCCACCATCTGCCGGACCGTGTAAAGACAAATGGCAATTCCCCGTTATTATTCTCGTGTATCATGTATTGAAGGCAAATTTCTTCAAAGCATGTTCCTATATATTGGTTGAGCTCAGCAGCGGCGCGGATCAGGGTTACAAGGCTGTCAAAATCATTCAGGCGCGTATCGGTATTGCTTATTGCTTTGTTCAAGTCACATATCTCACTTTCGCATTGACTATAGATATAAAATCTGCCGCTAAAAAGGCAAGTATTTTAGTCGTGTTCAACTTTTCGGGCAATATAAGTTGAACTCATCTAAAACACACTTCATCAATCATTTTGAAAGGGATTCCAGACTTGCTGATGATAATCTCTTTATCAAGATGGTCGATTAGTGGTTTTGCTCTTTCCCCTTCGTGATAACAGGAGCCATTGTCTCTGAAGATTTTCTTCAGTTTTGATTTCCCCTTTCGACCAACAGGAATGGGGCACAAAATAATCCCTAGAAAGCTACACACTCCTTCCATGTCAAGAAGAATAATATCTTCTATATCTGCAGACGCTGCTAAATCAATAATCGAGGTTTGCTTGTTCTTTTTTATCGATTTCTTAAGCTCCTTCCAATCTCCCTCTTGAAATTGGCTTACATCTTTGTTATGTGAATCTGTATCGTAGCACAAGAATACAGTCCAGTCTATTTGCTTATGCTGCTGTTTACAACTGTTTTTAAACCAGTTCGCCGGGGCTTGCGTATTTGCAATAATAGTTCCAACGGTGAAAGTCTTTACAAGCACAGACTGCAAATCATTTTCCAGTACTAACTGATATTCACATAAATTACGATCTAACTCCTTAATGACTCTATAGTCCCTATGCTTTGATAAATAGTATTCGAGCATAGAATGATAGAATACACGCTCTGTCTGACCTTCGCATATAAAAGCTACACCCCGCGCGAACTCACTCATAAGTGGGATCCTCAAGGTACTGGTTTAGAATCCTTGAATCATCTGAATCGCCTGACATTAGTTCGAATAGGTATTCGCCTGTAGAAACGCCGATATTTTGTGACGCAGTTCTGACAATCTTGCTTTTGGAATCCGCAATCCTTCTAAAAGTCGCAGTTCCCTTGTCGGGAATGCCAAAATAAACCTGTGATGGTTTCAGGTACTGTATTAAGAATGGCGAATGACTCGAAGCGATAATGCTAGTATTCTCCTGAGATTCAATCAGGATTTCTAAGAGCTTTTTTAGTTGTTTGGGATGAATACTAGTCTCAAGTTCTTCAACACCTAATAACGTTATTCCATTACAACTGGATATAAAGACATTTGCAAGCAGCCAAATTATCCTTTTTGTGCCCACAGACATCAACGATGCGTTGATAGGTTGATTTAGATAAATACTTGTAATTACTAATCTGTATAATTCCTCTTTTACCTTAAACGGAACGGTTTTACTCTCTTTTTCAAAAATAGTTTGATTATCATATGCGGTTGTTGTCACAGTGAAGCTTATCTGCTCTTGCGGATCATTTTTTAGTTCAAACGCCTGCAATGATATATCCGTAAACTCTGGAAAAAGTGTAAAGACTGCGTCCCGGAACAAAATGAATTTCTCAGGATGGTTTTTTCGTAAGAGAAATAGCGCTTGTGGTACATCATCATCGTCAAAACTAATATAGTGCTCATTTTTATCAGTAACGAATTCAAAAGGGGGAGGCGTGAATCTATCTTGTAAGTCCAGAGAACTACATACTTGATATCTGAGATTTTGAATGGATCTAATAACATTAGATATTTCAATGTCCTCAATTGATGATATTATATCAATTGCGAGTTGCGAATTATCTAGCAGAACTTTCCTATAAGCTTGTGTAGAATACCCTTTCCTATATTTCCCTTCATTTCTCTTAATGAATGAAGAGTATCTGGTACTCTCACTTTTTCTTGCTTCAAGCCACTCATTCGTAACTTTATTTCCAGAACCGTCGTCATTAAACCAAGAAAAAGAAAATCCATATTTTACATACCTGTACTGCTCTAAAGACGGGTCATCAAATTCTACTTCAAAAAGAAAATCCTCAAATGCTAAACTCGGGGTCAGTGGGACTCCCTTAACCCAACTCATCATAGATTTTCTCAGTTTCTTACTAGCTGTAAGAAAATCAACTCCAAAGTTTATGGCTTCAATCAGATTTGATTTTCCAAAGTTGTTTGGAGAGACTAGCGTAACAATCTTGTCAAGGTTAATTCTTGTTCTATTTAGGTTTTTGAACCCACCGATTGTAATAGACTTTATTATAATTTTAATCACCTCCAATTTTAATATAGCACGACTGTCAGCTATAGTCAAGCATCCGATATGATACAACAAAAAATATCGCCATAATATTGCATTTTTTAGCGTAATACTCAACTGTTTAGTGCAATTCCAAGCATTCTTGACGATACAACTTATTCATTTTTTGTATCTATCTGAAACGTGACAAATATAAATATTCACAGTATTCGCTTGCAAAACAGATGGTTGATGCAGGTTTGATTAGAATTGTAGGGCGGGGTGCGAGTAAAAAATATATATTGGGCGGAGGCTAGTACTCCAAATTTCCTGTTGGCTTTTATTTGTCTATACGGTATAATGGTGTATACGAGCAAAGGAGGAGATTATCTTGACAGCAACTATCAGACGATGGGGTAATTCGGCGGCAGTTAGAATTCCGCGCCAAGTTCTTTCCCAGGCAAATCTTGAAGAAGGAACCGAAGTTGAAATTATTCTATCAAAAGAAGGTGAGATTACTTTAAAGGCTGTTCGTAAACGGAAAAGCATTCAAGAGCTCTTCGCTGATTATGACGGGGGTTTCTTACAGACAGAGGAACTCGGCCGGGGGGAACCG
>Ga0123357_10014245_pt1 | contig 10368 bp, 9 predicted proteins | sample TergutEmb28metaG_FD_89873 | JGI IMG/M metagenome (GOLD analysis project Ga0123357, IMG submission 89873) | Embiratermes neotenicus P4 segment gut microbial communities from Petit-Saut dam, French Guiana - Emb289 P4 | ecosystem: Host-associated > Arthropoda: Insects > Digestive system > Gut ... | reverse complement strand
CTCGGAAAACTTTACTCGCGTCCTGACTCCGAACGCTTCCAGTTGATGAGGTCGCCCAGCGTGGTGCTGCTCGACGATGACGACGAGCTCTTGTGGTCGCCACCCTTGTGGTCGCCCTTCTTGTGGTCGCCGCCTCGCTCCTTGTAGCTCTCGACCTCGGCGCGGCTGGCCTCTTCGCCTACGGCGCGGATGCTCAGGCCGACCTTCTTCTCTTCCTGATTCATCTTGACGATCTTGAAGTCGTGCTCGGAGTCGGCGTCCAGCTTGACCGGCTGATGGTTCTCATCGACCGCCTCGGAGACGTGGCACAGGCCCTCGATGCCCTCGGCGATCTCGACGAACGACCCGAACTGCGCCGTGCGCAGGACCTTGCCGTGAACGATGTCGCCTACGCGGTGCGTCGCGAAAAAGGTGTCCCACACATCCGGCTGCAGCTGCTTGATGCCCAGCGACAGGCGGCGGTTTTCCGGTTCGACGCCGAGAACGACGGCCTTGACCTTCTCGCCCTTCTTGAGCACCTCGGACGGATGCTTGACGCGCTTGGTCCAGCTCAGGTTGGAGACGTGCACCAGGCCGTCGATGCCGTCCTCGATCTCGATGAAGGCTCCGAAGTCGGTCAGGTTGCGGACGCGGCCCTCGACCATGGTTCCGGTGGGGTACTTGTTCTCAAGCATCTCCCAGGGGTTGTCCTGAAGCTGCTTCATGCCCAGCGAGATGCGGCGGTCGTTGGGGTTGACGTTCAGGATGATGGTCTCGACCTCGTCGCCGGGCTTGACCATCTTGGAGGGATGCTTCATGCGCTTGGACCAGGTCATCTCCGAGACGTGAACCAGGCCCTCGATGCCCTGCTCCAGCTCGACGAAGGCGCCGTAGTCGGTCACCGAAAGCACGCGGCCACGAACGTGCGCGCCGATCGGATAGCGCTCGGTGGCGTCGAGCCACGGGTCCGGCGTGAGCTGCTTGAAGCCCAGCGAGACGCGCTGCTTGTCCTTGTCGAACTTCAGCACCTTCACCTGAATCTCGTCGCCGACGTTGACCAGGTCGCGCGGATGCGTCAGCCGTCCCCAGCTCATGTCGGTGATGTGGAGCAGGCCGTCGAGGCCGCCCAGATCGACAAAAGCGCCGTAGTCGGTCAGGTTCTTGACCACTCCGGTGAGGATGTGGCCCTCCTCCAGGTGCTCCAGCGTCACGGCCTTCTTTGCGTTCAGATCCTCTTCCAGAAGCTCCTTGCGGCTGATGACCACGTTTCCGCGCTTCTTGTTCAGCTTGATGACCCGGACCTCGATCTCGGTGCCGATGTAGCCGTCGAGATTGCGCACGGGGCGAACCTCGACCTGCGAACCGGGAAGAAACGCCTTGATGCCGATATCGACGGTGAGGCCGCCCTTGACACGGCTGACGACCATGCCCTTGACCGGCACCTTGTCGTTAGCCGCTGCCTCCAGCTTGTCCCAAACCTTATGGCGAAGCGCCTTTTCGTGGCTGACCAGATAGCCACCTTCCTGCTCCTCGCGTTCAACCACAACTTCGACCGGATCGCCGGGCTGGAACTTACAAGCTCCGTTAATGTCGACCGCCTGTTCGAGCGGAATCAGGCCTTCGGACTTCAGTCCGATATCGACGACGACGTGCTTGTCGGTGATCTTGACGACGGTTCCGGTGACGACGGTCTCTTCCGCGGTGAGACTCTGCGCGGCGGCGCTCTCGGCGGCCTGCTCGCGGTCAAAGTCTGCGAGCGCGGCGGCAAAATCTGCGGCGTCGTAGTCGGGTTCGTCTTGCGCGGCGGTTGCTGTGGCCGTAGATTCTGATGCTGCTTCTGTTGCGGCTACGGGTACGGCCTCAGCTACTGCGCTTTCTGGCTGTGCTGGCGCGGTCTCGTTGACGGCGGTTGAAGTGGATTCAGTGGATTCGTTAGACAGCTCGGCGTTTTCGACTGTCGCTTCAGGCGTTTGGACTTCCAGTTCTGTTGTCAGGGGATTGCTCTCGTTGTGGGATTGTTGGTTGTCTACCATGTGCAAGCGTGCTCCGGAATCCAGGTATTTCCTGCTTAGGCTGCGCTGCCGACAGGAACCGTCCTGCTCCGATGAGAGAGCGCTGGCGGTTTTTGTACCCCCGTCACAACTTCACCTGGCAGGAATTTCTCAAGTTGAGAACGAGCCGCCGCCCTGGATTCCACACACAGCAGCTCACAGCTACCACAATAGACCGCAGAACCTTGGACGTCAATACCGCTTTGCGCCCTGAATGCATTAAAATTTGGAGAGAAATTCGCTGTTCCCACCGCTACCTATATATGGACCGTCTCTGGACACCGTGGCGTTATGCCTATATCAGCCGCTCCGAAACGCCGGAATCATCGGCCCCGCGCCCCGGCGTGCCCGCCGAACTCAGCCAATGGCAAGGGTTTGCGGACAGGCACTGCGTCTTCTGCAACATGATAGCCGTCGCGGACGATGCCATGGCCCACGGCGTGCCGCGCGAGACAGCGGAGAAGGCAATCCGGCTGGTGCATCGGGGCCGAAACTGCTTTATCTGCCTGAATGCGTATCCATATACATGCGGACATGTGATGATTACGCCGTATCAACATCTTAGTTCCCTGGCCGCGCTGTCGGACGAGGCCGCCGCGGAGATGATGCGGCTGGCGCAGCAAACGGAGTCGGTTCTCGCTCGCGTCTACCGGCCCAGTGGAATCAATCTGGGGATGAATCTCGGCGAGGCCGCCGGAGCCGGAGTCGCCGGACACATCCACCTGCACGCGCTGCCGCGCTGGGTCGGCGACGCGAACTTCATGACCGTCACGGCAGAGACCCGGGTACTGCCCGAGTCGCTCGACGTAACCTGGGAGCGGCTCCGCGAGGCCTTCCGCGCGGAGACAACTTAGCTGGAGCGAGCGCGCATCTTACCTCACAAAACTGGCTGAAAATTGCCGTTGTGAGGGCCTCATGAGCATTCGTCAGAAGTTCGTCCCCTCGTCACTTCTTCGGCCCGGCTCAGCGGCTGCGCGCGTAAGCCATGATGTCAGCACCGGGTCACGGCCTCATCTTTTACACTTTCCATCGCGTCACGAGGACGCGCCGCCGAAACGCGATCTTAGACTCTTTCCCCACGAGTCGGAGGATGCCCGCCTGACCGGCGCGACGCGCTCGCTGTTTCGCCGCCTGCTGGCCCTGAACCTGCCCGAGGACGGCCACGAGAAGATTCCAGTGGCCTCGGAGAAACACGTAGATACGATCCTTACGGGAACCAAAGGGCACGTTCATTAGGATCACTCTATTGCCACAGACAGGCGGCCCAGGATGGCAGGAACTGCGTCTGTGGGTTGTAAGGCAAGGGTAACGTGTTGTATCGTCGAAGGTACAAGTCTCATCGTGGCTTAGGGCTGCAAGAGACATTTGCGCCATGTTGCACTGGCGAGCGTCTAATGGAATGAGCGCATCTATGCAACAGATTGGCCGAGGCATCGAATTATGAATGAAAAAGTGAAAACTGATTTCTTGTTTGCGCAGCCGTCTTTCGCTTCGGGTGCAGCGCGTGTCCTTGATCTTTGGGGAGCTTTCGACGAATACAACCAAAGTAAGACGTCTCGTGAAGCAGATACCAAGGCAATAGCTTCGGATTGGATCGTTGTTGGACAGGATATCCGCGACGCGATCGGCGATGAGACGAATCGCGGGTGAATTGATTGAGTAAGCGAAGCCGGGGTAATCAACTTCAGAGCCAGACCATCCCTCAGATGACCGCAGTTGCTCATCATAGCCAATCGTTTATGTATTCATCAGGACCGCTGCCGCCTCCAGATGTCCTCACACAGTACGATCAGGTTGTTCCAAATGGTGCTGAACGTATCATGGCAATGGCTGAGCAGCAAAGCCGCCATCGGATAGAGTTAGAGCCAAGGTTGTTGACGCCAACATTGCCAGTCAGACGCGAGGCTCGTGGTTCGCGTTTATTCTATGTATGGTTACGCTTGCGGGTGGTTTCGTTCTCATTTGGAAAGGAAAGAGCATTACAGGCATTTCATCAATCCTTGGAAGCCTTGCATATCTAACTGGAACATTCCTCTATGCGCATCGAAGGCAGAGAAAAGAGCGTATTCAGAAAGAAACAGCGCTGGTGGAACGTCAATAGCGTTGATCGGAAATTGTATATCCCCTGAGACGCTACTGTTGAACTTCCCGCGAGAACACGATACACTTGTATGGTTTGGCGCTGTGGCAGGTGTGTCTTAACGTCAGGCTGCCCTGATGGCGCCCCTTGCAGCACAATTCATGGAAGAAGGCGTGATGGCATTTCGTGTGCCGTCGTGCTTTGAGGTTTTTCGCTATGTACGCAGTGATCCGCACCGGCGGCAAGCAGTACCGGGTCGCCCCCGGCGATACGCTGAAGATTGAAACCATCGCCCACCAGGACGGCAACGTCGAGTTCACCGACGTGCTGGCCGTCAGCCCCGAGGAGGGCAAGTTCGCGCCCGCCATCAAGGGCGCGCGCGTCACGGCTTCGGTCGTCGGCGAGGGACGCGGCGATAAGATCCTGGTCTTCAAGCTGAAGCGCAAGAAGCAGTACAAGAAGATGCTGGGGCACCGCCAGAACTTCGTTCAGGTCAAGATCAACGAGATTCTGCTCTAAGACCTGAGAGTTCAAGATTCGATTTCATGCGCCCCGGACGGCGCGAAAGAGGTAATTGAGAGATGGCACATAAAAAAGGTTTAGGTTCATCGAGAAACGGCCGCGACTCCAATGCGCAGCGGCTGGGCGTGAAGCGGTTCGCGGGCCAGACGGTCACAGGCGGCTCGATCCTTGTTCGCCAGCGGGGGACTCCGCTGAAGGCTGGCATTAACGTTGGCCGCGGCAAGGACGACACCCTGTTCGCCAAGATCGACGGCGTGGTTCGCTTCCAGGACCGGGGCGCGCTCGGACGGTTCGTCTCCATCGATCCGGTGGCGTAACGCTGCATCTGCGGTTTCCGGAAAAGCCCTGCTTTGGCAGGGTTTTTTCTTTTGAGGAATGAGAAGATAATAGAATTCATGGCTATAATAGCCATGAGGAATCTTTATGCGCAGCGTCAACGTGGCCGAGCTGAAGAACCGGTTGAGCTTCTATCTGACCTTCGCCAAGGCAGGCGAGGTGGTGGTGATCCGTGACCGCAATCTGCCGGTCGCCAAGCTGACACCCTTCTCGTCGGAAGATGCAAGCGAAGAGGAGTTGGCCCTGGTAGCCGCGGGAGCCATGCGCCTTCCCGAAGCTCCCTTTGACGTGGACGAGCTGTGGAAGCTGCCGATGCCCCGGGTCGCAGGACGCCGCGCGATTGAAGCGGTCCTCGAAGAAAGAGACGAGACACGGTGAACCGGGCAGATCGGACAACGGCCTTTTGGGACTCCAGCGCGCTGATTCCGCTTTGTGTTCAGGAGCAGACCAGCAGCCGGGCGCGGACGCTGGCACGGCAATACTCTCCTGTCGTATGGTGGGCGACGCCGGTTGAGATTCGCTCTGCCATTGCTCGTCTGCGCCGAGCTGGCGAGCTCAAAGACACCGGACACAAGGCGGCGCTCAGTCGGCTGGGCCTGTTGAGCCGGGGCTGGCGCGAAGTGCTGCCCAGCGATCGCCTGCGGTCTGTTGCTGAGGAGCTGTTAACGCAGTATCCTTTGCGGGCCGCGGATAGTCTGCAACTGGCGGCTGCGCTGGTCTGGTGCCAGCATAAGCCCGCCCAGCGAAACTTTCTCTCCGGAGACGCTCGTTTATGCGAAGCGGCTGATTCCTGCGGATTCATTGTCAACCGTCTCTAAGGTCCAACCTCAAGTACACTGAGGTTTAGGGCGTATTTGCCGAAATACTATATGGATATAGGGAGTTTTTATGTGCGGGATTGTTGGATACATAGGGCCGAAACCCGTTGTACCGGTGATACTTGAGGGCCTGCGGCGGCTGGAGTATCGCGGCTACGACTCGGCTGGCATTGCCGTCGGGGGTTCCAATGGAAACTCAGGCGGGCTGGAGCTTCGCCGCGCTCCGGGCAAGCTCGCCAACCTTGAGGCCGTGATTGCCGCCAGTCCCATCGCCGGCACCTTCGGCATTGGACACACCCGCTGGGCCACGCATGGCCGTCCGACCGAAGAGAACGCCCATCCTCATCGCGACTGCACCGGCAGCCTGGTGGTTGTCCATAACGGCATCGTCGAAAACTATCTTGCGCTGAAGTCCGAGCTGGCGTGGGCCGGACACGCCTTCGTCACCGAGACCGATACGGAGATCATCGCCCACCTGATCGAAGACGAGATCGCGAAGGAGCCCGGCATCCTGCTCGAAGAGGCGGTACGCAAGGCGGTTCGCCGCCTGACGGGAGCCTTTGCCATCGGAGTTCTCTCGGCGCACGAGCCGAACAAGCTGGTGGCGGCGCGCTCGGGGCCTCCGGCGATTCTCGGCCTCGGCGACGGAGAGTTCTTTCTGGCCTCCGACGTTCCCGGCATTCTGCATCACACGCGCGATATTCACTTCCTCGCCGACGGCGAGCTGGCTGTGCTGACGGCCTCCGGCGTCACGCTCAGCGACTTCGATGGACGCCCGCTGAGCCTCAAGGTGCAGCGCGTCTTGTGGGACCCGATCCAGGCCGAGAAGGCCGGTTACAAGCACTTCATGCTGAAGGAGATCAACGAGCAGCCGCGCGCCATCCGCGACACCATGCTGGGCCGCATCTCGTTCGAGACGGGCAAGGTCTTTCTCGACAATCTCGACGTCACCGAAGAGGAGTTCCGCCGCGCCTCGCAGATCACCATCGCCGCCTGCGGAACCTCGTGGCACGCGGGACTGGCGGGCAAGTTCATGATCGAGCGGCTGGCGCGCCTGCCCGTCGATGTCGACTACGCCAGCGAGTATCGCTACCGCGATCCCATCGCCGACCCGGCGGCCATTGGGCTACTCATCACGCAGTCGGGCGAGACCGCCGACACCATCGCCGCACAGCGCGAGCTTATCAGCAAGGGCTCGAAGACGCTGGCCATCTGCAACGTGGTTGGCTCGGCGGTCACGCGCGAGGCTCAGGGAACGATCACCACCAACGCCGGTCCGGAGATCGGCGTCGCATCAACGAAGGCCTTCACCGGGCAGCTTACGGCGCTGTTTCTGCTGGCTCTGCATCTGGCTCAGGTACGCGGCACGATCACGGCGGAGCAGTCGCTGGCGCTGGCAACGGAGCTTTCGCGCGTCCCCGGAAAGGCCGAGGACACGCTGCGCACGGTCGACGACCAGTGTCAGCAGCTTGCCAGGGTCTTTCACGCGGCCAATGACTTTCTCTTCCTCGGACGCGGCATTCACTATCCGATCGCGCTCGAAGGAGCGCTCAAGCTGAAGGAGATCTCGTACATCCACGCGGAGGGCTATCCGGCAGGCGAGATGAAACACGGGCCCAATGCGCTGATCGATGAGGCGCTGCCGGTGGTCGTGATTGCGACTAAAGACCCGCAGGATGCCTCCTCGGTACTCAAGTACGAGAAAACGCTCTCGAACATTCAGGAGGTCACGGCGCGCGGCGGGCGGGTGATTGCCATCGCCATCGAAGGCGACGAGGAGATTCGGCAACTGGTCGAGCACACGATCTACATTCCGCAGGCTGCCGAGCTGCTGCTGCCCATCCTTGAGGTTGTTCCGCTGCAACTGCTCGCCTATCACATCGCAATACGCCGGGGCTGCGACGTGGATCAGCCGCGCAATCTGGCCAAGAGCGTTACGGTGGAGTGACCCGCCCCGGGTTTCTGTATCTGTCCGAGGGTAATAAAGTATAGATTGTCCCTATTCGTCCTGGACTCAGTGATCGAAGGAAGGCGGTGCTGTCGCATGATCGACACCCCACTGAGGTTCAGGCCTTTCCGCGAGTGAGAAGCTAAGTCGCTGCGGCCCGTCAAGAAAACTCGGCGGAAGCCAGGAGTCGCGCCACAGGCGACCGTTGCGCAGCATTCGTTGAATGTAGATAGCCGAAGGCGACTTGCGGCTTACGTCGATGATGATGTCGCCTTGCTTGCGATGGATGACGGCCTGATCAAAGAGAGGTGAGGTGAGCAGCAACTCTGCACGGCCTGGTATCTCTGGATACATTCCTAGCGCCGACCAGACAAACCAACTCGACATCTCACCGAGATCGTCGTTTCCAGGTATCCCTCTAGGCTGGGTATTCCACAGTGTATTGCGAACGACTGCAACGGTATTCTGCGTTCGGAAGGGTTCGCCGCAGTAGTTGTAAAGCCAAGGCGTTCCAATCGAAGGTTCGTTATCCATTCGCGGATGGGTCTTGTTCGCGTTGAGCGCCCAGGTTCCGTCAGATTTCTGGAAGAAACCGTTCAAACGGCGGCATGCCGCTTGATTACCACCTATCAGGCGAAAGAGAGAGGCCTCATTAAACGGAACCATCCACAGATACTGTGCGCCGGTTCCTTCTACAAAACCAACCTCGCTCGCAGGATCGAAGTTACTCCGCCAGGTACCATCGGCGTTGCGCGATTGCAGGTATCCTTCATCTGGCGCCGCGCCAGGAAGCGCATGGGGATTGAAGAGGTTCTTCCAGTATTGAGCACGGGAGAGGAACGTATCGTGTGTCTCGCGATGACCGAGGAAGTCCGCCAACTGAGCCAAAGTGAAGTCAGCAGTGGCGTATTCGAGCGTGTCGGCGACTGAGGTGTCTTGCCTTGAGCCAGGAGCAAGGTAATGTAGCGTCTCCAACTGCTGAATACCACGGCGGGAGCAGCCGCCTTTCTCGTCTGCAGCCGTGGCCGCACGGAGCAGCGACTGATAGGCTGCCTCTGCATCGAAGCTGCGCCCTCCAAATGCGTACACATCAGCGATGGCTGGCGCGGAAGGATCACCATTCATAACCTCGGTTGCCCCGGAATTATGTGTCCAACGCGACCAGCAGCTGTACTGGTCCGCCTGGTTAAGTAAAGACTGGGCCATGTCGCTGCCGACATCCGGCAGCAACAGTGTTACCAACTGCATCTGCGACCGGTACACATCCCATCCAGAGAAGTTAGCATACTGCGCGTGCTGCTGCGGTTTAATGGTATGTACATTCAGGTCCAGACCACGATACTGCCCATTGACGTCGCTTGCGATGTTCATCTGCAACAGCGAGTGATAGAGCGCCGTGTAAAACTTGACCTGATCCTCGCGAGTTCCACCTTTGATGGAGATCAGCGATAGTGCTTTTGTCCATGCTTCGTGAGCTTGCGCTCGAACAGTATCTAAGGACATTCCATCGCCATTCTCTGCACGAAGGTTTTGCTCTGCATTGTCCACACTGACATACGAGATGCCTATGCGCATTCCGACGGTGATGCCGCTCGCGTTGTCAAAGCTGACATAAGCGCCCGAGCCTTTTCCTGGTACGCTGTAAGCCGAACTGTGCTGGTTGACCATGGAAGTTCCGCCTTCAGCCGCAGTCGAGTTCGGACGAACATCGGCATCTTGCCAGGTACCGTGGCTCTTAAACGGCTGGTCGAAGTGAGCCGAAAAGTAAATGGTGTAATACGGCTTGTTTCTGGGCGGGCCTCCGGACCAGCAGAAATCTCCGCTGGTAAGTGATCCAGTCACGGTTTGTTTCGCGGGATCAATAGTAACGTGCGAATCGGTGCTGCCAACCTCGTTGTCGGCGCTGCGAATAAGCAGTACCGCCTCGTGTCCGGCAGGATAAGTAAAGTTAGCTGATCCTGTTCTGGTTGTAGCCGTAAGTTTCGTGCCTACGCCATTGCTCAGTACGACGCTGTAGAAACCCGCCTCGGCATGTTCTTGCGCATGTGAAAAATCGCTAACGTACTTTTCAGAGCGGGTATCGGTAGCAGGCGAGTCGGTAACTCCGTGCGTAAGAGGCATAAACATAAAATCGCCGCTGCCCGCACAGCCCGCACCGGAAATATGGGTAAGTGAAAAACCGCGTATCGTTGTTCCGGAGTATAGGTATCCGCCGGGGATGTTCCATTTCAGTGGCGGAAGCTGTTCGGGGCTGAAACTTACCATGCCAAAAGGGATGACCGCGCCGGGAAATGTGAAGCCGGTATTTGCTGTACCGATCATGGGGTCAACTAGCGCAGCCGGATCGGTCAGAGTCTGCGCACCCGAGAAAATCCCAAGCAGAGATGCAAGCGCGACTATAATTCTCAATTGCCTGGATTTAGGCGATGAAGAAAACTTGCAATGCATCTTCGAAATCTCCTTACTGGAGTTGTCATTCTGGTAATACTGCGTGGAAAAAGCAGTGGTTTCGAGCACACTATAACGCCTCTTTGCGTTGCTGAAACTCCCTGACAATGGCGAGATAATTCCTGGCGCTTTCCGTGATGACCTCGGGCTTGCCTTCAGCGATGGCCTTCGTGTTCACCAGGTCGG
>Ga0123357_10014244_pt1 | contig 10369 bp, 7 predicted proteins | sample TergutEmb28metaG_FD_89873 | JGI IMG/M metagenome (GOLD analysis project Ga0123357, IMG submission 89873) | Embiratermes neotenicus P4 segment gut microbial communities from Petit-Saut dam, French Guiana - Emb289 P4 | ecosystem: Host-associated > Arthropoda: Insects > Digestive system > Gut ... | reverse complement strand
TTTTCTGCAAGAACGCATGACAGTGCCATCAAGAAATAACTACTCTCACAGGAAGTGGAATATCATCTTGTCTCCTCGCCATCGAAGAGGGAACACCAGTTTCTCATATCACAGAAGAAACAGAGAACACATCCTAAAAAATTTCACATTTTTAAAATTAAAAGTAAGATCAAGTTTTTATACAATCTTTTATACATAACTGGTTTTAATAATATACCACCCTCTCAGATAATTTTTAACTTTTTAAAGCTAAGACTGTTGCATACATCCCTGTAAATACAAACTTGTGTATTTTACATTCCTGTAAAATAGTCTGTAAGCATTTGGGATCCCACAATGCATTGAAGTATAGATAGATGTTGGATCTGTTTCTCAGAGGGCCTGAAGATGACCCAATGAGGGTTGAAACATGTCACCCTGACAATATACTATTTTTAATGTATATAAAATAAATTGTTGTGTTATTGACTGACATGTTTGTATTTATGTGTTATAACACTTGAGGATGGAAAACATTAAGTACTGCATCTATATTCAGCTCCAAGATATCGGTAACTGCCCATGCAATTACCTTTTATTATATCTTAATAGTTATTACTGTTCCAAAGATCCCTTCTAGACTTAAGTTTACCCATTGTGCTGTCCCTGTCACTGATGTTTGTCACTTTCTTTTTGCAGCAGCCGTCATTGAACTCTGATGTGGATGAGAGGCTGCGACGCCTTGAAGCAGACAAGGATTCACTTCAGCTTCAGGTGACGGTGCTAACTGAACAAATTGACGTTCAGACGGACAAGATATCTGACCTTGAGAAACTACTGGATGAGAAGAAGCGACAACTTTCTAATGCTGAGGATATGCTTCAGAGGGCAAGTGGAAAATTCATTTGAGTATATAGTTAAAATAGAGAGAAGAGAGTCTGGTTGCAGCCGCAGCAGACTTTTGTGTTTGTGATAATACAAGGCCGAGACTAATGGAAACCTTAAAATATAAATAAAAAAAAAATGAGACCTGTTGTGTGTGGCTGCATGCACAGCAGGCCGTTCACTTGGGTTAGAAGCATGTGCTGTGTGTGTGTGTGTGTGTGTGTGTGTGTGTGTGTGTGTGTGTGTGTTTGTGTATGTGTGTGTGTGTGTTTGTGTGTGTTCTAGAATCAGGGCTGTGATGATGAAAAAGCTGTATGGAACCTGTATGCACTAAATCCACTGGTAAAAGCATTTTTAAGGTTTTTATCTAACTTGTATAGAGCAAAACAACAAAATGTGAACACCTAACAGATTATTGATTCAATGCATATTTTAGGCTCCTATGGTAGTTCATATTAAGACTGTGGTCTTGTGGGATATGACACTATATAATTTGGTAGACAGATATGTTTTGCTGGAATATGCTACCACCAGCAGGGTAGAAGAAGTACTCCCACCCTGAAGATGGCTGCAGCAGATTCCTCCAAAATGTATATTCCTGTTTATCAGACTATCAGACTAAACGGCATCCTATCTCAACATAATGTAATTTTAGTATTTCCGTTGTTTGTTTATTCTAGGTTTACATTAAGACACTGCCATTAGTAAATCCAAATGATCAGGATTGTTGATATGTAATGAATTTGAAGATATGTGAATTGAAGTGGTTGTGGTGTATTTTAATGTAGTTACTCTGGTGTTTGCCTGGTGGAACTGAGGGAACCTATGAAATGCCTGTTTGGATAGTTTGTTTGACACCATTACCTCCAGACTACTAATCAGGACTGCTAACCACTAGGATTCAGTGTTCAGTGTTTAAGTGAAATGTCTTTCAATTATCAGTACTGTTGTGATGGTCAGGGCTTTCCATTGGCTAGAACAATTGTGTAAATAGTCAGTTGGCTGCCATTGGTATAGTAGTAGCTGTGACTTCTCAGGGAACTCTTGCTTGTCTTTGTGTTGTCAGTACTGCAATATTGTGAGCTGGATAGTTGAGTCTGTGTAGGAACTATGCTGTGGGTTAGGTGGTCAGACTCTTAGTCTTTGCCATTCTTTCCAAGCCAAGTCTGGTACTATGCTGCCTTATGTCCAGTGGGCGCCAGACGATCTGCTCACAGGGTTAAAGCAGCTGGGGCACTGTAGTGTCAGTCAGTTCCCGCTTTTACTGCAGTGTCAGGTGAACATGAAACTTTCCAGTAGAAAACACTGGGTAATGAATGTCACAGTTTTAAGTGCAGTGCATGATAACTTCCTTAGAGTGATCATATACTGTTATTAAAACACATAAATTAGGATATGTATAGGATCATTATTTTATCTGACATATGTCACGTCTCACTTTCTGCGGCTACTCTGCTTTACATGTGGGCAGTCGGCCGAGTGGGATACATTAGTACAGTAAATGAGTCGACAGGAAGTGGCACCCAGTATGTGTCATATAACAATGACCCTCTGAATGTGTGGAATAACAATTCTGGTACATTTCCTCCCCTTGCTGTTTATTTAAAAAATGTAATTTTTTTTAAGTATCATTTTATATATATTTATTATCTTTGTTATGCTTGCTACATTTCCAGCCCATCTAGTCATAAGTTCATTACTCTGATAATAAGTGGGGAATAGTGCTTTGTTATTGTGCAGTTATTCCACAGCCTAATACTCTTTGTCTCTGTCTCTCTGGTTAAAATATTCTCCTGAAATCGCAGTTGTGAATCACCCTTAATTTATATTCTTCCATATGGATGAGAGACCAAGTTTCATAGCCATTTCATATTTGTACTTTATTTCTTCCCTTTGTTGAACCTCTTCTGCTGGTAGGTGTAGAGAGTTCACAAAGAGGTTTCTTGTATTTATATATTACATAAATTATAAATTTTTAAGCTGCACAACAATCTATATTCACTGTTGGTTGTGTATATTCAGATGGCCTTCTGTTAACTTCAAAACTGTGTTCCTTTGAGTGCTGTGTCAATTGTTCTTGCTCGTTGGAAACAACAGAAGTTATTTTCTGAACAGGAGATGTTATCCCGCTCGTCACTGGAGACGCAAAAACTGGAACTGCTGTCAGCCATGTCAGAGCTGAAACTGCAGCAGGCAGCTCTGGAACGGGATAATCTTGAGCTGCGAGACCGTCTGGGTGAGGAACGGCGAAGAAACAAACCTCCAGTAATACCACGTTCAACACTGTTAGCATCTTCTACACCAGTCAGCTCTCAGCAAACTTCACAGGTAACATAGCACATCTTTACTCTCTGTCTGTGATTCACCTTGCAGGTACGTAATTGTCTTCTGGTATACTTTTTGAATTAGGATCATGGTATGTTTTGGTTGGAAAATTCCCATTGTTTCCTTAGTCATGGCAGTCTCCCTCTTTGTATATGTTTGATATCTTCTTTCAGAAGTATTGTATTCTTTCCAGGTGTTCAATTCACAATTTCCTGTGCATGGTTATTTAATTTGTATTTAACAATGCTGTGAATAGCTTGGGCCATATAACATCAACTGTCAGGATAATTGATGGAGAGTGAATTGGAAAAGCTGTGTGGATGTATGTTACTGTGGCCTAGTTTGAGGTTCTAGCCCAGCAGGGGTAATATTGGGACTGAAGAAAACAACAGCAATACTCAATCAGGGAGGCAAGCCCTTCTGATTGTGGTTTTTTGTGAGTCTGTTTGGTGGTGATAGAGCATAAACAGGCCATTTTTATGTTATCATTTGAATGCTTATCTTCACTCCATTATGTATGAAATTTTTGTTCTTGTTGTGCTTGGTGCAAGATAGGTTGTGTTTTCAGTTGCTTGGTAGAGTTTCACCTTCACCCAGTCCAGTGTCGTCACTCTCAGAGGGTAGTCCTCGTCGTCTAGGCAATCATCCAAACAGTGTGGAAGACTTCAAGGACATTCCAGCACCTAGGGTAATCCTGTAACTTTGTACTTAACTGAATAGGTATTTGTATAGTCCCTTTTCGTGTTATTTAGTGGTACCACATTGTGATGATAGCAGGTCAGTTGCTTTAAGCCCTTTATGTTGATATTTTTCTTAAGAGAGGAAAGTTGAATAACAAACACGAGTTAAAAATGTACGTGTAGTGTAAAAATTGTGGCATGTCTGCTTTCCTGAAAACCGTAAGACTTACAAGGAAATTGTATTGGGCATAAAATTTATGTTGAGGTTATACATATGCCCTCTGTTCAGTGTTCAAAATCTTTTTTGGTGTGACATATGTTTAGAAACACACTCGAGGTGTGTGCAGGTATACATGTATCAATTATTTTTGCACAGTGTGATAGCTTTTTTTTAAACATTTCCAATATCATGTCATTTATATCAATTCATTGGTATTGAAGTTGTTACATGCGTGCTGATGGACATGGTGAAACAATAAGCACATTTTTGTAACTCTACTTTTCTAACCGCACCAAAAGTGGACATAAGGAGTCACCATGCTGTCTGTGTGTGTGAGAGATCCCTATTCCAACTTCTGTACCAGTTACTCAATTTTCATGGCATTTGGTATGAATGTTATGCCATTATTGCTGACACAGATTTGTGAGGCTTGGAGTAACAGTACAGCCACATTATGGCCCTGCCAAGATATGTTGGTATTATATCTGAAAATTTGTATTGTGTTTTTCACATAGAATGTAAAACAAGAATGTGGTGGCTACTTCTATATTCATGGAAGGAATTAATGAATCACTAGAGATTGTGATGTGAACTCTGGTGTACAGGTAGATCATAAACATACCTACTCCAGTGATTATAGAGTCCTTTTCTGAAAGTCAACACTTAACAAGTATGACAGCTGTATGATGGCTGTCCGGAAAGTATCTGTCCATATTGAATATCTCGAGAACCGGTTGTGTGACCTTGATGTAACTTGGCAGCAAGTCAGAGGAGACCTTACTACGCATCCATGAACAGTCACTGTCCCATGGGGCTAGTCATTCGGCAGTGAGACGCCATTGACTGTCCTTGTGTACTGTGTGACTGTCGCACTCACAAATCTCCTCCCTTTCAACGGCAATTTTAGCTTTGGGAAAAGCCAGAAGTCGCAGGGAGCCAAATCTGGGCTGTAGGGGAGCTGACAGACCTGGGTGTTGTGATGCTTTGCCAGAAAAAGCCTGCACAAAAGCTGTGGAACAGGCAGGCACATTGTCGTGGTGAAACTGATCTGCTCACTCGGTCATTGTGAATGTGACAGTCACACAGTACACAACTCAGTCAGTGGCATCTCACTGCAGACTGACTAGCCCCATGGGAGAGTGACTGTTCACGTATGCACAGTAAGGTCTCCTCTGACTGGCTGCCAAGTTACATCAAGGCCACTTGACCAGTTCTCAAGATATTCAAAATGGACAGATACTTTCAAGACAACCCTCATATGGAACTTTAAGGTTATATCCATGAAACATAACATTCAAAAAGTGTGTACTCGCATAACAAGTCATTCACAAAGAAAGGAATTAGTGCCAACAACAGTCATAATTTTTTACCCTGCTGACATGGATGATCATCCAGGAATGCTTCATTTCATTCAGTCAATGTGAAGGCTTTGAATTTTATGTACCATATTAACCCAAATACAAAATGAGGTGCCACCTTGTAATTGCGGATAAAGGTAAACATATTTTGTTTAGGTATTTTCGTGAAAAGTGAAGATTTAGTTGGGGGAGGGGGAGGAGGGCAGTTGTTTCATAGTAGGAAAATAGGGTAATCATGTATCAAAATGACATGTCTCTAGTTATCTGTTTATTTCAATTTACACCTCTGCTGTAAGTGTGTGTCGTATTTCATTTCAACTAAGTATGTTATATAGAATTATCCTGCATAATTATCCTTCATTAAAATACTTTCTGCTTCTTCCAGACTCCTCCAGCAAATTACAGGCGTAAGGTGGAGCATTATGGCAGCCTTCCACGTCAGCGAATTACAACAAATGGTACAGCCGTCTCTCCGCTGGATGGTATCACCCCTACAGCAAATACTGCTGGCGTGAGGAAGGGCGTTGCCTTTGGTAAAGGGCTAGTTTCTTCATTTCTACCTTTCCAACATCCACATCACCCAGCGTCAAGGTTTAAGGTGTCCGGCCCAGACAAGAGTTTCTCCACACCCAATTTAGGTGACCTACGAGGCACCTATGTGCCATTGGTCGTACCTTTCAGCGCCTGAATTGACAATGCCAATAACTGACAGTTGTTGTGCAACTGCATGGCATGATATGGTATGGCAAGGCATGCCTCAGCACCCTCTCCTTGTTGTATTTATCTGATACTCTCACTTCCTGTGTCACTGCATTACATTGCAAGTTCAGCATTACTAGAATTGTAGAGTTCTTGCACTAGCATGGCATAAATTGATGAAGGCAGAGACTGTAGTGGTATTCTGTGGGGCAAATCTAGATATTTACGTACATACTGGACTTTGGTCCTCTCTTTTGTGACGTCTGGCAGGTGATTGCCATTGTTCTTGGGCAGTCTGCTGCTTCCACCTTCTGCCTTGAAGATGGATTTTAGATTTTAGATTTTGGATGAGTAATAGGGTTCGAGCCCTTCCGAGGCTGATGCACCTAGGCCTTAAAACAGGCCCTTTGTACCACATAATCTGATACCAATTTAGGGGAGCCCTGTTCCTTTAGTAAAGTTCCAGATGACCCCCAGACTTAGATTCTTAATATCCTCAGGGTTCAAAAGGAAGGAACCCAGATATGTATGTCCTTGAAGATGGAAGTAGCGGGTTCTTCCAAAACGTGCGTAAAATTTTACATGTCACAAGATTATGTATTGTTTGCCTGTTTTTACACTAAACATATTGCACATTAACATATTCACTAACAAATCCAGTTCCATCCAATTTTACAGCACACTATGTATGCTTTAAGCATGTCCCTAACTTTTATTATGCACCATTCGAAAGAGTTATTGATTTTTTGAAGAGATGTCACATGATTGCAGCTGATTTATTGTGGGTACATTATTATGAAACATTCTGGAATCTTTTTTTTAATTTGTGCAGCTTTAGTCAACAGTAACTTCTGCTTATCATTTTAAACCTCTTCCTCTAGTATAGCCAGCATATATGGCTAGCCCAGACATTGAAGTGACTTCTTAAATGTGTGGCTGCGATTGTGTTAAATGTGCCTTGTTCTATTGAAAAGATGACTTCTTTATTCACTGCACAAGTATGAGGATTAGTAATTTGAAGCTCCTACTAACCTGTCAGTGTAAGTGGAAGCATTTGAAAGTTTATCATGTTGCTAGTACTGTTGAAAATGTCTTGTTAATAGAAAATATACCATGTGGCAATTTTTTGCACAAAATGCTGGGTATGTGTCTGGTTCTTGTACATAAGTGTCTTGCCGTTTTAATAACAGTCCTACAGGTAGCATGCAGTTGCAGAAATTAAGGTTTCAAGCTTTTTTAAAGGAATGTTTACAGAATGTGTATATAATACTTGTAAGTGATACATAATTTATATTGTGCGTATAAGCATCTAGAATCGAGATCTCCAACATGTGGCCCACCTGACATTTCCAGTAAGGGGGGGAAAACTTTTAACTTAATTAGTTGTCAAACATAATTAATGAAGCCAAGAAAGAGTAGTTCAGTGTGGCAAATACTAGCATTCCGGTTGGCTGGATCAGAACTGATCAATGGTTAGCCCACGCCCTGTAGCATTACACTGGTTAAACTGTTCTGTGGATTGCTTTTGTGTTATTGCTATAAGAACATCCAATATACAGATATATGATCATGTCACTCACCATTGAAACAGCTTGACTCCTTCTGCTCTAGAATAAATGATACAGGAAACCACATTCTCCTCATAGATTTTGCTTATATGCTGTGTGCACCTTACTCAAATATTGTCAGGGGTGGTATATTAAGCCCATTTGAGCATGCAGTATCAACAGGACTTGGACTGACCCCACTCCAAAACAAAGAGGTGTAAAACTAACTAACCCTTATTTGACCTGGCTGGTATTTAAATTTTAGCACATGGCTTGTGAAACATGTGTTATATGAACAGAAAAAAGATAAAGTATGAAATAAATGGCATTTTGTGGAAAATATGACAGGGATTATGCAGCATGTCTTAAAAATGCTATGAATTTCCTTGTTTCCTAAGTATATAAAATGAATTTTAGGGTTTTTTTTGTATATGTGATATGCAAGCTCAGGTCTTTTAAAGGTTAGTAGATGGTAATATTTATTTAAGTGGTTAACTGAGCCAGATATGTTTGGCCTTGAATATTGTCCTTTAGCCTAATCTTGATGTAATGCACTTGTCAGTGACTTGATGCCAAGTGATATACGTTTTGTACAGCGCTGTTTTTTTTTGGAATTGAAAGGTGCAATATAAATGGCACTGTAGTGAGAAAGAGTGTTCACACATCACTTTTAATAGTTGCCATCGGTTGTATGTAAAGCGTTCTGCTGCTACTAGATCATTTGTTAGTGTCATCCTACAGATTTAGCAAATTCGCTAAAAAAAAAAGCATGAATTTGAATTTAAATGCACTCATTTCCTGTGGGTGCTGTTTGTGTGTCACTCATGAAGGCTTAAATCTGCTGTTGCATGTCTGTGTTAATGTATGTATGTACAGCTAAAATTGCTGCTTGGTCGTAAGTGCCTTAAATGCAAGCATTTGTGTAACTAACACTAAATATGACCTGCTAGTCTGATTCAGTACATTGTCAGAAAGTTGTACAGTCTTCAATTACAACTAACTGTAACTGAAATGTTTAATATACAAGCTGTAAGATATTTCTGTTAAATACAGAAATAATCTGACAGAATGCAGGAATAATTGTAGGGATTGCTGGAACTTTAATTTCAGGAACTTTAATTTTTGAAATTGAAAGAAAATTATTTTTAGATAACGGAGGTAACCATACCACAGCTGTGATGAGTGGTTCTCCAGTTTTGGATTTTGACATTTGTGGAAGAACTACCAACTAATACAGAAGTTTGTGAGTTAGGGAGATAGGTCTTAGTTTGGCCAATAGGAACACTGGACAGGAAATAGTGGAAAGTTTAGAATTCTAATGGCTACAGTTCTGTTACTGTCTGTCTCTGCTGTGTTAGTGGCATTGTACACACAGAATTTTGAGCTGTATGTCCGATTTTATATTTTATTACAGGGGGTCTACACTATATGTCATCCCTGTGTACATTGCCACACACACACACCTTATATTTGCAACTTCTTACCCAGGAGCCAGGCAGATATTACCTACATTTACACATTCACATTATTCAGTGTTGTACAGAGAATAAATTTATGTGTTGTGACTGCACCATTCTCTGCAATCCTTTCCAGTTTCTTTCTGTTGTTTCTCTTATGTTGCCAACAAGAGCACCAGCACTTCTGTTGTGAATACCTTACATTAAATTCTTAAAGGAAACATTTTCCCACGTACATCATCTTAATCACTTTACAGAAATACAGGTTTCCTGGTCTGCTGTACCTCTTTGTGTTCCATCTTTCTTGTACCAAGATTTATTTCTGTCATTTTCTGAAATATATTTTCTTTTGTCTGAACCACATGATATCTTCTAAGAGGTAGCAGAACCCAGAATAAAAATTACTACTGGCAAAGGATGACTCATATGTTAAGCAATCCCCCTTTACAAAAACTTGTGATTTTTAGGTTTTTAATATCTTTAAAATGTACTTGTTTCCAAATGTCTATCTTGATCCTCACTAATTTACTTCATGACAGGGTGGAACAGTGACTTTCCTGTGCCAGGTGTTACATCAAAAGTAACTAAATATCTGTGGTGTACCTACCAAATCTCTAGTGTGTTATTGACACACAATAAATTCAGTCCAATAATTTTATGCTCAACTCCTTATATTGTATTTTTATAATGATTATATATAGTAGGTGTTGAAATTAAAGTTCCAGATGCATAGATTTATGTTCTGAAATATATGTTACATGTCTGCAAACCATGTGTGTGACATGGCTGTGTTTGTATGTTTTGTTATTCGTTTCATCAACTATGAATCTCTGTTATCGTGGACCATAAATCAGAGGCTTTTAATGTTTGTTGACTTAAGTAAGCTTGTTGTTGCAAAAAATGTGTCTGTAATGTTGTTCTTTTCAACGATCTGAAGCTGATGCAGAGCGGGTGGTAATTGAGGACGTGGTGTCATCTCCATCAACGGAGGTTTTTGCGGAAGAAGAAGTAGATGAAACAACAGGTTCCATTGGACTTTCACCACATCCAAGTCCTTCATTCCAGGTTGGCAAGAATAAGGGCATCAAGAAGATATTCGGTCGGTAAGTTGCTTACTGTTATTGCTAACCCTTGGATTATGGAGCCAAAAAAACTTCTACTTTTACTGGACTGGGTACATTTTTTACCCATATATTTAAAATGATTTTCTCAACTTTCT
>Ga0123357_10014243_pt1 | contig 10369 bp, 12 predicted proteins | sample TergutEmb28metaG_FD_89873 | JGI IMG/M metagenome (GOLD analysis project Ga0123357, IMG submission 89873) | Embiratermes neotenicus P4 segment gut microbial communities from Petit-Saut dam, French Guiana - Emb289 P4 | ecosystem: Host-associated > Arthropoda: Insects > Digestive system > Gut ... | reverse complement strand
TACGGCGCTTCTCGGCCCTGCGGCGTACGTACAGTACGCCTCGGTCCTGCGATGCGGCGTGCGCCCTTCTCGCTGCGGTCTCGGCCTTCTACCGCAATCGCGTCATGAATGATTCGGGCTAGCGGCCCTTCATTGTAAAACATTGTAAAGCGCATATCCTGGCGGCTCGGAGATTCACGTTGTCCAATTTGACGTCGTTTTTGGCGCTGCTCGAACAGGGATCTACCGGCGAGCTTCGCCTCGTCCCAGGCGACGTTCCCCACGTCCTCGTCGATGGGAAACGGCACGATCTCGCTTCGCAGCCAATCCACCCGCGTGTCCTTCTCGCAGCAACATCCGAGCTGCTCTCGCGAGAGGAGATGAACGAGCTGCCCGCAAACCGACCGCGCATCGTGCGTCACGAACACGGCGACGTCACCTACGTCATCGAAGTCGGCCGCACACCGAGCGGCATCTCGCTCACCATTCGGAGTCGCGGCCCGAACGCGCGCATGTCCAGCACTCCACCCATATCGACGCGCGCCAGTGGAGCTCCACCCGACTCGAAAACGCGTACCCCTCACCCGAAGACCATCAGCGATAGCAGCATCAACATCGAGCACGAGGATCAACGAAAAGGCCCTGCCACAGGCGGCGCGCGTGCAATCAGCATTACGACATCGACCGGCAGCGGCCGCCGCATCGACGTGCTCCTGCAGGGCATGGTCCTGACCAAAGCTTCTGACCTTCATCTGTCTGCAGAAAACTCGCCCGTGATGCGGGTCGACGGCGAGATAAAATTCATCAAGCAGTTTCCAACTCTCGCCTCGAGCGACATTGCCGCGATGATCGGCGAGATCATGACTCCGAAAGCGGCGGCCGATTTCGAAGAGCTGCACGACGTCGACTTTGCCTACGAGCTCGCAGGCACCTGCCGCTTTCGGGTCAACGTCTTTCAGGATCGTAACGGTGTTGGCGCCGTGCTTCGCCACATCCCGATGGATCCCCTCACTGTCGAGCAAATCGGTTTACCAAAGGCGTGCATCGATCTCTGCAATCTACATCAAGGTCTCGTCGTCGTGACGGGCCCCACCGGCTCGGGCAAGTCGACCACGCTTGCGGCCATGGTCGATCGCATGAACAAAACTCGATCCGATCACATCATCACGATTGAACAGCCCATCGAGTTCGTACATCGGAACAACAAGTGCCTCGTCAACCAGCGCGATGTCGGTCAGCACACCAGAAGCTTCAAGAGCGCCCTTCGCGCAGCGCTCCGTGAAGATCCGGACATCGTGCTCGTTGGGGAGATGCGCGATCTCGAGACGATCACCATGGCCGTCGAGGCAGCAGAGACCGGCCATCTCGTCCTCGGCATCCTCCACACACAAACCGCCGTGAGCACGGTCGATCGCATGATCGATCAGTTCCCGGCGGACCGCCGCGTGCAAATCCGCACGATGCTCAGCGAGTCACTCCAGGGTGTCGTTGCACAAGTGCTTTGCAAGAAGATCTCCGGTGGCCGCGCTGCTGCGCACGAGATTCTGCTTGGCACTCCCGAGATCGCTGCGCTCATTCGCGACGCCAAGACCTCCCGGATACAGAGCGTCATGCAGGCATCGACGGCGCAGGGCATGGCAACGATGAACGATTCGCTCTTTGCTCTCGTGCAAGAAAATCAGATCGAGCCGAGGGAGGCGTGGCTCAAGTCCACCGACAAGAGCGGTCTGCTCGACATGTTCAAGGCAGCGAACCTCTCCACGCTTCCTTGAGCGTCGAAGGGTTTCGGCTCGGGCTCAAGTAGGTTGCGCGCTTGGGAGCGGGGGCCATGAGCTGGGAGTACCACGAAGCGTCAGCCGGCTTTCTTCTCGTCGTCGCCTTGGGTGCCTGGGGGTGACGATGCATCGTCATCGTCCGGCTCGTCGCCATCGGCGTTGCCGTCGCGCGGTTCGTCCTCGGTCTCCGCACCTGCAGCAGCCTTCTTCTTCGACGTTTTCGTGACGCGCGGGGGCACCTCTTCGCCGTCGTCCTCCTCGTCGTCCTCGTCTTCGTCATCGTCACGACGCTTACGAGGCATCCCATCCTCCGGCGCTGGCTTGACGTCGCCGAGCGACTCGAGGCCCATCGCGAGCTTCGGGCTCTTGCGCGCGGTCTCCCAGAATTTCGCGTAGAAGAACGAGACGACCATCGCGCTGAGAAACCCAATCCACTGGCTGGTGGATGGATGCATCTGCACGACGCCGCTGAACGACGCGGGGTGAAGCGCGAGGTAGGCGACGACCGGAGGAACGAACGCGAGAACTCGCGCGAGCGTGCGAGCTTGCTTGTTTCGAATCCCGAGCGAGATGCCGAACGCGAATGCAATCGCCATGAGCAAGAGCGCACCCGGGACGAACAGGTGCTCATCAAACGTGCCGAACTCGCCGCGCTCCGAGTCATCGCGCAGCATCTCGATGATGAAGCGCACGTAGCCGTACGCGAAGGCGAACAAGAAGAAGATCTGTCCGCGGAATTTCTGGTTTTTGCGCTGCCAGAGCAGGAGCAAAAGGAGCGCGAGACCCACGACCGACTCGTAAATCTGCGTTGGATGAACCGGGAACGAGTGGTTCATCTTCACGAGGTCGGCAGCCGCCGGCGTTCCATGTCCCGCTGCCTCCAGATGTTTGATGAATGCGGGTGAACCATCGCCGCCGTCGAGCATGCCCGTGCCCCAGTGCGGGAAGGTGCCGAGTCTCTGGAGCACCTCGGGCGCCGTGTCTGGCAGACGCTTTCCGAAGTCGCAACCGAACAGGTAACAACCGATGCGCGTGATGAACAGACCCGAAGCAAGGCTCGGTACGGCGACGTCCGCCCAAGGCATGAGGCGGATCCTGTGACGTGCAAGATACAACCAACTGCCGATGAGGCCACCGAGGAAGCCACCGTACGCGACGAGACCGCCGCGACGGAGCGCAAAGAAACTCGAGACGAGCACGTCGCTGTTCGGATCGTGCGCGTTGACGCGGAACTCGTCGAGATTCGTGACGATGTACAATACACGTGCTCCGAGGATGGCTGCGAGCGCCGTCACGACGTAGCAGTTGGCCATCGTCTCCTTCGGCAGGCCGTCCTTCTCCGCGAGCTTCAGCGTCAAATACCAACCTACGACGAGGGACAGTCCGAGCATCACGCCGTACGAGTAGATGGGCAGATTCGGCGCCTCCAGTTTCATCTCGCGAAACGCGAAGCCTGCAGCGGCCGACGCGACGATGACGAGGAACGCAGAGATGGCAGTGGCGCGATCCTTCCGTCGCAAACCGATGAGCGCGTAAACGGCGGCGATGGCTGCCACGGCCGCGAGCACCCACCAGAGTTTGAGCGGCGTGTGAGGCAGCGGAATGCGAAAGAGAATCGGGTGCATGATTGGGGCAGGTTCTTACCTCAATGCGTGCATTCGGCCGAGACCTTCGCGCAAGACGTTTGCTCGCGCTCGCCTGTGATACAACGGCCGCGTGAAAGCGCTATTTTCTCGGGCTCTCGTGCTGTCGTGTGCCGCAGCTTGCGTTCCAACCGGGAGCGCGCCAGCGTCCGATGCTGGCGCTGTGTCCACAACGACAGCACCCTCGTTCAAGCCGTCCACGAACATCATGACGGCGCCTTTCGAAGACAACTTCGATCGGCCGGACGGCGGCGAGAGCACGTCGCAAGCAGCAACGTTAGACGGCGGCAACGGTGCAGAGGCCAACGGTCGCGTGGAATCTGCAAGTAACTTGGGCCCGAATTGGACGGCTGTTCGAACGACGGCGTGGACGGTAGAGAATGGAAGACTTTGTGGCCAAGGTGCTCACAACCACCCCGTCTGGTTGAATCGCGTTTTACCGGTCAACGCGCGCATCGAGTTCGACGCGATCGCGGAAAGCGACGACGGCGATCTCAAGGCCGAAGTGTGGGGGGACGGCCGCAGCGCTGCAACCGGCACGTCCTACACGAATGCGACGAGCTACCTGGTCATCCTTGGCGGTTGGAAAAACACGATGCAAGTCCTCGCGCGCCTCAACGAGCACGGCACCGATCGCAAGGAAATCCGTATCGACCGGGACTCGGACGATCCCCGGCAACGCCCCGTCGTCAAAGGTCAAGTCTATCATATCAAGATCGAGCGCAGCGATAGCAAGACCATCCGCTGGTACGTCGACGATGTCGAGTATCTGAGCTGGGCGGATCCTGCGCCGCTCGCAGGCCAAGGCCACGACCATTTCGGCTTCAACGAGTGGGAAGCCAAGGTGTGCTTCGACAACGTGAAGGTCACACCACTCTAGCTAGCCAGATCGCGCCAAATCGAAAGCGGTCTCACGGTCGCTCTTTACTCTGCGGCGGCTGTCGTCAACACTTGCAGGATGCACGGGCGTAGGAATGCGCTGGCCGTGACTGCGCTGCCATGAATCCCAAGGAGCAAGAGATCGCGATCGGACAGCTCGAGGAGCGCGTGGAACGTGTTCGCATTCTCTATGAACAATACTTCCTCGGGTTCGAGAAGCTCGAACCCACGGTTCCGCGCAAGGACGTCGATCGTCGCTTCGCAGTTCTCAAGAAGCTGCAGATCCGCAACACGGCGCTGCGCTTCCGGCTCAACGTCGTCACGCAGAGGTACAACACGTTCTCGATGTACTGGTTGCGCATCTGCCGCCAGATCGAGGAGGGCACGTACAAGCGTCATCTGCGACGCGCTCAGCGGCGCTTCGGTGACAACGCCTCGCTGAACGGCGCGCTCGACATGTCCGTCGACGTCGATCTCACCGAGCTCGACGCCGACGAAGACGTAGACATCCATGCGATCCTCGCCGAGGCCGACGCAGCGGCTGCCGCGTTCGAGCGCGGACCGGTCGACACGGCCCGCCCGTCAGCATCATCCGGCACGCCGATCCTTGTCGCCCCCACGCCGGAGGCATCGCTCACAAAGCCTGCGCCTGCAAAGCCCAGTAGTGAGCCGCGTGAATCGCCGATCGTGCGCGCAACAACGGCACCGGTTCGCCCGCCGCAGATGCGCCGGCGCGCCCCCATCCCACTGCCAAGCAAGTTCGTTTCGTCAACAAAAGACTGAGGTCGAGCCGGGGCAGGCACGGGGGCCTGCCCCTACGACCGACAAAACGCATTCGTAGGGGCGGCCCTCTGTGACCGCCCTCAGTGCGTGGGGCGTTGCGTGGAGGCGGGCGGCGGGGTCTCTTCCTCTGACTCGTTACAAAACAGAATCGCGCAGCGTCGATTTTCGCTCTCGCGAATGCGCGCACAGAGTTCCGCGAGGTCCTCGTCGGCGTCGACGATCGTGCCTTCCACGGGTTTCGCGGTTCGCGCATCGTAACGGCAATTGTCCAACGCAACCCAGCGGCCTCGATAGGCGTCGTTCATCCGTATCTGAGGCCATGTCATGCGACTACCCATTGCAGCTTGTTATGCATCGCTACAATGCGGCTCGCCGATCGGTCAAGGAATTCGAGCGCTCGTTTGCTGCCGCGCTCGCGCTATTGCGCGAATGTACTCTATCAAGTAGTACAATCCCCGTTCCACCCATGGACTCGTCGGACTCGCCGGCTCTGCGGCTCGCCCAAGAGCTCTCTGCGCCCGTCGCCGAGGTCGACGGACGGCGCATCGCTCCCATGCTCTGCGCGCAAGACGACTCGGCCGCCCGCATCCTCGCGGAGCCCGCATATCTGTTCGAGCTGAAGCTCGATGGCGTACGCATCGTGGCCGACCGTCGCGATCACCAAGTCTCGCTTACGTACAGGAAGATCCGCGACGCAACGGAGAGCTATCCCGAGATCGCCGAAGCGATAGCAAAACTGCCGGAGCCGCGCGTCGTGCTCGATGGCGAGATCATCGCGTTCGACGAGGCGGGCAAACCGAGCTTCGAACGGCTCGGTCAACGCATTCAGCTCTCGGGCGTCGCGGCCAAGAGGGCGGTCGCGAAGGTGCCGGTGGTGTACGTGGTGTTCGACGTCCTCGCACTCGGCGATCGCGACCTGCGCGCGCTATCCATCGAGGCGCGCAAAGAGATCCTCGAGCGGCTCTTGTCCAGCGCGCCCGGTGCGAACGCGGCGAAGGACGCTCTCGTTCGTCTGCATCCGACGTTCAACGATGGCCGCATGCTCTGGTCCTTCTGCTGCGAGCACGGTCTCGAAGGTGTGGTGGCCAAACGCCGAGGCTCGGTCTACCGCACCGGCGAGCGCGCGGTCGACTGGGTCAAGATCAAACGCGCGCTCGACGCGGACTTCGTGATCGTTGGATGGGTCGAAGGCGAGGGAAGTCGATCGCGGCTCGGCGCGCTCGATCTCGCGGCGTACGAAGACGAGCGACTCGTGCTTCGCGGTTCGGTCGGGAGCGGACTCGACGACCGAACGATCTCGACGCTCCTCGAACGACTCGTCGCGATGGAAGTGGGCGAGGCCGTTGCCGAGGGCAGTTATGCCAAAGCCAGACGGCGTCACCATGCGCGGCCAGAGATCGTCGCGTCCGTTTCGTTCGCGGGGTATTCAACCAAAAAGTTGCTTCGTCATCCGGTGTTTCGAGGGTTGCGCCCGGACGTGGATCCGCGCGACTGCACCGCGGCGCCGTTCACGATAAGGTCGTCCACGTGATCGGTGCACTGCGCTGGATCGGGCCGTCGTTGTTTCCGGCATTGCTGCTCTTGGTGATCGTCTACTTGTCCGATCGCCGCCGCGAGCCGTGGCCGCTCGTCCTTTTCACGTTCATCCTCGGCGGCGTAGGGAAAGCCGTAACCGCCTATCTCGAAGCGCGCGCCGCAGCATGGACGGGCCTCGACGTCGTGGCTCAAGCTGCAGACAATGCCGGCTCGCTCCTCTTTCTCTTTGGCTTCGCCGCGCCGTTTCGCGAAGCCTCGAAAGTCTGCGCGGCGTGGCCCGCGTTTCGCTCGAAGTACTTCGACGAGCCGCTCGACGGCATCGTCTATTCGTCCTCCGCCGCACTCGGCTTCGCGTGCGTCGAGAACGCGTTGATGCTTCGCGAGCACGCGTTCGGCTGGGTGTGGCTCCTCCGCGCGCTCGTCGCGCTGCCGGCGCACGTGTTCTTCGCGGGTGCGTGGGGCTACGCGCTCGGCCGCGTCAAGCGCGACAAGCGCCCGGGTTCGAGCTTCCCGATCGCGTGGGTCGTTGCCACAGCCGCACACGGCCTCTACGTCCACCTCGTTTACGGTCGTGGCCCGGGCGCGCTCGTTGGGACGATTCCGCTGCTCGTCGCCATGGCCGGAGTGAGCTTTTTTGCCATTCGCGATCTGTCGCAGCGCGAAGTTCCCTCGTCGCGCAGCCCGATGTTGCTCGGGCCGGTCTCCGTGCGGCACATCTCGGGACCACCGAGTCTGCGCGTCGTCAAAGAAGCCATGCGTCGCGAAGGCCAGCCCATCGCGTTGCGGTGGATCCTCTTCGGTGTGTTCGTCACGCTCGGCGCCGTGACGCTCGGTCTCGCGCTGTCCGTCGCGGTCGGTTACTACGCGCACGTCGACTTCTCGACGGTCGACGAACACGACGTGACGACCACTGCGCCCGTTGCGTTGCTTGGTGCGGGCTTGCTCGCGGCGTTTCCGGTGAGCGGGTATCTCATCGCGCGCGCGTCGAGTTTGCCAACGATGCTCGAGCCCGCGCTCGCATCGGCTCTTGCGATCATGGCGACGCTCGCTCTGCTCGGCGTGACCATCCCCGTCGCGTTGGTGTTCGGGCTCGCGTTCTCACCCGTCGCGTGGGTCCTCGCGTGCGCGGGCGCCTGGATTGGCCGCCCCACTTGACTTTCTCGTCACAAGGTCCGAAAGTGCGCGGTCCCTTGCCCATTTAGGGGCTTTTTTCCCGAGGATTTCTGTCGTGGCAAATCACCCGTCCGCCGAGAAGCGCAATCGCCAGCGTATCGTTCGCACCGCCCGCAACCGCGCGATCACGAGTAGCGTTCGCACCCTGGTCAAGCGTGTCCGCACGGCGATTCACGCCAAGGACAAGGCTTCCGCAACCACGGCGCTGAAGGCCGCTACCATCGCTCTCGACAAGGCTTCGACCAAAGGCGCGGTGCATTCGAAGGCGGCATCGCGGACGATCTCGCGTCTCTCCGCGCAAGTTCACCGCCTTACATAAAATCCTCGCGCACCGGCGCAAACGCGTTTGCTGTGTCGCACGTGCGCAGGCATCGCGGCGCGCAACAGGTGTTCGTGGCCTACCCTTTGCGTAAAGCTCGCAGGGAGGCACACGTATGGACGCCGACGAGCTCTTCAACCACGCGATCGCGGCTTTACCAGAGGCCGTTGGCGATCTCCTTCGTGAAGAGCGCGATCCGTTCGACTACGTGTTTGCCAACTTCGATGGCTCGAGTGAGCTCGGAATGGCGCTCATCGCATCGGATCTTGCGAGCGGACTCGGTGTCGATCCGCAGGGCGCGCGATCGGAGGTCGAGCGGATGATCTACGCTGCTGGCCAGCGGGGTGAAGAGCTCGTCGTCTCGCTCATGGTGACGAAAGACGTGCTCGGCAGAATCCTCGCCGCGTCGAACGTTGACCACTCAACACGCATCGCGGTGCGCATCTGGCTCGAGGATCCGGTGGAGCATGGCCACTATCGCGTCGTGGCGATCGCCGGCCAAGACGTGCGCGCGGCCGCCGTGGACGGAGGAATGTCCGAGGAGCTCGACGCAGTGCCATCATCGTCGATGCTCAATTGAACGAGGGCACGCACAACGCATGTGTCGACACCGCCAAAACCCGCCGAATCCGCTGACGCGGAGGAATTCAGACGGGCCCTCATCGCGGTGAGATCTTTACATAGTGTGCAAGCGACGGTATGAGGGGCAGCCTTGTTGGTCCCCATCGTCTAGAGGCCCAGGACAGCGGCTTTTCACGCCGCCAACAGGGGTTCGAATCCCCTTGGGGACGCCATCGTGAAATTTGGAATCGTACGTCACTTGTGCTCGACGGTGGCATGCACGGCAAGGATCTTCAAGCCTGCGGCCATGGCATGACTGCTAGTTCTCGAGTGTAGTTACCCATGCGTTCTGCGAGGCGGCGTTCCATCCCGAGCGTCCTGCACAACTTTCTCGACACGCTGAGCAGCCGATACTCGGACTACGACGGCTACTGGATCTTCGGCCTCGTGATCTCGGATCTGAACTGCTCGACGATCAGTCTCGTCGCCGGCGCGCTGACGACGAGTGGCTCGCCGTCGTGGTGCGCTTTCGTGACTCTGGCAAGAAGCCGATTCGCCGATCAGGCGAAAATGAACTCGGTCACGAGCTTCATTCGCCGGGCCGAGCTGAGTATCGAGAGGGGACCTTCGCATTTGGAAACGGTAAGCGGCCAAACGCGCAACGGTTACGACGTCGCTCTCGTGATCGGCTCGCTCATCCTGCTCCCGCCGCAGCCACACCGCGCAGTAGAATAGTGGAATGGGAAGACAAGCAGCCGTCGTGCTTTACGTGCTCGCGCTGGTCGCCGTCGTGGTCAGCGTGGACGTCTTGTTCTTTAGAAACCGGTTCTGGGAGCGACTGATGGCGAACGTCGGAATCGTCCTGGTGTTTGTCGCATTCTATTTGAGGTTCCTGAAACGACCATGAGCGCAGTAACTGGGATTGGGACAGGCGCATTGAATGAAATAGCTTGAAGTGGCCATTCGCAGCGAACTCCATGGTAAGCACGCTCCTGACATCACGATGCGACTCCGTTCGATCGGCATCAGCGCTGCGTTTCTCGCGAGCGCATCCCACGCGGGAGCGCGCGACAAGGATCAAAAAGGGCCTGACGTCGAGCCAGAGCCTTCGTTCGACGGCGCACCCCTCGAAGTCACGAGGCAGACGCAGGAGTACGGCATCGCAGTCTCCTCTATCCGCTCGCGGAACGCATCGACCGACCCATGGTCGGACGGACTCGACGTGATGCTGACGTCCGGCCTCTCACCCAGAGTGCCGTGGCTTCGCGTGTCCGGTTTTCGCGGCGTGGTTTTTCGCGCCTTTGACTCGAAAAGCTATTCGTTCACACCGTATTATCAGGGGCTCGAGGGCGGGCTCGGCGTCGGCGTCATCGAACTTGCTGCAAGCATCGGCCTCTCGCCGCTCTCGATCGACGTGGCTCACACGAGATGGAGCGTAGGTTTTCTTCAGCCGCGTACGAGCGCGCTCGTGGGCCTAAGGTTCCGCAATTTTCACCTTCGCGGCGTTATCTATTCAGAATATTATTGGCGATGGTTCGGACGAGACAGCGCGCTCGTTCAGGGCGTCGGTATCCAACTCATCGTCGGTTCCCCCAACCACTAGCCCGGATCATTCATGACGCGATTGCGGTAGAAGGCCGAGACCGCAGCGAGAAGGGCGCACGCCGTACCGCAGGACCGAGGCGTACTGTACGTACGCCGCAGGTCCGAGGAGCGCCGTA
>Ga0123357_10014242_pt1 | contig 10369 bp, 8 predicted proteins | sample TergutEmb28metaG_FD_89873 | JGI IMG/M metagenome (GOLD analysis project Ga0123357, IMG submission 89873) | Embiratermes neotenicus P4 segment gut microbial communities from Petit-Saut dam, French Guiana - Emb289 P4 | ecosystem: Host-associated > Arthropoda: Insects > Digestive system > Gut ... | reverse complement strand
TCATGTAGCCCTCCCGACTTAAATTTAGTAGTAACCAATTTCATGTTTGGTTTACATGTAAAATAACTACTGCCACCGGGTGACAACCCAATTGCAGTTAATAAATATTATTATTATTATTTAATTTATCAGTTCCTGTAATTTATTACTTGTTGCTTAAAAGGAGCAAGCTTTATAATTGTATGATTATGCCTGCAATTCTATGGGAGAAATGGCACCAAGAACGTAAGGAACAGTGGAATCCTCTAATACTTAGGTCACAGAAGATCTCCATGATGGAGATTAAAACCGTACAGTAAAAAGAAGGACATTTGTTATCATTTTAAATCCCTCTTGAAAATGCCGCGCTAGCCAGCAAGTTTTTCAATAGCAGGGTACGAATGCTAGCAGCTAAAGTTGTGAAAATTATATGCAAAATAACTTTCACAGCTATATGCCTCTCTGCAATCCAGCAATGGAATATACGAACACAAAAACGCAAGACTTGCTTCTACATTCTTCTCGTGTAACTCCCACACTTTCGGTAAAATTGGTAGGATTAGATCACCTCCGTTTTATGCAAGAAGAGCCGGGATATCTCAGTTGGTATTGTGAATACACTATGAGATGAAACAGCAAGAAATCGTGTTATGATCTATTGGCCTGGCGGGGGGAGGGGGGAGCTATCCTTTCTCCACAGTGTGCAGGCAGGTCCTGTGGTCCATCAAGCCTCCTACTCACTGACTCTGAAAGCTCCTTCCCCAGGGATAAAGGGGTTGGACTTGAAGCTACCACTCACCTCCATCTTGCGCAAAAGTTTGGAATGAGTGGAGATAAATCTCCACTCCACCACCTGCTTTAGTTTATACACAGGAACAAGTTTAATGTGTATCTATGCAAGTAAATTTTTGTTCTCCATTTTTCTGAAAACACTCAAAATGCACGGTCACACTACATATACTGAACCTGAATAACAACAGAACACTAAAGCGCAGTGTCTTTATATTTCCCTAGAAGAAACAAAAAGAAAAGTGAGAGTTAAGTGAGAGCTAAGTTTAGCTCTCGCTGTTATATCAAACAATGATATCTCTTTCTGAAGCTCCTACATGTCTTTAATTACGCTATGCACATTAAGACATCAGAGAGTTTCTGAGAAGTTAGAGATTTCTCATCAGCCCTTCATTCATTTGTTCTGTCTCACAAGTAAGCGTCGCCACCAGTTGCAGTCAAGCGTTACTTGCACACAAACTATACATTTACAGATACATATTACTAAAGAAAACCTCAGTCTATATTTTCCAAATAATCCCGGACTTTTATTCTTGTGTAAATCCTCAAATGTGTTTGTAATCATCATAGAAGCCGCCTCTGGTGACCAAATCCAATTTCTTCTCTCTCCCCTAAAATAGCCTACGACCAAATTTGCTGCCCCCTCCACCCCACATCTTTGCGTGCAATATAAAACTAATCATCAGTTATGATGTAGGCATCGCATTGGAGCAAGCTTACAGGTGTTATTCTGACCGCACCCGACAAAAAAAAAAAAATATAAGCCAATGCTTAAGGAAAGGTTTCCCTTCTTTCTTTTTTAATTTCGATGGGTGGGCACACAAAACCGGGCGCCATGCAATAGCGTAAGGTAGACGCCCCTAAGCGATTTGTATTGTTGTACAAAAAGTTTTACTGAAAGAAAGTAACCATGTTGAAAACCGTCCGTGTCGATTGTTGTAGCGATTCTTCGTTCAAATAATGACGTCACGTTTTCTCTGTTATTATGAATTAATTTAGAATACCTGGAAGAATAGGAAGCCAAGAACGGCTAAGTGTTCTCTCATTGCTGAATTAATTGTCTTCCTACCTTACGTGTTCTAAGACCAGCGATAGCTATAAGCAACAAGACAGAAAATGTAAGTATTCAGGAATACTGGGGAGAGTTTGCGTAAACAATTTTGACATGGAAAAGCGATAAGTAATACATATTCTGGTTGTGTTTCTATAGCCTTAGTTATGCAACATGTAAAGAGCATGCGACCTACTATTTTTTCACCTGTGATCTGTCCGGCTATAACGTATAATTCCACATTTTTCACGAACGGCATGAATATATGAGTAAAACGTGTGTTCTGATTTTCTCCATAAATTTCGTCTGAAACATTTTTCCTTCTACGAAAAACGGAGGGAGATATGATGAAAATCATATCGGTTTTCATGTAAAGTACCCGTATGAGTTGTCCAATTGTAATAAAATTCGAATTCTCTCCACAGGTTTCCGACAAACTCTCACACACCAAATCAACGAAAATCCATCCAGTGGGAACCAAATTTTTCCTCGCGGACGGACAAGCAGACATGACGAACTTAATAGTCGCTCTTAGCAATTTTACCAAGGCTCCTACGAAGAGTCGTAGCATTTAGAAACCGAATATTTCTCACGCTGCAGTCGTAAATTGCCTGTGATTTTCAGTACAAACAGCGACTAATTTACTACACAGCGTTGACTGGTTGATATTTGTAGTGGAGGGAGATTTTGTTCTCTCGAAGTTACGAGTTAAACCCCGTCTCTCCTCACAGAGGATGCCCCAAGGCGAGTAAGACCGCAATGATCGGATCACGACTTAATAAGTTCTGGACGTAAGCACCAGGGAGGCTGATTTTCTGTCTGAATGACGTTTACTTTGAGAGTCATTTGTATTTGAACTTAGCCTTGTAATGGTTAATATATCACACAATGTAATCCCCATTCCACCTGTCAACTCATCAAACACTTCCGTACTTTCTTAATTGCTGTAATTCAGAAAAGAATCCAGTAGCTAAGCATGTCCAGTAGGATACTAAATAAAATGAAGTAGCGAGAGTGTTTAATTACACAAGACCTTGAGATGCTATCAGTCCATAATTCGGTAAAATAGCCTGTGCATTTTGTGTAACGCAAAGATTCATTCCCTAGTTCAGAAGAACCCAACACTGGACTGTATGCAAAGGACGTAAGATGAAGTACAAGCCTAAGAATAATTCAAGGAGACTGCCTTAGTTCCAACGAACACATATGCAAAATTTAGCTATATTCTACTCCATTAAAAAAAATTGGTAAAATGTCGCCGTTTTGACTTGTGACATTGAGTTATGTTAAGCGAAAAGCAAGCTTGTGGAATTATTATATCTAAAGATTTCGTTTAAAAAAAATCCCACCATCAGCGTAGAACAGTCTTAAAGATTTTCAAACATTGTATATAACTGCAAAGAAACAGAGTTGTCATTCATTTTTTCAAAAAATGTTATAAATTATAATACAACTATAATCAGAGCTTTATTCAGCTGTACTTTGCCTTGGTACATTTTTAATATCTCCTTGAAAAACGATATTTGTCACGTGTCAGTTTCTACACTTAGAATAAAGAAATGGCGCGACAAAATGCCCGAAATGCATTCGATGTAGCTTTGTTTAATAAAACTAACAAACAACCTCTATTTTGGTTCCAGCCAAGTGGATAGTAAAGAAATACACAAAACAATTTCGAGGTTTATATGTTTGCGGCTAATCAAACCTCAAACAAGTCTCAGAAAAAGTGCGGGCACGTATTTGTGCATCAATAGGTAGAAAAAGAGTATTATACCCTTCTGTTGAATCATGGTCGGCTTGGCGACAAGCTGGAGACTAAACGCACAAGAGCTGTAACACGATTTGTCTATGGGGACAGATTCAAATGTGCTGGAATAACTGATCAGAGTGTAGTGTAGTGACGCTCGCGATTCACTCAAAATTACGGATTTCTGAGAAGCAAGTTTGCTACATCACCAAAGAAACGATATTAGATACAGTCTATATACATGGATCTTTTTCAGAAATCTTTAACATCTTAGTCATTAAACCAACAAAATGTACTCAAACTCTCGGAAGACATGACTTTTACCTCCATCGCCAATATAGACTGCTGGATGTGTCTACTGCTGCATTATAGATAATCGTCAATATTTCATTCCATATTTGTCTCGAAGGCCTAATTTGATATGGGTTTCTGAAGTGAAAAATTACACCATTATTACAATGTTTATTCCGTGCATTATGTACAAGTAAAAATTCATGTAACACAAACAAAAGGACTATTCTATAATTTATACTTACAGTCTTTTACATAGACCCTACACATTTCGGAGCTAATATATCTCCATCTTCAGGGACCTATTTTGTTGTTGTACACTTTAGAGAAAATTTGGTGTCAGCTCAGTAAAGATGGCGCGATAATAAAGCCGAAACATGCAGCAGCTATGTAAAATATTGTAGGCATAAATCATAAAATAGTACATTTGTTTGGCGTTGCACGAGTTCTTTATAAACAACTCGTGCAACGCCAAACAAAATACGATTGACCAAAAAAAAAACATACAGTGCACACACTAGCAGATAAAAATAATCTTCTATACCACTATTTATTAAAGGACTGTTCAGTCTGCAGTGTTTGTGATTCAACAATCCATGTTGTGTTAATAAAAATCCAACTAGATGCAACAGCATGCAGATATTTATTTACTGCAAAGCAACTCTACATGTTTCGGGTGTCACAGTACCCATCATCAGGAGCCCTGATCGGGACGAAGTCCCGATCAGGCCACGTTGGAGGGAAGTAGCTGCACCAGTATTATGACCTGTAACGGAGGCTGCGGTTACAGTTTTTAGTACCCTGATGATGGGTGCTGTGACACCCGAAACATGTAGAATAGCTTTGCAGTAAATAAATATCTGCATACTGTTGCATCAGGTTGGATTTTTATTAACATTGAATGAAGATGCACGGAACCACGAGCTTAAAATTTAATCCATGTTGTCTTCATTGACATTTAAGCATCGACAACGTTGGCAACAAAACTTGCGTACCGGAATAGAAAATAAGTCGGTGTTAAGTGTTTGAAATTCCGAGGTAAGAGCTTGTTTCACGTTGGCGACTGCTGCAAATCCCTTAGCAGCTAGGTTCTTTTTAAGTGTTCGAAAGAGATGAAAATTACGAGGGTGAGAAGAGGACATTTGCAAAAGTAGTCTTATAAATTCCCAACTGTAGCGCAACAAACAGACCTAAGTCCGGTGATATGCGGCCCAGCGACTCTCATCTATTTGACCTTCACGTAACACTTGGCTGGCAAGTGATTAGCAACAGACGGCTACGTGAAGCCAGTCGCCACCTCATGGCTGAAGACATTTGACACGGATTTTTCTGTGACGGGTTAAAGCTTTGGTGCCACGATGCGACAGATATTCATGAGTCAGTTACGGCTAAACGGAGGTCTGATGTTTACCATCTGCTACCCATGTGCCATGCACACACCGAAGTGAGGATAAATTTCTCGGCATCATTGTGTCAGTTGTCATATCTTTTTTTTTTAAGCTTCCTTGAATATCCTAACAGACACAAAGGATATCTACTTTATGATTATGTTGCAGTCCCCAACTAATACGTAGGGCAATGAGGAAGCATAACGACACGTTCCGTTTAACGAATAATTCCCTTTCTGGACACAAAAACATGGGCTTTGCTCGGAATGTAACAGTCACAGAACACGGAAAACGTATCATTATGTCGGAGACACGGCTTCTGTGAGACAACCTTTGTGTTTTCTGTAGTGGGGAGGGGAGGTGGAGTGCATCGAAGTTATGAAGTACAGGCTAGATCAATATGGCATACTCAATGACAATTTCTTTCGTACTCACGTATTACTACTAGTTTCAGTGGTGTTTTCGAAGGAGAACATGAAGATGTGCTACATGAATGTCGTACCTTTATATTCCATCTGCTTCACCACCTAAACAACAGACATAAACTACGTTAAAACTACTTTTCACCATACTTGGCACCCATCTTGCTTACCGAGATGCAGATTCATGCATAAGCAATAAGGGTTAAGTTCAGACCACAGAACCCTAAAGGCCCCATATATGATAGAGTTCTTCACCATGTTATTAGCGAAGCTCACTCTATCATTACTGGCGTCACAATTATTATGATGGTAACCCACGTCTGTTGATGACGACGCCTTCTGATACGTCGGGGATGGACGTATCGAATTTGAATGAGGCAGCTCAGGAAGTGTGGCTACATGGAGAAGTGGCATATCTAATATTAAACTACAGGTATTTCATATAGAAGTTTCCTTTCAGAATTTCATCTTTTTTAAATATATGGTGCGAATTTCTACGTATTTGTATTACATACTGGCGAACACAGTATCTTAATCCGTTGAAGAATGAGGTTTACGTAATCCACTTTACACAAAAACGTTGGTGATATGCGTCACATCCTTGGTGTAGCAACCCCATTCTCCGCAAGGTACGCGCTAGGGCAAGAGACAAACTTGGAATTTTTCACATATAACAAGATTTTTTCTTTGTGAGGCACGAGCTAAAGCTGAATGATGGAGTGGGGGTAAAGCGCCAAATATTTTTAACTTCAACACAATGAGCAGGACAGTACTGAGCTTCAGGACTAGTGGTCGCTTTATTTCTTATTGCCATATGGACAGCAGGCAAAGGCGAAGTAAAAAAAAAACCCCTGCACGGTTTCGGAATCGAATCTCGATGATTCAGCGCGTATCCTAGTCACTGAACTACTCCGGCCTGCAACATATAAGACCGGAGAGTCAGAGATAATTTCCCTTCTTCATAGCCTGGGCGCAACAGGACACTTTGTGCTTTAAAATAAGCATCCAGGCGTCTCATATTTCTGTAGTCTTTCTGTACGTCTAAGCTACGGAGCGCTACGACATTAACAGTGATAGAGAGTTTGGATGTGTCTTTGCACAACTGATCTTTAGTGATAACTTAAGCTGCTGTTCGTATTAACTGGGCATTCAGACGACGGTGTAAGTTAAAGGCTGCAGAACTTTCTGCTCGGTGCCTCTTTTTTTTAAGTATCTATGCGATGCACGTGCATAAACTTATACATACGTAGGATTTTATTCCATATAATCGCACGTATATATACAAATGTATAGCATAGACGTACTTAGATCCATACACAAATACTCTCTCCCTCTCTCTCTCTTACACACACACACACACACACACACACAAGAACGCACGCGCGCAAACACACACGCGCGAGCGCGCGCAGGCTAAGTCCTACTTTATCGTTTGGGTTACTGCCCTAAAAATCGCAACGTACAGACAAATAAGGCAGAAAGGGACTTTTTCCCATAAGCGTTATTAAAATACTTTAGAACAAAACAAGAATTCCGAGTCCGGGCTAATTTCGTCTAAAGCTGAGAACTAATATTTGTAAGAATGAAAGCGACACTGCGTTATTCGAGAGCAACGTTAAACAGAGGACTGCTTTATATGTGTGTGTATTCACATAGGCACAGGTACACAGCATCGTCTATAATGCACACGTATAAATTTGTAGGCCTACATTCTTACTGTGTGTTGGACCTGCTTGGCATTCATGTACATTCACACGTACGTACATACATATATGTTGGCAAACAAATATACCATATACAGAGATTTATGCATGCATAAACATACATGCCTTACACATACAGAAAGAAAACACATAAACAAACGGACACACATATGCGTATTTACACATACTTCGTATCTCTGACACAACTTTACACTGTATTACATATGAGCTTAGCAGAATGCCAGGACTACAAAAAGTCGGTGTCTTCTGAGTGTAGCCAGCCAATCGTTCGCCCTTATTATATGGCACATTCTCTGACAGGTCGCTGGATAAAGGACTAGGAAAGTTAAGAGGAATTAAAGCATTAAAGACGAAATGGAAACAAGAAATGTCACTTAAATACGAATATATGAAACACTTCTAAGAATACACAAGGTCCAAACTGCTCTATCATTATAAACCAGAGAGTAGACGTTTCTAGACTTCCGATAAAAGGAAAAAGGGAAGAGTCATTAAAATTGTAACGTGAATAGGCCGGAAAATTTACGTGACAATAATAGTAATAATAATAATAATAATACAGATAAGAGATAGTGTTAAGGGCTGTGGACTTGCAGACTAGAAGTGATAATAATTTACCCTGCTCTTCTTTGTCTGGGTATAGAAATTGTATGACATGCAAGTCACAATATATTGCAATGAGAAAATGTTAGACAATAAAGCATAAGGAAAAATTTCGATCCAACTAGCCTATTATATCATTCGGTAAAATAAGGCAAGTGTTTTGTAATCATTTACTAATTTAACAACCAGTTTCGCAACTGAACAACAGAAAGAACGGTGTATGTGCCCAGTTCAGTCGTCCTGTGTCTTTCAGCTTCAGCTATGTCCCTTTTGCACAAATGAAAAGAAAGCGAAAGGAGACTGCTTTCTGATACGCGATTCTAAAATATGAGTAAGATATAAGTTTAAAAAAGCAACAAGATAGCACTTTGAAGAATATCATTACTAACACAGATGATGTGGGTTGTTTCACATGATGAGTAAGAACACACTAGTACTGCTGGTAATTAGTACATACAGAAAATTAAGTGTATTAATTAAAACACAGGATACCTGTCTACTGGTTTCTGAATGGCAGGCTCCGTGCGTTTGCGTGTGCTTGTGTGTGTGTGTATGTGTGTGTGAGAGAGAGCAAGAGAGAGAGAGAGAGAGAGAGAGCGCGAGAGACAGAGAGAGACAGAATGAGAGGGATGGGGAAGAGGTATTTGTTTCCTATCAAGCGCTTCGTGTAGAAGCAAGGCAGGATAAGTTACGAAACGATAAATGCCGTATTTGTTATTTGAATTGACCGCTGTAGGATAAAGCATATCGTGTCTTCAGAATTGTAATTACAGACGAAAGAGAAGTGTTTACTCTGGCATCGCTTCTCTACAAGGTGTAACTATCACGAAAAAACGTGACGCAACATGAATTTGCATATATCCTTAGCATATCGTGTTTGTTAACATTGGACTCCAAAGTGCATGGCACTGTGTGTATGAGAGTATTTCAGTGGTATAACGGTGAAAAAATGGAAGTTAAAGAGTAGTAAAGTTTGTACGTATATTCCAGGATATATGTGTGTGAAAGTGAAAATTTACACATAGCCACACAATTCTGGAGGGATCCCTGGATATTTCTAACAGGCCGTTTTATGAAAAATACCTATCAAATCAATATTTTTTAAACTTGTAGTTGTTAGGCAGATTTATGCAAAGACTTCCAAAATACATTGTCAACGAAATCAGTCCGAAAGTAATTTATTATTAAGGGATGAAGCAACACAAGTATAATTTTACAATGTTTATTCCAAACATGCCCAATATTACGATACAAAAATATATACCTTCATACAACAAGCCTTCTACAAGTGTTTTCCCTATCGGCCATCATAATGGAAGTATTCTTTGTCAAATTCCTCCCTGATGATGGTCATAAAGGGCCGAAACATGTAGGAGGCTTGCTGTAAAAATGTATATATTTTTTGTGTCGAACTATTTTGCAGTTGGTGGAACAAACTTTGTAAAATCATCTTAAACACGGAACACGGATAATACTAAAGTAACACAAGAATTATTTTCGATCATCTAAAACAAAAAAAAATTTTGAAAGAAAACTGTTTAGGGAATGAAATAAATTTCCACTTCCTCTGCAGTGTTTGTTGGAATCATTTCTTATCCTTCTAAATACTTATCGATCCTCGCAAACGGTAGTCTCTCAAATTGCTGATATTCGGATGAAATGTCAAAACTCAACGAAAGTTTGAATGTCGTCACATTTTAGCAAACCTTTCCAATGTCAACTTCCTCGATAATTCTTTTATCTTTTCTACAATTCTTACATACGAACAGGCACATGGGGAACGAGCTTCGCGGTATCAAAAGAATCCAACGTTTTAATTTTTGTTTTGAATACGCTGATAATTACTGCACTAGTGCGTACGGTAGCGCTCTTAGTTGAGCTATACAAACATTCATAAATTAAGTAACATTATATTTATCGAAAAATGGAAGTATTTAATAGTTAATTTGAAGAATTACTTTCGTCTAAATTATTTATAAGCCTTTAGTACGCACTTCTCAGGGAACTTGTCCGTCTCTTTTAAAGAGGTCTGCCGTTTAATGCCGTGTAGGAAAATGGATCTTTGTTGTAAGAATTAGAAGCAGTACATACATAAATTCTGTGGCTAAATGCAAAAATTACTGTATGTTTATACAGTTTTATATCCGTAGTTAACTTAATGCTTTAGAAGGTATATTGACAGTACCGAATACTAAAAAGCATCAACACGAAAGTAAGTATCTTATGTTTATTGGACCGTGCATCATTGTGACAGTTGAAGAATAAAAGACCAACTTGATGTCACTTGCTATTTTATTTCACTTCTTATGTGCTCAACATGTTTCGGACATTAATATAGCCATCATCAGGAGCTTGCGACTATTCTGTTGAATTAC
>Ga0123357_10014241_pt1 | contig 10369 bp, 9 predicted proteins | sample TergutEmb28metaG_FD_89873 | JGI IMG/M metagenome (GOLD analysis project Ga0123357, IMG submission 89873) | Embiratermes neotenicus P4 segment gut microbial communities from Petit-Saut dam, French Guiana - Emb289 P4 | ecosystem: Host-associated > Arthropoda: Insects > Digestive system > Gut ... | reverse complement strand
TGTTTCATGTGGACAGACTAAGCCATGCATCTAGGCGACGCAAGGCGCAACATGAACTGGTGTTGGAGCCTCTTTTATGCGCTTTTCTCCAGCCTTGCAGACAAGGCATCTTGCAATACGCGCGACAAGCTCAACCCGTCCTCAGCCACGCGAATATCCATCCACTTCGGAATGCTGACAGTGCGCCTGACAGCCTTAGAATCTTTGACATCGGCGCGAATAAGATTGATAAATTCGTCTGCTTCCGCTGTGATGCTTCCAATGGCAGAAGCTTTTGGGATACCCATTTTCTTGTCAGAAAGATATTCAATCCACTGAGCAAGCGCCTTTTCGGCCATATAAATCGCTTGTGCCAAAGTGTTCCCTTGAGTCATGCAGCCGGGCAAATCAGGAAAAATGACAGTATAGCTGTCGTCGCCGTTGTCGTGAAAAGTTGCCGGATAAACGTATTCCATAGTATGACCTCGTTTTTTTCTGGCAGAACCTATCTAAGCCCAACGTGTTTCAGGATTGCTTTTGCCAAGTGCTCTTTGATCTCGCGATGGTTTGGAATTTGCGCAGGACGGCAGCCGCTTTTTTCATAAATGGCATGCCCACCATCGTTTCTGGCTTCCTGGTAGCCGGCTTGTCTGAGCAGTTTGACCAAATCGCGGCGTTTCATGTACCCCACCTTGATCTTCATATAGTATGTAATTTACGTAATGTCAATGTGCTCGCGATACAAAGGCGCGCGTCATGTTGACCCTCGGAAGGCAAGTTTGTTAAGATAGGGCGCGAGGTATGCATGAATCTGTTTGTCACGGGCGGCTGCGGCTTTATAGGCGCGAACTTTGTCCGCTATGTTCTGCAACGGGAACCGGCCTGCCGGGTGTGCAACCTGGACAAGCTCACCTATGCCGGCAATCCGGCCAATCTGGCCGGGATAGAAAAGAACGCTCCCGGCCGCTACCGCTTTGTGCATGGCGATATCGGCGATGCCAGACTCGTTTCCGCCTTGTTTGCCGAGCAGAGTTTTGATGCGGTGATCAATTTCGCGGCGGAAAGCCATGTGGATCGTTCCATTGCCGATCCCGCCCCCTTCATCGTCACCAACGTGCTGGGCACACAGGCGCTGCTCAGCGCGGCCCATGCGGCGGGCATTCCCCGCTTTGTGCATATCTCCACGGACGAGGTATACGGCAGTCTGGGGCCGGAGGATCCCGCCTTTACGGAAAACGCTCCACTTGCGCCCAACAGCCCCTATTCCGCCTCCAAAGCCGGAGCGGATCTGCTGGTGCGCGCTTTTCACGAGACATACGGCATGAACACGGTCATTACCCGCTGTTCAAACAATTACGGGCCTTACCAGTTTCCGGAAAAGCTTATTCCCTTCATGCTGCGCCGGGCCGGCCGCGACGAGAGCTTGCCCGTCTACGGCGACGGCGGCAATATCCGTGATTGGATCCATGTGGAAGACCACTGCCTTGGCGTGTATCTGGCGCTGACAAAGGGTCGCTCAGGCGCGATCTACAACTTCGGCGGGCATGCCGAGCGGACAAATATGGAAGTGGTGGATACGCTGCTGAACATGCTTGGCAAAAGCCGGCGCCTGATCCGTTTCGTGACGGACAGGCCCGGGCACGACAGGCGCTATGCCATGGATTATGCCTTGGCGGAAAAAGAACTCGCGTATGCGCCGCAATGGGATTTTTCCCAAGGCCTTGCCGCCACAGCCGCATGGTACGCCCAGAATACCGCGTGGCTGGATGGCGTGGAATCCGGCGCATACCGCGACTTCATGCAGGCATGGTATGGAGACGGGCTGAAGGATTGAGATCTTGCCCAACGAGAGAACTTGGTATACGAAAAACGCAACACAATGTCGCAGCGTCCAGCATCCATAAGGGAAAGCCTATGAAATCCGCGCCCAAATCATTGGTGTTGGGAGGTCATACCGGTCTGCTGGGGTGCGCCCTTATGAGTGCGCTCAAGCTTTCCGCCTGGCATGCCACCCCTCTCGGACGCCAGGACGGGCAGATTCTGGATGTGGATTTTTTGGCCCATAAAATCAAACGTATCGCGCCGGACGTTATTTTCAACGCCATTGCCTGGACACAGGTGGATTTGGCGGAAGAACACCCCTCCGAAGCCATGGCCCTGAACCGGGGCTTTGTGTCCAGTCTTGTGCATTGCATCAAGGGTTCCTCTATCCGCCTGGTGCAGTATAGTACGGATTTCGTGTTCGACGGCGCCAAGCAGACCCCGTATACCACCGAAGACGCGCCAAGCCCCGAATCCGTTTACGGCAAGACCAAGCTTGCGGGTGAGCATGTCCTTGCCGCCCTGCCGCCTGAGCAATACTGCATCATGCGTACCGCCTGGCTTTTCGGCCCAGGACGGAAAAATTTCGTGACCACCATCCTCAATGCCTGTCACAAGCGCGACAGCATTGATGTGGTGCATGATCAGACAGGTTCGCCCACCTATTCCCAGGATATTGCGCAATGGAGTCTGAAGTTGGCGGAACTTGAAGCCGGCGGCATATTTCACGCCGTCAACAGCGGACAGGCCACCTGGTGCGATCTGGCCTGCGAAGCGGTCAATCTGACGGAAACTCCGTGCCGCGTGAATCCCATCAGCTCCGCGCAATGGCCGCAAAAGGCCAAGCGACCGCATTTTTCCGTTCTGGATACCAGCCGCTTGACCCAGGTGGCCGGCATCGCGCCCCGCCCCTGGCCCCTGGCTTTGCGGGAATACCTTTACCGTGACTATCTGCCCCTGCATGGATATAGAGCTTCGTAAATGTTGCTATGAAGAAAGGGCAGGGCCATCCATGTTTTCGGAGTTGCTTATGCTGCGCACCCTTCTTTGCCTCGGCGTTCTGCTTCTGCTGCCTTCCCAGCTTTCCGCCTTTCCCAAAAACACACAGGAATTGGCGCGCATCACAGATAAACTCATCCAGACATCCGTCTCCTACGGCAAGATTCCCTCTCTCTATCGGCCGCAGTATACCAGGGTCGTGGACGCCGCATTAAGCCTCGGCAAGGACGAACCCGTCTTCGTCGTGCGTCTGCCGGACGGGTACCGTATCTATCCGCAGCGCATCATGGTCTGGCATCAGGTGGTCAACGAAATCATCGACGATCACGCCTACGTCATCACCTATTGCCCGATCAGCGGCTGTCTGGCGGCCTACGATGCAAGCATGGACGGCGTGAACCTGATTTTTGACATCGAAGGGCGTCTGTTTGAAGGCAACAGCGTCCTTATGGATCGCAATTCGGGTTCGCTCTGGGCGCAGATGCTGGGCATGGCCTTTGACGGTCCCTTGTTAGGGCGCGGCATGCCTCTGCTGCCGGTGTTCTGGATGAATTGGAATTACGCCAGCCGCTCTTTCCCCGACGCCCAGGTGCTTGCCCCGCCGCTGGATTCCAAAAAGGCGTACGGTCGCGATCCCTACGGCAATTATCAGCGCCGCGACACCTATTACCAAAACGATATCCTCATCTACCCGGTCAGCCGGCTGGATCGCCGTTTCCACCGCAAAACCCCCATGTTGGGCCTTGAATATAACAATCTTTTCATGGGCATAGACATTCCCTATGTGAAAAAAAACGGCGCAGTGAACTTTTTCGTCGGCGACAAGGCGCTTGTGGCCGTACACGACATGCGCCTCGATGTCGTGCGCGTTTTTGAGCGCCAGGTATGGGAAAAACCCGCACTGTTCATCAAAGACTCCGGCCGGCTCAAGGATTTGGGCACCCGCAGTTATTGGAACGAGGACGGCAAATGTGTGGAAGGCGGTCTGCAAGGCGCGTCCATGAAGGAGTTGTTCGGCATTTACGCCATGTGGTTCGCGTGGTTCGCCATGTATCCGGAAACGCTTTTCCTGCCCGGTCCGGGTGAAGTGGACAAGGCCTTATTGGTGGACGCCCCGCCGGGACAGTAGGGTTCGGCTAATGGCCGCGCTGCCTGCGCAGCATAAGCGTCAATATGAGGCCGTTCATGGCAAAGGTGGCAAGAAGGGCAAGCAGGAAGGTGACTGGAATTCCCAGGCGTGTCAGGCCGAACGCCACGATGCAGAAAAAACTGAGCGCGCCGCCGAAGGCGCCTACGGTAACCCCGTACAAAAGCTGATGTGCCGCCGCCGGGCCGTACTGCTGATGTGAAAAGGCGGTCATGATCAGGGTAAAGGCGGGAAAGGGCGAAAGCAGCCCGCTCCACTTCGGCCCCAGCACAACGGCAAAGCCGGTGATGGACAGCACCACCGTCACAGCCACTCCCATGCGCAAGGGCAGATCCCACCAGGGGGAGTCCCGCATCACGAGGGCTGCGGGCGGCCTGCCGATAATCAGCAGCGTTGCAAATTGCAAACCGAAGGTCATAAGAGAGGCGAGCGGCAGGCTGGGCGAAGGCAGCGATAACAATTCCATTGCCGGAAAATAGACGGCCAGGGCGAGACAGGTCGAAGGCAGCCAGGCGGTTCCTCTGGCGCTTTTGGCATAGATGATGCTGACAAACGCTATGCCGCACTGGCCGATCAGCGCATTGACGGCGGATGCCGCCGCGAATTCCGCCCCCTGCTCCAGCGCGAGAAAGAGCGATACCGGGCCGGAGGTGAGCGGCAAGCCAATAAACCAGCCGCCAACCGTTGGTCCCCAGCGGCGCGCGATAAGGGTTGCGCCGGCGATAAGCAAGGGTGTTACGGTGATTTTCAGGAAAAAAAGCGTCATGGGGTGAATTTGTCCAGATCGCGCGACACGTCAAACGTGCGTAATTCCGAAGCCGCAGCCTTGCCGAAGGGGGAATCGGGCTCCGCGCGCACGATCTGTTCCAAGAGCGCGCGAGACTTTGCCGCATCGCCCAGCTTGCGGTACAGTCGAGATTCACGAAAACGTACGCCCGCATATTCCGGTGAGCCGTCCGGCACAAAGGTGTTGTAGCGCTCCAGCCAATCCAGGGCTTCAGGAATGCGGTTCGCCACCTCACAAATATCCATAAGCGAAGCAATGGTTTCTTTGACGCGTTCCGGATCCGCCTTGTCCGAACGTTCATCTTCCAGTTGGGAGAACAGTGCCAGCGTTGCCTTGTTGTAGTCGTAGGCTTCCTTGATATCCTTGCGCCGTTCAGCGTCCTTGGCCAGGAAATATGTCGCGTATGCCTTTGTGTAAAGCTGAATGTCGTCCTTGCGGGCCAGTTTCTGCCACAGCGGCAGGGCTCGTCTCGACAATCCGAGATTCTCCGCCGAAAGCGCCATGGCGTAGTCCAGTTCGTTACGCATGCGTGGGGGAAATTCCCAGGCCGCGACCTGATCGCCGAGATCCAGAATGGCGTTCCAGTCGCCGGCGGCCAGATATCTGTTGAAGAAGAAGGTAAAGGTGTATTCGCCGTACTGGGGATGTTTCGACCCTTGCAGAAAATAGTTGAGCAGCGCAATGGCTTCGGAGTCTTCACCGCGCTCCAGATGTGCTTTGGCCAGCGCCATGCGCAGCTTGTCGTCCAGCGGGGTGTACTTGGCGCGGATCAGGGGAAAGCCGTTCCATAATAGGAGAATGCGCCTGTAATTTTCTTCGTGCAGCGACTGTTGCATCTCATACTCAAAGGCTTCGAGCAGCACCTGCCGCGCCAAGGAGGCGCCGGGTTCCTCGGGATTCATGTCTATGTAGTCCGCAGCCATGCGAATGGCATCGACATACTGCTTGTCCCACAAGTTCCACAGGGCAAGCTTGAGAAAAGAAAGTATGCCTATCGGCTTGTACGGATTGTTTTTTTTCAGTTGCGCATAGGCGATCTGCGGAGCTGGGACGCCCGGGTTGTTAAAGACCGCGAACATCTCTTCCTTGGTGATGACCGGGCCGTCGTGGATGCTTTTTTCCGCAAGGCGCAAGAGGGCGTAGGTCGCGCCTTCGCTGTCGGGATAACGGCGGGGAATTTCCGCAAACACGTCCAGCGCCGGCTGGATGCGGCCCTGACGCAGATAAATTTCGCCTATCTGCTGCAGTATTTTATCGTTGCCGGGCTTGTCGGGCACAAGATTGTAATAGAGCCAGTAGTGCTGCAAGGCGTCCTGGAGTTTGCCTTGCCGTAGGGCATGTTCGGCCTGCAAAAGCAAGAAGGGCGCATCGTCCAGGTAATGGCGCGGCCAACGCCTTTCCACGAAATCGATCACAATGCCGGCGTCTTTCGTTTCCTGCAAGGCGGCAAGGGCAGCGGCCAGAGAGACGGAGGCCATTTTCAGGGCCTGACTGTCCGGATAGTTCTGGATAATATCCCGGAAGACATTGACAGCCTTGGCATATTGCTTGTCTTTCAATTGCGCCAGGCCGAGCTTGAGCAAACTGTCCGGCACCTCCGGCGAAGCGGGATAGGAGGATCTGCGGGCGCTGAAATAGGCTTCGGCCTCCCGCAGATTGCCCACAAGCAGATTGGCTTCCCCCAGACGCACCATAGCACTCGGCACATTGGGGGAACGCAGGTTCGCGTTCATGGCTTCGTTTGTAGCTGCGACAATATGTTCATATCCCTCAAGGGGTTTGTCTTTGTACAGTTCCCAGAGGGCATCGCTGATCCGGTACAATACTGTTTCCTTCTGTTCGCGAGGCAACGGCATTCCCTTGAGCGTCTTCAGCGTTTCAAGGGCTGCGCGATACTCTTTCTGCCCCATGGACGCCGAAACCTGGGTCATGAGTTCTTCCGGGTCGAGGGGTTTAGGAACCGGATTGCCTTTCTCGTCCACATAGATTACCGGCGCGGTGGCGTTTGTCGAAGGTGTGGGGGGGGGGGCTTGCGTCTGCCTTACGGTTTGCGTGGCGCTGTCTTCAGAGGGGGGCGGCGTTTGTGGGGCTTGCTGTTCGGCGTTTTTTTGCGGCGGCGCGGCAACGGGCTGCTTTGCCGGTTGCCGGGTTTGTGGTTCGGACTGCCGCTGTGGAGTTTGCTGTGGCTGCGGCGGGGGGGGCAATTGCGGCGTCGAGGGTTTGTGCAGTTCTGCCGGCAGGGGGGGAAGGGGAACAGACTGCTTCGGCGCCGAAGGTGAAACCGCAGGCGCGGGAGCTGAGGATCCTTGTGAGGCTGGAGGTGGAGACCGCATGGGCGTGGAAACTGGGGATCCCTGCGAAGCGGGTGGAGGGGGCGCAGAGGGCGGAAAAGCCGATCCGGGAGCTGTCGGCGCCGGCTGTGTGCTTGCTGGTTCATTGGAAAGCGCCTTGTCCGTCGGCCAGGCTTCCGGCCCGGCTCTGTTAATGCCGGCCCGGATCCCCCCTTGAGGAGCGCTCCGGATGTTGCGTTCCTGGGCAGACGGGTCGGCGGCGGGCGATGCCGCGTACGCGCTGGGGAAAAGAGCCGCCAAAGCGCCATCGTGGGTACAAAGCAGCATAAGCAAAGCTGCGCAGAGAATCCGGGCGGCGCCGGCAAGGAGTAGGCTATTCACGCTGGTTTTTTTTGCAAAAAGCGTGCTAACAGTTGATCGGGCAGGGTCTTAGTCATGCTCCAGGTTTTTTCTTCAATTTTTCTATCAGCGTAGTCCGCTTTATGCCCAAAAGTTCGGCAGCCTGATTCTTGACGCCATCGGAGCGGCCCAAGGCTTCTTCAATCAGCCGGTCTTCAATGGCGTCGAGGAATTCCTTCAAGCTCATGGCATGTTTGTCCAAATCCGCCAGAGTAGGCCACACAAAGCCCTGCTGCTGAAGAGCTTGCGTCGGTGCGGGACGTGGAGCCGGCTCCGGCAGCATCGCGATATCGCCCACTGTATCAAGGATTTTGACCGGCAAATCGGGGGGGAACACTTCATTGCCGTCTACAAGGATACTCATGCGCTCCATAAAATTTTCCAACTCGCGCACATTGCCTGGCCAGGCGTAGGCCAGGAGTATCTTGCGAACATCCGGGTTGAGTCGCAGACAGGGCCGGTTTTTGCGTTCGCAGAAACGCTGAAGGAAGTGTTCGGCCAGCAGCAGAACGTCGTCGCTGCGTTCGCGCAGGGGCGGCAGGTGCAGGGGAATGACGTTGAGGCGGTAATACAGGTCTTCCCGGAAACGTCCCCGGCTTACTTCGTTTTCCAAATCGCGGTTGGTGGCAGCCACAATGCGCACATCCACCTTTTTCATGCCGGCGCCGCCGACGCGTTCGATTTCTTTTTCCTGGAGTACGCGCAGAATCTTCACTTGCAGGCTCAGATCCATCTCCCCGATTTCATCCAGAAAAATAGTGCCGCTGTCCGCCATCTCAAAACGTCCGGGGCGGGAGCGGATGGCGTGCGTGAACGCTCCCTTTTCATGGCCGAAAAGTTCGGATTCCAAAAGCTCTTTGGGAATGGCGCCACAGTTGATGGGCACAAAGGGCTTGGCGGAGCGCGCGCTGTTGTGGTGCAGGGCGCGCACGAGCAATTCCTTGCCGGTGCCGGATTCTCCGGTGACCAGGACAGTGCTGTCTGTGGGCGCCACCTTCAGCAACACGCGGAATACATCGGCCAGGGATGTGCTTTGGCCGATGATGCCGTTGCTTTTCAGATCCATAGGCCCTCCGGTTCGTTCGGGACACAGTATATGGAGAACGCTCCAAGCGTCAATACACTGACACAGGCCTGACTGCCGTAAAAAATCAGGGCTGCCGTGTTAACGTACTGTATGTGACTTTGTGCGGAAGGGCGGCGCGGACTTTTTGCACCGAGGGCGTTCCCTGCCCGGCACGTGCTGCGCCGGCGGCTGTTTTGCCGCTCTTTGCGGCAAGGGAGCGCTTTTCAAGTGTACATCCAACTGCGGGAACGCCACATCCACCTTGTGCAGCGCCAATGCCGTCGTCAGTGCTCCCCGCAGCTCGGAGGAGATGGATAGCCCATCGTTATAGTCGTTGACCCAGAAGCGCAGCGAAAAATCCAGCGTGCTGCTGCCGAAGCCCATAAACAACGCGGCAGGTTTGGGGTATTTGAGTACACGCGCGTTATTGGCGGCGGTAGCAATCAGCAGTTGCTGCACCAGCGTGTGATCCGTGCCGTACGCCACCCCTACGGTGATTTCACGGCGTACCATGCGGCTGTTGCGCGTCCAGTTGATCAGCCGGGTGGATATGAACTCGGAATTGGGCACGAAGATGATGGCGTTGTCAAAGGTTTCCACCGTGGTCGCGCGGATGTTGATAGCGCGCACTGTGCCGGTCAAGCCGCCCACTTCCACTACGTCGCCTTCCCGCAAGGTGCGGCTGAAAATGAGGATCAGGCCGCTGACGAGGTTGTTGACAATGGCCTGCATGCCGAAGCCGATGCCCACGGAAAAGCCCCCGGCCACAATGGCCAGCTTTTCCGTCTCCACGCCCAGCGCTTTCAGGACGCCCAAGGCAAAGATCATCCACAATCCGTAAGAGAAGCCGGCTTGTAAAGGCGTCATCAAGCTGGGGTCGAGCCCGCTTTCCGGCAAGCGGCGGACAAAGGCCTTGCCTGCGGCAATAATGGCGCGCGTCAAATAAAACGCGCCCAAAATCAGCAAGAGCAGGAAGACATCAATGGTCACGCCGCCCAGACTGAAGCTCGTGTCCAAATAAGGCAGCACCAGGTAGGGTCCGCCGGGACAGGAGATCAGACATAAGAACATGCCGCCGATAACAAGAGCGAGCACCACAGGAAAGGCGCAGCCAAACAGCAGTCCGCCGAGCAGGCCGGCAACGCCCTCCTGAGGAATGCGCTCCGACAGCTTATGCAGGGTGGTTATGCAACCCATGGCGAGATTGACGCCCACGATGAGGGTGACGAAGAGGAGATACAAAAGAATGGCGATGCGCGTCCATCCGAAGAGCGTGATGAACAACGCCAGCCAGATCAGGCACAGTTCCGCGCTCAGGATGCCGTATTCAAGGCGTGGCGGCGTTTCAGGAAGTATGCGCCGGCGCTTGACTACGAGGGCAAGAACAAGGCCCGCCAGCCAGACTATGCTTTGCACAGGCGCGGGGGGATCGAGAAGGATGATGCGGGCGCCCAGCGCCTGCAGGGGGAAGATGCCCATCAGCGGCGATATGCGGGGAGATTGGGGAAAGTTGACGCGCCGCAGATCCCAGGCCAGGGTGAGCTGTCCCCAGGTGAAGACCAGTGTGCCTGGAATGATCAGCCAAAGATAGAGTTCCTCCCGCGTTCCCCAGCCCGTGGCGAAAAAGGCGAGACCAAGGCAGATTATGGGCAGGCTGTTGGTGAACATGTGCCTGTATTCCATGCCGCTGTCTCTGCGGCGCAGCCATGTGTGCAACAGGAAAAGAAAGAGACCGCCCAACGCGACAATGTTCAGGAAACGGGGACCGACGATCAGCCAGGCTTTTGTGTTCAGCGGCAGTTCAGCGGGCAGGCGCAACTGCAGGGAATCCCAGTGGCGCGCCAGGGCATTTTCCAAGGATGCCCAGACGGCGGGCATGA
>Ga0123357_10014240_pt1 | contig 10369 bp, 5 predicted proteins | sample TergutEmb28metaG_FD_89873 | JGI IMG/M metagenome (GOLD analysis project Ga0123357, IMG submission 89873) | Embiratermes neotenicus P4 segment gut microbial communities from Petit-Saut dam, French Guiana - Emb289 P4 | ecosystem: Host-associated > Arthropoda: Insects > Digestive system > Gut ... | reverse complement strand
TGTGTGTGTGTTGTGTGTGTGTATGTGTGTGTATGTGTGTGGGTGTGTGTGGGTGTGTGGTGTGTGTGGGTGTGTGTGTTTTGGTATGTGTTGGTGTGTATGTGTTGTGTGTGTGGGTGGGTGTGGGTGTTGGTGTGTGTGTGGGTGTGTGTGTGTGGGCGTGTGTGTGTGTGGGTGTGTGTGTGGGTGTGTGTGTGTGTGGGTGTGTGTGTGTGTGGGTGTGTGTGTGTGGTTGGTTGTGTGTGTGTGTGTGTGGGTGTGTGTGTGTGGGTGTGTGTGTGGGTGTGTGTGTGGGTGTGTGTGTGTGGGTATGTGTGTGTGTGTGTGTGGCAGTGGTGCCAAAGTCTGTGTTCTAGTATCAGCTGAATTTACCTTAAAAATTATCTCCAATTTAAGAGCGGATAAAGAAATTTTGACTTCTTTATCTGCAACATCCATACATGTATTTTAGTGTACTGTATCGTGTATTGCATCAGTTGTCGCAGGTTACTGCAGTGTTATCCTAATCATCGTGTGCACTGGACAATTTAACAACAGTAAACACGATATTACAACTAGAAGCACAAATACGATGTGCTCTACGTTTGCGTTCGTTGCTATTTTTAATTTTTTTGACATACATTTCATTAACTGTCGACACAAATCTGTTGTCGGAATGTCATAATATGTGATCTTGAGTGGAGACAACACTTGTTTTGCCTTGCATTTCACCCATTCACAGTGTAGCGTGTTTGGAAAAAAATGTTGCAGACCTTAATGAGAAATATGTTCAATGTCAAGTACCAACATTTATAATTTTATCCGTATTTAAACAACGTAAAATTGCGATTTGGTTTTCATATAGTTTAGGTGTTATACTGGACCAATCCGGGACAAAATTGTGTTATCTCTGCAACATTTAGCATAAATATTCACTGCGAATTCACAAATCTCACCGAGCAGTTTCAGAGGTAATGTATGAGAGGACCCAGCAGGCCAAGGTTGTGGTAAAATTCTAGGCATGGACTTTGTATGTTAACATTTCGAGTATAAACAGCGTTAGAGGCAATCCTGAAGGAAGCTTTTCATTGATTATCTCAGACTTTCCAGGCAAAGAGATGGGGCACTAAATTAAAAAGAACCGTTTCATTCCCAGTTCTAACACACTAACCAGTTATGGCACATCTTGATCGACACCACTTAACCCCTTCATATCACACAGCTTCGAAGACTTGTACACTAAACAATGCTGAAAAACGTGGGGGGAAGTTCGACTGTACACCATTTTAAATACTGCAATCATTTCGCATAGTCTGTAGCAGTAAAGATGCTCAGGCAATACATAAGACACAAAAAGCAAGATATTCCCCTCTTCGTATTTAGGATTGTAAAGCAAGCAAAATTTTCCATATATTAATTTGTTTTTCCCACATATTGTAAAACCAGGTGAGACAAAAAGAATGAATTCATAACATGATTTCACTTTCTCCACAGTCGTGCATAACTTAGTAAAGCAATCAATAATGTGTACAATATAAGCACATTTTGACACTTTGTACATACAGCAGCAGTTATTTTAACACCTGTCAGCAATACTGAATATGTTTTGTCAGTGAATCATGAATTGGAAGGTGTGTGAAACGAAACGTCGGTGGCGCAATTTAAAGTTACATCCTCACAGTTGTTTCGACGGGCCGAGGAAAGCCACGAAAACCCATCGTCAGGACAGTCGGTGCTCCTCGAAGGTGGAACCGAAATTCTCCGAAATACAAACCATGAACGTCTCCGCTCGAGCCAACTTGCTCAGTGGCAGTCTCGTAATTTGCACGCACACGTACATTTTGTATAGCACCAAGAAATGAACTCAACAACACTTACACATTAGGCGAGAAGAAAGTGAAGGCTGACATTCATTTCCTTCCTTAATATTCAGCTAAAGGCCATATTTTCCATATGCATGTTATAAAGGTAAATGGGGAGTGGAGGTACCTCTTCATTCATTTTTAACCCTTTACCTGCTAACGTGGAGAGTATGGTAAGATCCGAATAATGCTAGCAAAGGGCAGATGGGATTTGACTTGGCGTTTAAAGGGTTAACGTCGGCATTAGATGAGGTGAATGGTCAGCTTTGAGCCCGTGGAAAGTGTCTCAACACACTTTAAACAGAAGGGTCGGTGGGCCGCAGAGCCGGTGTGGACGCTTCGGAGAAAAGAAAAATTTCTTGCCCATGCTCGGAATCTAGCCTTGGTTCCTGTGCTCTCCAGCCCGCAGCCTTGTAACTAAACAGACTACGTTACTCCGATTTCTTATTAACATTCGATACTTCTCATTATTAGACTACCTACACATACTGCAGAGAAGAAACAAATGCTAAACACGAGTGCAGACCGAACACGTACACAGATCAGCCGTATTTGAGCGTTAACATTCGGTAAATTCAAATGCGGTTAACAGCACAGTGTGTCTTGTGAATAACACTGTCACAGTATGCACGACATGTTTTAAGATAACATCCCACTGTTGGCCCGGACAGTTTTAAAACGTCGGTTGTGATAGTGGGTCGCCCACAATTCTGACCGACAACCTCCCGATTGCAAGTGCAGTGTTACGCTTACGCCAATATGTATGGCGAGGTCTGCAATAAGCATTGCGTCTTTGTGGGAACGACCTCCTGTGGCCTATCCACGTGGAGGCAATGCAATAGGCCAAGGTGACCCCATGAAGCAGTCACGTTCAGAACCCACAGGCGACCTCCATCCTCATGGATAAAACATGACATACGTTATACAAAAAGCGCCATACATTACATGGACTCTGTCATTTAGACAAGGTTTCTGGAGCAAATGTAGCCTACCGTTTTGTTATAATTCTGTAATTTATATCCAAAGAGTATTTAACCTTTCAAAATACAAGACGCAACATCAGATACCTATTTAATTCTTTGCGAGCTGGTCCCTATTAAAAAGAACCGGGTTAATTGTTATAATTCGACGCCACAATAAACCACAACCATCCATGCGTTCAGATATAGCACGACATGATTCCTCCACCGACCTTCTTAAACACCAAATAAACTGCAATCTAGAAGGTTCAGCGCTTCCATCAAACACATCTCATGCCTACAGTGGACAGCAGGACCATCTTTCTTTCAAATGAGCGTACTAGTTGTGGCAATGGTGCAAAATGGCTGCGTACGTACGGTGCATCTTAGTGCACACTCACGATAATGGAATGTCGCAGTAAATACAGCGATTAATCAGCACGATTATAAATGATATACAGCGACATTCATGGGAACAGACAGAAGCGAGACGAACATCACAACATATGCAACATTCTTGCCTGCTTTATAAGGATTGGTGATACATTAGGTGAAGAGCAGGTAATAAAGGTGTTTGAGAACAGGGCCCTGAAGACAGTATTTGGGTCCAGATGAGAGGACGTAACAGGAAATTGGAAAAATTGCAAAACTAGGAGCTTAAAAAATTTGCGATCTTCAGCAAACGCCACAAAGACGGGCAGAGTAAGGACGGTCACGTTTGGGAAGATAGCAGCATTTCACGCAGCACTGTAATCGCAAAACGTGAGGAGAAGAGAGTATTTGGGACATAACGCGCAGACGTGAGAGTAATATTAACACGCATTTTAAACATGGCATGAGGGTCTACATTTTGAAAAAATTTAAACGCCTTATTTTTCATACGCACAGAGTGTAAATCCCGAAAGTCCACACATTGTGTTACGTACATTCACGTTGCTGCGCCTGTAAACCCCAAACCGGGAAAAGTGAGTGTGAAGAAAAAATTATCGAAAAAATATTTAGGTCAAATGTCAGTGCGCAGAAAGGGCACAGCAGGGCTCACCTTTGGAAACCAAAGTAGGATACACACATTACGCACACTAATTTTGGAATTAAAACAGCTGCATATTATGTAACCCGGACAGACGCAAACACAAGATCCGTGAGGTGTGATAGTAAGATCAGTAATTGCTGTGCAGGAAAGACGTAAGAGAAAATTTCATGCAGCAGCCGGTACACAAAAACACTGCATTATACATATCGCGACTGGTTCAGTTGTTGCCGCTACAAGCGGTGCAGCGACATGCGATGGTCACGTAGGAATAAAAAAACCTCAATGACAAGCGTCAGAATGTAAATAGATGGTCTGTAAATCCAAAAACGTCAAAGACGAGAGAACATATACTACTGGTGCAGAGTTCCAGCTCATACATCTGTAGAATATTCAGGTCGTGGCCTCCATGAAGGACTACCACTTCTCTTCTGAAACAGCGTTGAAGAGAAAGGAACAGAGAAGAATTTACAAACCAACACACTCGAGCAATGTTCACTATCTCTGTGAATAACAAATCACGTGTGTATAATGTACTCATGTTTGTACATCGCTTTTCATACTACTTTATACTTTCAATTTTTAGGTACGTTCGCAACATTGCGAATAGTTTCTATTACACGTAGCTTCTTTTCGTCTATCTGTACCCATAGAACGAATCGTCTCCCAATGAAAGGATTTGCATAACATTTGGTATTAGAGGACTGTTCGAAAATCCGTCGTAAGAACTCAAATTTCTTTAAAATTTTGCAATAATGACAGGTAATTCTCACGAAGACCTATGCACATTTGTAAAATGTCTCTGCATTCTCCTCAGAATAAGAAATTCTTGTACAAAATTTAGAGAAAATCGAAACAAATTTTTCATCTTCACAAAGTCCCCCCCCCACGAAAATCATACCATTTATGACGCAAGTGGGGAAAACCCACATTGCGTTTACACTGCAACAAATGTTACGCGAAAGCGTCGCAATACTATATTAGAAGTGCCTTGCTTATCTTCTTATGATTACATTAGGCACCACAATTCATCGTCATAGTCATTAGATTTACATACAGCTTCGAACGAGAGTTATATGGAGATGTGATTATTAAAGGCGAGTACGTAATAATTAGTACGGAGAGGGTCGTGATACTCTCGAAGCATCTATCGCGACATTCACTTGAGAATAATGAGGAAATTTGTCACAAACGTTAGTGATGACAGATACGGATGAAAGCTATTCAATCTCCCTTCGTAGCTTAGGATCTATAGCGAACGCACTATCGCCGCATCGGCCTGGTCAGACAACACATCCTTCGCCAGAACATGAGAAGCTCGGCAGAGATTCAAACTGGAGACGCCCCAAATACAAATCTACACTGTAATTACCACATAACCTACTGGGTGGCACGAAGTTCAGAACTCGGCTTTAAACAAAGTAATCAGGAAATATGCACCACTCTCCAGTCCAAGGGGACGGTAAAGTGAGACGCGTTTCACTTACACCGTCACTAGCGATGTCTTCCATACTTTGGTAGTTAAGGCACTTGCACAGAAACTGGAAGACTCCAGTCGAGAAGAAAAAGCACAACTACTCAGCCTGAAGAAGAGAAAATGTCACGTTCAACTTTAAATCTGAGTAAACATCGCGGCGCTAATCGACTTGCAGAACAGCTAGAGAAGGGAGACTTAAACGCGCGATCCAGCTATAAACTCAACGTGCCAGCCCAAGTAAGTTGAGGAATTTCAAGTCTTATCAAAGACAAGAGTTTTACGATAGATTTCACATATATTTCATTCATGTACTTTTTCATTTATTCCAGATATAGCCACACTGTTACAAAGCTAGTCACATTGCGTTTTATAACACATCGTAGAACCAAACATTACTGCCTTACACTTTGTTACATACGTACACAAATGCGTACATACTGCATAGAAAAGTGTCTGTATAAACGTTGTGTTACATCTCAATAATTTCTACATTTTATACAATGCAACATCCTTTGCAAGACAATAAGCTTATTAGAAAATGTTTGGAGCTCGATTTCAGTGCCATGAGAAATAGGGGTCATAAGGTAAAGGTAAAGTAAAGTTCACCCTACAACAGGCCACAAAGGCCCAGAGGGGGAGTACGTATAACACTACTCTTTCCTTAATCTCGGCACTAGATGGGGTGGTAGTCAACGCCACGCCCCGGCTGCTTTGCTCCCGGGAAAGAGCCGGTACCCATTGTATAAGAGGTTAGGTGGGCCCCAGGGCCGATCTGGACGGGTGCGGAAAATCTCGCCCCCACCGGGATTCGATCCACGGACCGTCCAGCCCGTAGCGAGTCGCTATAGCGACGGCGCTATCCCGGCTCCCAAGGTGTCATAAGACAAGGACAAAACTAAAATTAAATCCAAAATACGTCTATAAATTTCGAATCACACACCCGGCAAAAAGAATTTAGCTGGAATCTCTTCAGCAGTTTCAGAGATGAAACATTCACGTGGACGAACATGGCCTTCTTATTACCCATTCCTTTTATTCGTTTTCTAATCCAATTGGTTTTCTGAAAGAAACGTCACTATTGACTGTCTAGGTTCGAGTAGACACTAAACGGATTGAAGATCGCAGTTACTGAACAACTCGCAAAAATGTTTTATCCCGAACCCCAACAATTTAACTATAATCGTGAGAGTCATGTTTGCTTTTTAATAAAAGGTTTCTTTTACACCAGATATTACCGACAAGTTGCTGCTTGCATTCCGAAAGTCTGATATATCATCGTGAGACAGGCGAGACACCTCGCAAGGATAAGGGACGTAAGAAATGCATATAAATATTCTGTCTTAAAACCTGAAGGACTATGGCTTTTTGGATATCTATGCGGATAACAGAGGATACTATTAAAATGGAAGAAAAAGGGAATGAGCTTTTTGGACTGGATTCAATTGCTTCAGAGTAGGGGCATGGTCCAATGTCGGATTGTAGTAACTAAGATAATGAAAATTCGGAGTTCACAATACGGGAAATATTTCGTGAAAACCTTGGCCAATAACAACGTGAGTTAAAGGGCTCTGGTTCATGATGTTCTGTTAGTTAGCTGATGTACGATTTGTTCCGTCCATAAGTAGCCATGGTATAGCGTCGACTGCACAAAGCACATCGCGAATAGCACAAAGTATCAGTAGAAGTAAATGAGCACAGGCAATCGGAGTACAGGCAGCCTGTCAGTTTCAGCTAAAGTACCCTTATTGGCACAAAACAAGGTAACTATGGTGCCACTCCTATTCCAAACAATCGATACTGTTCCCAGAGGGATAGAACAAGGGCACTATTGTCATAAAATTACAGCGCATGCTATACTCACTTAGGCACTGAGGAAAGATCATAGTAGATGGCCCCTTCATGCTGCTGGATTGTAGCCAGGTGGTGAGGTTTGAGTTCATTCAGTTTCAGAACGGCGTGGTGATCGTCAATGTCGCCTGCACCACTGTCCCCACTTTCAATTTGGAAAAGTCGGGAGTAAGATGGCAGATCTTGTAACCCATAATTTCTGGTCACCATTGCTCACTTCAGGGTCAGTTGTCTGATGACTGGTGTTGTGGGTAAAGTTTTTTCGACGACCTTATTAGTATAAATATGGTTACAGGCTATTACATACTCATGCAGTAGCTGTTCCTTCTTAGCACTGACATGCCCACATAACTTCGCATAAGACTTTTATCCTGTCAAATGATATCGAACACCACAGAACGAAATATTCTCAACACAACTATGCACTTGATACAGACTTAATCTTTAAAATAATTATATAAGCCTGAATTAGCACATGATCTTGGATTAGTTTTTACCATTTATGCTACAGAATTTTCTCAGGCACTCGTTGTTACTCACAGACATGGAGTCATACAACCTGCAGGCCAATTGCTGGCATCACAAGCTCACAATATGGCAGTCTCTAAGGACTCCAATAAAACAATAAACTTAGTACACACTGTAACCTATTCATGAAAGACAAACGTATTATAGGCAATTTTCTATAAACAGATGACCGATCAATCAAACAAGTGAATGTACCTTAGAACGCGTAGTAAAGGTCCGTTTATTCAGGCAAGTAATTTTATCTTACTGTTACATGGCCTTTTGGCCAAGTAACTGCTTGTGTTTTAGTAAAAGACGTACTTCACTCAGAGAAGTCCTCTATGTAATGTAAGGTCCTTTCACTCAGATAAGTTACTGCTTCTTAGTAACAGCAGTTTTTCACTCAGACAAGTTTTTATACACTAGTGACAGAAATTCCTTCACTCAGACAGACTTCACTCAGATTTTAACCTTGGAAACAGACGTCCGTTCGCTCAGGCGATTAGATATTATTGACAGAAGTTTCTTTACTCAAACAGGTGATTTTAACCTTAATAACAGAAGCACCTTCACTCGGGCAAGAGACTAGATATTGACGACACAAGTTCCTTCATTCAGACGAGAGATTTTAAACTTGAGGCGTCCCTTCACTCAGACAAGTGCCCCTATATTAGAAACGATCTACATTATGAACTTCAGCACAGTTAATAAGCATTCAGAAAGCATGACGAAACGAATATATTTGTATCAAATGTACGGATTGAGGAAACTCAAAACCTCTGATTAATTTGTAAAAATGACAATATTTCGTACTATGGAAAGATCGGTTAAAATATTCGCACTATTTTGACTCTAAGCGTAACTTCAACATTGCTGTGTGAAACTAGCAGACAACGCTCAGTACGGTTAAACTGCGTCTGTCAATAGGCCGCCAGATGAACACTTTCACAACTTTTTGCATAAATTATAACATTTTCTGCAACTAAATAAACAGATATTAATGTAGTAACCTGGTAGCCTGCAGTAATATTTGTTATGCTGCAGACATCTTACACCAAAGCCGTAGGGTTTGTCTAAGATTTTAATACAGACTCGAACTTAATTGATATATGTATAAACCGAGCCATTTACACAGTGCAGCTAAACACATTAAAATATGATCTAAACGATTTCTTTGTCAATCACATGCATTAAACTGCAATAGAACGGAATTAAAATGAAGGTTTCGTAATAAATTTGGAAAAAAATGGAAGGATGGAAATGCAACGAAAATTTGTGACGATGGTTGAATCGTTATACTACAACTGCGATGGAGGTAGTTCGTCTCCTAAGGTATATTTAGCACAAAAGACGTTGTTTTAGCTGAAACATCCGTAATCAGGTGATTAGCTGCCACTGTACTGTTGCTTCTTTTGGAGAATATTTAAGGCGACAATGACTGTAAAAGCCAGTCGTTAGAGAACAAATTTAGCTGCACGAATTTAGTTGCATTAAAGTTCTATAATACTTCGATATTGAATGAAAATGAGCAACTCCATAAATCGTAGATGAAATGAAGTCTGAGGCAATTTCAAATCAATTTAGAACCTATAATTGTTCTTGATAATATTCATATATTAGAATAAAAATTTATAGTTATGGTGGAAAGTTACACCATCGGATTCAACAGATTCAAAAACGTTTTTATGTGAAAAATGCTTTTAAGTGCGAAGTTGATGGCGCCGGCGTGTCACTGTTCAACAGAAAACCGGACAGCCATGTTGTTCAGTCTTGTTGACTCCCTACGCCAACCACAGGCAGCAGGACGGCTACCGCATTTTCATTCAAGACTGGAAAATACGAAGGGCCCTAACATAACTTCGAATTGCAATCTTCGCAATTCCGAATACCCCATTAATCTTCACTTCCATTTACAGTATAAAAACAAAGCGATATCGAATGCAGAACATGTGTTGCAAAACTAATCACAATAAATACAACACAACACATATTCAAAACATTATTCTTTCTACCATACTTCGTTAAGTATTATCGCACCGAAATTTGTGGTCTTACGAGACCTTTTTTATGTTACGCCATGCAACAGCCTTTACTCCTTACGCTGTTTTCGAAAGACGTCAATTTAAGCTACTTCTAAAGTAGAGACGAAACTAATTAAATTCCTTCCATGAGTTTCACTGTGGAACCTAACAGAAAATTTCGTCCAGTTCCACTGTCATTCGGAAGTAGAACACGTGGGCAGACAGATGGAAACTACCTCCCCATTATGGGCCCATTTCACGCAATTCGTGCAATTTGTGCTGACATTCCAACGACAAAGCTGAATCCAGCAACATGTCACTCGGCCGCTTACCACATTAATACAGCGACGCCGCCTTGCGCGATACAGTACCGTTTGACGTAGCCTACGATTACGACTGCCACCGGAAGCGAAACGCCGCCTTACTGCGACAGCGGCACTGGTGATTATCAACTGTCATCGCTTCATCACGCCGCTGGTGTACCGCGCGCAGCGCACATCCGTCGCGCACGTCACACGCTGCTTCGGCACCACGCGGCGACCGACTTACGTTGCCTTCACCCCCCCCCCCCCCCCCCCCCCCCCCCCCCCCCCCCCCCCCACCCCCACCACCCCCCCACCCCCCCCCCCCAAACACAACCCCCACCACCCCCCCCCCCTCGACCCTCCCCACCACAACCTCACACA
>Ga0123357_10014239_pt1 | contig 10370 bp, 4 predicted proteins | sample TergutEmb28metaG_FD_89873 | JGI IMG/M metagenome (GOLD analysis project Ga0123357, IMG submission 89873) | Embiratermes neotenicus P4 segment gut microbial communities from Petit-Saut dam, French Guiana - Emb289 P4 | ecosystem: Host-associated > Arthropoda: Insects > Digestive system > Gut ... | reverse complement strand
CATTCTTCTTGATTTTATCACCCGCACAATATTGGGTGAGGAGTACAAGTCATTTAGCTCCTCGTTATGCAGTCTCCACCATTCCCCCGTTACCTCGTCCCTCCTCGGTATAAATATTCTCCTCAACACCACATTTTCAAAGACCCTCAGCTTCCTTTCCTCCCGCAATGTCAACGACCAAGTTTCACACCCATACAAAACAACAGACAAAACTATAGTTCTATATATCTTGATCTTTAAATTTTTGGATAGCAACATGGAAGACAATTGATACAGTACTGCAGCTTACATCACATGCTGCCTTTAAAAATTCAAATATTTTTTACACAGAAACTAGATCTCATGATAAAATACTGGTATCAGACATGAGCAATTGTAAGACATATAACAGGACCAAACTTCGTTTTTCGGAGCGAGATGTGACGCGCGTGCTGAATTTCTATCTCCCACGAGAATCCACTCTGAATATCACGTGGCACAGCCGAACACCCTATGGGGTGGAGGCTGTGGAAAACGTTAGGGAAATCATGGCACACACCTCACATCAAGGTGGTGGTGAAGGAATCCATACCGTGCCAATGAGGAAGTCCGCCTCCACGCCATACGGGACATTGACACCACTGCGTGGGTATGAAACGAAACTCGCAATCTGCGAGGGTTCTTACAGGGGCAGGAAATTGAACTCAGCTGTTTCCTCTCCCACCCTCCATAGGTAATATTAATTGACTTCTGTGAATTCCCATGACGTGTGTACGAACTATTTGTTTTTCGTTTCAGTGTTCATGTTCGATCCGCATTTCCGGGTAACGGACTTTTTGTTCCCAGATATTAACTAACCAGAATGGCTTGAAATTAAATGGTATATATCAGCTTCTAGCTTATGCTGATGATGTTAATATACTGGGAAGAAATTATGTACTCGCTAAACAGAAAACACAGAAGCTTTAATAGATGCTAGTAAGAAGAATGGAATAGAATAAGTGCTGATGAAACGAAGTACGTGGCATGTCTCGAGATCAAAATGTAGGATAAAGTCACAATACAAAGACTGATAATGGTTCCTTCGAAAGGGTGGAACAGTTCAAATATTTGGGAACAACTTTAAAAAATCAAAATTGAATTCAGTTTGTTATCCAAAAATATAAAGATTAATATATATAGGACTATAATTTTGCCTGTTGTTTTGTATGGGTGTGACACTTGGTCGTTCACAATGAGGGAGGAAAGTAGGTTGATGATGTTTGAGAATAGGGTGCTGAGGAAAATATTTGGGCCTTAGAGGGACGAGGTAAGAGGGGAGTCGAGAAAACTATTTAATGAGAAACTTAATGATTTGTACTCATCAACAAATAGTAATGGGTGATCAATTCGAGAAGAATGACATTGGCGGGGCTTTAGCACGTATGGGGAAGAGGAGTAGTGTATGCAGGGTTTTTCTTGGGAAGTCCTAGAGAAAGCGAACACTTGGAAGACTCAGACATAGATGGGAGTATAATATTAAAATGTACGCAAGTATTTAAGTAAGTAAGAAAGAATGTAAGTAAGCACGTCAATAAGTATGGAAGTAAGTGACAATGTAAGTCAGTAAGTATGTAAGAAACTATGTAAGTAAGTATGCAAGTAATTAAGTAAGAATGCAAGTAAGAAAGAATGTAAGCCAGTAAGTAATTATATAAGTAAGTAAGAATGTAAGTCATTAACTAAGTAGGTAAGTAAGTATGTAAGTGATTACTTAGGTATGTATGTAAATAATTAAGTATGTATGTAAGTAAGTATGTAAGTAATTAAGTAGGTATGTAAGTAAGTATGTAAATAATTATGTATGTAAGTAAGCATGTACGTAAGGAATTAACTAACCAACGAAGACTACCGTTGTTTACTAAGAACTTTAATAACAGCAAAACTCAATATGCTGGCAGGCACACACATACGTACCAAAACATAGATTTCCACCTCGTTCGTGACTACAGGGAAACACGAGGAGAAAGGAAACTAAGAGACAGTATAAAAAATAAATAATACCGAATTAAAAATAAAGGCAAAACAACGAAGACAAAAATAAAGCAGGAAATTAAAGAAAAGTATATAGGACGATATCAGAAAATGGAAGCATCTGTTTTGTTTTAGTATCGTAAATGAGATGTGCACTAAATTTACAGAAAAAACTTACCGGCTTAATTATTACAAACCACAAGACATGGTATTCACCTACAGCACTCAGTAGCATGACTGCAGCATAAAAAAAGTAAGTGATCCCGTTACAGGCCTGGAGTGGCCCAGAGGGTGGGTAGAGGTATAGATCTACTCTTCCATGACCGCGGCACTAGAAGGGGGTGAGTGGTCAGCAGCACGGCCCGGCTGCACTTTACTCCCGGGTAAGACCCGGTACCAATTTTACAGGAGGCTGGTTGGGCCCCACGGCCGGTCTGGACGGGCAGAAAATCTCGTCCCCATTGGGATTCGATCCCGGACCGTCCAGCACGTAGTCAGTCGCTATACCGACTGAGCTACCGGGCCCACGATGTACGAAGTATAATATTATAATACCAACAGATTACACTAGTAAAAACCTATGATTTTTAATTAATATCTACTTTTTTATTAATGCACTCTTTTGGATCTTCTTTTAATACTCATCCGAGATATTTTCTTCCTTGTAAGTATGACTTCTGAGACTTGTTATTTAAAGTCTTTCCTCGGGGTATGCGGCAACATTTCTGACCCCTATGAAATAACTGACTAAATAAATGTATTGCAACTTGTGTGTTTTAGAAAACAAATATGTCGATATATAAGCGAATAATAGCATAATAAGCAGTATCTGAATTCATAATATTTACCATTTTTTATGAAGCCAATATGCATTTGAAAATTTCGTTCTCTGGTATTTACATGTTGAAACGTTTTCAAACGATTTAATACCTTCTTTAGATCGAGTATATTATAGGACACGTTCACATACAGCGTTATTCGAAATGACTGTCGGGATTTTAAGTACTTGTCTTCCACAATACACTTGAGACAGGAGTATGTAGTTGCACCGATGGATCTGGAAATTCTCAAAGTTTTATTTTACGGTGCGCGGTGTTCAGTAGTTATGCATTTCTCCGCTTGGAGCACAGTTTACTAAGATGGCGGCGAACGGCAGTGAGAAGGCGTTTTGTGTGCTTACATTTCATTATCGTGTTGATGTTTGTAGAATCATAAAGGGTGCATATATAGAGCACCTGTACGGTATGTAACAAAAACTTGGAGTGTTGTTATAATAAATAAAAAAAAACACATACTCCTATCTCAAGTGTATGACAAGTTGTTAAAACCCTGACAATCATTTCGAATAACCCTGTATTCTGTTTCATCAACGTATGTAAGATAAGTGGAAAATTATATTTTCCTCTAACTAACTCTAACCTAAGCCAATTCATTCATCAAGCCGTCTGTTCATGAAATACTACTCCACGTGTTATAATCGAGTGATTTCAGAGAAGTCAACCAGATATATGGATTAGTTGTCTTTAACCGACTCTCATCCGGACAGTAATTGATGTAAATGCCCTGAGAGGGTTGGAAATGAAGGGGGAAAGGATCGGATTTGGGAACTGTAGCAGCCAGTGCAGTGCTTTGTTGCAAGTATTAGCTGTGTGGACACGATTGTGGGTAGCCACGAATGTCCTGCCTGTCCGTCCTCAACTTTGTCAACTAACTGCGGAACACACCGCAGACACCTATCTACACACTACTGCACGTTATGCCGTCAAACATCTTACGTCGTGGAATTTACGTAAGCGACTTGGGTTCGTATGTGAAACAAATTTTTGTACAAATAAGACGAGCGAAACTTTTACGTGTAGAGAAGAATGGCTTATGCAGAAACCCATGCTTCCCTGACGATTATTCCTAACTACGTACAAATAACGAAATCAGTGGAAGCGAACAGTCATATAACTGGTTAAAATAATCTTCACCTTGTATGGGAATTAAAGTTTCGATACCGGATTCACAAAAGCCAGCCACTGAAACCTATTTTGAAACTCACAAATCGTGTCCTCGTCGTGAATCCTCTTCATTGTAACAACCGTTTCAGTATTACAAAAACTAGCGAAAGAGCACCGTTCAATATTCAACCCACGTCTCTTAATGATGAAAACATACATTTCAAGGGCGTTTGAATTCCCACCGTCATGTATCTGTATGTATTAACAGTGAAAGTATGCACACATTATTGGAGATTAGTGCCAACTGTGAGATACTGGAAATAACTACATCGTCAATGACAGAAAAATCCATACATAGTTCATAACGAAGCCTCGTACGTTATATGTATGTGCGTGTGTGTATATACATATATATATATATATTTGTGTGTATGTGTTTGCGAGAGAATTTATATACATATGTTTATACACCTGGTACATATATATAAATTCTCCCGCCTATGTATGTAGGTCTCGCCAAATTATATTTTTCCTTCGTCTCAACAAGATAGGTAAGCATTGTTAAAACCAGATCACACAATAAAGGGTCAAGTAAACCAATTTCACACCCTCATACTTTCTACAGGATCAATTTTGCCAGTAGGATATCTCGAACAGGTTTCATCCTCAAAATTCTTTATGTGTACCTTGTCTCCACCGTCCGATATACTCCACTAGTAGCCCATGAAGTCCTTAATTTTAATAGCATAATAATATGCCTACTAGATTACTTACTTGCTCCATGGAACAGAGCACTTTTTCGGAAGCTAACCTTTTCTCAGGTAGTTAAGAAATCCCCGCATTTTATGGACTAAAGCCTTTCATAATTTCTTCATACGACTCCGCACCAATACAGCGAACCTGTCTGAAAGGGAACCTGGACGTAACGAATCCTGTCTTTAGCGGAAAACTCTCAGAGTTCCGAGATCTTTAACCTAAGTTGAAGTACCTGTATTAATCTTAAGGTGTGGCACCCGCGATGTGTCAATATCAAACGCAAGAATAAGGCTAAAATCCGTTAATAGATTATTCTTTATTGTAGCAAATGTGTATAGGGTAAGGTGTTATTTACTTTTAGGAGTATAGCTACAGCTATATACTTTTTTTATTTTTTACATTTATTAAATATACGGCCTGAAGTTGGCTGCCTTGTACAGCTGAAACTTGTAGCTATTCACATTTGCTGTAATTAAGAGTTGTGTGTTGACGGATTGTACCTTAATTACTGCGTACTAGTAATGAATGGAGTGTGCCTGCAAGTAAAAAAATACGGTCCTTTTTGGTTCGTTATAGGCAGGTTTCGCCGTACTTCGCCTCATAATTCACAGTCATCTCACCTTCGGATGCTAGCATACGCAGATGCCGGAGTGTCGCTTCTTAATTCATTACAAATTTGCCACTAGAACTGAATTTCCATTTTAAGGTGCCGAGATTTTCAAGCTTACGAAACGCAATTTAATTACTTCAGACATCGATAATTATGAGCTAATCACAAGGGATTCTGCTGCCACGACACCCACAGACGAATCTTTTTCGTCACAAAAGTCGTCCACTGAACAACAACCTGATACAGTTTCATTAAACTGCTCATCTCCAAAACATATATATTTTAATATGACGTTACAAGTGTTCTTTTTATCTTCAAATTGAACGTACATTGTGATATTTTACAACGAATATCCTCCACGAATTACTGCAGCTTATTTCGATACAGTTCACTGTCTGACTCAGAATATAAAATTCTGATAGTATATTCTCAAGAAATTTTTCCTATTGCTCTGTACAGTTGTGAAACTTGGTCTATCACACTGAGGAAGGAGCATAGGTTAAGTGTGTTCGTGTGTTGGGTGTTGAGGAAGATATGGAGTAGACTACGTAATGAGAAGCACTCCTCAGCATATATTATTCGGGTTATCAAATTAAGAATAATGAGACGGACGGGGCGATGGTACGTAAGGGGAAGAGGAGAGATGTGTACAGGGTTTTAGTGGGAAAAACTGTGGGAAAGAGACCACCTGAAAGACCTAGGTGTAGATAGAAGACTGATATACTGGATTTTAAAGAATTGTGATGGGGAACATGGACTGGACTAAAGTGGCTCAAGACAGAAACAGATAGCGGGAACTTGTGAATGAAACTTCGGGTTATATAAAATGCGGGGAATTTCTTGATTAGCTCAGCAGTGTTAGTTTCTCAAGAAGGGCTCTGTATGTTTCCAAGATTAGTTCAGATTCAGAATTCTATACCCATATTTATACAGTGGGTGCAGTCTAAATAAAATTCCGTATCAATATGCGACTCTTCACGAAGTTTTAGAATGACATTCTGTTTACATTTTAATTAACAATTCGCCTTTCCCCCACTCGATCCCTGCCCCAGTAATCATCATGGACAATATAAAGCAATATTAGAAATTAAGGATTGATGTGTTACCTCAATCGCGAGATCTGGTTCATTTCATATAAGCGGTTAATTAACTGCTGACATATTCAGAAAACACACTGACTAATGGAAAGAATAAAACGGGGGAAAGTTCCCCTTTAATGTAACACTCTTAAACGTTTCGTGTCCTTCTGACCTCGACCGTAGGAGCCCAAGGTTTGGACGGCCCTACTTGTATACGTCACAGCTTGGACGATGACCAGATGCAGCGACAAAACTGCAACGACACAGATCCTCTTCTTTTTCCACTATCACATAAAAGCCATTCGTTCCAAAATTTAGCTACTTCAATGTCATTGTCTTTTTACACAAATCTTAAGCTTTATAAAAATATATCGAAATAAATTTTAAGCTCATGGTTCCGTGAATCACGATTCAATGTTAATAAAAATCCAACAAGATGCAACAGTATGCAGATATTTATTTACTGCAAAGCTACTCTACATGTTTCGGGTGTCACAGCACCTATCATCAGGAGTACTAAAAACTGTAACCGTAGCCTCCGGTACAGGTCATAATATCGGTACAGCTACTTCCCTCCAACGTGGCCTGATTGGGCCACGTTGGAAGGACAGCCGTCGTAAGTAAGGTACTGTGCATTCTCCAGCTCTGCAGTTCCTGAATTCCACTTGCCTGTACGAGGGTTTCTTCAGTCGACACAAAACTCGTTATATTTTAAATTAAAACATGTTTCGAACTTATTGGTTAATATTCAAGCCATATCTACTTAAGAAACGCAGAAAGATAGTATATTTAATGCTGAATTGTGTTTTTAGTTTGTTTTGGTTCAGAGTACTTTAAATTTTGGTTCTTCTCCTGGTTTTCGCGTTGTGTCTATTGGGGCGCATCTTTGTTCCTGTTTTCTCTCATGGTATCTGCTGGGCAAAATGCATTCTACGCGTTTCTTGTAATAGAGTTTGGTTTTGTTGTTACTACGTTTTGATTTATTACTTACATTTCCTCTCTCTCTTGATTATATTTGTAGAACTTCCATTTGACCCGTTGTGAGAAAAGAAGTGTATCGTAAATATGGGCCCACATTTATCAGCGAATTACGTGACAACTACACGAATGTGCGGAGGCAGGCACGTGTATCTTCACTGCATATCTTCCCACCCTTGGCATCACGTCGCAACGTTATGTTCGCTGACAAACGCGCAAATGCAATGTCTCGAAATTCTTATGTCTGGGTTAAACAAAATCCACATGTTTTTGAGGAAGTTGGAGGTTCCTTGAATCTAGAATCCTGCAAATCGCGTATTCGTGGACTCTCTGTGAGATCGAAGAACTTATACCTTCAAACGAGTATGTATTTCATTTCTGTGCCCTTCCACCTGTTTCAAATGTAACACAAAAACAATTACGGATAATATTAGGCGCGTTCACAAAATTGCGAAAAGCGACTATTAGCTTCTTCACACCTGTCCGTCTGTCCGTCCGCTGGAACTCCGTTCCCACTGGACAAATTTTCATAAAAATTGATATTTGAGGATTTTTCGAAAATCTGTGAAGAAAATTCAAGTTTCATTAAAATCGGAGAAGAATAATGGTAATTTATATGTAGACCAATATACATTTTTTATCATATCTCGCTCATTTCTTCTTAGAATGAGAAACGTTTCGGACAAAAGATACAGAGAAAATCAAAGCACGCATTTTGCGTTCAGTGATTTTTTTTAAAAAAGTCGTGCCGTTTATGAGATAATGTGGAAAATATATTGTAGAGCGGGGCAGGCCACATCCGACAATATGGCGCACGCGCATTGCCTGCTAGATACCTAAGGCTACAAACACAAACACTCATGTTGTGTAATACTCATTGTTTTTCCACAGCAAAATGGTTGCACGTACGCGCCTCACTGTTACGTTATACGTACATTGCCTCTCTTGTTTCTCCAGTTTACGTCTATCATCCTCAGTGTCAGCAGATTTATTAAAACGTGAGAGAAATTTCGCTTTCATAGCGTCGTTCGTTTGGCCCCTTCGGCACTTCTCGTGAAACCACACGCTCACAATCGGAAGGTCCTCCACGGTGAATGAACTTGTATCTGTCATGAACAACGTCAGCACACGCCAGAACGTAAAGCACATTTGTTTTTACCGTTGTAAAACACGCCCATTCTAGCACACCCCTGATAGGAAAATCCCTCGTAAAACTGTGAACTCAAGCCATGGTGTTTCATCTGACATATTCTGATCTCGCTTCCTTCCAGCTCTCTTGGCCGCCCCTTATATTAATCACAGGCAAGTACTACCACAACCATCTCGATTGTGTGTCAGTCATGAAGAATCTTTTATCATTATACATTCGATCGTGACTTACATCCATCGAAGTATTCTCAGAGTACAATCAAAAAGATGTGACGTTTCTCTATTTATTTCCGTAAGACGCTCTACATGTTTCAGACGGCTTTTCCGTCCATCATCAGGAGCTCAAAACTGCACATACGAGTACAGCGTCAGGCATTTGTCAGATCTTTACTGCTACCTGCTGCTAGCCTGGACGGCTAGCAGCAGGTAGCAGTAACGGTCTGACAAATGCCTTACGCTGTATGTGCAGTTTTGAGCTCTTGATTATGGACGGCAAACCGTCTGAAACATGTACAGCGTCTTACAGGTAAAGGTAAAGCAGTCCTATTACAGGCCTGGACAGGCCCAGAGGGTTCCAGGAAGTTAAGGTTCCCAGATTTCGTGACAACGGCACAGGATGGTGGTAGGTTGTCAGCCTTACGTACCGGCTGCCTTTACCCCCAGGAAATACTCCTGGTGCTCATTTCTGTTAGAGGCTGAGAGGACCCCAGGGACATTGTTCGATCGGAAGGATTTTATGTCAATGAAAAATCCACTGACACCAGCTGGTATCGAACCAGCGACCTTACGATTTGTAGCACAGCACCTTAACCACTATAGAGCGTCTTACGGAAACAAATAAATTGAGAAACGTTGCATCTTGTTGGTTGTACTCTGAGAATATATTAGCGATGCACGAACTTATGAATGTTAAATTTAAAAAGCCATCGAGGTAATTAACTCCAGTAAAGTACCGTAGCAATTCCCTTGGTTTGTGCTGTAAAATACGCAAACCAACACGGACATATACAGTATAATTTACTAAATCAGCAAATCAGTTTATCACTTTCATGAGACGCAACGGAATACTGAAATTAAACCTTCCATGTTTATTACGTCACACTATTCTGTAATGCATTGAGGTCTTACGTTTAAAACAACACACCAGACGTGTTACATACGCCGAAGTTTCTATTTTGAACATCTTTCTCACACACGTCTCGTGAAAAGTTGGTTGGCAATAACGTGAAAATTAATCACTAAGCAGTAGAAACCGATAGTTTAACGCCTCTAATACCAAATCACGTCACTGGAGACGATGATGAGGTAGTTATATCCTCCGCTAACGTTCACAATGTATATTAACCTCCACCATAAAACCATCCTTCCTGCATACTCTCGGTCTACCAAGTACGCGTTTTTCCGGTGGTCATTCCGGTGTCTCTTGCCTTAGGATGTATTTCAGGCGATAAGCTGAACACAAATATTACCGTGGAACGGAAGGTGAATATGAACAGCACAGTGCCGTCGAAGGTGCATAATTAGTGGGCATTATCGTCATGGGTGTTACTTTCTAGAAATGAGATATCAACACATGTGTATTCTATATGTATTAGAAATATATCTATCCTAAATACTTGAGATATATGGGCGATAATATACATCATCGGGGACCCCGGTGGCACAGTGGTTACGGTGCTGTGCTACAAATCGGAAGGTCGCTGGTTCGATCCCAGCTGGTGTCATTGGAATATTTCATTGACATAAAATCCTTCCGATCGCACTATGGCCCTGGGGTCGACTCAGCCTCTAACAGAAATGAGTACCAGGAGCATTTCCTGGGGGTAAAGGCGGCCAGTGCGTAAGGCTGACCACCATCCTGTG
>Ga0123357_10014238_pt1 | contig 10370 bp, 8 predicted proteins | sample TergutEmb28metaG_FD_89873 | JGI IMG/M metagenome (GOLD analysis project Ga0123357, IMG submission 89873) | Embiratermes neotenicus P4 segment gut microbial communities from Petit-Saut dam, French Guiana - Emb289 P4 | ecosystem: Host-associated > Arthropoda: Insects > Digestive system > Gut ... | reverse complement strand
TGGATTTTAAAACTAGATTTTCACACTGTTGCGAGCACGCTAATATTTTGATTGAAAAGAGTGTGCCGACGTATGTCCTACTCTATGTAGTGGAAGCTAAAAACCCCACCATCTACCTCCAGCAGGGAGGAACAGAATTATATGCTTAATAATTTAAGAAAGTTACTTAGTGTATAAGGAAGGTTCTGTGGGTAATAAAAATTAAGTTGTAGGTTATTACAGTGTTAAATGTAGATCATTTATCCAAATATATTATCATTATTTTTCAACAAAGTTCTCAAGCATGTTATGCGTTTATCCCATCTCGGTACGAGTTTAAGTACTCCGATTGCAACAGAAATCAGGCCCGTGCTCGCACAATTATTTAAGAACAGCCGTTTTCCTTACTAAGTACTGTGGAATCGGCGGCCACGAACTGTGAAACTTCGCCTGTCGAAAATCGGTTTCTCCACTCGTGCTGCCTTCAGATCCATCCTTGATGTGTTAAGAGCTGATCCCAAAACATGTTCTTTACATTCGGATTCACGTAATATGTAACAACTTGCAGATGTCTGCTGAAGAAATGAGAAGATACACTATACTTGGGAATGTGACAAGGAGTGGAGGTGTCGGGGTATTGACAAACATTACGCTGCTGTCGCCAGAAGCAGCTTCAATATTTCAATACAAAAAAGTGTGGCAGTGCTGAAGTCAGCTATATCTGCTACAGTATTGTTCTGCAGCAATCGCTATCGTACCGAAAATTAAATAGACCGCAGATTTTAATTTATCGCTAAGTCAGTAGGTGTATTTCGTCGTAAAGGAAAACACATGACTGTTGACATGTTAGCAAAGCTTGTCTGTGGTGCTGAAATGAAAGCAGAATAGAATGAAGATACATGTACTGTACCTTTCCATAGTAGAAGTACTTGTTTCGTTGATTCGAGGTAATGTGTTTGTGTTTGTTGTTGATAATAACTGAAATTCGCAATGTTTTTCAGGATATACGTTTCGTGAATTTTTTTTTTTATTTCGGTCTAGAGGGAGGGAATTTTATTTCAATTTCAGATCTGGCAAATCGTTGTCCATAATTCCGTTACAACCATTTATTACACACTTCAAGAAATAGCTTCATAATAATAAAATATTTAGACTAATAAAATATTTGCAGTTACGAGGGGTGCTGATAAGTCCTTAGCCCTAGTTACTTCTCGGTGTCGTAGGAGAGAATCGATAGTGTCGTTGGAAAGAGGGGTCTGTTCATGTGCCGAATTGCAAGTATTTTCTTGTTACAAAGGTTGAAAGGAAGCATGTCAGGCGACGCGCGCGATATCAACAACATGGAGACGCGAGCCGTCATCAAGTCTTTTTTTTTTGCAAGGCAAGGAGTTGAAGGAAATTCACGCCATTCTGCAGTAAACATAAGGGGAACATGCACCGTCGTTTGCCACCGTCAAAAACTGGGTGGCCCAGTTTAACGTGGTGATTTTTCCACCTGTGATGCGCCTCGTCCTGGACGACCCAAAAGAGCCAAATCAATAGCTGAGTAACTAGACATCTCACGTGAGCGGGTTGGGTTCATCATTCATGAAGATTTGGACATGCGGAACCTCTCCGCGAAGTGGGTCCCGAAATGCCTGAATGCGGATCAAAAACGTCAACGGTGCCAGTCGTCTGAGCAACTTTTGGAATTTTTTCGGCGCGATCCAGATGATTTCCTGTCGCGATTGGTGACCATGGACGAAACCTGTTTATATCACAATGACTCGGAGACAAAGCAACACTCAATGGAGTGGCGGCAGTATTACTCATCTCTGCTGGTGCAATTGAAGGACATTTTGAAGGAAAAATGCCGCGGGAAAGTCACCAAGGTGGTCTCGTTCTTGCACGACAATGCCCCGCCTCACCGGGTACTTGCAACCCAGAAGAAACTGGCCTACCTGGGCTTCCACTGTTTTGATCACTCACCCTTTTCTCCGGATCTGGCCCCGTTGGACTACGACCTGTTCCCTGGACTGAAAAAACAATTACAATGTCGCCATTTTTCGTCCGACGCGGAAGTCATTGCTGCCGCGGAGACCTGGTTGGACGGACAACCTTCTGAATTTTTCTGAGTCGCTTGCAAAAGTTAGAACAACGGGCTAAGAAGTGTATTGAGCTTCTTGGGGAGTTTGTTGAATAAATCCCGAGTTTGTTCGCTGTAGTTTGTCTCCTTCCTGGTCGGGCTAAAGACTTATCAGCACCCCCTCATACGGACGCAGAGGCATTTTTATTGCCTGATTCCATGAATTTTGAATACCTTCGCCTAATATTTGATGCAAACCAAACTTACTACGATTTTTTCCCCCGTAATCGTGTAAGTTATGAATCTCTGTTTCATATGTTCCTACTGATTTGATTTTAAAATGAGTTACTTTCTCCTTAAATATTCAAGGCAGATATAACAAACGAGCTTGGAATATTAAGACTGTGCAGAGGCGTTTATCATTTTGTGCGCATTTCTAAAGGGCCTTAGAAAATGGGACAATTGCGGTTACGATAGCTAGGAAAAGATAACGATTATACAAGAGCAGCAGAGACGAGTGAAACCCTTTCAAGTATGGTGAACTGTGAGTTGCGAACGTATGGGAAACTTTGCAATTAAAGAACATTATAAAAAAAGGAATGATGCTTGAAAAATCTATTCAAACATAATTCAATACATAAATCTTGATTTTTCTTGTGGTAAGTCACTAATTTCATTTCATATAAATCTTGTTTAATGTTAGCCTTCTTTTTATTTTTCGTCCTTTATAGTCACTTGTCCGTTACCTTTATTGCATGGGTCCCTCTAATGCTTTCGCGGCTCGCTTGCCTGTATACTCCACTCCATAAATCACTCTGCAGTGTCAACTGGCGATTACCATTTACCGGTACAAATGTGGCAACAATTCGCGATCACAGCAGTATAGCACCTTCTGAAATCCCATTCAAAACGCCTTCTCATGGTAAGTGATGAAGGGTAGTGGAAATTATCAGAAGTACAGACACTGTGGGTAAAAATGCTGTCTAATCTTTCACAGAATTTTCGACGTGAAAAAAAAATATGTTCAAAAATACGTATGAATAGACCACACTTACAAAAAAAAAAGAAACTGATTGTAATTTCATGGGGAAATTCTAATAATTACCATTTCTAGCTATGATCTTAGATGGATGGAGGTTTTTACGTTACAGTTTTTGAGAGATATTACGAAATCACAGTTCTACTGAATATGAAAGCTGTTACGTTGAAACGTCTTGAACGACGGCGTGTAGAATTAGCCGTATTTAGTATCCAGATGTAAATATGTGTCTACAAAACTGGAGGTCATTCTACCGAACGAAACAAGTAACTTTCTTCGTAACGGCATTATTTTCGGCAGTCACTACCTTGGGTTCTTAATATTAACTACAACGAGCGATTGTTATAGTAGGGCAGATTGAGGACAGAATTTCAACTATTACACATACATATTTATTTATTGTAATTTGAAGGAAGACCTCGGAATTCAAAGACGAGCTAACTGTATCCCGTCAATATAATAGATAAAATATGAGAAATTGCACACAAGTTTTCTTCATTTAAAACTGAGAGGAAGCTATTTCTGACCTGTTAAATAAGCAGGCAATTTATGCATATTGATGAAGATGACTTTTGCTGGAAAAATGTTTATTATGTTACGGTAATAGCATTGATGTACATGTGGGGACTGTGTAATTGATTATTCTGTATTGTGGGACATGTTTTGGGTCATCACAGTCAACAGTTATTATTTAAAGCTATTGTACTGCTCTCATAATCGGTCTTTGACCTTAACCCTAAACGAAATGAAGTACTTAAAAAAATACTCACCCTGTAGCTGCCATTTGGAAACCTGTTCCTACTGCAAAGATTATGGAGACGTAGCTAATGATGTGTTACGAATTGACGAGGGACGGACATAAGCATTTGTAGTCTTTTTTACGGTATACATAAATCATTCGGTCAAAGGAACCTGAAAGCTTTGATGCTGAATACATTTCTCAAATTTTCCCACATTCGTAGTGAAGGAGCTTCTTCGAAGACCGTCCGTTAACAACAACAACAACAACAACAGATATGACGACGACGGCGACACCAGGGTTTGCAAGAATTTTGCACGGTGTACCAAAGAATTAAGGAGCTGTTGCAATGTTGAAATAAGAAAACGAGCAGAATAATGTACTATTGATAGGTGTCTTCTGTACTTTATGGTATTATATGTGTTTACATAACATTTTTTCGAGAATAATTTTTGTCTAATTTGCCAATGGAGACATCGTTTTGAGGCGTGTTGTCTATTTCAGTGTTTATGTTTTGGTTCTTAATAAATTTTTGAGCTATTTTATCAGCTTCCAAAAAACTCAGTTCCACATCGCGTTAAGATTTCGCCCTCAACGTTGTGTCGATCCCAGTTGCCGCGCGGCCTAGGGCGTGGGTCTGCGGCCGCTCGGTTGCTGGGATTGCGAGTTCGAATCCCACTGGTGGCATGGAAGTCTGTCTGTTGTGAGTGTTGTGTGTTGTCAGGTAGAGGTCTCTGCGAAGGGCCGATCGCTCGTCCAAAGGAGTCTTACCGTGTGTGGTGTGTCTGAGTGTGATCTAGAAACCTCGACAGTGAGGAGGCCTAGGACTACTAGGGCTGTTAATCCATGGGAAACAAGTGAAATTTTGGTAGTATCAGTTTTTACGTTTTGAGTTACGATATTGCCATTAATGTGTCATCGAAAAATTTATACAATTCTATTTAAAATTCCCACCCCTCCCCTCCAAAAAAAAAAACCTTGCTAGAAACAAAGTGCAATAATCTGGATTGAATTTACATTCTAAATCAAAAGACAGTAATTTTTAAATCTTGTAATACTGACGGATGAGAGGGCAGTGTATTTAGGGGCAGAGAAAGAGCTTGAAAACGAATTTGTTAGACGCTTCCACACCTCCACCTGCTCATCTTCTGATAGGAATCTTACGGACTTGAAAACTTCAGAATTGCAAGGAATAGTGGCTTCAGACAAGGGCCATAGCATTTTTGTTTACTGGCTGATGTTATTATACATAATTTGGAAAATCTGGTGGACTGTAGGGAAAGGTAGACTGGAAGCAAAATGAAATGCTAATTCCATGGGAAACAGTCGTGTTACGCGCCTCTATGCCAAATCAAAGGGAAATTTTTAACAGGATCAATCATGATGTCGCAGAAAAGTCGTTCCCAACTTTTGTACAGTTTGCAGGAGAATGAGTACGCCTGAAATTATCCCGTCCTGTAAACTAAAGAATTCACAGAATATGACGCGGAGGTGGGATACGATTTTTTCCTACTCCTCTTGCATTGGTAGGAAAATGATGCTGTTGCTAAAATACCACATTGGAAGGACGAAATGAAATATGTGCGTCAGCGACCGAATTCACTGTACCCTATTTACCTTTCTGATGAATCTAAGAGTCCTTTCTGATACGGACTCTTGGTTCTAGGAATGATGGAATGGAGAGGGTGGAGTTCCTTTCATTTCGCAAGAACAATCGTGTTCACCTACAAATCGACTTTAATGTATCAACTAAGGGGAGACAAGTCTACCACATTTGTAAACTGAGCACTGCCATGAGGGTGGAAACGGGGACCAGCTTCTCCCAAATGCCTTGATGAATTACTTTCGAAAATCGTTTAAATCCAGTTAAATATATGGCGTTTCAGCCCTGTTATCTCCTTCACGGCTACATGCATTTTAACTGGTTCGCAAATCAGGGTGTGATTTACGAGATGACCGATGGGGTTCGAGAGTCCCTTCTTTCTTAAATTTTCCATTTCCCACATGATCATATACGAACATATGATTGGGTACCATATGGGAAAAAAAGGGCCCTTCTATTATGTGTGTTGTCTGCTAATCCTTAGTCAGTTTTGTTGCCAAGCTTTTTGAACTGTGACTTTCATTGAAGTAGTTACTGTTGTTGAAATGTTGTTGGCACGAAATATTAGGTAAAATTCAAACAGTTTACTTACTAAATTTCACAAGCAAAAATTTAGGTGCTCATAGCGGTGTTGGAATCCCCAAGTTGTGACCGGGGAAAAGAGCAGTCCCACTGCAGGCCGTGCAGGTCGTTAAAAGCGACAAAAAGGGTACCCGGTGCCTGGGCTTATAGCTGGGCCACCCTGTACCGGGGGTTATAAATACGGTGGACTGAGCCTTAAGGTTGGGAGCTGGGCGACAGTCCGACAACCTGTCACCGTAAAAAAGCTGACTGTTAGGAAACGTACATTGTGACCTCGGGACAGACTGAGTGGAATCGACCGAGGCAGTGGACAGGGTTTAATGAGATGAAGATAGCAACTTGGAATGTAGACCAAAAAACAGAAGGTGGAAATATGTACAGATGTCCTGATTTTAATGAATGCAAAATTACGAATTGGAAAGGGAGGTCATAACAACAGAGTTGTTTGGCAGGTCCATTAAGAAAGCGACGGTCCGAATTGGACTGTATTGCCATCTAAGAAGAAGAAGAAGAAGAAGAAGAAGAAGAAGAAGAAGAAGAAGAAGAAGAAGAGTACGAAGAAGAAGAGGAGGAAGAGGAAGAAGGAGGAGGAGGAGGAGGAGAACAAGGAGAAGGAGAAAAAGAAGAAGAAGAAGGAGAAGAAGAAGAAAAAAGAGAATAAGGGGGAGAAAAAGAAGGAGAAGAAGGAGAAGAAGAAGAGGAAGAAGCAACAGCGGTGATGTTAAAAAAATTTGAAGCCTTTGGGGATAAAACGCCGTGCCGACTGGTAAATAATTGTGAGCCTTTCGAAGGATCTTGCTGCCTCTTTATTCAGGATAGTGTGAAGGCTGTGCAAGTAATCTACTTCGAAACGTCTGAAACTTTTAGGTAACTGACGTGGCGTAATATCTCAGAGGACTTGAATCTCCAAACTTTACATAATCAGAGTAAATATTGTTGCATATTGTGGGAGAAAATATGTCTGAAATATGTTTTTTTTAAAGGATGTAAACCTGAAGGTATCAGAAATGTATTCGAGGTACTTGGCGAGACGCAGAAGTAGCAACTGAGACTGTCTCTGCTTATTCATAACTGGAAATTATGGAACCGTACAATCGTTGTCACTCTTTCGCTAATGTGAGTTGCATGTTCACACACTGACGACAGAAATATTCCATGAGACAGTTGCTCGGTGTTTAATAAGCAGTGACTTAGCAATGATGGCTGCCGTAATATGGTTTCATCATCATGCCCTGGTATGATTACGATATTAGACACTTCACAACTGACAGAAGGAACGTTTAATTTATTCATACAGTAATTAACGTCCTTTCAGAAACTCCAGCAACCTGTAGTTGCGAATGTCATGCTGGAAGGCCCATACAGAGGAGAATAATTTATTTCCATTTTCCCCAGAATTGTATGAATAGTATCAAGGATTGAGGTCTGAATTCAGTTTGTCTTCTAGATTTTTTAGATGTTAAGAGATACATAATATATTCTATTAACCTCAATTGAAACATTTCACTTAATTTTTTTGGGTAGATATTCGCTTATTTAAATGGAATGTAATTTGTTCATAAAATTAATAATTATTGCACTTGTATTAAAATTATAATTTCGCATTAAAATAAGGTAATTACTTCCCACCTGTATCTGAACACGATAAAAGATCATATCTAGGCCTTACTTATTTACTTACTTACTCGCTCCGTGGAGCAGAGTCCTTCTTGAGAAGCTAACCGGTTCTCAGTTAGTCAAGAAATTTCCTGCGTTTTATGGAGCCCGAAGGCTCATTACCGCATTCACAAGCGCCCGCCAACTGTCCCTATCCTGAACTATTAAGCCGTACCAAAGTATCAGTCCAGGTCCGCGACTTACTGTATGAATGTTTCGTAAAAAGATACGTTTTTACGGTGAGGAGTTGTTAGCACCTCGCCCAAATCCCAACCTGGAGGACTACCCATTTTCGGCTGTCCGAGACTGCTTTTCAATATATTCGCAGTTACCCTCCATATTGGGAGGGCCGTTCCTCCGTCTGCAACCCGATGACGCGCCGTGTCGTGGTGACAGGGACCCACTTATCACGGCATATCTAGACCTTTGCATAAAATGAAGGTATGAACACAAATATAACTGAAACATTCATTTCAAAGTAAATAAAATAATATATTTTGTTTAAGACACAGCTTCGAATTGACCACGCAAATATTCTACAAGAGAAATTCTAACTGAATTTAAATTCAAGACCGTTACTAATACTTATAAAACACTTTCAAACAAATTTCTTTCTTCACAGTCTGTATTGCCCTGCCATCTAATTTTGAAATTATGTACGCTTTTGAATGAATGGAATGCATTCGTCTTAGACGAACTTAAAGTTTAATTTAACTCTCACTGTTATTTAACTTCTGGAAGATGTAAAGGAGAACGGATGTATGAGCGAAGAAATATAATAAGTTAAAAGAGCTCTACTTGTTTCACACATGTGTATGCCACACCAAAAACCGAAATTCCTAGTAACAAAGAGTACCGAATTCACGTTCTTTGCATGAAATTTAATTCTTTTTCGACTTGCATGAGTAATTTATAGTAAATTTATATGTTTTTGTTGACGTGTGTTTTACCTTACTATATAAGGAGGGCAAACGTCCACTAGCTGTATAGCCCGTGACGAAAAAAAATAAAAAAAAATTAATCTAATAAATTTTTCGACAGCGCGCCAGACCATGTTCTGTGGTGAATTAAATACAGTCTGTGACACGACCGCATAAAATGATCTGGCGGGCCACGCGATGGCGACTCCCTACACTAATCTTTAAATGATCGAAATATGTTACTATACCAACGTGTCTTCAAAGGGAATTTTGTGAAATTAATTTTATTACAAACATAATTGAGGATATATTTGGGAACTACGTTAGCAAGGGCTTAATGTTCATTATTTTAAAGAAGTTTGCTAACTTCTTTTGAAATTTCTTTATCGTTGCACCGTGCATTCTGTAGTTTATTTAATTAATACACCAACAAATACACATATATCCGTTTAATGATCTAAAATTCACATTAAAACACTTAAAACGTTGTAATTTATTCCTTTTTGGGTAATTCCCCGGCGTCTGAGTTCTAATTGCCGACGTTTCGGAACTCACTATCGGTTCCATCTTCATAGGCAGGTGAACGAAGTATCAGCTGTGGCAGCATGACATGCTGCCACAGCACCAACTCAACGTAACGATGTAAATCACTGAGTTTTTAAACTATATCTTTAGCAAAGAACAATGTATGCTCTCTGAGGATGATCGTATGATCGAAACATGTAGGAGCGTTTTAAGTGTTTTAATGCGAATTTTAGATCATTAAATGGATATATGTGCATTAGTTGGTGTATTAATTAAATTCTTTTGAACTTGTTAATTAGGTTTGTAGTTACTCTTACCTGTAGGTCATAGAGCATAAAAGATGCCATGATAAGATAAAATAGCCTAATGTAATCTGACTGCAATTATAGCTAGTCTAATACAGGCTGTCGGATTTGTTCGATCTAAAGTCACAAGAACAAAGTGTGTATGTGCCGCTTCTGCTGTTAGTTCCTCTTGAGTGTGTCGCCACCGTAACTATTGCCCCTTGCACACAGGGAATCCATTCATCCTTATTCACCGTCCTTCAAGAAGAATAGATGTAATTGCCTACCTCTTACACATACTTGTCTCTGACGAAAGGTGGCTAACTGCCTGTCTCTTGAAGAGCAGTGGTTTCTCCTCTCGCGGTAATTACGTAAAATACGAGTACAATGCGGGTTTCTAAGTCCAAAGCTGGAAATCACGTGTTATTCGTCACGTGGCTGACGTTGTGTGACATACAAATGGTAGATACCACTCAAAGGATCTGCACACAACTTCCTGCTGATAAATTGTCTGGCGATAAATTTATTCTTTTCGAGAAACAAAGTAGCAGTCGTTGCTGGTGTAAGTGGTGTTTATTTTAAAGAAAAAAGTAATTTTGCTTAGAAAATAATCTTTCAAGGGCGACGCAAATAGCAGATGTTTGAGGAATTAATGCAATGTGCTTTAAGGGCGCACATGTCTAAACCAATGTGTGTGTGTGTATGTATGTATGTATGTATGTATGTATGTATGTATGTATGTATGTATGTATGTGTATATGTGTGTGTATGTATGTATGTATGTATGTATGTATGTATGTATGTGTGTATGTGTATGTATGTACGTATGTATGTATGTATGTGTGTATGTATGTATATATTATGTATGTATGTATACTATGTATGTATGTATGTATGTATGTATGTGCGTATGTATGTATGTATGTATGTATGTATGTATGTATGTATGTATGTATGTATGTATGTATGTATGTATGT